>Ga0194057_10000578_pt1 | contig 18901 bp, 19 predicted proteins | sample SepL4415m_MetaG_FD_155474 | JGI IMG/M metagenome (GOLD analysis project Ga0194057, IMG submission 155474) | Anoxic zone freshwater microbial communities from boreal shield lake in IISD Experimental Lakes Area, Ontario, Canada - Sep2016-L442-15m | ecosystem: Environmental > Aquatic > Freshwater... | reverse complement strand
GCCTGGGGTCGTGGCCGGGGCGGGGGCAGAGGCGCTCGGCAGGATGGGAATTCCGGCCTTGCTGAGGGCAACGACGAACGCGACGGGCAGGCACAACGCGAGCACGCCAGCGCCCACGAGGGCAGGCCACGACCGCTTGCCTGACATCGATGCTCCCTCCTTGAACTGTCAAGTCTGGCCGACGATCGCCCCGATCCTCGGCACCCACCGTTTCCCGCGCGGCTTCACGGCACTCTCAGACCTGCCCATACGTTGACGACTGGGAGCGGCACGACGTGCCCGCAACGCCGGATAACCCACCTCGGGGCTTGTGAAAGGGATGATGGAGTCATGTCGGCCCTCGATGACTGGTTTCCGGGGGCCTCGACCCCCGACCGTCGTCGTTCGGTGACCCATGGACGCTCCGGCCGATCACGCCCCCTCAAACGCCCTCCGCGTAGGTTTCGAGCGCTGGTGGGCCTGATTGTGGGGGCGGTACTGGTGGCGCCCATCGTGGCGCTGATGGCGGTACCGGCTGTCAGCGGTGTCGGTATTGGCGCCCGTGAAGTGGTCTCGCAGTGGGAAAGTCTGCCCACTGCTCTTCCGCTCAACGCGCCTCTTCCTCAGCGTTCGACGATCTACGCGGCCGACGGCACCACCGTCATCGCGAATTACTACGCCGAAAACCGTATTCCGGTCGCACTCGACCAGATGCCCCCGATGATGATCGGTGCCGTGTTGAGCATCGAGGACGACAGGTACTACGAACACGGTGCTCTCGACGTTCGCGGAACGGCGCGCGCCGTCGTGAACAATCTGGCCGGCCGGTCGCGGCAGGGTGGAAGCAGCATCACGCAGCAGTACGTGAAGAACCTGTTGCTCACCGAAGCACGTAGCGATGCTCAGCGGCGCGAAGTAACGGCGACCACGCTCGATCGCAAACTGCGTGAGGCCCGGCTTGCCGTTGAAGCCGAGCGCACCCTCGGCAAAGACGGTGTGCTCGCCGCGTACCTCAACACCGTCTACTTCGGTCGAGGTGCCTACGGTGTCGCCACTGCCGCCGAGCGATTTTTCGGCGTCAAACTCGCCGACATCACTCCTGCTCAGGCAGCCACCCTTGCGGGCATGCTCAAGAGTCCGACCAATTACGACCCCATCACCAATCCGCGCCTGTCAAAGGTGCGACGCAATGTGGTGTTGGGTCGCATGTTCGATGCGGGAGTGATCACTGCGGCGCAGGCGAAGAAGGCCAAGGCTGCGCCGTTGACCGTCACTCTGACCCAGCCGGCCAACGGGTGCACCAAGTCGAAGTGGCAGTTCTACTGTCAAATGGTGCTCGACACCATCGCTGACGATCCGACCTTTGGCGCGACCAAGGAAGCGCGCGCCGACCTGCTTTTCCGAGGCGGGCTGCGCATCGTGACCGCGATGGATCCCAAAGCGATGGCGATCACTCAGCATGCGGTTGATGCAGCGCTCACCCCCACGAACAGAGTGGCGACGTCGATGGCGGTCGTACAGCCTGGAACGGGCAAGGTTGTGGCGATCGCGACCAACCGCAATTGGGGCACCCGCGAGAAGAAGGGTGAAACCGAGATTGTGCTTCCGGCGGTACCGCGATTCCAGCCGGGATCAACGTTCAAGCCGATCACGTTGGCCACCGCCCTTGAACAAGGTTTCTCTCCCTACACCAAGCTCGACACTCCCGATGGCTACCAGCCGGCAGTATTGAATGCGCCCGACGGCGGCTTTCACAATGACGACGATCAGGGTCACGGCGTGATCGACGCTTTCGACGCCACCGCTCAGTCGGTCAACACGTTCTATGTGCAGTTGATTGAACGGGCGGGCGTACTTCGGGTCGCAGACATGGCCGGCCGCCTCGGAATGACGTCGCTGCCTCGCCGCGGTTCGAAGGCGGTTGGTTCGAAGGATGCAGCACTCACGCTCGGCGCCTTTGAAACGTCACCGGTTCAGATGGCCAACGTGTACGCAACGCTGGCAGCGCACGGACGTGCCTGCCCCGCGGTAGTGATTTCATCGATCACCCGCAATGACGGCACTCCCGTTGCATCGCCGACGACGCAATGTCGTCAGGTGGTGTCGTCTGCGGTGGCTGACATGGTGACCGAGGTGTTGCAGCGCACGTTCACACCGTCGGGAACTGCGGCGGGTCTGGGTCTGGAAGGTCGACCCGCCGCGGGCAAGACGGGAACGACGAATAACTCGGGGGCGACGTGGTTTGCGGGATACGTGCCGCAGTACGCAACCGCCGTGTGGGTGGGTGATCCGCGTGGTCCGACCTATGCTCTGCGCGATGTCGAGGCGTACGGAGAAACATTCGGTGTCGTATACGGCCGCTCCATCGCCGGGCCTGAATGGCGTGAGGCCATGACTGCACTCACTCGCGGACTATCGGTTGTTCCATTTACCCGCGCCGATCCGTCGGCACTTATCGGCGTGAGCCCAAGCGTTCCGGATGTGCGTGGGCTCATGCGTGACGCAGCAATCGCAAGTCTGGTGCGCGGTGGATATCGCGTGGTGGTGTCGCCGAAGACCGCCGATCCGCAACCCTTGTCGGTTCCGGGAATCGTTGCGGCACAGTCGCCGGCAGCGGGCACACCCTCGGGTCTCGACTCGACTGTCACTCTGACCCTGACCGACGGATCTGACACAGCGGTGCGAATCCCTGGTCAGGGCGCGTAGGGTCGCGGCGTGCTCTTCATTCCGGTCATCGTCGTACTGGGCGTCCTCGTGCTGCTCAACCTGATGAACAACAGGTGGAAGGAAAAGTGGTACGTACCCACATGCATCGTGGGTTCGCTCATATTGCTCGGCATCGGTTTGCTCGACAAGCAGACATGGACCGAAATGGGCCTGGGCCCTGGCACCTATCTCACCGGACTTCTGTGGGCGCTTGGTTGTGTGCTGGCAGTGCTGGCTTCGTACTTCATCGGAATCGCATTGCCGTTCACCCGCAAGTTCTTCTACGACGAGCGCGGTGGTGAGCAAGGCGGGTGGGATCTCATGCGCAATGCGCTCGTGATTGTGCCCTTCGGAACAGTGTTGCTTGAAGAAGTCGCGTTCCGCGGAGTACTGCTGGCGATGGTGTGGTCGCGCTTCGGCTTGGTGTGGGGTATCACGGTGTCGTCGCTTGCGTTCGGACTCTGGCACATCCTTCCGTCGCTCGTGATGCATGAGACCAACGCAGGTGTGTCGTCGACGCTCGGAACAGGAACCCGCGCCCAAGTGATTTCCGTGGTGTTGTCGGTGGTCGGCACGGCGCTCGCTGGAGTGGTGTTCTGCCTGCTGCGAGTGGGAAGTGGCAGTTTGCTCGCACCGATGGGCTTGCATTGGGCCACCAACGGACTCGGTTTCGTGTTCACCTGGGGGCTGTTCCGTCGCAGTCGCAGGACCGGTGGCCTCGCCGCGGCGTCAGGGGAGTGAGTATGTCGCTTCTTGATTCGCCCGTAGTGGATGGTGAGCAATTACCCGTCTTCGTCTACGGAACTTTGCAGCCTGACGAAGTGCGGTGGTTCGCTCTCGCTTCCCGGGTAGTCGATCACATCGGCGTTCCCGATCATGTTCGTGGACGATTGTGGGACACCGGCTACGACTATCCGGCCCTCACGCGCGATGGCGACCAGTTGGTTCCTGGCTGTGTGCTGCGACTCACCCCAGAAACGGCCGAAGCAACGTGGCAGCTCCTGTTGGAGATTGAGGGTGCCGTTGAGGGCCTCTACGTGCCCCGCGTTGTCACGACCGAGTCAGGGGTGCGGGTGCTCGTGTTTGTTTATGACCCTGAGCCTGAAGACTTCTTTGTGCCGATCGCCGCGTGGCGACACGGACCCGTCAACTGACCTACTCGGTATCGGCGGGCGCCGCGGGCTTCTTCGCGGCCGGCTTTCTCGCAGGCTTCTTGGCGACCGTCTCGATTGGTCCGGTGGGGGTGTCGTCGTCGGCGGGGGCGGCAGAAGTAGCAGCCTCAGCCGCAGCCGCGGCAGCTTTTTCAGCGTCAGCCTTTTCGGCCGCATCAGCCAGTGCGCTCGCGGAATCTGCGGCGGCTTGGGCGGCCGTATCGGCGGCGCGGGTTGTGGCATCAGCTGCCTGCTGGGCGGCGTCCTTGGCCGCAGCCTTGACGTCGCCGGCCTCGTCGGGCAGCTTGTCGGCTGCCTTCGACACGGCATCGGCCGTCTTGCTGGCGGCATCGCCGACCGAATTGGCGGCGGATGCGGCGGTCTCGCTGACGGCGTCGGCCCAGTCGCCGACGGCCTCGCTGATCTGATTTTGACGGTTGCGGCGAACAATCACCGCTGCCGCTGCGGCCCCTGCAAGGGCCACCGATGCCACGACGAGCTTCTTCATCACTGCCTCCCGATCACCGATGCCCCGCGGGGTGTGAGGGCGACGTTACCCGACCCGCTCGGATGCTGCCTGCCCGGCCAGAGTTCAGGAAGTAGAGAATAACCGGTAGTGTCCCTCTATCGAACGACACCTCGCACAGGATGGAACATCATGAGCATTGGTCCCGTTGAGTACATCGTGGTGCAGTTTCCGGGAAATCAGTTCAATGGCGGCATCGCCCCCGAGCTCAAGAGTCTGGTCGATTCCGGAACGATTCGCATCATCGACCTGGTCTTCATTGCGAAGGGTCCAGAAGGCAACGTGGCCTTCTTCGAAATTGATGGCCTTGACCACGAGGTCTCCGCTGCCTTCCTCGATGTGCCTGCGCAGATTGAGGGCCTGATCAATGAAGACGACATCGCGTTGATCGCTGCTGAGCTTGAACCCAACTCGTCAGCCGCGCTTCTCGTGTGGGAAAACACCTGGGCAGGTCGCTTTGCTCAGGCCGTCATGGGTGCTGGTGGTCAGGTTGTTCTGCGCGATCACATCCCGTACGAAGCCGTTGTTGCAGCGGTTGAGGCTGCTGCTGCCGGTTGATCCACTGCTCTTACCCCACCCACCCCTGAGCGAAGGAGAACATCATGAGGCGTCGAGGACCAAGTTTGATCCGAGTTGCTGCTGTCGCGGGTACCGCCACCGCGGTGTCGGGCCACGTGAAGAACAAGCAAGAAGACAAGCAGGACGCCAAGGCAGCTGAGCAGCAGGCGCAGGCCCAGCCTGTAGCAGCTCCCGTTGCCGCGGCCCCCGCGGAAGACGACCAGATGGCCAAGCTCACCGAACTCGGTGAACTGCACGCCAAGGGCATCCTCACCGATGAGGAGTTCTCGGCCGCGAAAGCCAAGGTTCTCGGTATCTGATCTACCCCACAGACAGCGGGCACTCGTCGTATCCTCGACGCATGCCCGCTGTCTTATTTGCGTCGGTTCCTGAACCCGATCGCACGCGCTTTATTAAGGCGTGCGAACCGCGCCGTTTCAGTGCGGGCGACGTGGTGTTCAACGAAGGAGATCAGGGCGACTCTCTCTATCTGGTGGCTCGTGGGCGCGCGATCGTGCGCTCAACCACGAGTGAAGGTGATTCCCTCGCATTCGATGTTGTCGGCCCGGGCGAAGTGCTGGGCCTGCTAGGCATGGTGCGACCCGAACATCGTCGAACAGCGACGGTCGTGGCACTCGACGACTGCACGATGCGCGTGATGACCCTTCCGGTCTTCGATGAACTGCGACGCCGGTACCCCAGTTGCGAACGCGCTCTTGCCATCTTGATGGCTGACCATGTTGAACGCTTGAGTCAGCAGTTGCTGGAGGCGCACTACGTTCCGGTCGTTCAGCGCATTGCCCGGCGTGTGATGCGCGTAGCCGCCATGGCTGATGAAGTCGCTCCTGGCACCGTGCTGCCACTCACGCAGCAAGATGTGGCCGATCTCGCCGGCGCGGCCCGGCCCACGACGAATCAGGCGCTGAAGAAACTTGAGGCGACGGGTTCGATTCGTCTGCAGCGCGGTCAACTCGAAATCGTTGATCCGGTGCTGTTAGCCAGTCAGACGGAGTTGCCGCGCTAGCTCGTGCGTGCTCTCACGAAGGCAACGGCGAGAAGACTTCCGCCTCAAGAGCTCGGATGCGTTCGTCGCGCCCGGGTGCATCAAGGAAGAGTCCGCCAGGTGACCAACCGCGGCGCAGATGCAGTGAGTACCGACGGTACGCGCGACGTCGTGCCGCTCGTTCGGAACGTGCCATGCCCGACCTTCGGTCATCGGCGATCGCAGTGGCGACCACGGTCCAAATCCAGCGTCGGATCGCCTCGTCGTGCCACAGGTGCATCGTGACGATTCGCTCGCGGGGAGGTTCGGCGGGACCAACGTTGGGGTAGCTCGTGCGGCCGGTTGAGGTGTGCGATGCGGAACCGACCACCGAGCCGGTGATGACCCGATACCTGTCGCTGCTGCTGAACGATGAGCGCTGCGAGTACCCCAGGGAACTGGGGCCGCACGCGGAGCACGCCACACCTTGCCCCGACTCCCACCAGCCGCTTGATCCGGCTCCGAGGCCACGTCCGCATCCGCGGCAGGTGCCGGCAAAGCGAAGGCGAATCATCCGCGCCATTGGCTCCCCCTACGTGCGCTGTCGCTCGTGCTGCCCCGAGTTCCGCTCCACTCCTCAGACCACCATTTCAGAGCGGTCTGACATTGTGTGCGTGTCGCCATGAATTTCCCTCCGTACGCTGCAAAGATGCGGCTATTCCGGGCGGGCCGGGCACAAGGAGGAAGCATGGGCTTCGGCGAAGCAATTAAGACGGTTTTCGGTAAGTTCGCGAAGATGGAGGGAAGGGCGAGCCGGCCAGAGTTCTGGTGGTGGATCCTGCTCCTTTTCATTCTTCAGATCATTTCGAACATCCTTGACGGGCTGTTTGGTCTGAAGATCAACTACGCCGCCAGCGGCGCAGTGAGCACGAACATCAACAATGTCGGATGGCTCAGTCTGATCGTGGCGCTGATCTTCATCATTCCCACGATCTGCGTGTCGGTGCGACGACTTCACGACACCGATCGTTCGGGCTGGTGGTGGTGGCTCAACGTCATCTGCTGCATCGGTGGACTGATTCTGTTCATCTTCTACTTGCAGCCGTCGACTCCTGGACCCAACCGATATGGTCCGGATTCCAGCGGCGGTAGCGTTTCTTAACGACGAACCTGCGTGAAGGGGCGGTGCTAGAGGGCGGTGGCTTCCACTAGACCCTCCAGCACCGCCTCTTCGACGGTTCGGGGAGCGAGGCAATCGCCAATCGCGCGCAATCCCCATGGGCCATCGGAGAGGTCGGTGAGCAACTCATCAACCGGAAGATGTCCCTGCGAAAGCACGAGTGACGCAGCCTGGATTTCGACGGGTTCGTTGGTGAGCACGTGTTGGAGGTACACGGTCTCGCTGTCGGCTCCGAATGGACGAACGAGCGCAATGATCTGCACTCCCAGTCGCACGGCCTGCCCGATCATCGCGTCGCGCACATATTGCTGAATGCGCTGGCCGGGGTGATAGCCGCTGACGCCGAGAGTTACCTTGCGTCCACGTTGCGCCAAGTCGATCGCCACACCCAGCCCAATCCAGTCGCATCGCCAATCGGCGACGACCACACGACCGCTCGGTACCTGAGCTCCTTGAAGTACCTGCCACGCAGTGAGAACCATCGGGTCATCGATCAGTTCAAGTTCGGGGATGCGTGGAACAGCGCCGGTGGCAACGACGACGGCATCAGGTGCGAGTTCGTCAATCAATGCGCGGTCAGCCCGTGTCGAGAGCAGTATCTTCACTCCGGCCCGCGCGGCTTCGCGTTCTAGGTTGGTGATGGCGCCGCCGAATTCGGCGCGACCCGGTATCTCCTGCGCCAACAGCACTTGACCACCGAGTCGGCGCGATGCCTCGATCAGGGTCACCCGATGCCCCCGCTCGGCGGCGACTGCCGCAGCCTTCAATCCGCCCGGCCCGCCGCCAATCACCACAACATCGCGCGGGTGCTGAGCCGGGATTCGGATGCCGTAGGTACGTTCGCGGCCAGTCTCAGGACGCTGAATACATGAAATCGGGTAGCCCGCGTGGAAGTGACCGATGCACGCCTGGTTACAACCGATGCACGCACGAATTCCGTCGAGGTCTCCCGCGAATGCCTTCGCCGGCATCTCGGGATCGCAGATGAGTGCGCGCGTCATGACGGCGGCATCGGCGTCTCCTCGCGCGATGACCTGTTCAGCGTCCTGTGGTGAGTTGATGCGCCCGGACACAATGACCGGAACCGAGACGGCCTGCTTGACGCGTGCCGAGAGCGGCGACAGGTAACCTACGGCTGTCGTCATGGGTGGAACGATGTGGTCGGAGCCCGCGAGCGTTGCCGACGTTCCGGCGACGATGGAGATGTAGTCGACGAGCCCATCGGCGTTCAGTGCGGCGCAGGCATCAATGGCTTCCTGCGGCGTGAGTCCATCGGGGGACTCTTCGCCAATCGAGATTCGCATTCCGACGGCCAGATCGGGACCGGCGGCCTGTCGTGCGCTTGATAACACCTCGCGGAGAAAGCGCAGTCTGTTCTCGGGCGATCCGCCGTACTCGTCAGTGCGCAGGTTGGTGCGTGGGTTGAGAAACTGGGCTGGCAAGTAACCGTGCGACGCGACGATTTCAACGCCATCAAAACCCGCCCGACGCATGCGATCGGCAGCGGCGCCGTAGCACTCGACCATCTCGCGTACGAGTTCGGTCGGCATGGCGCGCGGCATCACGTGAAAGCGCTCGTTGGGAACGGCAGACGGCGCTAGAGCAACAGGCATCGTGCCGTCTTCGCTCTCCATCAGTTCGCGACCATCGTGAAACAGCTGCTGGAAGATGCTGGCGCCCCGCGCATGAACGCCATCGGCGAGACGGCGGAAGCCGGGAATGCAGGTGTCGTCGTCAGCCATCAACACCGCGCTGGTGTACTTCGCCGATTCATGGACACCCGCAACCTGCACGACGATGAGGCCAACTCCACCGTCAGCGCGGGCCTCGTGGTAGGCGAGCAGCTGGTCGCCCACTGAGCCGTTCACTGCCATGACGGTGTCGTGGCCAGAGCTCACGATGCGGTTGCGAATGGTGATGGGTCCGATGTCGAGGGGCTCGGCGAGATGGGGGAGTACCGAGTTCATAACGGTTCCTTCCACGACAAGACTCGTTGAGGAGACAAGGCTATCTGCCTGCCGTCGCCAACGGGCTACTCTCTGGTCACAGGCTCAATGTGCAGCTCCATTCAGTAGCAGGAGGTTTCGGTGTTCGTTCCGCTCACAGTGCGCGATTTCATTGATCGTGCGGAAACGGTCTATCCGCAGCGGGTTGCAGTTGTCGACGAGCACGATCAGCCAGCTAGCTCGTGGGGATCGCTCACGTATTCGCAGTTGGCCGCCCGTGCGCGAGCCCAGGCCGCGGGTCTGGATGCGCTTGACGTTCCTAATGGGGGACGTGTCGCGATCGTGTCGCACAACTCTGCGCGGTTGCTGACGAGTTTCTTCGGCGTCTCGGGGTCGGGTCGCGTCTTGGTTCCGATCAACTTCCGATTGGCGCCGGCCGAGGTCGACTACATCGTTGAGCACAGCGGTGCTGAGGTCCTGTTGGTTGACCCCGAACTCGATGAGCAACTTGCGCACATTACGCCGCGGCATCGGTTCGTTCTCGGCGAGAGTGATGACGTGCTCTTCCCGGCAGGTGCTGCCGGTGTGAAGTGGGAAGGCGATGAGGGTGCGACCGCCACAATTAACTACACGTCAGGAACGACCGCGCGACCCAAGGGTGTGCAACTGACGCATCGCAGTCTGTGGCTCAATGCGACCACGTTCGGCTGGCACTCAACGGTGACCGATCGCGACGTGCTATTGCACACGTTGCCGATGTTCCACGCCAATGGTTGGGGCATGCCCTATGTCGTCACGGGGATGGGTGGTCGCCATATCGTGTTGCGCAAGGTTGACGGCACTGAAATTCTGCGGCGCGTTGAGGAACATGGGGTCACCATCATGTGCGGTGCTCCAGCAGTGCTGGCGATGGTGCTTGATGCCGCCGCAGAGTGGGAAGGCGAGATACCCGGTCGCGATCGAGTGCGGGTCATCGTTGCGGGCGCTCCGCCGCCGAGTCGCACCATCGAGCGGATTGAAACCGAGTTGGGCTGGGAGTTCATTCAGATCTACGGTCTGACTGAGACCTCGCCTTTACTCACGATGAATCGCCGTCGGGCAGAGTGGGATGACTTCACCCCGCATGCGCGCGCACGCGAACTTGCCAAGGCCGGCGCACCAGCCATTGGTGTGCGCGTGAAGACCGATGAGAGCGGTGAGATTCTGGCGCGCTCGAATGTGGTGCTCGAGGCTTACTGGGAGCAGCCCGAAGAATCGGCGGCTGCTCTCGCTGATGACTGGTTCCACACCGGCGATGGAGGAGCGGTGATCGACGGCTACGTCACCATCAGCGATCGCAAGAAGGACGTCATCATTTCCGGTGGCGAGAACGTGTCGTCGATCGAAGTCGAAGACGCCTTGATGAGTCACCCGGCCGTTCGTGAAGTTGCGGTCGTAGGCACGCCTGATGACAAGTGGGGAGAGGCAGTCACGGCGCTGGTCGTCACTGATGGAACGCCACTGACGGCTGACGATCTGGTGACGCACTGTCGCACACTTCTGGCCGGCTACAAGTGCCCCAAGCGCATTGAGTTTCGCGACGAGCTACCGCGCACGGCGACAGGAAAGTTGCAGAAGTTTAGGTTGCGTGAGGAGTTCTGGGCAGGAGAGGGGTCCCAAATTAAGGGATAACGGGCGCGAATGCTTGACACCAGACATGGTGACGATCACCTTTATCAGGAGTTGTCATGGCTGACCAAGACCCCATTGACCCCGAGCTTGCTTCAGACGAGCTCTCACAAGGCGAACTCGATGACGTCGCAGGTGGATTTCCTAAATCTGACACGCGCGTAACCGGCAGCGGTGCCTGAGCGGTCTCAGCCGCTCTGCGGCATTTCCACATCACCCTCGGGACCGATGGGCATCCGACGGAAGTCGCGCTGGTAGTACACGACGGCATCACGGTCGCCGAGCACCACGTCATCAACACGACCGATGAGGATCGTGTGATCGCCGCCGTCGTATCGCGCGTGCACGCTGCATTCGAGCACGGCAGCCGCCTCGGTCATCACCGGCAGGCCGCGTGCGCTGAGTTCGAAGGGCGAGGCCGCGAATTTGTCGGCTCCCCGGGTTGCGAACACCTTCGCAAGATCAGCCCGGTCGGACTGCACGATGTGCACGGCAAATGACGCGCTGCTGATAAAGGCCGAATGGCATTCAGCTGACTTCGCTAGGCACACCAGCACTAGTGGGGGATCGGCCGACAACGAGCAGAACGAACTCGCGGTGAACCCCCACCAGCGACCGTCAGCGTCGACGGTGGTCGTGATGGTGACGCCGGTCGGAAATGTGGCCATCGCATCGCGAAATCGGTCGCCACTGACAGGCTCTGGGGGCTTGTCGCTGCTGATGTTCACGGGATACTGCTTACCACAGGGACTGCATCGCGACGATTCGACGCGGGTGCCCCAACACACGCGGAGGTGTCCGCTTCGCGCCGCCGCAACTTAGGCCAGACATGGTGGCGCGTAGTGATCTCGGGAAGCAGTCGGGCCGAGGTTTTTACGACTGGTGAGTGTGAGTGCCCCCGGTAGGATTCGAACCTACGCCTACGCCTCCGGAGGGCGCCGCTCTATCCCCTGAGCTACGGGGGCCAGGGATTCGTCACGATATCAGCGCGTTGAGCGACGCCTATCGTCACGGCACAATGAGCAACTCGACGCCCAGTGCTTGGCAGACCGAACGTGCTCGCGTATTGCGGGTTACCAAGGCGAGATCGTGTTCACGTGCCGCTGCACCCACCACCGCATCGAAGAAGGCATTACGGTCGAGTCATTCAGGTTCCCGATCGCCTGACACTAGGGAGCCACGGTGTCCGACCCAACCGCACCACCTCAGGGCAAGAAGAGCGCGAGCAAGCTTTACGAGGGCGCACTTGGATACATCCTGCTTCCGATTGCCTTCGTCAGTTTCATGGTCGTGGTGCTGAACCAAGACCGACCATCACAGGTCATCTTCGCCATTGGCGTTTTCTCCCTAGTGGCTGTTGAAGGTGGGCGTTGGATCTGGGCGAAACGTCACCATGAGCGAGCCACCGACGATTCGACGGTGATGGACGCCACGACCTCGTTCTCCACCAGCATCATCACGAGCGTCGCCAACAACCTGGTCATCGTTCCGCTCGCTTTCTTCGTGATGTCGTGGGTGTACTCGGTGACGCCCCTGCACTTCGGTGACCGCGTCAAGGAGGCCACGGGTGACTACTACGTCCCCGTCACTCTTGTGATCGTGCTATTTGGCGCGGACTTCCTGTATTACTGGGGGCATCGCGCTGGCCATCAAGTTGAGTTGCTGTGGGGCTCACATTCTGTGCACCACTCGAGCGAGCACTTCAATCCATCAACCGCAACCAGGCTCGCGTTCTTTGACGAAATGTGGGACATGATCATGATGACCGGCCTCGTGGTGCTGGGCTTCGATCCCCGTTTCGCCCTTGGTGCCTACGCGTTGGTGTTGCTCTATCAATTGCCGCTGCATCAGTCGTGGCTGCCCAAGCTGTGGGCGCCCATCGAGTTCGTGTTCAACACTCCTCACCACCACCGTGCACATCACGCGTTTCAGAAGCGCTACATCGACAAGAACTTCGCCGGCGTCTTGATCATCTGGGACCGCATCTTCGGCACCTTCGCCAGCACCGAAGAAGATCCCCGCTACGGACTGACCGTGCCGATCGGTACCTACAATCCACTGCGCGTGATGTTCCATGAACTGGGAAGTCTGGGTCACAAGATGAAGCACGCTGGCTCTCCCGGCGTCGCTCTCGCGTACGCATTCCACCACCCCTACTGGGAGCCGGAGGAGTAGACGCGTGAGCGGTCGCCAACAGTCGTCCACACCACCGTGCTAGCACGGTGGTGGGTGTCATGAGCCGGACCTAGTGTCGAATCAGGTGCTTTGACGGTAGGCGTCGTGGCGAATCCCTTAGGAGTAGATGATGAGCAAGCGGACGTTGGTTGTTGCGGGTGCGCTGGGACTAGCATTTGTCACGGCTGCATGTGGCAGTTCGACGTCAGGGGGTGCCTCGTCGTCGAGCGCTGCCGCTGCCTCGCCCAGCGCTAGCGGGTCGGCCTCGAGCTCCTCATCGGTGCCCAGCGAGGTTCGTGACTACCCTTACTGCGAGGTGATTCCCGACACCGTTTCGGGCAGCACCGTGACCGAGCACATCTTCAACACCCTGCCTTACGGCCCTTGTCCGCCCCAGAAGTTCCCGTCGACCACCGAGGCCGACATCACCGCCGCATACAACGCGGCCTTCGGCGCCAACTCCACAACTGCCACTGTCAACGGGCCGCGCCACTGGGTCCTCGACTCGATCACCTCCCAGGGTGGGATCACGTCGTCGCAGGACTCGATGACTGTCAACGGCCTCAAGTACGGCCTAGTCGGGGAGTTGCAGACGCCAGTCGGCCAGCCGACGATCGGAACTGATCCGTATGTTGTCAACACGGTGCAGCGCGACACTGTCTACGTATTCAAGAAGGGCGGGTTGGTCTACGAACTCACCGACCCCAGCGGCAACGTGTACATCATGCAGTCGTATTCGCAGCAGGTGGATACGTCCCTGACTCTCGAGAAGCTCTCAGACATCGGTTCCACTGACCAACTGCCCACGGGTTGGAAGTACGCCGCCCGCCGCCTGAATGAGGATTTGACCCTCACAGCCGCCGGTTCGACCTCGATCGTCAACGATTACTACCGCAACACCTTCCAGATCAACCCGGCGGCCAAGGGGTAAGGGGTACTGGGGCCGCGGGATAAATCCACCTTCCTGGCCCTCGGTAGGCTCACGGCATGACTCCCGAGGAACTCTCCGACGTCGTGGTTGCCACGGTGGCGAACGCCATTGCTGCCGGTGCGCTGACGGTGCCCTATGGGGCGTTGCCGACTGACGGTCGAATCGAGCGTCCCAAAAATCGTGACCACGGTGACTGGGCCACCTCGATTGCGATGACCCTGGCCAAGCCTGCGGGAATGCCCCCGCGAGCCGTGGCAGAGGTCCTCGCGCCTCGTCTCGCTGAGTACCCGGGCGTCGCCTCGGTCGAAATCGCTGGCCCGGGGTTCTTGAACATTCGCCTCGACGCAGCCGCTGCGGGTGTGTTGGCGGCAGCCATCGTCGAAGCGGGGGAGTCGTACGGCCGGGGCGCCTTGCTCGCAGGCCAGCGGGTCAATGTCGAGTTCATCTCGGCCAATCCCACCGGGCCCCTCCACCTTGGCCACACCCGCTGGGCCGCCGTCGGAGACGCCATTGCCCGGGTGTTGGAAGCGGCCGGGGCCGAGGTTGCGCGCGAGTTTTACGTGAACGACCGTGGCGTGCAGATGGACAAGTTCGGTGCCTCGATCATGGCGGCAGCTCATGGTCGCCCAGTGCCCGAGGACGGCTACCACGGCGCCTACATTCTCGACCTTGCGGCCGACATTCGGGCGGCGCATCCGGAGTTCCTCGACTTACCCGATGACGAGCAGTTAGTCGCCTTCCGTGAGGCTGGCTACCTGTCCCAGTTGCAGCAGCAGAAGAACGTCCTCGATCTATTCCGTACGCACTTCGACGTGTGGGCTTCCGAGCGTGCCTTGCACGAAAGTGGAGCCGTTGAGCGGGGGCTCGACAAACTGCGTGAGCAGGGACACGTCATCGAACTTGATGGCGCAGTCTGGTTACGCACCACTGACTTCGATGACGACAAGGATCGCGTGCTCGTCAAGGCTGACGGCGATTACACCTACTTCGCCAGTGACACCGCGTACTACGTCGACAAGCGTGCGCGCGGGTTCGATATCAATATCTACCTGCTGGGCGCCGACCACCACGGTTACGTCAATCGATTGCGCGCTGTGTCGGCGTGCGCGGGCGATGATATGAACCTCAATGTGGAGGTGCTGATTGGCCAAATGGTGAAAATGGTGAAGAACGGCGAGGAGGTGCGGCTGTCAAAGCGCGCTGGAACTCTGCTGTTGCTGGAGGATCTTGTCGATGAGGTCGGCGTCGACGCTGCCCGGTACACACTCATTCGTTATCCGGTCGAATCGCCGCTCACGCTCGATCTCGACCTCATGATCAAGCGCACCAACGACAATCCAGTGTTCTACGTGCAATACGCACACGCGCGCATCTGCTCGGTACTTCGCAGCGCCGACGAACTCCGAATCGATTGGCGTGCGGCCGGACTCGATCCGTCGGTGCTCACCGACGAGCGTGAGAGCGCCCTGCTCGGCGCGCTCGCCGGCTTCCCGGGAGTACTGGCCACGGCTGCAGAACTGCGTGAACCGCACCGGGTTGCGCGCTACCTCGAAGACCTCGCGACTGCGTATCACCGCTTCTACGACAACTGTCGGGTGCTACCGCGTGGTGACGAACCGGTCGAGTCGCTGCACATCGCCCGCCTGTGGCTGTGCGCGGCGACGCGCCAAGTCATCGCCAACGGCCTGGCACTTTGCGGCGTTGAGGCCCCCGAACGCATGTGAGTCGGAGTTCTGTGAGCGAAATCGGCTCGATACAGACGCGCCCCACACTTAACGCCGTCGCTGAGTGCGCTTGGCGACCTCGGGTTCCACGATGCGCAGATCAATTTCTCGCTGCGTGTGTGGAGCTTCGATTGAGTGCGAGAGGTCAAGAACCTCATCGATCGGCATTGCGAGGTGGGTGAGCAGCCGAGTGATCACCACGAGCACAACGCCCATCACCACGAGAGCTGAAGCCTCGGCAATCGTGGGGACGACGAGAATCAAGGCAGCTGCTGCGATCGACTCCGCGGCGGCGAGAAGCATCGGAATTCCGGCGCGGTGGGCATAGGTCATCAGCGCGATCACGAGGATCAGGGTCAGCGGCACCGTTGCCAACAACGAAGACAGACTTGCCATGCGAATTTCGCTTGGCGGCAACGTCATGAGTTCGATGGCGGCCGTCGCCAGTATTGCGGCGCTTGTGAACCTCAATGGGTGCAGCAGGTTACCGACGGGCAGACGGTGTGAGAGGGAAATGGGATGCACGAGCGGCCCCCCCTCGGGGGAAACTTGGGGACCAGATCAACAGTTGCAGGGCACGCGGGCGAACGCCACGGGGCGTATGCGCTGAATGGGTGATCGGCGGGCCACGGCTCAGTGAGGTTCTGGTTGTCGGTGTCGCAGCACAAGGGCGATTGCTCCGCTACTGGCAACCAAGAGAAGCCCTGTGATGAGCAGCGATAGCGCCACGCCCAGAGTGTGCGATGTCATCACGAGTGTGAGGGTGACAAGGGCCGCCACTGCACCGGCGGGCCATGGCCATTCTTTCGCGCGCATGAATTGCAGTACTCCGATGGCGATAAGTACTGCGAGAGCGACCTTGCCGAAGGCCAGCGATTGGTCGGCGAGGGTGCGCACTTCTGCCTCAACGTCCAGTGGAGCATCGTCAAACTGGCTTCCGGTCATTGCGGCATTGACGGCAGCGATGAACCATGTACCGACCCCCAGAGCGATCGTGAGAACAGGCGGTCGCAGCCATCGGTAGAGCAGCAGCGAGCCGACGATACCCAGAGCAGTCAGGGCGACGGACTGCCAGAGACCGCCGCGCGCCAAACCTGGGTTGGTATCCCACAACGCTCTGTCAACGAGGGCGGTGAGTGTCGCGCATGAGGCAACCCACACAGTCACAGTGGAAAGCGCTCCAGGTGCGACCCACGCGGACAGCGCGGCGATCAGTAGGCCGACAGCAAACGCCGCGGTCACTGTCCAGTAAGGAGGCGCCATCATCTGGCCGGTGAAGTTGTCAACGTTGTTGGCTGGCTCAGTGGGGAATTGCAGGATCGTGAAGATGGCGAGAACCGCCGTCGCGCTGAAGAACACAGCCGTGAGCCTGCGCCGACCCTCGCGTGTGCCGGGTTCGGCCGGTTGACGCAGCGCGCGGAAACCCGGTGCACGAGTCGCCGTGACTGCGGCACAGGTCGCAAGAACTCCGGTGGCGAACGTTGCGATAGTGACGCGGACCACGAGCGAGAGCGAGTCCCACTGTCCAGCGAGGAGAACAACTCCCGCGGCAATCACCAAACCTGCCCCGACGAGGGTGGTCAGGAGTATTGCGCGTTGCGTGTGCGGATGCGTGTGCGGATTCGGCAGTGGCGCCACGGTGCCCATGTCAACCCCCTTCAGGCGGGGACTCGGACAGTTCCAGTATCTCACCGTGAGGTGCGCAGCGCACGTGCCGACGAGGGCCTTGCGGGTGACATCGCTAGCCTTAAGCCCATGCGCGCACACCCGGCGGGACCACGGCACGGTGAGGTTCTGACGGTGCCAGGCGCCCCGTCTCGACCCGAAACGCCCGAGCGACTGAACGCGCTCGATGCGAGCATCTGGCCACGGGGGGTCAGGCGCAGCGATGATCCCGCCGATCACGGTGCGATGCAGGTAGCCGGCCTTGACGTGCGCGACCTCGCCCGTGAGTTTCGCACCCCGCTCCTGGTGATGGACGAAAGTGATTTTCGTTATCGGGCGGCCAGTTTCTCGGCAGCCTTCGACAATGCCGGTCAGGGCAGGGTCTATTACGCGGCGAAGGCCTTCCTGACCAGCACGATCGCTCGCTGGTGCATTGAGGAGGGCCTGTCGATTGACGTGTGCACCGCTGGCGAATTGGCCTGCGCGTTGCGAGCGGGCGTGCCGGGCGATCGGTTGATCATGCATGGCAACAACAAGTCCTCCGACGAACTCGGCCGCGCCTTAGACGCGCGGGTGGGCCGCATCGTCATCGACTCATTCGAGGAAATTGCACGTCTGGCTTTCCTCGCCGCTGAGCGCGATGTTGTCGCTGACGTCTTGGTGCGCATCACCGTCGGCGTTGAAGCGCACACCCATGAGTTCATCGCGACCGCTCACGAAGATCAAAAGTTCGGCTTCAGCCTTTCCGGGGGTAGTGCATTTGAGGCGGTTCGCCGAATCGCAGCACTTCCCTCACTTCGGCTTGTAGGGCTTCATTCGCATATTGGCTCTCAGATTTTCGACTCCGCCGGATTTGAGGTGGCCGCCCACCGCGTGGTCGAGTTTGCGGCTTCGCTGAGCCGCGACCTTGGAATCACCGTGGGAGAACTCAACCTCGGTGGCGGTATGGGAATTGCCTATGTCGACGGAGATGATCCGCTCAACGTTGCTGACATGGCCAGCCAGTTGCGACGCATCGTCGAGCGAGAATGTCAGGCGTCGGGCCTGCCGATGCCGACAATTGCCGTTGAACCGGGCCGAGCGATCGTTGGGCCCACGACCATCACGGTGTACGAAGTCGGCACCGTGAAGCCGGTCGAACTTGATCAGGGCCAAGTGCGTACGTACGTATCCGTTGATGGAGGTATGAGTGACAACATTCGCACCGCCCTCTACGACGCCGACTACACGGTGCGCCTTGCTTCGCGAGTGAGTGAGGCCCCGGCAATGCTGACCCGCATCGTGGGTAAGCATTGCGAGAGTGGCGACATTGTGGTGCGTGATGCGTGGTTGCCCTCAGACATCGCGCCCGGTGATCTGCTCGCCCTCGCGGCCACAGGAGCCTACTGTCGCCCCATGGCCAGCAACTACAACTACATTCCCCGCCCAGCCGTAGTGGCAGTTCGCGACGGCCTGCCCCAGGTGCTGCTTCGCCGCGAGACTGAGGACGACCTCTTCGCCCTCGACATGGGTCTGGGAGACTGACGACGTGACTGACCAGACCACCGCAGATCGCCCATCGCTCAAGGTCGTGCTCCTCGGCGCCGGAACCGTCGGCCAAGAGGTTGCCAGGCTCCTCGTCGAGAACGGCGGCGACCTTGCTGCCCGCGCTGGCGCACCGCTTGAACTCGTAGGAGTTGCCGTGCGCGACACGGCGAAGGTGCGCCCCGG
>Ga0194057_10000574_pt1 | contig 18964 bp, 15 predicted proteins | sample SepL4415m_MetaG_FD_155474 | JGI IMG/M metagenome (GOLD analysis project Ga0194057, IMG submission 155474) | Anoxic zone freshwater microbial communities from boreal shield lake in IISD Experimental Lakes Area, Ontario, Canada - Sep2016-L442-15m | ecosystem: Environmental > Aquatic > Freshwater... | reverse complement strand
AAATCCCCTCCCAACCTCCCCCTGAAAGAGGGAGGGGCAAAACAGCACGGTAAGTGGTGGTCTACGCTCTTTTCTCGCAGTGCAAGCTTCAGCTTGTTTCTTACACGATAAATCGTGGTCTACGTTATTTTTTGTAGTCCAGACTTTAGTCTGACATAAACACGCTGAAGCGTGGTCTACGTAGAGTGATCGTAGCTCAACTTAAGCTTGTTTCTTGTCCCCCTCCTTTTCAAGGAGGGGCTAGGGGTGGTTTCGTTCATCTAAAGAGAATAAATCCCCTCCCAACCTCCCCCTGAAAGAGGGAGGAGCAAAAAAATATACGTTATTAAAAAAGGACGACTATTATATAGTCGTCCAACGAATGTAGCTAGACCTGATTAGCTCCGATCTTCGAGAAGATCTACAACATCGTAGTTGTGAAGTTTCTGTGCCAGCTCAAGCGGAGTCATACCCTTGCTATCGGTAGCAAGTAAATCTTCATCCGTAATGATGGTGGCCAAATTCACAGCGGCGAGCTTGAAACCTCGTGCAAGTGCCCAGTGAATCTGGGTGGGAAAATCATGATCAACGTCTAAACCATTGTTTATGATGTGATCAAGCACACAGCCAACAATCTCATCGTTCTCGGTCCTCTCGGCCGCTGCCATACAGGACTCCGAAATCTTACCTAGTCCAGGTAAGGACAGTAGTCTCTCGATGTTTTCGAGGTTCTCTTTGTTGATCGCAAGAAGCAAACGCTCCCGCAGTTTATTTTCAACTATACTCATCTCAAAAGTTCCCCCTAAGATTTGATAATCGAACAATAACACATTAATGAAATAAACCAAAATCGCTAAGCTATATTACAGATTTCCTAATGTTACTTGATCTTGACATTTTCCCTTGCCAAAGAGTATAAATAGTTGTCAAGTAAATCATCTACTTGAGGAACGCGGAAGGCAAAGGAGGAATACTATGCCTAAAAAAATTGAGAAAAAAAGACTACCGGAAACACAAATCACCATCGAAACGGCAACCTGTCTGATCAAAGGACTGGACAACTCCGAACGAGACGAGCTCCTAAAAAGAATGTCAGCACAAAGAAATCCCTCTGCAGAAGAGAAAATAATTCTTGCAGCAGGAAGAATTGTACAGGCAGGACTGAAGACCGAGAGAAAGCTTAGCCTTCAAGAGCTACTAAGTTCAGATTACATCCCGTCCATCCACTGTAGACATGTAGAAGATGAGATTTATTTAGAAAATCCATTTACCATGGTCGCAGTCAATGCAGAAGAAGCCGGAGAGAACGGTGTAAATTTTTGGAGAGATGAAATTGCAGAACCAGAGTTTGAAATTCAAGATATTCAGAAGGTGCTAGAAGGACTAGAAATTATTGAAATTATAGAAATTCTAGAAGTCCCAGAGGAACCTGAAATTCATGCTGATGCAGTATCTATCCCAAAAACTACAGAGAAGACAAAGCCTTGTGCCAGCAGACCAAACAAGACGAAACATGTGGTCAAGAAGAAGCCAGTGAAAAAAACAAAGGTCAAGAAGGAAGAAACAACAGAGGAAAATCTCGAGGCAGCAAAAACGCAAGTCGTCGATCTGCCGCCAGAAACAGTTCCAGTAGAACCAAATCCTGTCGGCTACAAAGGTCACACGCCAGAAAATGGCATCAAGCCAGGCACAGTCATATCAACCCTCGAATCGAGGCAGAAGTACAGCGGCGTACACTATCCGATTTCTGACGAACCTCAAAAGGTTGAGAAATATTTGCCAAACAAAGACGTGCACTTCATAAACCCAAAAGCCACATCTACTCTAAAAGAAGATACGCTTGAAAGGGCAAAAGAAAGAGTGGCAAAAGTCAGGGCGAAGAAAAACGCAGCGGTCCTGATACCAATGAATCGAGATAAGTATGAAATAATCCCCGAACCTGTGTCAGAAACCAAAGAAGTGGTTGCCACAGTAGAAATTCTTGTGCCAGCAGCTGAGGCAAAGGTGGCAACACCAAAAACTGCCGTTAAGAAAATCGATAAGCCAGCTCCCAAAGAAGAAGTTATTCTTCCGAAAGATGAGGCACCGATAACAGAGGCAAAAATTGAACTTCCAGTAGTCGAAGAACTAGTCGTAGCAAATGTTATAGAACCAGTCGTAGAACTTGTAGCAGCTGTTCCCATCGAAGATGAGATCATCGAAACACCAGAAATCTTCGCAGTGGAACCAGAAACATTGAAAGTAGTACGAAGTTCAAGCTCAACAAAGCTCATTTTCGGGACAGAATCATACGCTCCTGGCGAGATAAAACTTGTCAGAAAGCTTGATGGTTTTATCAAAATCGAGATTGAGGCACAGAAAGTCACCGTCAACGAGACAAGCTTACCGCAAACAACAAAAAACGAATTCACGATGACCTTTGAATTCGAACCAAAGACCGAAATCGAAAAAGTGGAAGTGCCAGAACCATACGTGGCGCCATGGATCGGCAAAGTCTTAGTCGTCTTCGACGGCGATAACTTCTCTCGGTACATAAGGTACAAGAAGATAACGTTGATGGAAAATATTGCCAAATTCTATGTCAATAATCGTGAAATGTTGATAAAACCTCAATATTTCATCTCCTGCAACACTGTCCCGAGCGACCACGCACTTGCAACCCCACGCGATCGACACGTGCACGAGGTTGTCTCTGGCAAATATTTCAACGTCGACTGGACTCGCATCAAGGACAATTATGAAGATGAGTCTATGTTCGACCCTGACATGTCCATGGCCCCAAAAGACCGACCAAGAGGCTATGGCGATGCCGATGTTGCAAGATTTCTGCTCCAGCAGGATAACTTAGAACAATATGAGACAGTGCTACTCTTCGCCCACGACCATCACTACGTAAGTACAGTAGCGTATCTGAAAAGTATCGGGAAAAAGGTAGAGCTCTATCATACTGGCTGGTGGTGGACGAGCCGAGAGCTGCGAAAAGAGTGCGACATAGAAGTCGATATAACCAGTAGATTTCCTGCAGACTATCCAAAAGAGATCCTGCACGAAGTAGACAAACGTAAAAAGCAAAGAAAATCCAAATAAGCACCGAACGGTACATCAAACGATGTGCCGTTCTTCTATTAGAACACGTATTGACTATAATGGCCAAAAGGCGTAAACATAGTCCAAGGAGGTGCAGATATATGTGTGACAAACATACCAATCGGGCATCTATTGAAGAAGCGCGCTTCGAAATTCGTTGGCTTAAGTTGTCGCAAGACATTACTGAAAAAATGAATACCTTTTTTAGCAAAAGGAATCAGCCGATAGTTTTCACTCAAACTACTCGTATAACAGGTAACCCTAAAACCTATTACGGTATAGTAGTCCGTTTCAAGCAAAACTGCGATAACTCTGCAGCCCTAGATTGGCTCTACAAAGAGCTACAAAAACACCCAAAAATTTACTTTCGCATCACATCCTATGATGATGACAGATTCCTCGTCAGAAAAGATTTCCCCTATGCAGCGAGGCTGAAGGATAGGTCGAAAAAGAAAAAAGTCCCCTCGAAGACCACTGTCCACGAGAGCACCTGAGTACAAACTGCTTGCAACAAGTGAAACATTATTCACATCAAGCAGTTTTTTTTATTTGAAAATGTTGTCTCGTAGCCCAGACTTTCATGCCCCTCGTAGCTAGGTTATACGAGCGAAGTGGGGAGTCTGTCCGAAGCACGCTAAAGCGTGGGCTACATCAGAAAGTAGTGCAAACTTTAGTTTGTCCAAAAGACATCTAAAAACCAAAAGAAGCCCCCACAGGGCTTCTTTTGTATATATTCTTTTGGCAGTACTATCTTACCAAGATTTTCGGTTTTTATTCTTCTTTTGTTGATTCTGATTTTGCTTTTGTTGATTCTGCTGTGGCTGGACTTTCTTCACTGGCTCAGCAACGACGACTTCTTCCTCGATTTCTGCTTCTTCGTCCTCAGTTTCAGCTTCCTCTTCATCAGCTTCAATCTCCTCTTTCTCTACAGCTTTCTTTTCCTTTTTGGAAAGTTTTGCATTTTTGTCCATCAGAAGATCTAAGTCATCATTTCCCTTTTTGCGGAAAACTCTGAAAGCGATGATCGTGATTACGATACCAGCGATGAACCACCAGAAAGCGTTGCCAGAATCCTTAGATTTGTTATCCTCGGCGTCTGTAGTCGTAGTACCAGCAACCGTACCAGTAGTAGCGACCGTTCCGGAAGTTGCTGTGCCAGTAGTAACAGCGGTACCAGTAGCTGCAGCTTCTGCAGTCGCAGGAGCCGTAGTTACAGCTGGAGTAGGTGCAGCAGTAGTCGTCTTAGGTGCTGTAGTGACTGTAGGAGTTGTAGTAGTCACTGTAGGAGTCGTAGTCGCCTGAGCGATCAGAACACCTTCTGTTTTTGCTACGGTCTTCGCGCTAGTATTTACAGAAAGGATGTAAGGCTTTGCTGCTCTGTAGATCTTGCCGTCTGTAGTTTTGGTCGTGATGTAGGCTGTGTGATCACCAGTAGCAACAGCCTGCTTGACTACGATCTCCCATGCGCCTTTGCTATCTGCATTGGTCTTGCCTGTGATCTGAGTAGAGAAAAGATTTAGCTCGACTTCAGCAAAAGGAAACGTCGTACCAGAAAAACGAAGGTTTGAACTGCTGTCAAAAGTTGGTGTAAAGTTAGTCCCATCAGTCGTACCAAGGTCATCCCAGCTATTTTCGAAGCTTGTTCTGTCAGAAGGCGTGATGTTCTCAGTCGCGCTACCATAGCCCTTCGCCATGCCGAAGCCGAAGAATGAAAGTGCTACTAGAAATGTTGTAGAGACGAGAATCTTCGAAAGTTTGTTCATGATGTATTCCTATGGCTGACTATGCAGTCCCTTATTTATATGTTATTTTTGGTTCTGTACGTAAATATCAAAAAGATATTCATATATCTCTAGACAAGGATCATTATTACACGCGAAAAAAATAAAATCAAGCGCATTTCATACTTCTTAAGCATTTTCTCAGCTCTAGCACTTATTTCGTGGGCAATTTTGCTTCGTTTCTTCCATTTATCTGACCAATCTTACTGGATGGATGAGGGGTATACAGTAAACGCAGTCCTCTCGATTATCGAAAAAGGGAAATCTCTCCTCGACTCTGGCCAATACTATGGCTGCCCTACATACTGCTATCCTTCTGCCCTATCTGCACACTTCTTCGGCATAGATAATCCTGCCTCCTACCGAGCCTTTGCCGCCATCGCTGGTATCGTCTTCATCTTCGCTATATATATGGTTGCAAAGAAGTGGTTTGGAAATAAAGTAGCTCTGATAGCCACTTTCTTCATCGCTTTTTCATACTGGCAGATCGCTTGGTCACGAGAAGCTCGTTGGTATACCCTGCTGGAGCTCTTCTTCTGGCTTGCCCTCTACTTCTTCTACGAACTATTACGAAGTATGAAGAAGCACTCTCCTTCTGTCATCCTGAACGAGAGTGAAGGATCTCCCTGCGCTGTCTCAACTAAGTCTGTCATCCCTGCGTCCCCTTCTGTCATTCCTGCGAAAGCAGGAATCTTGAGCCCCTCTGCCATCCCCATCTTCTATTCCCTCCTCACCACCCTCTTCACCGTCCTCGCAATCCTCACCCACTCAGAGGCTTATTTACTATTGCCTATCTTCACCATCTGGACAATCTATACAGTACTCAGCAACACAAAAATACACATCAAGAAGAAAGTATTTATCACCTCCGTGAGCATTCTTCTTCTCACCCTCATTGCACTATTCGCTGATTCGCTCGGTCTTCACTTCCTGAAGCCACTGCTTACCACTCTAGATTTTCACTATTCTCTACCTTACTATCTCAGCTTCTATCTGCGAAACTACTGGCTCTTCATAATATTTACAATTATTGGCCTATCCACCACACCTGTCATCCTGAGCAAAGCGAAGGATCTCCCTGCGCCCTCATCACAGACGAATCATTCTTCCCTCCCCACCTTCCTACTCTTCATCTTCTCCTCCTATCTCCTCGCCTTTGGCCTCTTCTCGGATCTGGTCCATTATCGCTACCTTTTCCTCGTGACCCCAGCACTTTACATTCTAGGTGCGTATGGTATGGTAGAGACGTTGAAGCTAATCAAGCACAAACTCTGGAGGGTTGTGTTTTTTCTTGTATTCATCACTATATTTTTTATTAGTGGCCACGGAGTCGCAGTACCGCAGACAAATTATCAGCTGGAATCAGATGATCCAAGCTCGATAAAAGGTCGCCCATACTACGCTTATACGCCGCAATCTAATTTCAAGGGAGCATACGCTTATGTCAAGGAACAAAAATCGAATGAAGAAATTGTCATCTCAGCACACCCAACATTCAACAAAATCTACCTCGGAGAAGCCGGATTCTGGCTTAGCTACGGCTATCTCGGCATCGGAGACAGAAATTCTTACACCACAGCCGATAGTAGAGAGTACTATGTCGGAGCCAAAATCATCGGAAACCTCGGAGGTCTCCAAGAAATCACCAGCCAAAATCACGGGTACATCATCTACGACTACTACGCCACACAAGGCCGCATCGCCAAAGAAGAGCTGGAATATATTTCAGAAAATTTCAAGCTCGTCTACGAAGACGAAAGTAGCAGCTTCTCCAAAATCTGGGTCTATCGCTTCTAGTGCAGAAACAGGTCTTGGGACTGAGGACTTAGGGCTTAGTAAGGAAAATATAACGAACAAGATCGCAACTTGGCTCAAGAATTTCAATTTCAAAAAGAAAGTTAAGGATCCGATCTGCTGGGTCAGATTTGCCGCCTACGCTATACCGGTCGCATTTCTTCTCTATGTCCTATATATGAATTTTCTGCCATTTGGCTACCACAAATCCTTCGTGATAAATGTCGGCTCTGCCGATGACACAAAAGTTGGCGAATTCTACCTCGAACCATCCAAGGATCTCTCCGAGCGAAAAACTGCCGCTGATGGTACGACTTATCGTGAGCTAAACGGCACCGCAAATGTCGTCTTCAAACCAAAGGCAGTATTGAAAAATGCTGAGGTCACCGTCTCCGTCGAAGGAGAAGGTGTGTCAATCATCCCACCAGTCATCGACTTCGATCCGTCAACAGTGAAGTGGGATTACAGCTGGGACTTCACAAAAGAAATCCCAAAAGATCTGACAGGCAACGCCTTCATGTTTGACGGCGCAGCCACTTTCAACGGCAAAGATACTCGTCTCCAACTTCCTGATTCTGCTGATAAATTTGAAGACGGTCCGGTGAGCATATATGCCGAATGGACCCCAACTGACAGTTCGAAAGACGATCAGCAGATAACCGGACACTACAACTGGGAAATCACCCAGAACAAAGACTGTGTTACTTTTTCTGTTGGACGAATGAACAATACAGACGGTCAGGTTTATAAGATTAATAAGACCGTTGACCAAAGTTTTTGGGGATACAAGCATAATCTCCTCGCTGTATACAGCCCATCGGAAAACGGATATATAGAATTATTTCTTGATAACTATCTAGTGGATCATATTTCGATTGGTAATAACAAAACATGGGCAGATTACGGTAAATATAACCTGTCATGGGGGTGGTCACCTCACAACAGCGGAACAAACCCCCACATCATGGGTAGTATAAATAAAACTAGCATTGTTACAGCAGCTATTATTCCAAAAAACAACAAATTCAATTCGGGGAAAGATTCAGATGTCCAGGTTGTAGTGGCAGGCACTGGTAAATTTGAAGAAATTAACATCAATGTCAATAAATGAATCGCGTTTTTCAAAGATATTTTTTTGTTAATATATTTTTTTCTGTTTTAGTAATAGTAGTCTTAAACCTTACTGGCATTATTCTAATTGAAAGAATTGTAGCGCCAGCTATCGTCGCTGCTCTTTTTTCTCTAACTATGCCCTATGCAGTACTAAATTGCTTTAGCGGACAAAAGAGGAAGAATATATTATTATATTTATTTTGTATTTTTTCTATCGCTGTCATAACTATGCTGTTCAACATTTGCAGATACAATAGCCTACTAACCATGATAATCTATTTTTCAGCAACTACAGTTACTATGGCCCAGCTAGAAATATCTGCACGAAAATTTCAAATTGAGGAAAGTGCCAAGGTACTACCTAATAAACCAATTCAGATCATGCTGGTATTAATATGTGTAGTGTTTTTGGTGTCAGGCATACTGCATTTAGGAAAATTCGTGAGCGTAGATGAGCCAAAATGGTTTTTATATCGAGTGCCACAGCTTTTTGATGCTCTGGCTCATAATAATTTTTCACAAACATATATTAACGACAAACCCGGCATTATTCCTGCCCTACTATCGGGTATTGTTAATTATTTTACAAAATACCAAAACTTTAATCCCTCCGATGTTGAACACTATTTCTTTTACTGGAGACTTCCGATATTAATATTCAACTTTCTCTTACTTCCACTTATTTTTGTTTTAATAAAAAAATTAACAAATCAAAAAACTGCCATTATTGCCACAACCTTAATGGCACTAAACCCGGTTCTGGTTGGTATAAGTCAGATCGTTAATCCAGACGCTACTCTATGGAGCCTCTCCATTGTGGCTTTTCTTTATTTTATGCTCTATCTTAAAACAAATCGAGAACAAAACGTGTATTTATCTGGCTTTTTCCTAGGACTGGCGCTTCTTTCCAAGTATTTTGTATCTATATTCTATATTGTATTTTTTGTAGCGATTTATGCAGAGTACCTTTCTGGCAAAACTTCGAAAGATGAATTCTTACAACGCTGTCTTAGTTACTTAAAGGTGGTCGTAATATCAATGGTCATTTACGCCATATTTTTTCCAGCAACATGGGTGAATCCGCAACTGATTATTCAAGGCACAATAGCCTCGTCAATCTTGGGAGTTGGTAGTGATCTCTATATTACGTTTTTTCTCTTGGTACTGATGGACTTCTTTTTATTGTCTGGGAAATTTTCGAACTTGATGGCAAATCTCAATATATACAAAGCCCTTAGAGTACTTAATTGGTTATTTGTTCTCACTGTAGCATTCGTAATACTAAACTCACTTTTGAACTTTAGGTATTTTGACGCAAATTATCAGATATTCTATGTTTCTCAAATGCACAAAGTGGACCTACTGGGAAACTTTCTCGCGTCTTGCTATATGATGACATACACACTCACTCCACTGTTGCTACTTCCATTGACAGCAAATGGATTTATCAAGCTGAAGGATGATTTCTTAAATTTAATTTTATTTATAATATACCTTACAGTCATATTGTTTTTAGTCGGCTCCAGTATAGCAGGGTTTTTATTGCTACCAAGATATCAGATTATTCTATACCCTCTATTTAGCCTTGCTTCAGCTATCATCTTATCTCATCTAATAACCAAAAAAACTTTCTTTTATATAATTGGCACAGCGTTGCTCTCTCTAATTTCTCTTCTCCGAGCCTATCCTTACTATCTCAACTATTCAAATTTTCTAAACTTCAAGAACGTGGTTGTGTCAGAGTCTTGGGGATTCGGTGGATACGAAGTGGCAGAATACTTGAATTCACTAGACCAAGCAAAAGATATTACAATTTGGTCAGACAGAGAAGGCACAAACGATTTCTTTATCGGCAAATCTTTATGGCGCGTAACCGCAAACCCATTCGATAAGACTAACAAAGTGGATTATTTAGTTCTAACCCCTGTAGGTGAAAGAATATTTAGGAATAGTCTGCAGAACGAAAAGCAAAACCTATACAAGCAAGTTGCTTCCAGTACTCCACTGCTAGATTACTACAAAAAAAAGCCGGAGTTCGAAATACTAATCAACGGAAATCCTAACAATTACATAAAAGTAGTAAAGCTTCACTAAGACTCGGCCAAATAATCCGTCAACAATCAGCTATCTGCAGGAACGAAACTGTAATCAATACCCGAGTATACGCTAACATATCATGGTCACAATATGCTCTGTAAACAGACAACGTCAAAGAAATACCTATCAATTATTATCCAGAAGATAAATCACGCCGCCAATTATACCAAGTATAACTAGTAGCAAAAAACCGTATAGCGGAACCAGTACTCCCAAGTTCGCGCTAATACCATAGAATGTCAAAAAGTATAGGAAGCCGTACTCACGAAGACCGATTCCTGCTAAAGAGATCGGCAACATCGTGATCAATGTGGCGATTGGTACGAACAACAAAAAATACGAGAAGCCGAGATCAATGCCTACACTCCGAGAAATAACATATGAGTTGATAATGACTAAGAACTGAAAAAACAATCCGATCGCCGATACTCGCCAAAACTCCTTACTCTTGATAAAAATACTGGCGCTTTCCAAAAAATTTTTAATAAAAATGACTCTCTTTGCGACTCGATGAAAAATTAGCAGGGATAACGCCAGGCTAGCAATAAGACCGAATATAACTAGATATGCCGGTGCCACAAGTGTGGGCATCGGTGTGTGCAAAACTTTGAAAATTGGATAACAAAAAAGAAAGAACAACATCAGCATGCCCAGACCGGTAAACCGATCGATAATCACCGCATGGACTGCCTTGTTGTTGTTCGCTTGGTGCCTATAAGCCATGTAGCCTTTGACAGTGTCACCGCCAATACTCGTCGGTAAGAACAAATTAAAATAATTACCAATAAAATACAACTTGACTGTTTTCCACAAGGGAATTTTGAGTTCAAATATTTTATTATTGATAACCCACCAACGCAGAGAACATAGGATATTATTAATGAAGCCGATCAGCACCGCCAAAAGCAGATACCACCAGTTTGTCATTACAACATTGCTCCTTAGATCCTGAAAGTCGATCTTTGATACAACGAAATAAACAACGATGGCGCTAATGAGTATTTTTGCTACAAGAATAAATTTCTTTTTCATCTGGATTTAATAACCCTAACTGGAGTCCCCGCTGCCACGACCGACGAAGGAATATTCTTATTCACAAATGAATTAGCGCCAACAATGGTGTAATCACCAACCGCAACTCCATCAATTATGACTGTATCTGCACCTATCCATACATTTCGACCAACTTTTGTTAGTTTGTCGGTAGTCGAGCCATATTTGGCGTTTTTATCCACCGGGATAATATGATTTTTCAGAAACTTAACGCTAGGAGCAATAGCGCATCTCTGTCCAATTTCCACCCCACCACTACCTTGGATTATGCAAAATTCATTGATTGCAGACTCGCTGCCAATGCTGATGTACCCTTTTTTAGAATTCAATATTGCATAGTCACCGATTTTACAATTTTCACCAATAATAATTGGACCCTGGGCTGCAATATCACACTTTCCGACACGACTTCCTCGTCCAATCGTTAGATTTCTCGGAAATAATATCTTGGCGCTAGGATGAATAATGCATCGGTAACGGACCATCAGTAAAATGTTTCTAACTAACGGCGGTACTAGTGATTCTAAAATAAAGTTTGCTTCTTTATTTTTCATAATAATGTAGTTCTCTTTTTAGTCATATCCATCTTTATTAGATTTCCAAGAACCAAGTCCTGCTCAGGAGGCGAAAAATTATCCATACCGTTAGCTGGGTGAAGCGTAACTTCGCCAAAATATATCTCTCCGCCATTGTTATACAGGTCAATTCTGGCATATGGGAGACCAGCTGACAGCTTAGTGGCAATACTGATCATCTTGCTTAAATTGCCTGGCTTCTCAATCGTTTCTATATGACGCTTGTAAGTAAGAGTAAACGGCTGAATATTCCAATTTTTATCGTAAAATGACTCATAAGGTTCACCATTATATCTATCAGTGATCAACTGGATATAAACTGGCTGACCATTAAAACAATGAATTTTAAAATCGTCTAAACCAATATTATTTTTAGTAGATATAAACTGCTCACACACAATCTTTGGCTCAATGTCTTTGTATTCCCATGACCGACCTGTATAGTAATAATTCAAGCTCATCCATAAGTCAAAGTTTCTCTTCGCTTCCTCTAAATCAAAAGTCCTTTTATCAAGACAGATCATATTCCAACCAGATCCATGGTTTGCTTTGAGTATAAAACTACTCGGCAACGCGTTAAAATCAATCTCATCAAAAGAACGATATACCCCCAAAAGAGGAATCAATACTTCCTTACCACACTTTGTTTCAACAACATCTCTCACTGCATACTTATCTGCCATGACTGTAAGGAGCGGAGTGCGATAATACAGCTTCATCCATTGTATTTTTTCGGTAAATCTTCTTGGCAATCTCAAATTTAGGCTTTCGCCGATTCTTAAGCGATACATGATCCTAAGAAATTGCTCGTCCGGGATGATATAATATAGTATCTTAGATATTGAATAATACAGCCTTTTTCCACGGTTGCTGTTGAGAATCCGTTTGCCAATTTTGTGAATTGTTTCAGTTTTCATTTAAACCTTTGTATAATAAGTCTTTTGATAGTCTATTGCCACACTTCCCCAACTCATTGCTTCTGCCCTTTGACGTGATGACTTAGATTGCTTGCCAACCAACTTCGGGTCGTTAATATATTTTTTGAGTATTTCGCGGAGACTCAAAGTAGAAGCTTTCTGAGCAATAAAACCGTTGTCTCCTACGAGTTCGTCACTCCCACCCGTATCTGTTGTTATGATTGACAATCCGCAGGCCATAGCTTCAAGAATAGAGTTGCTCATACCTTCATTTAACGAAGGCAGGATAAAAATATCAGCTTTTTGCAAGTACTTAGGTATTTCCTGATGACCTATGCCGCCGATAAAATTTACATTAACACTACTTTCTCTGGCTAGTTCGGCTAAAGTTTCTTTTTCTGGTCCGTTACCAATGAGAGTTAATTCGTACTGATCGAGCCCATTTATCGCCTTAATCAAGTAGTCGTAACCTTTCCTTTTTATCAGGCGACCGGTAGATACAAGCTGAATTTTTTCATGTTTTTCTTTCTTCTCTGCTGGTCTGAATTCTTCAATATCGACACCATTATGGATTATATCAATTTTTTGGTCCGGTATCGAAGTGTTTGCCAATTCTTTCAAACCCTGAGAATTAACTATGACTGCCTTAGCTTTGCGCCAGATTTTCTTGCTTAGATTCTTGAAAACTAGCTTATCCAGCCAATAAAAACGCTTATTATAGAACGGCACATCGCTTCCGCGCAAACTCACAATATACGGCAAACCAAGCTTCATTGCGATATAGCCGCACGGAACACCAAAAAAGGCGTGCACTAAGTCAAAATGCTTTATTTTCATCAGAGCTCTGCAATACCGGTAAGCTTTCCAGCTGTAAATCAGGAGGTTTTTGTCCGACTGATAATGTAAGTCGCCTGATTTTTTAATATCCAGGTAATGAACTGTGATATTCGGTGATAATTTTTCAACCCTGAATTTGCTAACCGAAGAAGTAACCAAATCAATCTCCAGATCTGGCATCTTAGCAAATTCTTTAAGCAAATAGAATGTGGCGTTTCCTGCGCCGCCCCCAAGTGGTGGAAATTCATAATTTAAGACAAGTATTTTCTTCATTATACGTAATATTCTCTATACCATTTGATAAAGTTTGTAATGCCTTCTTCTATGCTAGTTTTTGGTTCATAGCCGAGCATTTTGCGGCTGTGGTCTATGTCAGCATAAGTGGCGAGGACATCGCCCGGCTGCATTGGCAAATATTCTTTGATTGCTTCCTTGCCAAGGGCTTTTTCGATCACTTCGATGAAGTGGCCAAGCTTGACTGGTTTGTTATTTCCTAGATTGAATATTTCGTATGGATAAGATTTATCCAAGGCTTTCATTATACCATCTACGATGTCATCGACATAGGTAAAGTCGCGTTGCATCTTGCCGTGATTGAAGACCTTGATCGTCTTGCCCTCGAGAATGTCTCTAGTGAAGCTAAAGTATGCCATGTCAGGGCGTCCATACGGGCCGTAGACGGTAAAGAAACGCAAACCGGTGCAGTTCATGCCATATAGGTGGTGATATGTGTAAGCGATCAGTTCATTTGCCTTTTTGGTCGCCGCGTATAATGAGACTGGGTGATCCACGCTGTCGGTGACGGAGAAAGGCGTCTTCTCGTTATCCCCATAGACCGAGCTAGAGGAGGCATAGATGAAGTCGAGGACTCCTGCACGCTTGGCAGAGTCGATGACGTTTGTAAATCCCACAAGATTGGACTGGATATAGGCGTGAGGATTGGTCAGTGAGTAGCGAACACCTGCTTGGGCGCCAAGGTGGCAAACTTTGTCGATCTTGTTATCGGCAAAGATTTTTTCGACTAGTGGGAGGTCTGCGAGGTCGCCACGGTAGAGATGGAAAGATGAAAATTGCTCTAGGATTTCATTTCGCGTGTTTTTGAGAGTTATATCATAGTAATCGTTGAAATTATCAAGTCCGATGACGGTATTTCCCTCTTCTAGCAGTCTTTTTGCTACATGAAAACCGATGAAGCCGGCAGAGCCAGTGACAAGAATACAGGATTTAGGTTTTAGGTTTTGGGATTTAGGTTCGTTCATATGGTTTCGATATATAGAGTCTGTCATCTCGACATCACGGTAAGTTCGTGACGAGAGATCTTCAGCTTAATGCTGTTAAAAAATAAGCAGAAGATTTCTCGCCTTGGAGCTGCTCAATGGCTCGAAATGACAGCTATTTATTAAGACGGATTATAAATTAAAAATTGATTCTGATAACTGATTTATATTTTCGTCATCCTAAGGAACCGAAGGATCTCCGGAGATTCTTCACTCTCGTTCAGAATGACAATCGTAAAGGACGCGGGATGACAAAGACGGCCTTTTTATAAATCCGCTTTTGAGGTGATGTGCACTGACTTACCATGGAACATGACGCCTCGCACCGGAGTATGTTCTACAAGACATTTCACAATCTGTCCAGAATTATCTCTCTCTGCGACGGGCACATTGCGCAAGAAGTTAATATCATTTTTCTTGATAAAGTAATAAGGCAGCCCATATAGATTGGAAAATGCTTTTTCTGGTTTTTCTTCGAATCTCGTTATCAAGTCCTTGTCCATAGTGAGGCACGAACCAGCTTGGAACTTGCTCTCATCTTTTTCAATTGCCACCCCGGAAGAGCTGGTATCTCCTAAGAATTCATTGAAATCAAAGTCACATATATGATCAGGAGCACATACCAGAATATCATCGTCTATTTGTAATTCATCGATGATGAAGAGTAAATCTCCGACAGCACCCAATCTGTTTTCTTTAGATTCGATTCCGTCAGAATATACTTCCACACCCTTATCGATAGTCCAGCTTCTGAACTGCGAGAAATATTTAGCATTTGTAATCAAGATTTTTTCATCAAAATCAAGATTCATGGTTTTGAAAAATGTATCCATGAGTATTTCACCATCAATCTCTAGCAAATGTTTCGGAGTTGTCGCAGTTATCGATCCTAGTCTTGTAGAGAATCCTGCGCATAAGAGTATAAGTTTCATTTTTTTCCTATCTGTTTGTCGTAATTTCGCGAATTGTGTACGGTGTGTCACTCGTTTTCGCATAGTAGAGCTTCGAGAGCATATCGCCGATGAGGCCGAAGACGAGGAACTGAACGCCGCCAAGAAAGCTGAAGAGTGTGATCATCGTGAGAGCAGTGCCCGAGAGGTCGCTGTCCTTCACCACGTAGTCGAAGACTAGGATGCAGCCACAAATGAAGGAGAAAAGGAGCATGAGGATGCCGATAGAGCCGAAGAAGTGAAGCGGACGGCTGGCAAACTTTTTCCAGAACCAGACGGAGAAAATATCCAGATTGCCCTTAATTCCACGCTTCCAATTGTACTTGGTCTTGCCGGTCAGTCTGGCTCTGTGATTTACTTCGATCTCGCCAATCCTGAAGCCTTTCATCGAGAGAAGAGCTGGAATGAAGCGATGCATTTCGCCGAAGAGATCAATATTTTCAAAACATTCTTGTTTGTAGAGTTTGAGAGAGCAGCCTGAATCATGAATTCCATCGTTTATCATATGTCGCCGGACGAAAGCGGCCATTTTGGAAGCTAGTTTCTTCGAAAAGGTGTCTTTTCTCTTTTTGCGCCAGCCCGAGACGACGTCGAGACCATCTTCTTCCATTTTCTGGATGAGTTTCACGATATCTGCTGGGTCGTTCTGACCATCACCGTCTAGAGTGGCGATATATTGGCCAGTTGAGTTCTTGATTCCAGCATCCATGGCCGCAGTTTGACCAAAATTCTTGCGAAAATTGATGATTTTGAGTGGTTTTAGAGTTTTTAGAACCTGCAGAGTCTTGTCCGAAGAACCGTCGTTTATGAAGATGATTTCGAAAGGCTCCCCGATCTTGGTACAGGCATCCACAATCTCCTGATGTAAGAGACTGATTGCTCCCTCCTCGTTAAAGACTGGGACGACTACCGATAAAAAAACGTTTTCATCCCTCGACGATTTGGTATACAGCATTTTTCCTCTTTTCCATATTAAAACATCAAACCCTCTAAGTTCCAATTAATCATGCACCATTTGAGATCAAATTGCAAGGGTTCTGAGCTCAGGAAATTTGGTGGGTTTTATGGTGTGCAAGATCAATTTTGATACCAAAAAACACGCTTCCGCCAAAGGCGGATCAGCCTCTGGCTGAGAAGCGTGGGGCTACGGGGTTTAATCGTAGTGCAAGCTTTAGCTTGGATCGAATATGACACGCTGAAGCGTTGGCTACTAGTTCGCCGTAGTGCAAGCTTTAGCTTGGATAGGACACGCTGAATCGTGGGCTACGGAATCTTACTGTAGTCCAAGCTTTAGCTTGTTTCCCTCGCGCTGAAGCGTGGGCTACGGGGCTCGTTTGTAGTGCAAACTTTAGTTTGTCAGAAGCACGCTGAAGCGTGGGCTACTAGTTTAAATTCGTAGTACAAACTTTAGTTTGGAGAAAACACGATAAATCGTGGGCTACGGGGCGTAATCGTAGTGCAAGCTTTAGCTTGGATAAGACACGATAAATCGTGGGCTACGTCGGTAAGTAGTGCAAGCTTTAGCTTGTTATAAACACGCTGAAGCGTGGGCTGCGAAGTCTTACTGTAGTGCAAGCTTTAGCTTGTTAGAATTCGTCGTTGAAGCTTACGAAATCAATAACCGGATATTTTTCGAAAGAATGATTCATATATTCAATACCTTTTTTCTTGACCCACGCATCAAAGCTCGAGAACTTATAGCTGATTTCGCTTAAGAGTCCGTGTTTAACTGGATTCTGATGTAAATAGTTCAAATGCTTAAAGAAATCCGAATCATCACGGATTATATGATCGTAAAAATTCCACCAGATTTTACGATCTACCACATGATCAGCTTTGTTAATCTCCCTTGAGCTCGATCCATTCAGTTCAGAAACAAATTTCGATAATTTAGAAGAATCAATAACTTTTAGTATTAGATGATAGTGATTATTTAGTATCACATAGGCTATCAGAGGATAGCCAAATTTGGATGACTTCTCATGAATTTTGTCTGACAATATTTGCTTATAGGAGTCTGGCCGCAGAAACCACTGACCTTCGACAGTGCGGACTGTAATAAAATAATAAGAATCATCCTGCAAAATATGATTCGGGCGATTTGTGATTGTAGGCTTACTATTTGGTTTCATAAATACATGATAACACGCTAATCGTGGGCTACTAGTTTCGATTCGTAATTTCGATTTGTAGTGCAAGCTTTAGCGTGTTAAAAACACGCTGAAGCGTGGGCTACGTAGTCTTACTGTAGTGCAAGCTTTAGCTTGTCAGAAACACGATAAATCGTGGGCTACGTCGGCAGTTTCCCGTAGACCAGACTTTAGTCTGTTATAGGCACGCTGAAGCGTGGGCTACAGTAAAGTTCTCTACCAACAAATAAACGGCTCAATACTGAGCCGTTTATTATATATGATGTTTCGCAAAGTTTTAGTCTATGACACGTTTCTTGTATGAGGTCTTGAAAGCGACGAAAGTATCGCCAACAGCCACATTTGAGCCAATTGGGAGACCGAAGCCGCCCTCTGAACCTGATTGGATTTCCTTGACTTCGCTCTTCTCTCTTCGCAGAGAGAGAATCTTAGCACGGAATTTCTCGTTTTTGGCCTGGAAGAACTTGATCTCGTCACCAACTGTAAGATGGCCGCTCTCGATCATTCCACCAGCCACGTAGCCCTTTTTGTCATCTCGGAAGATCCCAAGAACTTTGCCATTACCAACTTCATCTTCGATGACGATTGGAGGAAGGATGGCAACAATTTCTGCCTTGATATAGTCGATCATTTCATAAATAATTGGGAAAAGCTTGAATTTCACATGCTCTTTGTCAGCAATTCTCTTCGCAGCACCAAACATCGTGACTCGGAAGCCAAGAACTTGTGCGCCAGTTGCTCTAGCCAAAGTGATATCTGATTCGGAAATCGTACCAACACCATCAGCAATAATCTTGATCTGATAATCTTCGCCAACGATATCTGCGAGTGAAGATTTGACTGCTTCGAGCGATCCGACTACGTCACATTTGATGATAAGCTTCAGGACATGCATCTGTAGCTCTTCTTCGCCAGATTCTGCACCAATTTTTCTGGCTGTAGCGATTCTGACTGTAGGCTTGAACTGCTCGGACTTGATCGCGTTTTCGCGAGCTTCTTTCTCATCTGTGAAAGCAAGTAGTCTGTCACCAAAGTTTGGCATAGATTTGAGCCCGGCGATACGAACAGGTGTGCTTGGACCAGCAGAATCGATCGTTCGGCTTGCAAAGTCTTCAAGAATTCTGACTTTACCGTAAGAAGAACCTATAGCGATTGGCTGACCACGACGGATTGTACCATTTTCGATAAGTACAGTCGCCATCGCGCCTGCGCCTTTTTGCATGTGTGATTCGATAACAACGCCAACAGCGATTTCAGCTGGATTTGCCTTTAGCTCCATCATCTCAGCTTGAAGCAAGATCATCTCCAAGAGCGCATCTACGCCGATACCTGTTTTTGCTGAAATTTCTACCAT
>Ga0194057_10000571_pt1 | contig 18985 bp, 15 predicted proteins | sample SepL4415m_MetaG_FD_155474 | JGI IMG/M metagenome (GOLD analysis project Ga0194057, IMG submission 155474) | Anoxic zone freshwater microbial communities from boreal shield lake in IISD Experimental Lakes Area, Ontario, Canada - Sep2016-L442-15m | ecosystem: Environmental > Aquatic > Freshwater... | reverse complement strand
GAGTGGGAGGGGGGAGCAAGAGGGTGGCAAGTTCGGCTTCGAGGCCGGTGAGACCGACATCGATGATCTCCAGCGGAAGCCCGATGCGATCGGCCGCTGCGTACGCTGCGGCTTCCACCGCGGGGGTGCGATGCCCGGCAAGCCACACGACGCGCGTGTAGTTGGCGAAGTAGTCGTCGCGCAATTCGGGGTAGCGATCGAGTCCGAGTTCGGCGATCACCGTGCGCGTGAACGACGATGCGAGGAAGTCGGTGAGTACGTACGTTCCGGGTTCGTCCTCGAACACCGCACGCAGTCGCTCAACTCCCGCGTACACGTCGTAGCAGTGATCACCACCGAGGCGGCGCACCCCATGACGTTCACACACCCCATCAATCGCACCGCGCGAACCACAGTCGGAGTACGCAACAGCGAGGGTGGCGTAACGAGGTGTGAGCTCAGTCAGTAGTCGATCAACCTCGCCGGCAATACGTTCGGGATGGTTGTGCAGCAGCGGTGGTAGCGGATGCACCGACACTTCCCAGCCACGTGCCGCCGTGATGCGTGCGATATCGGTACTGAGCGCACCGCAGGCAACAACGCCGACGCTAGGAAGAGGGGAAGGCGAGTTCATCGACGAAACGATCGTTGAAGTCAGTGCGGTCGCTGAGTTCCATGTACTCGATCTCATCGAGCAAGGCAGTCGCGCCGTGACGTTCGGGGAGGCTCAGTAGCACCATCTTCGCGCCTTCGCCGGCAACGTTTCCGGCGCTCACAATGCGCAGCACCGGAAGCGCCGGAACCAGTCCGATGCGGATGGCGCTGCGTGCCGACAAGTACGTGCCGAACGATCCGGCGAGCAACACCTGCTGCACATCGGATTCTTTGGCGCCGAACTCTTCAAGCAGCAAACGCCAGCCGGTACTGATGGCCGCCTTCGCGAACTGCAACTCGCGCACATCGCGCTGCGTCAACACCACCGGATCGCCCCCCGACTCAACTGCGGTCGCCAATTCAAAGCGGCGCTCGCCGTCGACTTCCGTGAATCGTGCAGCAAGGTCGGGTCGCGCATCAGCGATCGACTCGGGTGGCAGAAACCGCCCCGACGTATCGATGAGACCAACGCGCACCAACTCGGCCACAGCATCGACCAGCCCTGAGCCGCACAATCCCACCGGTGCGACTTCGCCAATTACTCCGCACTTAATGCCGTCGTGGGTGATGGCTACCGTTTCGATAGCACCAGGTGCGGCACGCATTCCGTTGCGAATCGATGCTGCCTCGAAGGCGGGGCCCGCTGGTGCCGCAGTCGCCATGATGCGTTCGCCGTCGCCCACAACGATCTCGCAGTTGGTGCCCACGTCGATGAACAGCCGTAGCCGCTTGTCACGATCCATGCCCGACGCCAATGCCCCCGCGATGATGTCTCCGCCCACGTAGGCGCCGAGAGCGGGAAGTACGGCTGCGCGTGCGCTCGGGTGCAGATGCAACCCAAGGTCAGTGGCCCGCAGCCCTGAATAGCTTGCGCTCGCCATGATGAACGGCGCGACACCCAGCGGTTCGGGGTCGATACCCAACGCCAACTGCACCATTGTGGCGTTACCGGCGAGTGTCACTTCGTACACCGCTGCCGGATCGACGCCACCTTCCTCGCACACCTCAGCGGCGAGTTCGGCAAGAGTCTCGTGGGCTAACGATTGCAGGCGAGGCAGCGCTTCGGGATCGAGCATCGTCGCGCTGATGCGACTGATGACATCGGCACCGAATGGCTGCTGCTTGTTGAGCATGGAGCGAACCGCAACCGGGGTTCCGGTCGTGATGTCCATGAGCGTCGCCACGACGGTGGTCGTGCCGAGGTCGATCGCGATTCCGTGCGCCGTTGACGTGGTGTCGCCGGCTTCGATTCCGATGAGGTCCTCGTCGACGACAACGACGGTGACCTTCCACTGTGCCGCGCGCAGCTCACGTCCGAGCGTGGCAAGCACTCGGGGCTCAACGCGCAGCTCGAGATCGTCGACGGCATCGAGAACTCGCACGACGTCAGTGCGCTGATCGGTGAGCGTCGGTTCTTCAAGCTCGATATACCGCTTCTGAACGGCCGGACGCAAGATTACCTGCCGACCGACACCGACAGTTGCAGCCTTGGGGCGCGTCGTCAGGGGTGGCACCTCGATACGCAGGTCGCCGTTGGCCGTGGCCAAGCAGGCGAGCCGCCACCCATCGCGTACTCGTTCCTCGCCCAGAGCGCGCACGTCAAGACGCGACACCGGAATCGATCCATCGAGCACGCGAATTCCACACTTCTTGCACGTGCCATGACCACCACATGTTGAATCAATGGCGATTCCATTCCAACTGGCAGCGTCGAAAACTGACACTCCAGTTGGAACGCGCACCGATTTGGCCGCGGGTTCGAACGAAAGCGTCACTCGCGACGGTGCTGCTGCGTCGTCGGCAGGTGCGTCGGTCATGCGGTGCCCGCGGCTTGACGTGCGCGGTGTGCGGCGATCCAGCTGGCGCCCCACTCGTCATTGCCGAGCATCAAGTCGCCCGCGCGCACGGAGCGCACCATCTGCTCGGTGCGGCAGTCCATAATCGCGCTGGTGAGACCAACGGTCATGGCCATGGGCAGGAACACCGAACCGATGGTGTGCCGGTCGGGCATGCCGAACGAGACGTTTGAAGCACCGAGAGTCATGTTCAGTCCGAACTCGTCGCGAATGAGGCGAATGGTTTCGAGTGTCTTGAACACGAGAGTCGAGTCGGCACCGATCGGCATTGCTAGCGGGTCAATCACGATGTCTTCAATTGCGATGCCGTATTCCTGCGTGGCGACGGTCACGATCTTGCGCACGAGTTCTAAGCGCGCGTGCGGGTCGTCGGGAATCTCTTCCTCATCGTTCGGCAGCGCAACAACAGCTGCGCCGTAACGCTTGACGAGCGGGAGGATCTGCTCCATGCGCTCGTCTTCAGCGGTAATCGAGTTGACCAACGCCTTGCCCTGGTACACGGCGAGTCCGGCTTCGAGAGCTTCGACCACCGACGAATCGATACACAGAGGAAGGTCAGTGAGACTCTGGGCAAGAATCACCGACTTCGCCAGCATGTCGGCTTCGTCGACGAGCGGCGCACCCATATTGATGTCAAGCATCGTCGCGCCACCAGCAACCTGGCTCAGCACATCGGCCTCAACGGAACTGAGGTCACCTGCGCGAAGCTCGTCTTGAAACTTCTTGCGGCCGGTGGGGTTGATGCGCTCACCGATGATGCAGAACGGCTGGTCGTGACCGATCGTCACAGTGCGGGTCGCGGAACTCACAACGGTGTGCATGGTTCTCCTTGTAACAGCGGGTGGTGCGTGGACTAGGGGCGCAAACCAAGATCGCCGACGAGGCGAGCAAGTGATCCGTCGTGTCGGAAGTCGGTGATGTGCAGACCGGCGACTCCGCGCAGCGACAGCGCATGCTGCGCAATTTCACGAGTCACTTGGTACGACTCTTCAGCCGGGTTCGCTGCTGAAGCAACGCGACGACGAATGTCGTCAGGAACATCGATGCCAGGCACGTTGTCATGCATGAACGTCAGTGCTCGCGCCGATTTGGTGAGGCACACCGTCGGAAGAAGCGCTGTGGGCACATCGATGCCTTCAGCAACGCAGCCAGTGATGAACTTCTCCAGTCGGTCGGGGTAGTAGCAAATCTGAAGTTGCAGGAAGCGAGCTCCCTCGTTGCTCTTGAGAGCCGCCCGCTTCACGCGATAGTCAAGTGGCGGTGCACTCGGATTCTCGACTGCGCCGATGAACAGACGGGGCGGATCAGCAATGGGACGTCCGGAAAGGTAACGACCTTCGGCCAGGCCACTCGCCACTCGAATCAACTGAGGGCTGTCAAGATCGAAGACGCGGCGCGCCTCGGGTTCGTCTCCCGCGGTGACGTCGTCACCGGTGAGTGCGCAGATGTTTTCGACACCAAAGAGAGCTGCGCCCATGATGTCGGCCTGCTGCGCGATGCGATTACGGTCGCGGCAGACCACTTGCAAGATCGGCTCCGCCCCGAGCGTTGCCAAAGCGATGGCAATCGACACGTTGGACGCATGCGCGTGGGCTGCCGGATTGTCGGTGGCATTGATCGCGTCGACATACGGAAGAAGTGGGTCGAGTTTCGAGCGAACGGCGTCGAGTCCACCGCCATCAATCGACGGAAACTCAGCGGTGACGATGTGTCGCTCGCGTGACTCGACCAACTCCGAGAGGCGACTCATGGCAGCGGGTTCCGTTCATGGAATCCGGCATCGAGAGAGTCAATGTCGTCGACTTCGCCGAGCGATGACTCGACCGTGAGGTCAGGAGAGTAGGTCGCGCCATCCCAACCGAGCGGTGTTTGTCGGTCGCGTCCCGAGAATAGGTTGCTCCACGAAGCGGTACCGCGCAGTCGGTTATCGACCGGCGGACGCAAGTGGTCGAACTCGCGCTCCCATGCGTTCGGGTTGATGACCGATCGCGAACGCCGTTCCGCGACGGTCCAGACGCATTCCATCTCTGGCGTCACTTCACAATGACCGTCTTCGCGCACCCCGCCGCACGGACCATTGCGCAGCGTCTTGGGACACGTCATCGGGCACGTCATTCCGGTGGAATGCAGCACGCATTGCCCACACATGCGGCAGTCCCACACGCGGCCCTTGACCGCGTGCTCGACGATCGGAAGAAGACGCATGGTCAGACGGAGGCTCCTGCGCGCTTCGCTGCCAAGAGGTCCTTGGCCCGGCGAACCGCTGTTGCCGCGTCGGCCGCGTAGCCGTCAGCACCACACACGTCGGCGTACTCCTGCGTGACAGGTGCACCGCCCACCATGATGATCACCTTGTCGCGCAAGCCGGCCTTCTCGATGGCATTGATGTTGGCCTTGAACATCGGCATCGTGGTGGTGAGGAACGCAGACATTCCAACGATGTCGGGCTTGTGCTCTTCAATCGCGGCGATGAACTTGTCGGGCGGAACCTGAACCCCGAGATCGATCACGGTGAAGCCTGCGCCCTCAAGCATGATGTTGACGAGGTTCTTACCGATGTCGTGCACATCGCCCTTGACGGTGCCCATGAGGAAGGTGCCAACGCTCTCGGCACCGGTCGCTGCGAGCAAGGGCCTGAGCACCTCAAGTGCACCAGCCATCGCGCGTCCGGCGATCAGCATCTCGGGCACGAACCAGTCGCCGCGCTCGAACCGGGCGCCGACCTCTTCCAATGACGGAATGAGAGCATCGAAGAGCAGTTGGCTCGGCGTGAGTCCGTCGGCGAGTCCCTGATTGGTCAACTCCAGCACTGCCGGAGCGTTTCCAATCATCGTCTCGTCGTACAGGGCCTTGAGGATCTCGTCGTGCGTCATGCGGCACCGGCCTTTCTGGGGGAAGAAAGCCGGTCGGTGGTCGAGCCGGCGGTGGACGTGAGTTGAGCGGACAGGTTACGTGCCTCGGCCACAAGTGAAGTGCCGATGCGATGTATTTCAGCAGAAGTGATGCGTGTATCTGGTCCTGAAACTGAGAGTGCGGCGACGGCGCGCCCGTCAACGAGTACCGGCGCCGCGATCGCGATGAGGCCTTCTTCAAGTTCACCGTCGGCAATGGCGTATCCGCGCTCACGCGTCAGGCGCAGATCGGTGTCGAGTTCGTCGCGGGTCGTGATGGTGCGCGCCGTGAGCCGACTCAGGCGCCCCGTCGGAAGCGGGTGGCCAAAGGCGAGCACGGCTTTTCCGAGTGCCGAGCAGTGGAAGGGCACCTCGCGGTCGACCCAATTGATGGCCCCGAGCATGAAGCGCGGATCGACCTGATCAATTTGCACCACTCCGTGGGGTGACGTGACGGCAACGTTGATGGTTTCGCCAGTGGCCGCACCCAGACGCTCAAGGGCGGGACGAGCCAGCAATCGCAGTCGGTCATCGTCAGAATGTGCGCGGGCGAATTTCGTCAGCACCGGGCCAGGCTCGGCAGCGCCATCATCAGTGCGGCTGATGAGTCCGCCTCGCTCTAGGCTGGCGAGCAGACGAGACACCGTGCTCTTGGGCAGGCCCGTGTCGAGAACGAGTTCGGTGAAAGGAACAGGGGACTCAGAACTGACGATGCGCGCCAACAGATCGGCAGCGCGGTCGACGGCACGCGCTCCGGTTGCTGTGCTTGAGGCGGTCACCGGACCTCCGAGGGGAGGGCAGACGTGATGTCTGCGTTATATGTCTGCTTCTGTATTTGCGTTTGATTCAAACTGTTTCACCATATGGAACCACTGTTCCACGCTTGAGTGTAGGATCCCTCTCACCAGCGGTCAAGCGAAGGGACGTTTCACGTGTTCATCAACACCATGCCCCGGTACGAGATCCTCTCCCAAGATGCGATGGCGGTGCTGGAAAAGGGCTGGCGGCGACTCGTCAGCGAGATCGGCATTGAGTTCCTCAAGCCCGAAGCGCTCGACCTCTTCCGTGCGGCTGGAATGAAGGTCGAAGGCGACAACGTCTTCCTCGATCCCGACTTCATCCTTGAGCAGGTCGCGAAAGCGCCGCGCGAGTTCGACATGCAGGCGCGCAACCACGAGAACGATGTGCACATCGGTGGCGACCACATGGTGTTCTCGAGCGTCTACGGACCGCCCTTTGTCCAACGCAATGGTGTGCGACGCGAGGCAACGCTGGCCGACTACCGCAACTTCGCGATGCTCGCACAGTCATTCGAAGCAATCGACAGTGTCGGCGGGGTCGTGTGCGAGCCCAATGATTCGCCGCTCGACTCTCGTCACCTCGACATGCTCTACGCGACCTTGACCCTCACCGACAAGATCTTCCAGGGCAATGTCGTCACGGGTGGCAACGCTCGTGACACCATCGCGATGAGTGAGATCGTCTTCGGCGGTCGCGACTCGATCGAAGCGAAGCCGGCAAGCATTTCGTTGATTAACTGCAATTCGCCGCTGCGCTGGGACGACCGCATGCTCGACTCGCAGTTCGAGTACACCGCCGCCAACCAGCCCGTCATCCTCACACCGTTCCTGTTGATGGGCGCGATGTCGCCGGTGTCGATTCCTGCGGCCCTCGTGCAGCAGATTGCCGAGGCGCTCAGCGGAATTGCGTTGTCGCAGCTCATTCGCCCTGGTGCACCCGTGGTCTTCGGATCATTCCTGTCGAACATCGACATGCAGTCGGGCTCTCCGCAGTTCGGAACTCCCGAGTCAGCCATCGGACTGCTGTGCACCGGCCAGATCGCACGCCGCTTCGGACTGCCATTTCGCACGGGTGGTGGCCTCAACTCATCGCAGAGCCCCGATGCGCAGTCGGCTTATGAGTCGCTCATGACCATGCTGCCAACGTTCCTCGCCGGAACCAACTTCGTGATGCACTCGGCGGGCTGGCTTGAGGGCGGACTCGTTGCCGGTTACGAGAAGTACGCCATCGACGTTCAGGTACTTGAGAGTTTGATTCGCGAGTTCACTCCGCTCGAGATCACCGAGGAGTCACTCGCTTTCGGCGCCCACGAAGAGGTTGGTCACGGTGGCCACTTCCTCGGCGCTGCTCACACGATGGAACGCTTCCGTACCTGCTTCTACCGCCCATTCCTGTCGAGCTCGGATAACTACGAGCGATGGACTCGACTCGGTGCGCGGGATACCGCCACTCGAGCTGGCGAGATCGTTGACAAGAAACTTGAGGAGTATGAAGCTCCTGCGATTGACGAGACGATTCGCGAGGAACTCGAGGACTTCGTGATTCGCCGTCGGGCCGAACTGGGCGACTAGATCGGTCGATCGCGTAAATCCCGCGCGTCGGGACCCTCGCGTGCCTCAGGATGGGGACGGGCGACCGGAGGAAAGGGGCACGCATGACGGACTCGTACGACGTGATCATCGTCGGAGGTGGCTCGGCGGGATGCGCTCTCGCGAACCGACTTTCGGCTGATCCGTCAACCTCCGTGCTGGTGATCGAAGCCGGTCGCAAAGACTGGAAAGCCGACGTCTACGTACACATGCCGGCGGCCCTGACCTTCCCGATCGGCAATCCCCTGTACGACTGGATGTACTCCACCGATCCCGAGCCCTTCATGAACGACCGCCGCGTTACCGCCGGTCGCGGGAAGATCCTGGGTGGTTCGAGCAGCATCAACGGAATGATCTTTCAGCGTGGCAACCCGCTCGATTACGAGCGGTGGGCCGCCGACCCGGGCATGCAGGAATGGGATTACGCGCACTGCCTTCCGTACTTCAAGAAGATGGAGAACTGCCTCGCGGGCGAAGACCCGTGGCGCGGTGGCAGTGGACCGCTGGAAGTTGAGCGCGGCCCGGTGCGTAACCCGCTGTTCGGCGCCTTCTTCAACGCCGTGCAGCAGGCGGGATATCCGCTGACGCCCGACGTCAACGGCTACCGTCAGGAAGGCTTCGCAGCGTTCGATCAGAATCTGCGCAATGGACGGCGACTGTCAGCAGCGCGGGCGTACTTGCATCCGGTATTGCACCGGCGCAATCTCACGGTGCGCACTAGTACGCAAGTCGCGCGCGTGGTGTTCGACGGAACGCGCGCTGTGGGTGTTGAGGTACTCGGCCGTGGCGGCTCGCTCGAGCGCATCAATGCCGGTGAAGTGATTCTCAGTGGTGGTGCCTTCAACTCACCGGCGCTGCTGCAGTTTTCTGGGGTTGGTGATGCTGCGCACCTCGAGTCAGTTGACGTGAAGCCGATACACCACTTGCCTGGTGTGGGAGCCAATCTTCAGGATCACCTTGAGGTGTACGTGCAACACGCGTGTACTCAGCCGGTATCGCTCAACCCGAGTTTGGCGATGTGGAAGCGACCCATCATCGGCGCACAGTGGTTGTTCCTGCGTTCTGGTCCTGGCGCGTCGAACCACTTTGAAGGTGGCGGGTTCGCGCGCAGCAATGACGAGGTTGCCTACCCCAACCTCATGTTCCACTTCCTGCCTATCGCGGTGCGCTACGACGGAACAGCGCCAACAGGCGGGCATGGATACCAGGTGCACATTGGTCCGATGTACTCCGATGCGCGCGGTCGCGTGCGTATTACGTCACCTGATCCGACGACTGCCCCAAGCATTGCGTTCAACTACCTGAGCACCGATCAAGACCGTCGCGAATGGGTTGAAGCAGTGAAGGTCGCTCGCGACATTCTGAGTCAGCCCGCCTTCGCCGAATTCAGTGGTGGTGAGATCTCTCCCGGATCTGAGGTCAGCACTGACGAACAGGTTCTGGAATGGGTGCGCCGCGACGGTGAGACGGCGTACCACCCGTCATGTACCTGTCGGATGGGAACCGACGACATGTCAGTCATCGACCCCGCAACCATGCGTGTGCATGGTCTAGACGGAGTCCGCGTGGTCGATGCATCTGTGTTCCCATACATCACGAACGCGAATTTGTACGCGCCCACAATGATGGTGGCCGAGAAGGCCGCCGACATCATTCTCGGACGCGCACCGATTCCGGCGGAACGACGTGAGTTCTACCGACATGCAACGGGTATGGCCCTTGAGGAGGCTGTTGATGCCTGAACTGTTTATCGACGGTGAATGGCAGTCGGCCGCGCAAGGTAAGACGCGAGAGATTCGTTGCCCCGCTGACGGAACTCTCGTAGCCACAGTGGATGAAGCGACGCGCGAAGATACCGACCGGGCGATTGCGGCCGCGCGCCGCGCGTTCGATGACGGCCGCTGGTCGTCGGTCAGCCCGACCGAGCGTGGGCGCTTCCTTGAACGAGTGGCCGACTTACTCGAGCGCGATGCCGAAGAAATCGCACGGGCAGAGTCACTCGATACGGGCAAGCGCATGGTCGAATCGCGTTACGACGTGGCAGATGTGGTGCGCGCCTTCCGATACACCGCGGGCCTCGCCGACAAGAATGTCGGCCGTGTGATCGATGCCGGAGTCGACGGTTCGTCGTCGCGCGTCGTGTACGAACCAGTGGGCGTGTGCGGTCTCATCACGCCGTGGAATTACCCGCTATTGCAGACATCGTGGAAAGTGGCGCCTGCGCTCGCGGCCGGAAACACGTTTGTACTCAAGCCCAGCGAACTTACTCCTTCGACAGCGATCATCCTGATGCGCTTGCTGGCCGAAGCCGGACTTCCCGCAGGTGTTGGAAACCTCGTGCTGGGCGCTGGCGCTGAGGCCGGCGCCCCACTTTCCGATCATCCCGATGTCGACATGGTGTCGTTCACAGGTGGCCTCGTGACCGGTCGTCGGGTGATGGCTGCTGCGGCTGCCACGGTGAAGAAGGTCGCGCTCGAACTCGGTGGCAAGAACCCGAACATCATCTTCGCTGACGCCGACCTCGACGCAGCGGTCGACAACGCACTCACCGCGGTGTTCTTGCACTCCGGTCAGGTGTGTTCTGCAGGGGCGCGTCTAATCGTGCACGAGTCGATTCACGATTCGTTCGTTGATCGTGTGGTCGAGGGTGCTCGCCGCATTCGTTTGGGTGGACCTTTCGATCCGATGGCCGAAACCGGCTCGTTGATTTCCGCTGCTCATCGCGACAAGGTGGCCGCCTACGTTGCGGGCGCACTCGCCGAAGGTGCGGTGCTGCGCTGCGGTGGGGGCATTCCAACAGATTCCGCACTTGCCAACGGTTTCTTCTTTGAGCCCACGGTGCTCGACGGTTGCACCACCGCCATGACATGCGTGCAAGACGAATCGTTCGGCCCAGTGTTGACGGTCGAGACCTTCTCCGACGAGACAGAGGCGGTGCGCCTTGGCAACGACACGATCTACGGCCTCGCCGGTGCCGTCTGGACCAGCGACGGTGCTCGCGCGCACCGCGTAGCGTCGGCCTTGCGCCACGGAACTGTGTGGATTAACGACTATCACCCGTACCAACCGCAAGCCGAGTGGGGCGGATTCAAGCAGTCGGGCGTTGGCCGCGAACTCGGCCTGGCAGGTTTAGCAGAGTACGTCGAACCCAAGCACATTCATGAGAGTCTGGCCCCGGCGCCGAGTGGATGGTTCGGTTCGAAGGAGGCGAGCAACGGATGACGCAGTCAGCTGATCCGGACGCTTCCGCGGAGGCAGCTATCTCCGTGCGTTCGCTCTGGAAGGTGTTCGGCCCCAAGGCGGACAGCATCGTTGGTACGCCTCTTGCTGGCCTGAGTCGCGCTGAGCTGCTTGAGCAAACTGGCTGTGTCGCAGCAGTTCGAGATGTCAGTTTCGATGTGGCCCCCGGCGAGGTCTTCGTTGTCATGGGCCTGTCGGGGTCAGGCAAGTCAACACTCGTTCGGTGCCTCACGCGACTAATTGAGCCGACCGCGGGAAGTGTGTTTGTCAGTGGTGAAGACATCTTGAAAGCGTCACCTGCCCGCCTGCGCGAGCTTCGCCGGACGCGATTTTCAATGGTGTTCCAGCACTTCGGGCTTCTGCCGCATCGCCGTGTCATCGATAACATCGCGTACAGCCTCGAGGTGAATGGCGTCAAGAAGGAAAAGCGGCACAAGCGGGCTCACGAGGTCATTGAGCTTGTCGGTCTCCACGGCTACGCCAACCACTACCCCGAGCAACTCTCAGGGGGTATGCAGCAACGGGTGGGCCTAGCCCGTGCCTTAGCGGTCGATCCAGAGGTAATGCTTCTTGACGAGCCGTTCAGCGCGCTCGACCCGTTGATCAGACGCGACATGCAGAACGAGGTCAAACGGTTACACCGCGATCTGGGCAAGACGATGGTCTTCATTACCCACGACCTTGCGGAGGCACTGAAACTCGGTGACCGCATCGCCATCATGCGAGATGGTGCTGTCGTGCAGATGGGAACACCTGCCGAGGTTGTCGCCAATCCGGCCGACGAGTACGTTGCCGACTTCGTTCGCGACGTGCCGAAGTCACACGTACTCACCTTGGGCGCGATCGCCAGACCTGCCGCACCGGGTGAGCACCTCGACGGCCCGAGACTTGATGTGACGACCCTGATCCGAGATGCGAGCCCGGTCATCGCCGATGCCAGCGGACCGATCGTTGTAATCGCAAACGGTGAGGCGGTGGGCGTGGTCACTAGCGACGATGTCTTGCGGCTCATTGCCGGTGAGCCGACTGCAAGCGAACACGAAGCACGATGACGACCGTTCGAGGGCTCCTGTCGAGGCGATGGGTCCTCGTTCTGATCGTTGTGATCACGTGGGTCATCTTGGCTGCTGCCCTCAAGGGCGTTTCTACCTTGGAGTTATCGACCGCGGCCGACACTCCGTTTACTGCATGGTTGCGCGATCTCGCGGCCTCGATTCGGGGCAATCGAACCAAGAGCCCCGCCTTCCTCTATTTCTTTAACCCGATTCGGCTCGGAGTCCAAGGGTTCATCGAACCCATTCGCAGCGTGATCGCCGTGCCCGCAGATGGTGATCTCATTCCCCTGTTCGGCTGGCTGGGTGTCGTCGTGCTGATCGGCTACATCGTCTACGCGACATCAAACTTGCGTACCTCTGTGCTATCGGTGGCTCTCGTTTTCGGCTGTGGGGTGCTGGGTGTCTGGGCCGACAGCATGGACACGCTCGCGCTTACGCTGGGGGCGGTTTTCCTCTCCCTTCTGATCGGCTTTCCACTCGGCGTATGGGCCGGGCTGAACGATCGCGTGATGACAGTCATTCGACCAGTTCTTGACCTTGCTCAGATTCTTCCGACGCTGGTGTATCTGGCGCCTCTGGCTCTTGTCTTTCTCATCGGTATTGCATCGGCAACGATTGCAACCTTGATCTACAGCATTCCAATCTGCATTCGGATAACCGCACACGCTGTGCGTAGCCTCAAAGCCGGGCCGGTCGAGGCAGCGCAATCGATGGGCTCAACGCGATGGCAATTACTCACCAAAGTGCAACTACCAATGGCCCGGCAAACTCTCATTCTCGGTGTCAACCAGACGACCTTGGCAGCGCTTTCTTTCGTAGTGATTGCGGCCCTGATCGGCGCTCCGGGACTCGGCAAGCCGGTGATCGATGCCCTCACGATCCGCAACGTCGGTGACGGCCTCACTGCAGGGCTGGCCGTGGTGTTGCTCGCAGTCATGCTCGACCGAGCTACTACGGCGGCAGTCTTGCGCAGCCAGTCTTACGTACCGGTCGCCGGCCCGGCGCTCATCCGCCGTCGCATCGGTCTGATCGGCGGGGGAATCGCCACAGTGGTGGCGATCGTGCTCTCGCGCAATCAGTTGTGGGCTGCGGTGTTCCCGCCGCAACTCAATTTCGGCGACGAGATCTCGGCCTTCTTCGACACGATCGTTTCGTGGGTCACCAGCACTTTCGACTTCCTGACTACGGGGCTCAATACCGCCTTCACCACGATCATGCTTAATCCGTTAGAAGGCCTGCTGGCCAACTCGCCTTGGTACCTGACGATCACAGCCATTTCACTGGTAGCCCTCATCGTGGGTGGCCGCAACGTTGCGGTGCTCTCTGTGTTCTTGATGTTGGCGGTTGTGGCAATTGGTCTATGGCACGACACGATGATCACCCTCTCGCAGGTGTTGCTAGCAACGGCTGTAGTCATGGTGGTGGGGGTGGTTCTCGGCGTCATCGCCGGCCGCAACGAACGAGCTGAGCGCTTTCTCAAGCCGGTGTTAGACGCAGGTCAGACTCTGCCAGCTTTCGTCTATTTGGTGCCGGTTCTGGCTCTATTCGGCCCCACCCGATTCGCTGCCATCGTGTGTGGTGTCTTCTACGCGGCCCCGGTGGTGGTGCGAGTGGTTGCAGACGGCGTGAAGGGCGTTCCGTCAGACATGGTGGAAGCGGCAGTGGCGTCAGGATCGACAACCACACAGGTCATCACCAAAGTGCAGTTGCCGGCCTCCAAGAAGTCGTTGCTGCTCGGTGCGAATCAGGGTCTGATTTTCGTATTAGCGGTCATCGTGATCGGAGGGCTCGTGGGGGCGGGCGGTCTGGGGTACCTCGTACTTGTGGGCCAATCCAAGCCCGAGCTCACCGGTAAGGGGCTTGCTGCAGGGCTCGCGATCGTGCTTTTGGGAATTATGCTCGACCGAATCGCGCATGCAAGTGCGCAGCGATCAGACAGATCGTCCTCGTGAAATGCCGGTTCTACCGGGTCGAGATACAAATGAAATCAAGATAAGTGCTGCATCCACATGGTTTCAGCCTAGGATCACGCTATTCAACGCATCAGCCGAAGGGATGGCACATGACGAACACACGGGGCACGACGGTCATACTGGCCACCGCATTCGCAGCCACGAGCCTGCTGCTCGCCGCGTGCGGAAGCACCGTCAATAGCGCAACGTCGTCGAGTGCGGCAGCAGCATCGCCTTCGACTTCCGTTTCGGGCTCTGCCTCGGCCTCTGCCTCTGCCTCAGGTGAAGCATCGAAGGCTTGCGGTAAGTGGGGCATGGCGATGAGTGCCTGGGTTGGATACACGGCATCCGCGCAGGTGGTGAGCAACGTCGCCAAGTCACTGGGCTGCACCATCACGCAGACCAAGCTTGACGAGGCAGCAACGACCTATGACGCGATGGAAGCTGGCTCGGTCGACGTCCTGATCGAGGACTGGGGCGGTGGCCGCTGGAAAGAATGGGTAGACCGCGGCGCCATTAAGGAGCTAGGCGAGAACGGTAACGTCGGCCTCATCGGAATGTTTGTTCCGCAGTGGATGTGTGACAAGTACCCGGACATCGCCGACAGCGCCAATCTCAACAAGTACGCCGACATGTTCAAGACAGCTGAGTCCGGAGACAAGGGCGCCTGGTACGAGGGCCCTCCCGGTTACACCACCATCGGCGAGAAGATGGTCAGCGCCAACAAACTCAATTACAAGGTCATCAACACCGGCTCCGAGGCTGCTCTGATCGACCTGTTTACCAAGGCCGACAAGAACCAGACTCCAGTGCTGGCGTACTGGTACACGCCGCAGTACTTCAACGCCAAAGTCAAGCTTTGCCGGGTGAACTTCCCGAAGAGCGACTGGACTGACGCTGCGAAGGCTTCGGGGCTGACGGACTACCCCGAGACCACCCTGGTCAAGTTGGCGACGACCAAGCTTGTGGAGTCGGGTGACCCGTTCGCCAACTTGGTGGCTAACTTCAAGTGGACAAACGCCGATCAGGACTCCGTTTCGGCAGACATTGAAGGCGGCATGACTCCTGAGGCCGCCGCACAGAAGTGGATTGACGCTAACCCCGACAAGGTCAAGGCGTGGACGGGCCAGTAGCTGCGTTGCTTGGAATGTGAAAGTGAGGGGTCCGGTCCGAAAGGGTCGGGCCCCTCACTTTTCGCCTCACCCCCTCACACGGAGTGGGCGACGCGGCCCCGCAGAAGAGTGGCAAGGCAGTGGCCGCTGAGCACCACCGCATCGACCGGCGAACCGATTGCGGAGTCGACTGCCATGAGCGCGATGTCCGCCTGTGCTCCCGGGTAGAGCGCACCGTATGGCGCGCGCCCCTGAGCGTCCGAGCCCCGAACGTGGCGCCCCATGGCACGAGCGCCGCCGTACGTTGCGGCGTACAACAATCGCGCTCCGAGATCGGGTGCGGCGTATCCCTGGTCTCGCGCCACATCGAAGGCCGCGCGCACCTCGTCGAGCAAATCCAGACTCGGACTCGACGCGAGCGAGTCTGTTCCAAGAGCGATAGGCGACCCTTCGCGCAAGTAGTCGGCAATCGGCGGCGTTCCAGCCTGCAAGATCCGATTGCTGCGCGGGCACAGCGCAACTACGGTGCCGTTCACGCGCAGCAACGCGCGGTCGTCTGCGTTGCAGTGAACACCGTGGGCAGCGTGAGTGTGCGTCGACAAGCAGCCGAGGTCGGCGAGGAACCGCGTCGGACTGACTCCGGCCCCACCTTCGCGAAGTAGTCGTAGATCCCACCCGGCCGCGCGCGCGCTATCGGCGCACGCGCCGATTCCCGACGAGACGAAGGCGCCTTCGGCGGCGGGCTCATCGAGGTGGAACTGTGAGCGCATGCCACGCTGCCGACCGAGAGCGAGGATGTCGGTGAAGGGTTCTGGATCGAGGGTGTAGAGCGCGTGTGCCATCGTTCCGATCTCGCGTGACGACGGTGCGGAATCAAGGCGCTCGACCAAATGCGCGCGGCCGGAGGAATTCCAATTCGCTGCGTCGTAGCCGAACTCCTCCAAGTACGAGATACCACCGAGGCCCGTCGCACCTACGGGCGCGAGCGCGGAGGAGTCGGTGACGTCGTCTGCCGCGCTGGTGGTGCCCGTCTGCAGGAGCATGCGTGCACCGTTGGCTGCTGACTGCGCCCAATCGTCGTCGGTGGTCGATTCGCGCCGCCGGATGAGTTCCGTGATCCATTCGGTGAACGGCATTCCTGTGCCGGCCATGTCGCCGTATGACGTGTATTGCAGGTGGGTGTGCGCGTTGACCAAACCCGGCACGAGGACGCCCGACCATTCGCTTACAGGCACCTGTGAATCGAAAGCCGCGAGTATGGCTGTGGCAGGTCCCACACCGACGATCTGTTCTCCGTCAACGGCGACGGCGCCTTCACGGATGGGCTCAACTGGCCGCCCGAATTCATCGGCGATCGGAAGAACCCAGTCAGCGCGATGGATAACCAGTGAGTTGTCGGCATGCACGGTCAGACTCTAGGGGACGCCGACCGTATGCACCTCGGTTGGCTCTGCCAGCGCAGTTCTCACGACAATGAGATCGTGCGGCGCTTTTCGCCCGAATCGCAAAGCCCCGCCTACGGCGCACGTAATGCAGGGATGGCGAAGACGTTGGTGGTCGAAGGCATCTCGGGAGAGAGGGCGTACTACCCGGATGACCCGGATGCCACAGTGCCCTGTCCTCGGTGGGGCGCCGTAGTTAGCGTTGGTCAGGGAGACGCGTCAGGCCCCGCGGATGCGTAACCGGGGCGGTGGTAATCGTGCAGAGCCGGTATGAAGCCGTTCTCGATACTCTCGAGGCCGGCGTGGTGATTCACGCTGCCGACACGTCGATTCTTGAGGCCAATGAGCGCGCTCGCGTCCTTCTTGGGCTCAACGATCTAGAAGGCCGACTCGCGACCGACCCCGAGTGGGAGTTCCTCGAAGCCGATCGCTCACCTATGGCCCTAGATCGTTTCCCGGTGATGCAGGTGATCGCATCAGGAAAACCACTCAATGGCCTGGTGTTGATTATTCGACCACCTGGGAAGTCAGACGTCTGGTGCGAAGTTAGTGCGGTTCCCGTTGTTGACGATGTCGGACAGTTGCGGGAAGTCGTCGTGACGTTCATCGATATCACCGAGCGCAAGCGCGTAGAGGAAGAGTTGATCGCGAGCGAAGAACTGCTGCGGGTGGTCCTCGACACGTCATCAGACGCCACGTTCCGCACCGGACCTGACCATCGAATTGAGTATGTGAACCAGCGGGTTGCGGAGATTTCCGGTATTCCAGCTAGCCAGTGGATTGGCAAGAGGATCAGCGACATGGGCCTGCCAGCCGAACTCGCACGCGTCTGGGAGGCGCGTCGTAGCAGTGTCTTCTCCACGGGTGAGTCGGTCACGTTCGAGTTCGAAATCGACAACATCGAGGGTCATCGCTGGTATGAGACGACCATTGCCCCCGGGTTTGATCCTGACGGCATGGTGGTGCGCACCATCGAGACGAGTAGAGACTTCACCGATCGCAAAGCCGCGAGCGACGCGCTGCAGGAGTTGGCCACCCATGACCCTTTGACCGGGCTGGCCAATCGAACCGAACTGCTAAACGAGATCACTCGCGCATTGGGTGCGGGGCACCGTTTGGGTCGCGCGATCGGGGTCGTGCTGATGGACCTCGACCGGTTCAAGGACGTGAACGACACCTTGGGGCACGCGGCCGGTGACGAGTTGCTGATCGCCGCAGCCGCGCGCGTCGAGAGCGTGGCACGCGATGGTGACCTTGTGGCGCGACTTGGCGGTGACGAATTCGTCGTCGTGATGCGCGACCTCGAGGATCCTTCAGAAGCGCTGGCAGTTGCCATGCATCTTCTGCAGGCATTCCGGACCCCTTTCATGGTGCGCGAGGTTGAGTTGTATTCGCCCACCAGCATCGGGGTGGCAATCACGACCGATGGCGAGGACGCCGACGACCTCATGCGTGAAGCGGACACGGCGCTCTACTCTGCGAAGGAGGCGGGTCGCGATCGGGTGGCGGTGTTCAATGAAGAACTGCGCGCCGCAATCACCGGCCAGTTGGCTGTCGAGGCTGACCTGAGGCATGCACTGACGCGGGGCCAACTCGACGTGTGGTACCAGCCTGAGATCGACCTCGAGACCGGGTCTGTGATCGCACTAGAAGCGCTGCTGCGCTGGCACCATCCCGACGGATCGGTGTGGACTGCCGACCGGTTCGTCGATGTAGCTGAGCAAACGGGACAGATACAAGAGATCGGCGATTGGGTTCTGAATCAGGCGTGCCAGCAGGCTGCCGACTGGGCCGCCAAGCGACCCGGCCAGCGAGCGACGGTGCGGGTGAACATGTCCACGCTTCAGATCGCTATGCCCGGACTCTTGTCGACTCTTGACCGGGCTTTGGCCGCGAGCGGGCTGGATCCTGGCTTGTTGTGTATCGAGATCACTGAAACGGTGTTGCTACGACAGAGCGCGATCGCTCGTGACAACATTGCCGGAATTCATGAGCGAGGGGCCAGCATCGCTATCGATGATTTCGGTACCGGTTACGCATCCTTGACCTACCTGAACCACTACCCGATCGACGTGATCAAGATCGACCGCAGCTTTATCGCTGACATCACGTTGCTTGGACATAACCACCGGCTCGTGGCCGGCATCATCGCCTTGGCGACGTTGCTGGGAATCACTGTGACCGCCGAAGGGGTTGAGCGGCCAGCGCAGGTCGAACTCCTGCGCCAAATGGGCTGTCCTTCAGCGCAGGGATTTCTCTTCTCGCGGGCTCTGCCCGCGGACGAGATCACGCCGCTGCTCGACCGCAGGTACCTCACAAATTCGCCAGCGCTGGGGTAAGAAAACTGCGCCTATGCGTGCTGGATGTCCCCCCATGCGTAAAAAGGGGGAGGAGGAAGAGGGAGAGGGAGAGGG
>Ga0194057_10000570_pt1 | contig 18997 bp, 18 predicted proteins | sample SepL4415m_MetaG_FD_155474 | JGI IMG/M metagenome (GOLD analysis project Ga0194057, IMG submission 155474) | Anoxic zone freshwater microbial communities from boreal shield lake in IISD Experimental Lakes Area, Ontario, Canada - Sep2016-L442-15m | ecosystem: Environmental > Aquatic > Freshwater... | reverse complement strand
CCATGCCTTTGGTGATCATGACTGAACCAATCAAACTATTACGGCGACGCATCTCGAGTTTTGCAAAGGACTCTGTAACGCCCTTGCGCTCCATCAGCCCTAGATAGATTTGCCAGAATTCACGGAAGCGAGCATCGTTTTCAGGGTTAACGATCTCGAAGTCATCGCCTAGCTTCATACGCAGGCCAAACTTCTCAATACGGTGCTCTATCACAGCTGGGCGGCCAATCAAAATTGGGGTAGTAAGGCTCTCATCAATCAAGATTTGGACTGCACGCAATACACGCTCATCTTCACCTTCAGCAAACACAATGCGTTTTTGATTTACTGGTACACGCTTTGCAATACTAAAGAGTGGCTTCATCAAAGTACCTGAGTGGTACACAAACTGCTGTAGCTGATTGCGATAAGCCTCAAAATCTTTAATAGGGCGGGTTGCTACGCCGTCATCCATGGCAGCCTTTGCAACTGCGGGGGCAATCACAGTGATCAAACGGGGATCAAACGGTTTCGGAATTAAATACTCTGGGCCAAATGATAGGTTCTCAATACCATATACAGAAGTCACTACCTCACTCTGTTCTGCTTGCGCTAACTCAGCAACCGCCTTCACTGCAGCCAATTCCATGCCGCGTGTAATCGTTATAGCGCCTACATCTAAAGCGCCACGGAAAATAAATGGGAAGCACAGGACGTTATTTACTTGGTTTGGGAAATCGGTCCGACCCGTCGCCATCACTGCATCAGGACGCACGGCCTTGACTTCTTCAGGCAGAATTTCTGGGGTTGGATTTGCTAAGGCAAAGACCAGTGGCTTAGGGGCCATCTTCTTCACCATATCTTGCTTTAATACACCGCCAGCAGATAATCCCAAGAAAATATCTGCGCCTTCAATTACTTGACCCAATGTGCGCAGTTCGGTCTCTTGGCAGAACGGCTCCTTCTCAGGATCCATTAGTTCTTTTCGGCCTTTATAGGCAACACCAGCTAAATCAGTTACCCAAATATTTTTACGTGGAATACCAAGATCAACCAATAAATCCAAGCAAGCCAATGCTGCGGCGCCAGCGCCAGAGGTAACCAGCTTTACATTAGCCGCATCTTTGCCAACTACCTTAAGACCATTGATGATGGCTGCTGCAACCACAATCGCAGTGCCATGCTGATCATCATGGAAGACCGGAATTTTCATTCGGGCTTGAAGCTTGCGTTCGACAATAAAACAATCAGGCGCTTTGATATCCTCTAAATTAATTCCACCAAATGTAGGCTCTAGTGCGGCAATGATTTCAACTAACTTATCGGGATCGTTTTCATTCACTTCAATATCGAAAACATCAATACCTGCAAACTTTTTGAAGAGAACAGCTTTCCCCTCCATCACAGGTTTACTTGCCAATGGTCCAATATTTCCCAAACCAAGAACGGCGGTGCCATTGGTAATCACGCCAACTAAATTTCCACGGGCGGTGTATTTGAATGCATTAGCAGGATCTTTAACAATCTCTTCGCAAGGAAAGGCAACGCCTGGGGTATAGGCAAGCGCTAAATCACGTTGATTAGTCAGTTGCTTCGTTGGGGCAATCTCAATCTTGCCTGGAATTGGAAACTCGTGATATTGGAGGGCAGCCTCTCTTAGGGCTGCAATTTGTTGCTCTTTATTTGTTTCTTTGCTCATCAGCGCACACTTTGGTAGGACGTATTGAAGACTCTAATTCTATTCCTCTCAAGCACACCCTTCCCAAGAGCCATAAAATGGGATATGCATTCTGAATCTAGCCCCCTCGGTGAATTTGATCTCATTCAGCGTTTTTTTAAAGCGGGTGCAGATGCCATGCGCTCAAATAACGAGAAAGTGATTGCTCTAGGTATTGGTGACGATTGCGCTCTTCTTACCCCAATTGCTGGAGAAGAAATTGCGATTACGAGCGATATGCTGGTCGCAGGCAGACATTTTTTTGTTGATGCTAATCCTGAGCTATTAGGCCGTAAAGCCCTAGCAGTCAACCTTTCAGACCTAGCAGCCATGGGGGCAAAGCCTCTAGGATTCACTTTGGCAATCGCTCTCCCCAAAGGAGATGAAATGTGGCTTGATGCTTTTACTAAAGGCCTCTTTGCTATTGCTAATCAGTATTCCTGCCCCCTCATCGGTGGTGATACCACTGCTGGCCCCCTCACCATTTCCATTACGGCATTTGGTAGCATTCCAACCGGAAAAGCCATGCGCAGATCAGGCGCAAAAGCGGGTGATGACATCTGGGTTTCTGGAACTGTAGGCGATGCAAGGCTTGCTCTTGCTGCACTGCGTCATGAAATTAATCTGCCTGAGAATGACTTAAAGCAAATAGAACATCGTATGCATAACCCAACTCCGCGCGTAGAGCTGGGCATGAAAATACGAGAGATTGCAAGCGCTGCCTTAGATATATCGGATGGCTTGCTTGGAGATCTACAACATATTCTCAAACAATCTCAAGTGAGCGCAGAAGTACGCTTAGATCAAATTCCAAAATCTGTTACTTTGCAAAAACAAAGTGAGGATATTCAAAATCAATTTGCTGCTAGGGGTGGTGATGATTATGAAATTTGCTTCACCGCGCCAATTGATAAGAGAAAGAGTATTGATGAGATCAGTCAAATACTGAATTTACCTCTTACCAGAATTGGCAGCATTGCAGACAAAGTTTCCGCAATAGAAAAATTGTCTTTACTCAATAAGAATGGTGACTTACTAGATGATGCCAAAACAGCGGCACTACTGAAATCATTTGACCACTTTGCAAAATGAACGCTGCTGAAGACCTGAATTCGGTGAGCCCCACCTTTAGGTGGGTGAGGCAAACTGCCAGTCGCACCATCGCCTTTGGTTTTGGTAGCGGTCTAAGTCCTATCGCTCCTGGGACCGCAGGTACTGTCTGGGCTTGGGTAGCCTTCTTAATGGGTGAGTATTTCCTTTCTACCGAAGACTTTATTTGGATTATTGGTGGCGGATTTCTCTTGGGGTGTTGGGTCTGCGGTCATGTCAGCGAAGAGTTAGGCAAAAAAGATTTCGGTGGAATTGTTTGGGATGAAATCATCGCTTTTTGGATTGTGCTGATTTTTATCATGCCAACTAATATTTGGATGCAAGTAATCGCTTTTGGGCTCTTCCGTTTTTTTGATGCCGTCAAACCAGGGCCTATTGGAATGATTGATCGCCACTTTAAAACTATGGGGGGTAACGACCATAATTCATCCTCTATATTTCATATCATTTGGCGTGGGTTTGGGATCATGGTAGATGATCTTGCTGCTGCCTTCTTCACACTCTTAGTCATTGCTTTGATACAAAAGATGATGCCGCTATGAGTTCGATGGATCACGCTAAAACACTAGCCCAACTTTTACTTGCTAGAGGCTGGAAGCTTGCGCTGGCTGAATCTTGCACGGGCGGCCTCGTCTGTGCCACCCTCACAGAATTATCTGGATCCAGTGAGTGGTTTGAGCGTGGCTATATCACCTATAGCAACCAATCTAAGACTGAGTGCTTGGGAGTTCCTACAGGGCTGATAGAGTCTCATGGAGCGGTCAGTGAGCCTGTGGTTAGAGCCATGGCACAGGGAGCGCAGCGCAATGCTGGCGCTAATGTGGGCGTCTCTATTACTGGGGTTGCTGGGCCAACTGGGGGTACTGCAGAAAAGCCTGTGGGCACAGTTTGCTTTGGGTGGACCATACCAAATACTGCAGGTGAAAATGTGACCGCTTCACAAACCAAGCTATTTAGCGGAGATAGACAAGCAATAAGGCAACAGGCAACTGAGTATGTATTGGCTGGCTTGGTTCAACTTCTCAACAACTAATTACTTCATCCAGCCCTTGCTATAGAAGTAGCCTAGCGGAATAACAGCTGAAATAATCATCGCACCAATTGCCATTGGGTAGCCCCAAGTCGCATCTAATTCAGGCATATGTTTGTAATTCATACCCCAAACACTGGCCAACAATGTAGGCGGCATTAAAGCAACCGATACCACCGAGAAGATCTTGATAATCTTAGATTGATTCAAGTTAATGAAGCCGACAGTGGCATCCATTAAGAAGTTAATCTTATCGAACAAGAACGCTGTATGGTTCTCTAAAGAATCAATGTCGCGCAAAATTTGACGCGCCTCTTCCTGTTGTTCATCCGATAGCAATTTGCTGCGCATCAAGAAAGATAAGGCTCTGCGGGTATCCATCACATTACGACGGATACGCCCATTGGTATCTTCTTCCTTAGCAATCGTCTCGAGCACTTGCTCTGCATCAGCATCATTAATGTCATCTTGCAACACTCGCTTACCTGCCTGTTCGAGGTTTTCATAAACCTCTTCTAAAGCATCAGCTGAGTACTCAGCATCAGTAGAGTACAAATCAAGCAATACGTCTTTTGCATTGCTAACTGATCCAGGGCGCAGACGAGCACGCAGTCGGACCAAGCGGAACACTGGCAAATCTTCATCGTGAATCGAGAACAATACTTGCTTGGTCAGAACAAAAGCCACTCGCACGTTGCGAGAGGTTTCTTCTTCATCCAATAAGAAATCAGTACGAATATGGAGGTGGCCATCGTCAGCCTCAAAGTAGCGCGCAGAGGCTTCTAAGTCACCCAAGTCATCCAACTCAGGCAAAAGCACCCCAAATGCCTCTTTAATCCAAATAAGTTCTTCTTCCTCTGGATCAACGACGTCGATCCAGATAGGATTAGCGTATTGCAACAATTCATTGCGATCTTCGACTTGCTCTTGAGAGAGGCGGCCATTTTGCAGGACGAACAAGTTGATCATGGTGAACTCCTAAGGAATGTGCGCTAGTTTATCCTATACAACATGACAATTTCACTAAAATAAGCCAAATCCAATGAACTCTCGCTCAAATACCTTTAACCAGCAACTCCAATCTGCATGGGCTTCCCAAGGTAGCATGCTGTGTGTTGGTTTTGATCCTGACCCCAAGCGCTTACCCCCGTCCCTCCTAGGGAAACCTGAGGGGATATTTGAGTTCTGCCGAGAAATCGCTGATGCCACTGCAGATTTAGTGTGCTCATTTAAACCACAGTTTGCATACTTTGCCTCCCAAAGAGCTGAGGCCCAATTAGAAAAGCTCATTAAGCACCTGAAGGATAAATATCCCCATATCCCTGTCATCCTAGATTCCAAGCGCGGAGATATTGGTAGCACTGCTGATCACTACGCCCTAGAGGCCTTTGAACGCTATGGGGCTGATGCAGTGACTGTGAACCCCTACATGGGCTTTGACACAATCGAGCCCTACCTCAAGCATGCTGGTAAAGGGGTTATCGTACTTTGTCGCACATCCAACCCAGGTGGCTCAGATTTGCAATTTCTGAATGTGGGTTCTGGTGAGCCCCTCTATTTGCATGTAGCTAAGCTGGCCTCACAACAGTGGAATAGCTCCGGTCAGATCAGCCTCGTAGTTGGCGCTACCTTCCCAGAAGAAATTGCCAAAGTACGTGCCATTGTTGGTGACATACCTTTACTGATTCCAGGTATTGGCGCTCAAGGGGGTGATATCGATGCAACCGTTAAAGCGGGCTGCATTGCTGGGTCCCCTGGGACTGGCATGATCATCAACTCCTCAAGGGCTATTTTGTATGCGAGCTCTGGCAGTGATTTTGCACAAGCCGCAAGAAATATAGCGCAAAGTACACGCGATGCGCTCAGAGTTGCCACTACAAAATAGTCTTCGCACCCACACGAATGAAGTAGCTATTTATTTGCTGCTTTGAGTTGCGGGATAGGGTGCTAAGGCAACCCGATCCATATTCTCTAAGATAAAGTCTTGTCGAGTTGGAAAGTGAATATTGGCCTTACGACAATACTGGGGTCTATCAAAACACTTAGGGGCTGGCAAGGCAGAACCTAAAGCAGCAGCTTGATCACGGTCTAATGTCGCTGGCGTCTTTGCAAAATAATAATGGGAGGCTGGCCCGATACCAAAAATTCCCTCACCCCACTCTACTGAGTTGAGATAAATCTCAAACAGCCTTTGCTTCGACAGAGTTAACTCCAAAAGTCCAGTAATGATGAATTCTTGTCCTTTGCGCAAATAATTTTGCTCGGAAGAAAGAAAGAGGTTTTTTGCCAACTGCTGAGTAATCGTTGAGCCGCCGCGCAAAGCCGTCTTAGAGCTATTACCCAACTGCGTTTTTTGCTGATTCTTTTCCCAGGCTTTTTTCATATCTTCGAAGCGAAAGCCTTTATGCTGAAAAAAGATATCGTCTTCACTCACTAATACAGCACGTTTGAGATTATTGGAGATCTTATCGTAAGGTACCCATTCAGAATAAACAGGGCATGACCAATGCCATGAACACAAGCGCCAACGTTCAGCCCTTTGAAATGCGGTACTCGCTGGATCAAGGCTAATCCATAAAACAACCTGAATAGCAAAGTAGAGCTGCATCGCCAAAAAACCACAGAGCAAGCATTTGACTAAATAAGTGAGCCAACGCATCGAAAAATTAAGCTCAGCGTGTAAGTTAACTACGAAGTTTGGCTAATACTGCACGTGGATCAATGGCCGTAGCTAACTGTTCGCCACGCCATAGCAAGAAAGCATCGGCAGCTTGTTCTACTAGCATGCCCAAGCCATCACTAACGCGCGCACCTTTTTGTAAGGCCTGTTGCATAAATGCCGTCGATTTTCCGTAAACCATATCGTATGCAAAAGAGCTTGGCACAAAAATATTAGCCACTGCCTGAGCGCTCAAAGGTGATTCATCAGTTAAGCCGGCAGCGGTAGCATTAATGACTAGATCAAATGGATATGGCGTTTTGGTAGCATTCTCCAACTCTAATAAAGTTCTAGACTCGATAGCAACTTCTGCAGAAGCCGCAAGATCAGCAAATAACTTTACTAGTTCATCTGCTTTTGCATTAGAACGGTTGGCAATTACTAGACACTTCGGCGACTGCTGAAGTAATGGGCCAATCACGCCACGGGCAGCACCGCCCGCACCCAATAGCAAGATTCTGGATTGATGAAGTGCAATTCCCTGAGCCAATAAATCGCGCACAAGACCAGCACCATCAGTATTGTCGCCATAAATCTTGCCATCTTTTATCCATAATGTATTTACGGCACCAGCAAGCTGGGCACGGGAAGTTAATACATCGGCAAAAGTTTGGGCATCTAGCTTAAAAGGTACGGTAACGCTCATACCTTTACCACCAGCGTCAAAGAAAGATTTTGCTGCTACGGAAAAAGTATTCATTTCTGGTTGTAAACGCCCATAGTGTATTTTTTGCTTAGCCTGTTCTGCGAAGCGTCGATGAATATCTGGAGACTTAGTATGAGAAATGGGATTGCCCGTAACTGCGTAGACATCTGTTCCCACAAAAAGTCTTGGGTCAGTATGCAGATCAGCGGGATTTAATGGGTTCATGATGACTACAGAATAAGCGAATTTATGAACTATTTTTCAAAAAATTAATGTCGCAACTCCAGGCGGTCAGCACCATCGCGGGCAAATTCAAAGGTAGAGACCCAATCGAGCACATCGATTTGATTGCGCATTTCAGATGAAAATGGGCCGAAGGGGGCTGAAGCGCGCACGATAGCAATTGCCTGTCGATCTAACTCAGGGTTGCCTGAGCTACGGCCGATCGATAGACCATCCTTACCTTGAGCATTCGTCGTAATTCGTCCTTGATCATCAACGCTCACCACAATCACTAAGCTGCCGTATAAGGGTCGGCTATTGGCACGTGGAAAAAATGCACTGCCATAAGCTTCGATCTTCTGACGCATGGCATCGTAGTAGTGTGCAAAAGTTACCGCCTTGGCATTGGTGCCTGTTAAGACTTTACGTCGTGGTTCGCGCCCATCTGCCTGCAAACGTTTAGCTAACTCAGCCTCTAGAGAGTTCAGTTGTGGAGTGATTTTTTGATCATCCCCGCTCTTTCGCCCTCCCGAACGGAGCCTCTCTTCATTCAACCTTGCTAACATTTGTTTTTGCTGTTTCTCCAAAATCTCAAGACGAGCCTCCGCTCCCAAGCGAGCGCGGTGCAAAGCAGTTGCATCTTGATTTTCGGTTTTACCACCGCCCTGCAAATCAGCTTGGGCCAACTTATTCGCTTCTTTAGGGGGAGTTTTATTGCTGGCGTTGACCAGCACTACGCTAAGAGGTGTATTGAGGCGACGATTCTCAATCTCTCCAAATCCCCAGCGAACCGATAAAAAAATCAGATGAATCAAAAGTGACACACAAAGTGCCAAGCGAAATGGATGGCGCTGCCAAGACATCTGTAAGTAAAGCACTATTTTGCTTAATTTTTCAGGCATCACGAATCCTGACACTTTAGTCTGCGCTACCATTTTCTTCAGAACTTACTTCAGGCACTTCGACTTTAGCTTCAATTTCTAGCACCCTGACCGCAGCGCTCAATTGCAGTAAGTCAATATCTGCCAATAGAACCTGAGCACGAGTCATGCGTGGATGGCTTGCCAATTCTGGAATTGGTAGATGAAGTGGCACTAACTCTACTCTCGACATGCCTTCTTTTAAATGGCGCACATGCATGTTTTTTGATTCGCCATCTTGCATAGCCCAACGCAAGCACCAATACTTCTCTAACCTATCTTGATATTCACCATAAGTTTGATAACAAGACTCAAAATCCGCGGCAATCCCCATCAAAGTGGCATCGTTGGGCGGAAACGGGGCGACCATCTTGGCAGTCACGCCATGTTTTGCTAAAGCAATGAGTTGCCATTGATTCACTAAATCAGAATAACGACGCAAAGGAGATGTGCACCACGCGTAGTAATCTAAACCTAAGCCTTCATGAGGTCCTGGTGTAGTTTGCATACGTGTGCGCAAAGGGCCCCAACCTTTCTGGGTTCTAAATAAGCCCGGTAATCCATGATCAGCCAAGAGTTGACCGGAGGCGCTATTACAGAAAATCATCCATTCAGCAACAATCGTATCGAGAATAGATCCACGCTGACGCGCTACGATCTCGACATGCTCTGAGCCATTCATATCTTTAATTTGGAAATAGAAATCTCTCGCTAAGGCATTAGGGTCAATAAACCCTAATTGCTCCGCACGAAGGCCATTAGCTACTCGCTTTTCTTGGCGCCCAGCATGCAGATGCTGGGCAGCCTTCCATAAAACGGAGAGCTCTTTACGATAAGGATAGGTAGCGCCTTCATCAGCCAAACTTTCCTCACTGACAAGATGCTCAATATTCTCTAAGCGTAAGTTGGCTGCCATAGGCACCATCTCCGTTCGCATTTGTAGCGAATCTTGATTTATTACGCCTGCCACATCGATATCAACATAGATGGATAAGGCGGGTCTAGGGGCGCCCTCATCCAAAGAAAATTGCTCAATAACAGAATCAGGCAACATCGTGATTTTGTCACCGGGGAAATACACCGTTGACATCCGACTTCGCGCTACCTGATCTAACGGATCATCTTTAGTAATCACTAAACCAGGCGCAGCAATATGAATGCCAATGCGATGACCTCCATCTGCGAGCTCTGTGACCGACAAGGCATCATCGATTTCTGTGGTGCCAGCGTCATCGATCGAGAAAGCTTTTACATCTGCAAGTGGCAGTTGCGCGATTGCAGCGGCATAAGCATCTTGATCAACTGTAATACTTTGACTATGTGCAGACCCATTAGGAAAGTGCGCCTTGAGGAACATACCTTGGTGATAAGCCAAAGGAGAATCAATCGCGCCGCAACGAATCATTAATTGCGCAGGAGACTGACCAGTCTCATTACAGGCAGCTGTCAATGCTTTATATGTAGTGGCATTTTTATCGGGCGAAAACAATAACTGTTGAACAGAAGACTTGAGTGCTTCGGGGAATCTGCCGGCTACCAACTCTTGTTGCCAAGCAGACTGCTGCTCCAACTCTTTTTGCTTACGCTCAAGTGCGGCTAAGCCAGCCTGCAATTGCTCAAGTGGTGCTCTCTGAAAACGTCCACGCCCCTTGCGGCGAAAAAATACTGGGGCGCCCTGCAAAGCAATCCCCAAAGAGACTTGCTGAGGAATGGTGGCTTGTGCACCAAAGTACTCTTCAGAAACATCGAATAGTCCAAACTCTTCATCTGGTGCGCAATCCCAGAGCAGCTGCAAATCAATCTCTTTCGATAAAGTAGTAGCCTCGCTCATGACAGCTTGTGCTTCGGGCTTCTCAAAGCGTAGCCAAACCTCCTTGGCCTTAAGCTTGATCTTTTTTCCAGTCAAGCTGGTAGCCTGCCAAGACTCAGTATCTCCTGCTCCCGATGCAGACTGCACTGTGGCAATCTTGATATCGCCACCTTCTTCGTATACGAGGTTCATGCTTAGAGAGAGATCCCGCCGCTAACCTCTAAAGCAACTCCATTGACAAAGCTGGCCTCGTGGCTAGCCAAGAATAAATACACATTTGCTATTTCTTCAGGAGTACCCAGACGACCAAGCCAACTGCGTCTCTCAATATCTTGCAAAATATTTTCTGGCATTGCTTTAACCATTTCAGTTGCAATAAATCCTGGGCAAATAGCATTCACCCGAATACCTTTGGGGCCAAGCTCCCGAGCCCAAGTCTTGGTAAAGCCAATCACGCCAAATTTAGTCGCTGAATAATTGGTTTGACCAAAGTTACCGTATATACCAACGACACTAGATGCATTCACAATTGCACCTGACTTGGCTTCCAACATATGCGGAACAATTAATTGCGTGCAATTAAATACGCCTTTGAGATTGACATCAATTACTGCATCAAATTGCGCTTCTGTCATCTTTACTAAACGGGCATCTTGCGTAATACCAGCGTTGTTAATTAAGATATCAATGCAGCCATGTTTTTGCATTACTTGATCTACCGCCGCTTGAATGCTGGCTCGATCGGTCACATTCATGGCATAGGCCTCAGCATTCCGAATTTGTGCAGCAGCAGCCTTTACAGACTCTAGATTGACATCGGTAAGAATTACTATGGCACCCTCCTGAGCAAAGCGCTGCGCTGTAGAAAACCCAATTCCTTTTGCGGCGCCCGTAATAATTGCTACCTTATCTTTTAATCTGTCACCCATAATTTACTCTCTGTATATTGATTAACTTTGATCTTGCCTATTAAACACCAATTGCTTTAAATATTTTTTGATGTACGCCACCAAATCCGCCATTGCTCATTACCAGGATGTGATCGCCAGGCTTTGCTTCTTTTGAAACTGCATTGACTAAGGCATCAAGATCATCAAAAGCGTGGGCCTTGCCCTGCTCTTTTATGTTCAGCGGGGATAACACTTCAGCCAAGTCCCAGCCTAAAGACTCTTTACCAGCATTGGCGCCGTAGGCAAAGACTTGATCAGCCTGTTCTAAGCTACCAGGAAGCTGAGCCTTCATCACACCCAGCTTCATCGTATTGGAGCGAGGCTCCAATACGGCTAAGATGCGCGCTTGACCAACGCGACGACGCAAGCCATCTACAGTGGTTGCAATCGCAGTTGGATGATGGGCAAAATCGTCATAGACGGTAATGTCGTTTGCAATACCAATTGTTTCAAGACGTCGTTTGACATTCTTAAATTGCGCCAAAGCACGAGCGGAATCTGCCGGTGCAATGCCAATGTGATTTGCTGATGCAATTGCTGCCAATGCATTGAGTTGATTATGTCGGCCCATCACTCCAGAATCTGGAGCCCATTTCACGGTAGCGACTTCTTGACCAGATTTACGCACAATAAATCCATCGCCTGCTTGAGAAATGAATGACCACTCATTACTGGCATCTTGGCCGAAGTGCTCTACAGGCGCCCAAGCACCGCGTGTGATCACGCTTGCTAGGGCTGGCGCTTCGCCGTTCACTACTAATAAGCCATCGCCAGGAACTGTGCGTACAAGATGATGAAACTGGGTTTCAATGGCAGCAAGATCGGCAAAAATATCTGCATGATCAAACTCCAAATTATTTAATAAAGCGGTACGAGGTCTGTAGTGTACAAACTTGCTGCGCTTATCGAAAAAGGCGGTGTCATATTCATCAGCCTCGATCACGAAATATTGGCTCTCACCTAAGCGTGCAGATACGGTGAAATTGAGCGGCACTCCGCCAATCAAATAACCCGGCTGATAACCATTGAATTCTAAGATCCAAGTGAGCATGGCTGATGTTGTTGTCTTGCCATGCGTGCCGGCAACCGCTAAAACATGCCTGCCATACAAAACTTGTTCGCCTAGCCATTGTGGGCCCGAGATATAAGGGAGCCCTTGATTAAGAATGGCCTCCATCAATGGGTTGCCACGAGAAACCACATTACCGATCACAAATAAATCAGGCATCGTTTCAAACTGCAATAATTGCTCTGGTGAAAATCCCTCAATGAGTTTGATACCCTGAGCCTCAAGCTGTGTACTCATTGGTGGATACACGTTAGCATCACAACCAGTAACACGGTGTCCGGCTTGCCGAGCGATTGCGGCAATGCCGCCCATAAAAGTACCGCAGATGCCCAAGATATGTATATGCATCTACGAATTTTAGCGAAGGAGTTGCAATGAACCGAAGACAATTACTGGTCATCTGTGGAATTAGTCTTTTGGCGCTTCTGGCAGGCGTACTGACTTCGCAGTGGATTTCTAAAACTGGCTTAGCTAGCGAACCTTCTATAAAAGCCTTTTTTGCTAATCCTTGGCAGACCCCCGATGGAAAACCAGCGAATACTGCGGAATGGCAGGGAAAAGTCCTGATTGTGAACTTTTGGGCCTCCTGGTGCCCCCCTTGCGTTGAAGAAATGCCTACTTTAGACCTGCTTTCGCAAGAGTATTTGCAGCAAAATGTCTTATTTGTCGGTATCGGTATTGATTCACCCTCTAATATTCGTGAATTCCTGAAAAGTACCCCTGTTTCCTATCCGATTGTGATTGGTGGCTTAGAGGGGAGTAATCTTTCTAAGCAAATGGGCAATACCCAGGGAGCCCTCCCTTACACAGTAATTATCAATTCCAAGGGAAAGACAATATATACAAAATTAGGAAAGATAAGCGAAGAAGAGCTCAGAAAGGCTTTAAAAGACACTTTATAGCGAATGATCCTGATTTTTTAATACTGAAACTTACCTTTTTATTGCTCAAAAATAAGGCAATTAGGGTATTTAGTTTCATTATTGCCCTCCAAAATTGCCCAAGCTTCGTTTTTTCAGAATCTTGAGAAGGTATACTTCTTTCATAGCATTCGAAGCAACGAATACCAAACTGCCTCTAAAAACAGGGATCTATGTCGAAAAAAGCTTCAATTCTCGTAATTCAGGGTCCAAACCTCAATCTATTGGGTACTCGTGAGCCAGAGATTTATGGGACAACTACCCTACAAGACATTCATCAAAAGCTAGAGGAGCTGGCTAAAGCTCAATCTGTAGACCTGAGCACCTACCAAAGCAACCATGAAGGCGAGTTAATTGACCGCATTCAAAAAGCCAAACAAGATGGGGTGAATTTCATCATCATCAATCCAGGCGCATTTACCCATACTAGCGTTGCCTTACGTGACGTTTTAGCCGGAGTGGCCATCCCTTTTATAGAAATCCATTTATCCAATATTCATCAGCGTGAAGAGTTCCGCAAACATTCCTATTTATCTGACATCGCAACTGGTGTCATTTGTGGCCTAGGCGCCATTGGTTATGAGCTGGCACTGCAAGCAGCGATTGCCCGCTTATAAAACTAAGTTAATTTAAAGCATTACAAAAGAGGAAGCACTCACATGGATCTGAGAAAACTAAAAACCTTGATCGACCTCGTTTCTGAGTCGGGCATTTCTGAGTTAGAGGTTAACGAAGGTGAAGACCGTGTACGTATCGTTAACGCTGGCTCCCCAGCACCTTCTGGACATGCTGCTCATGCAATTCCGGCGCCTGTTCATGCAGCGCAAGCCACTCCCGCAGTAAATCTGGCGCCAGTAGCAGCTCTAGTTGCTGAAGCGCCTGCTGGTGAATCTGGCTTTCTTGCTCGCTCCCCAATGGTAGGCACTTTCTATCGCGCCCCAAATCCAGAGTCTCCAAATTTTGTCAGTATTGGCGACACAGTAAAAGTAGGTCAGACACTTTGCATCATTGAAGCCATGAAATTACTTAATGAGATTGAGTCAGAACACGCTGGCGTGGTTAAAGAAATTCTTTGCGAAAACGGTCAAGGCGTTGAATTTGACCAACCACTATTCATCATTGCTTAATCTTTTAAGCTTCTTTACTAATTCATATTTACCTAACTCACAGCCGACATGTTCGATAAGATTCTGATTGCCAATCGGGGAGAAATTGCTCTCCGTATCCAACGCGCATGCCGTGAGTTGGGAATTAAAACTGTGGTGGTTTATTCCACAGCAGATAAAGAAGCTAAGTATGTGAAGCTTGCTGACGAAGCCGTTTGTATTGGGCCTGCCCCATCGCCACAAAGTTATCTCAATATGCCAGCCATCATTTCTGCAGCTGAAGTAACTGATGCTGAGGCAATTCACCCAGGTTATGGATTTCTCTCTGAGAATGCTGACTTTGCTGAACGTGTAGAGAAATCAGGCTTTGCCTTCATTGGCCCAAAGGCTGAAACAATTCGCTTGATGGGCGATAAGGTCTCTGCTAAACGTGCCATGATCAAAGCAGGCGTTCCTTGTGTCCCCGGATCTGAAGGTGCATTGTCTGATAACCCAAAAGAAATCATTGCTACTGCAAAGAAAGTGGGCTATCCGGTCATCATTAAAGCTGCTGGCGGTGGTGGTGGTCGTGGTATGCGAGTTGTTCATACTGAGGCAGCCCTCCTGAATGCAGTCAATATGACACGCGAAGAAGCGGGCCGCGCTTTTGGTAACCCAGAGGTCTATATGGAGAAGTTTTTAGAAAAACCTCGCCACGTTGAGATTCAGATTCTGGCCGATACCCACGGAAATGCGATTTGGTTGGGCGAGCGTGATTGCTCTATGCAACGCCGCCATCAAAAAGTGATTGAAGAAGCGCCTGCCCCAGGCATTGATCGTCGCTTGATTACCAAAATTGGTGAACGCTGCGCAGAAGCCTGTCGAAAAATGGCTTATCGTGGCGCTGGCACTTTTGAGTTCCTTTATGAGGATGGCGAATTCTTCTTTATTGAGATGAATACCCGCGTTCAAGTGGAGCACCCCGTCACTGAAATGATTACTGGTGTCGATATCGTTCAAGAACAGATTCGGATTGCTGCTGGCCTGAAATTAGCCTACCGCCAAAAAGATATTGTTTTCCGCGGCCACGCAATCGAATGTCGTTTGAACGCTGAAGATCCCTTCAAGTTCACCCCAAGCCCAGGAAAAATTGGCTCCTTCCATATGCCAGGCGGCCCCGGAATTCGAGTTGATTCCCATGCCTATAGCGGATATGTTGTTCCCTCGAACTATGACTCAATGATTGGCAAATTGATTTCTTATGGCAATACTCGTGAACAAGCGATTCGCCGCATGCAAATTGCCTTATCCGAAATGGTGATTGATGGCATCACCACAAACGTACCCTTGCACCGCGAATTAATGCTAGACCCCAATTTTATGGAAGGCGGTACCAGCATTCACTACCTGGAGCATCGCTTAGAAGAGCAAGCCGCAAGCCGCGGAAAATCTTAACTAATGCAAGTGCCTTATGTCTTATCGTGAACTGGTCTTCACGGTAGTTGCTGAAACCGCTGAACCATTAGGCGATGCGCTACTAGAGTTGGGGGCGCTATCTGTCACCGTAGAAGATGACTCGGCAGGTGGATATGATGAGAACCCACTTTATGGAGAGCCTGGCCTATCACCAGAAGTGCAAGCCTGGGATAGATCCGCAGTAACAGCTCTCTTTAGTCCTGATATTGATGAGTCAGCTAGCGCGCAATTTATTCCTGAATTACTTGCTTCTTTAAAAGAGGCTGGCTTTAACTTAACAGCTCCCCAAGAAAAAATAGTTGAAGAGCAAGATTGGGTAAGGCTTACCCAAAGCCAGTTCGCGCCCATTCAAATTGGCAAACGTATTTGGGTGGTACCCTCTTGGCATGATGCTCCCACTGATCCAAATGCAATCTGCTTGGCGGTTGATCCAGGCTTAGCTTTTGGTACGGGCAGCCACCCCACTACGCATTTATGTTTATTGTGGCTCGAAGAGCATCACAAACTTGGGCAACTCAGTCTTTTAGATTACGGATGTGGCTCAGGTATTTTAGCCATTGCAGCTGCAAAGCTTGGGTGCAATCCAGTAGTAGGTACCGATATTGATCCTCAAGCAATACTTGCAGCCCGTAGTAATGCCCAAATTAATAACACTGTCATTCAGTTTGTTCTACCAAATGATGATGCTCCAGAGCTTGCAGCAGAAACAAAATACGACATTGTGATGGCCAATATTTTGGCTAATCCCCTGCAAGTGCTCGCCCCGGCATTGGTAAACAAAATACGCCCCGGTGGTCAAATTGTTTTATCGGGAGTGCTTGCTCGCCAAGCTGATGAGGTCATTGCCACCTATAGTCAATGGCTAAGACTCTCAATCTGGAAAGAAAGTGATGGTTGGGTTTGCTTACAAGGTGTTCTACCCAAAGACAAACAGAAGATCACAAATACTCTTTTTGTTGCACCTGCGCAAAAAAAAGGAATGAATTTCGCTTTACTAGCCTGCTTTTTTGTTCTCCTTCTTGTATTTAGTGAACATCTTTCTAGAAATTCTTTGCTTCCAGCATTAGCACCACAGGTGGATGGCACCAATTCTTTTTCAGTGACGGCATTTTCTATTTTGAAAGTTGTAGATGAAAAAATATGTGGCGTACTAGGATGCGTAAATCGCCCTGTAAGCGATTTTGCTGCATGGAAAATAACTTCAGCCACACTATCGCCTGAAAACGCGCGAGAGGGCCTTAAAAGTGGCGCAAATCAATCAATACTGCAAGTTGAAATACAAAATCGTCTTGCACTCGCTGTTTTACCCCCAAATTTAGAAATTTCGCTCACGGATGCAGAGGAATCTGAGATCAAACTAATTCGCTTCACTCCAAAAGAATGGTTACCCATTGCCTGGCAAGAATCTCACCTTGATTTTTTGCGCACTGGTATTGCCTCAGGAGAGCTAATCCAAGCCGAATTACCAATCCAATTACCGCAGAATGCCGCTGGCTATCGAGTGAGGGTTGTTTACCCCTAAAAGATCCTCAATTGTGCTTTTTCTTTATTCTTAACTCTGATTCATATTCATCTCTTACAGAAAGTAATTTATGGCTAGCTTGATCTGTGGCTCTGTTGCCTACGACACCATCATGAACTTTGAAGGCAAATTTGCTGATCAAATCCTGCCTGAGCAGATTCATATTCTGAATGTAGCCTTCTTGGTGCCAACGATGCGCCGAGAATTTGGTGGTTGTGCGGGCAATATTGCCTATAACCTGAGTCTTTTGGGTGGAGACCCGATCATCATGGCAACTGTTGGTGGCGATGCAAAGCCCTACTTAGATCGACTCAAGCAATTGAAAATTGATATTAGCCACATTCGCCAAATTGATCAGGCGTTCACTGCGCAAGCAATGATTACGACCGATCGGTCCAATAATCAAATCACCGCCTTTCATCCAGGAGCTATGGATGAATCCCATCTCAACCAGGTTTCTGCAGTAGTTACCGAGCGGAGTAAAAATGCCAAAGGCACTGCTAAATTTGGAATCGTTGCGCCAGATGGTCGTCAAGGGATGTGGGAACACTGCCATCAATTAGCAGAAGCCAATATCCCGTTTATCTTTGATCCAGGCCAAGGCTTACCGATGTTTAATGGTCCAGAGCTGCTTGAGTTAGTCGAGATTGCAAGCTATCTGGCTGTGAATGACTATGAAGGTGAAATGCTTGCGCAAAGAACTGGGTTGAGCTTGGCAAAAGTCGCTGAACGAGTGAAGGCTTTGATTGTGACTAAAGGGGCTGAAGGTGCCGATATCTATTCTGCTGGTAAATGTATTTCTATTCCACCCGTACCAGCGGTAAAAGTTACTGATCCAACTGGATGCGGCGATGCTTTTCGTGGTGGCTTACTTTTTGGACTAGAAAACAGTATGGACTGGGAAACTACGGGGCGCCTAGCCAGTCTGATGGGCTCAATCAAAATTAGTCATCAAGGACCACAAAACCACCAATTCTCCAAAGATCAGATTGCTGAGCAGTTCAAATCTGCTTTCGGCTTTAGCCTATAAGGAAAGTTAAACCATCCCAAGCTAGGCTAGTTAGGCAATAAAAAAGGGGTCTCATAGAGACCCCTTTGAACTTCTTACCACCCGTCTAAAGTTAAAACTTAAGGACGAGTTCCAGTTGGGAAGGGCCAAGCAGCGGCAGTTGTTACTGATGCAGCTTTCTTAGCCGCGGGCTTTTTTACAGCAGGGCCCGCTTTCTTCGCAGCAGGTTTACTTACTTTTTTTTAGCTACACGCTTCTTTTTAGCAGCTGGACGCTTTTTAGCGGCTGGCTTCTTTTTTGCAGCTTTTTTAGCGGCTGGCTTCTTTTTAGCAGCTGGACGCTTTTTAGCGGCTGGCTTCTTTTTTGCAGCTGGACGCTTCTTAGCAGCAGGCTTCTTCTTAGCGGCTGGACGCTTCTTAGCAGCTACTTTTTTAGCAGCTGGTTTCTTTGCAGCAGGTTTTTTCTTTGTTGCCATGTGTGTTACTCCTTCACGTGAGGATTAGTACGAACTAACGATTAAGAAGACCCGACCATTCATTTCCGCCTGGTTTTGCAACCAATTGGGCCTGACGAGCGAGCCATTCATCGGCGCGCGGCTTGATGCTAAGTGCTGCACGCTAATGAATCCTGGAAAAAAAGCCGTGGCCCCGAAGGACAACGGCTTTTTAAATGTGCTGGAAAAAATAGAGAGAATAGCCCAAACACCCTTGAGCAAGGGTTTTCGGATTTGAGTCTGATTTTGCTGACTTCTTAAACTATCCAACCGTCTAATCTCCTATTTAGCCGACTATGCGCTTGATACTTACCTTACTA
>Ga0194057_10000566_pt1 | contig 19048 bp, 20 predicted proteins | sample SepL4415m_MetaG_FD_155474 | JGI IMG/M metagenome (GOLD analysis project Ga0194057, IMG submission 155474) | Anoxic zone freshwater microbial communities from boreal shield lake in IISD Experimental Lakes Area, Ontario, Canada - Sep2016-L442-15m | ecosystem: Environmental > Aquatic > Freshwater... | reverse complement strand
GTTCAGGCCACTCATTGGCTCAGCGTGCGCGTCAGACGCGACCTGCAGTAGTACCTCGCCTCTGCACACAGCGCAGCGGACACGGGGCCTGACACATACCCGGTTACCCGGTCAGAACTTGTGACCGCATTCCGGGCAGAAGTGAGCATCAGCCTCATGTGCAGCACCGCATTCGGCGCAGAATCTGGCGATTGAGACCGCGGGAGTTGCCGGCGCCACATGAGGTGGGTCAGGTGGCAATGCAGGAGTCGCGACTGCAGGAGGTGGCGGGTTGGGCATTGCGACCGGAGGAGCGGCCATTGCGACCGGCGGAGCAGCCATCGCCACTGGATCCCCCATGGGGGCTGGCGTGTACACACTCGGTGCCCCTGCAGTAGCCACCGCCGGCTGACCGCCCGACTTTCGGCCCCGCATCACGAGCAGCACGATCGCGACTACTACGCCCGCGAGCACCACTCCAATGAGCGCGAACAGCCACATGGGAAGTCCGAAAATGCCCTTGGGAGTCTGGTCCCTGCCCTCGGCGATGGCGGTCTGCGTCTTCTTCAAGTACTCCTGCACGAGCGGAGCACCGGGAACCAACTCGTTCACTGATTGGAACAGCGGAAGCGCCTCGGAGTAGTAGTTCTTGTCGTACGCAGTCAAGGCCTGTGACCACTTCTGCGTCGTGACGCCTTCCGCGGGAGTGACATTAGCCCGCGTAAGAAATTCCTTGACCAACGACACCGGATAGAAGAAGTTGATTCCTGCGAATTCCGAGCCCGTGGTCGGATCGACCGAGCCGAAAGTGGCGATACCGACAACCTTGCCGTTTGCGTCAAGAACAGGACCTCCACTATTTCCGTGCGTGGTGGCCGCGTCGGTCTGAATCACCGAGAGACCGTTGTCCAAAGTCTTGCGAGCGCTCACCGCTCCGCTCGCGAGGGCTGGAGTTGTCATGCTCGTTTGCGAAATTTCCGCAGCACCCGGATAGCCGACCACGTACACCTTGTCAGCAACATTGAGCGCGGTGTCGTCACCCAGAGGAACCGTGATGAGGTTCGACGCCTCCACTTTCAGGATGGCGACATCCTTTCCCGGGGCTGGCTCGCCGGCAACCGTGAGGTCAGCAGGAATGGTCTTGGCTCCGGTACTCAGCCCGGGAATACCGACACCCACCGCAACGGAAAACTTCTTGACGACATCGCTGACCTTCATCGATTTCTCATCGAGCGACGCGACTGCTTTGGCAAGTACCTTCAACTGCGCGGCCGTGAACACATCAGTTCCGGCGTTGTTGACGATTGAGCTGATATCGGCATTTTGAATCTGCTTGAGCACTCCCTTGGCCAACTCGACCTTCAACTCCGCTTCACTAGGGGCAGCCAAGTGGGCATTCGTCACCAAATAACCGTCGGGTGTCACGAAGAAGCCGCTGCCCTGGAACGTGGCGCTGGCATTCTTGGTGCGAGACGTGGCGGCAGGAACGAAGAACTTGCTGGGATTGGCGGCCACTGCGTTGACGACGCCCTGCACGGATCCGGTGTCTGTGGCTTCCGCTGTCCAAGCCGGCTTGTCGATATCCCAACTGGGAATGGTGACCTTGGCGGAGAACTCGGCGAGCACTATCTGTACTGCCGGAGTGGCTTTCAGGGTGATGAGTGTCTCCGGAGACAACACTGACCCTTCAGCGAAAGCAGGTGGGGCCAGCGCGAGTGCCGATCCGCAGGTGATCACAGCCGCACCCAGTGCGGCGATCACTTTCAATCCCGCCCGCGAAGGGGACCCCACGAGCAAACCATTCTTTGCCATCACATCCACCTCTCAGTGACTGCACAGAAGGCGCGACGCCTGCTACCGCGCCTCCCCTACGTTCGATGCTAGGGCGCGCAGAATGACAATGAAAAGGGACGATTGAGCCAATGGTGCACGGTGTGACGGGGCATTTGTGCGCGCGATTGTGCACGCGACGACGAGCACCAACTCAACGTGGCTTGCAGCCAGCGTGGCGATGGTGTCGGCAGCGACTCACGACAGCACGCTGATACCGACACCTCGTGCCGCGTCAGCCAATCGCGCATCGAGCGTTGCCAAGGGCACCCCTTCAGCCAGGCACAGCGCTAAGTAACTGCTGTCGTACACACTCAGCGACAACTCGTGCGCGAGGTTCATGAGATGGGCGGGGTCCGGTCGCTCAGCTCGGAGCGGCAACGCTGAGATCGTCGCGAGCGCAAGGGCGGCATCAGCATGCGTTAAGCGTCGCCGCCGCGCGGCATTCTGCAGCCCCGACGCTACTTCGTAGATCCACAGAGTAGGCACCACTGCCTCCTCGCGAACCACAGCGGACAATAGTCGCTCAGCCACGGGAGTCGCTTCATCCGGCAGCACGTGGGCGAGCACGATTGAGGCGTCGAGCACGAAGGTCATAGTCGCCGACCCTCTTCCACGAGTTCCTTCAAAGATTCGGGCCCTGTTGTCGCACGCGAACGAATCGTCAGCAACTCGGCAAGGGCCTGCTCAACCACACTGTCGGGGTGCGGCATGGCAACCATTCGGGCAACGGCAATACCCCGACGGGTGATGACCACGTCCTCGCCCGACTCTGCTCGGTCAAGGAGTTCTGAAAGCCTCGCCTTCGCTTCGAATACGCCGATTTCAATGCTCATGTCCAACAGACTAGCGTGTTGGACAGATTGAAAAACTCACCGCAGTACCTGGGCCACCCGCTTGAGTGTCTCTGCCAGATCGGAAGCTCGGCACGTTCCGTCAGCCGAGATGGGGTAAAGAGCCACATCGTCGGCGCCCGCTTTCCAAAACTCCTTGAGCCTTGTCGACACGTACTCGGCGCTCCCGGCCAACATTAAACCGTCGATCAGGGACTGGGGAACGAGAGCGGCAACACCCTCCACCGAGCGATCGCGATTCCACACCTCAGCGATGTCGTGCATGGCTTGTTCATGACCCATCGATGCGAAGTGTTCGCGGTAGGCCGACGATGTCGAGTACCACGCAAGCTCTCGCCGCATCCAACTGCGCGCACCATCCGGGTCCTCAGCCACGCAGCACCGGACGTAGACAACGACCCGCGTACTTCCCGAAACTGTCTCGGCCGAATGGATCTGCCGTAGTTGCCACTCCATGTGTGCTGGATCGGTGAGAGTGAGGATCGCCCCATCGGCTTGTCGTCCCGCCAGCCTGAGCGAAGCAGCCCTCAGCGCCGCGGTATAGATGGGTGCAGGCGGTGGGAGCGGGTCGATCTCGACCTTGAATCCACTGCCCCGCGCGAGGGGCGAATCCCCACTCGACTCTCGACCTGCAAGGACAGCGCGCACCACATCGACCGTTGCATCAAGGCGCCCTAAGGGAGCGTCAAAGGGCTGTCCGTGCCATCCGGTGACGATGGCCGGCGTGGATGTTCCGAGGCCAAGGATGAAGCGTTTCGGCACGAGCGCAGCGGTCGTCGCCGCTGATAGTGCGATCATCGCCGGGCTGCGGGTTCCCACAGCGACGGCTCCCGTCCCGATCGTCATTCGTTGAGTTGCCAGCCCGCATGCGGTGGCCAAGACGAACGCATCAGCACCGGCCACTTCAGTTGCCCAAACCCCGTCGTAGCCCGAGCCCTCGCACCGGGTTGCGAGTTCGACGTACTCCAGCAGCGAACCTTGATAGCGCGTCGGCAGAACTACCGAGAGCGAGCCATTGTCAGTCACTGGGCTCCATGAGCATGAGGTAGACGTGCTCTCCATCGAGGAGCACTCCGGTCTCGCACACTAGCCGCACTCTCAACTTGAGAAGGCCTCTATTTCCTGACTTTTGGACAATCTCTTGGACCTCGAACTCCGGCCACACAGTGTCGCCGACGGTGGCTGCGCTCAGAAACCGGCAACTCTGGCCCGCGAAAGCCAGCAGGCTGTCATGAATCTGCGACGCCAGGGGCGTAGCGCCGACAGCAGTGAGAGACATGAGCAGGAGCCCATGCGCAACCCGCTTCCCCAGCGGGTGAGCGGCCGCATAGGCCTCGTCGTAATGGATGGGGTGGTGGTCGCCGGTGAGGAGTGCGAAAGACCGAAAGTGCTCATCGGTCAGCGTGGTCACCGGCCCGCGAAAGGTCTCACCTAATTCGAAGTCCGACAGGTAGCGCTGCAGGTCTCCTTCGTCAGCCACCACGATGCGCCACAACCTCAATCTCGATCAGGGCGCCACTGCGCAACAACCCAGCCACGATGACCCCCGTTGCCGCTGGCAGATGTTCACCAAAGACTTCTCGGCGAACTGCTCCCGTGGCGCCATACCCTTCAGCCGTCGTGATGAAGTCTCGCGTGAATACCACGTCGGACATGCTCAGTCCCACCGACTCGAGGGTTCGCTCGGCCTTCTGCAAGATGTAACGGGCTTGACCAGCAATGTCACCAGGACATTGAATCTCGCCCACCTCGTTCGAGGCCGTCATCCCTGAGAGCACGACCCAGCCGTCAACTTCGCAGGCGGCGGGGAAGGTGAAGTGCTGAGGCCACCCCTCGGGCCAGATCCGCTCGATCACCGCTTCGTCCGCGATTCAAGGAATGCCCGCGAGACCTCGGCGGAGCCCGGGTCCCGTCGAAGCTCAACGGTCAGTTCGCATTCGTACGCGTAGCCGTCGCGCAGGTCGAGCCATTCACTTCCATTCAACCCAGCCTTGGCCAGCCGAATGGCGGGCGGATACTTGGAGGCAATCGTCAGCGCCAACGCGCGCGCTTCAGCCATCAAGTCGGCCGGCTCAACCACTTTGTCCACCATGCCGAACCGGTAGGCCTCTTCACATGACACTGGCTCTCCCGTGTACATCATCCAGCGGGCTCGACCCTGCGGGAGGAATCGTGCGACGTGCGCAGATCCGCCCATCACTCCGATATTGACTTCAGGAAGAATGAAGGAGGCCTTGGTTGAGGCGATGCGTATGTCTGAGGCGCAGGCGATGGCCACTCCCGAGCCGAGTGCGGGCCCGTTCACAGCAGAGATCACAGGAACCGGGAAGCTGTAGATGAGATTGACGAGGTCCTGAACAATCATGACCGACTCAGCTGCGGTCTCGGCCGTCAGCGAGGCCAACTCGTTGAGGTCGGTACCGGCGACAAATGCCCTGTCCCCCGACCCGGTGAATACCACGGCGCGGACGTCATCCCTGTCCTGCACACTCCGAAATGCCTCGAGCATCTCGGTCAAATCCTCAAACCGAACCGCATTGACCGGCGGACGGTCAAGGGTCAGGGTCGCTACCCCATCGCCTACCTCGGTGTTGATCGCGCTCATATTGGGGCTCCTGTCTTCTTGGTGGTGGTGGTGTCGCTTGTTTTACGGTTGCCGCTGGCCAGACGAGGCACCACGCCTGGTGCACGGTCTCGCCGACCTTCGGGCCCGTCGATGACGTCAATGAATTCGCGCTCGACGATCTGGTCCCAACTCAGCACCTTCTGGAGATCATTGACGACGCCCACTGGGACCCCGCGGGCCAGCATTGGTTCGTAGAAGTCATTTAGATCGAGTGCCTCGATGGTCGTTGCTGCCGACTCATCAACCTCGACCGAGTCTTCTCGGCGCAGGCGCGCGTCGAGCCACCGCTCGTTTGCAGACCATTCCGGTCTGCCCAAGACGTCGGCGAGCGAGTCCCACATGGCCGGGCGCGGACAAGTGCCGAAGAGAACCCACTGACCGTCCCTTGTCCGTTGCAGGCCGATGCCATGAACCGAGGGATGCATGGTTCCCATCCGTTCACGCACGGTTCCGGCCATCTGAGCTGGAGTAACCGCCCCTTCCAGAATCCCGACTACGCCATCCTGCACCGACAGGTCGATGTCGTCGACCGAGCCGAACCGGCGGTTCCGCACTATGGACAAGAGTGCGATGGCGACTTGGACGCCCACTACTCCGTGGGTAACGTCCGGGGGCAGCGGCATCGGCTGGCGATCAGCGTCTCCTGTGATGCGGAGGAGCCCTCCTGATGCCTGGGCGATCAGATCACCCCCGCGCCACCCGGAACGCCGACCAGTGTTGCCGAATGGCGTCACGGTCACCGTTCCTGGCCGAGAATCGGGTATCGACTCAAGCAGGGCCACCACATCGGGCGAGCCCTCGTCGAGAACAACGGCGTCGGCGCCAGACAGCCCAGCCCACAAGTCGTCGACGCCCTCAGCCCGCAGCTCCACCTTCCCGCGGTCTAGCAACGACGTGTAGGCACGGCGCGAATTTGAGTCTGCTCCGAGTTCGGGACCGTCAACCAGAAGCGAAGTTGGCCGCATGACCTTCGCGCCGAGATCGGAAAGCAACCGGCTAGCCAATCGCGCAGGCACTCTGGTGCTCAAATCCACGACCGTGACTCCGTCGAGCAGTGCCAGCGCGCTCACGGCCACCCCGCCCCGACGGGTGTCGACCCGAGAATCGGTGGCGCTGGCATGGAGGCAAGTGTTGCTGGCGCGATGGGCAGGGCGGTGCCAGCGGTCACAAGCTTCCCAACTGTTGGGTGATCGACAGATACCCAAAAGCCCCGATCCTTCAGGTGCTCGTCGACGAGAAGTTCAGCGATGTTCAACAAGGGCGAAGCAGGAACACCCTCCCCCTGGAGTTCGTCTGCCAAGACCTGGGCATCGAGGTTCATGGTCCATGACGCAATGAGCGAATCGAGGGCATCTCGATTCCGAAGGCGTTGCGTCGGCCCGGAGAACTCGCTTCGATCAGCCCAGTTGACACCTGCGACACGACACAGGGACTCCCACTCGGCCTGGTCCCGACACTCAATCGCAATCCATGCATCCACTCCCTGCGTTGGGTAAACCCCGGCGGGGCACAACTCCGGATGACGACCTCCCCGAAACTCATCCACGGGCGACTGGCCCACATTCATCAGAGCGAATGCGCGCCCCATGGTCGCCAGCGTCGCCTCGAGCATCGATACCTCAAGCCACTCGCCCTTCCCAGATCGATCTCGTTGCTCAAGGGCCGCGAGAACGGATAAGGCCGCAAGGAATCCCGCAAGCGGATCAGACCACGAGATGCCCGTCTTCGTAGGCCGACCATCGTCGTAGGTCATCAACGACATGAGCCCAGAAACAGCCTCAATCTGCTGCCCAAATGCGACATGCTCTTTGGCTGGCCCCGTCCGGCCGAACCCGGAAATGCTCACCATGACGAGCCGCTCATTGGCCTCATGCAGCACGTCGTAACCCAGGCCAAGACGCTCCATCACTCCTGGCGAGAAGTTTTCGACAACGACGTCGCACAGCGACGCTAGGCGCTGGGCCGAGGCGCGCCCCTCATCGGTGCGCAAGTCCAATGAGACAGACCTCTTTGCGCGGTTCCACTCGAGGAAATAGCCGGAGGAATCTCGGTCTGGGCTCGCTGGGAACGGTCCGAGCGTGCGGCTGACATCCATGAATGCGTCGGACTCAACCTTGAGAACATCTGCCCCGAGATCGCCCAAGGTGCGGGTACAAAGCGGTCCGGCCCACGCCTGCGAGAAGTCGAGAACCTTGACACCTTCGAGTGGGCCGCGCGATCGGGCACTGTCGTCCACCATCTCAGTTGTCCAGCGCCACTTCAGTTTCGACAGTGGCCAGGAGCTGCAGATCGACGACGTATTCGCCAGCGTCGTCAGCGACTGCCTTACCTTCAGGGGAGTTGATCGAAGCCAGCAGAGTGTCCATGTCAGGGAAGAACTGCTCAGCCATGCGGTAATAGCCGGACCCGTAGACGACCTGCTCGACCTTGCTGACCGAGTACTTCAGTTGGCCCGGCATCTTGATGGCGAGAGGCACATGGTGGCCCCAGTACCACTCTTCCCACGCCTCCACATCTGCGTCGGGAGGCAGGTTCCAGATCACAACCCACTTGGCGAAAGTCTTTGGTTCCTCGATCATGTCGATACCTCCGATGGAGTCCCCGTGGCGGCCGCCTGGTCACGCAGTTCCCGCTTGAGCAACTTCCCCGTGGAGTTTCGTGGCAGGGATTCGACCTGAAATGTCTGTCGGGGACGCTTGTAGGGGGCCACGTCACCGATGGCCTCCGCCACCAATTGCTCGACTGGTCGAGCAGAGTTCGTCACCAAATAGGCCACCACCTCTTCACCCCATTCGCGGCTCGGTCTGCCCACGACAGCAACTTCGACAATGTCGGGGTGAAGCAGAAGAGCGTCCTCGATCTCACGGGGATAGATGTTGACCCCACCCGACAGGATCATGTCCGACTCTCGATCCACGATGTAAATGAAGCCCTCTTCATCCTTCCTCGCGAGATCTCCTACGCCCACCATGCCCCTGTGGTAGGCCGAAGCCGTTGCCTCCGGGAGGTTCAGGTAGCCGCCGAATAGGTACGGGCTGCGAGAGAACAACCGCCCTACTTCCCCCGCGGCGACTTCATTCCCGTCGTCACCGAGAACCTCCACATGGTTCAGCAAGAAGGGTTGGCCTGCGCAGCGCAACTTTCGGCTCTGGTCGCTGGGCCGCAGATTGGTGACAATTCCCGCCTCCGTGGAACCGTAGAACTCATGGAGTTGAACCGCTGGCATCTCTGAAAGGAGCGTCTCCTTCGTGCTCGTCGCCAACGGAGCAGCGTTGGAGACAATGACTCGCAGCCTGTCGCGGCATTGGCCCAGCACGTCGGCGGGCGAGTCGGTCATCCGAGTCAGAATGGTGGGAACAGCGAATGCGTTCGACGAGGGGTATTGCAGGGCGTTCCACGCCACCTCCTCCTCGTCAAAGTGACGCATCACCCGCAAGTGACCACCGACGACCAAGGGTGTGAGTACGAAAACGAGCGGCCCACCATGATGCATGGGGGTGAACATCAAGGTGGTCTCGCCATCAGTGAACCCGTATTCAAGACACGCCATTGTCGCGGTGAGAACTCGCGACTCGTGCGTAATGACGGCTCCCTTGGGCCGCCCGGTCGTACCTGAGGTGTAGCCGATGTAGAACGTGCCGATCTCAGTTGGCGCCTGCGACGGCACGCCGAGCCCTTGGGCGACGATCCAGCCCTCATACGCCACCGCGCGTTCCAACTGCGGTTCACCACCCACGACAACGTCACTCACCGCTGGCTCGAACCCGAACCGCTCTCGAATCTCGGCCACAACTCCTTCCAGCTCCTGGTCGTAGATGATCATGCCGACGTTGGAGTTCTCCAGCAGGTAGGCCATCTCAGCGGGAGTCAGTCGGTAAGAGATGTGAATTGCCGTCAGGCCGGCCAGCGCGATTCCGAAGATCACCTCGGCGTACTCGACACTGTTGTGAAGTAGAACCGCCACCCGATGCGACGAGCCCAGGCCCGACGACCTCAGCGCAGAAGCCACCGCTTCTGCACGTCCGCTGTACTCGCTGTAGGTCAAAGACCGGCTGGCGTCGCTGACCGCCAAGCGGTCGCCATAGCGGAGCCGAGCTGACTCGAGGAGGCCTGCGACATTCATGGCAGTGAGATCCCGAACACGCGGGCGGCGTTCGATGACAGGAAGGCCTCTTCACCCTCAGCTGACAGGCCCAACTCAGACACCTGTCGCAGTGCGCCAGCCGGATCGATCCACGGCCAGTCGGTGCCAAACAGGCACTTGGAGGCGCCCGCTCCGCGCAGGAAATCGACGAAGGTCGGCGGGTAGCGCCTAGGCAAATGAGCCGACGTCTCGATGTAGACATTCGGATGCTTGAGGGCCAAGGCAATCATCTCGTCGGTCCAGGGCCAGCCGATGTGCCCACCCACGATGACGAGACTGGGAAAGTCCAGTGCCACTCGATCGAGGTAGATGGGGCGACCGGGGTCACTGGGAAGGAGTGAGGCGGTATGCCCCACTTGAGTAACGACGGGAATCCCGTATTCGACACAGACTGAGTACAAGGGGTAGTACAAGCGGTCGTCGAAAGGCAGTCCGAAGGCGTAGGGCAGAACCTGCAAAGAGCGGAAACCAAGCTCCTCCACAGACCTGCGGAGTTCAGCTACTGCAAGCGCTGGCGAACGTGGGTCGACACATGCTCGCCCCTGGAGGCGATCAGGGGCGTGACGCACCCATTGAGCGACATCATCGTTGGAGATGGTGAAGGAGTCTTCGACCAACCCCGTCAGGATCGAGACTGCCACTCCCGAGGCATCCATCGACTCGATGAATTCCTCCACGGTCGTCCCTGCCAACATGTGCTCTCGGCGAAAGACCTTGAAGACATGTGCGAGGTGAGGGGGCCAATTTCTCGCGATCTCCGGCGGATTCGGCACCACCCACGTATCGATGATTCGACTCACGTGTACACCTTGGCTTCTTCCCAGAAGCCTTTCTTGAAGGTGTCAGGGTCGTGCGGGAAGAACCACTTCGCGTCTTTCTCTTCCTGCAAATTCGCCAACTTGCGACGACTCTTGACGTAATCCGAGGCGAACCAACAGATGCCCGGCATCATCATCTCGTCGGTCATCTCGTGAGTCCACATAGCATCGCCAGACACGATGATGGGCCCGGTGTCCTTCAGGTTCAACAGCACCGATGAGTGACCTGGCGTGTGACCAGGAGTCTTCATGATCTTGATGCTGCCGTCCTCAAAGAGGTCAAGGTCGCCGTTGATCGTCTGGAAGTTCAGGACGCCGATTCCGATTTGATCTACCGGGTATTCACGAACCATTGAGGGAATGTCGGGGCCGAGGGCGTAATCGAATTCATCCTGCTGGGCGATGAAGGTTGCCTGCGGCAAATCAAGGTTTCCCCCCGCGTGATCTCCATGCAGGTGGGTATGCACGACGTACCTCACATCGGCGGGCACCAGCCCGATCTTGGCAAGTTGTGCAGAGATCTCTTGCCCGCGATGCATGATCGGAACTCCGAGGCGTTCCTCGCCAGTGCCCCATGCCGAGTCCGCGTCCGTGATGACTTCTTTGCACATCCCCGTATCGATCAACACCACTCCCTCGGGGTGCTTCACAACCGACCACGTCACTGTGATGCGCGTGGTAACTCCACATCCAACCCCTACGGTCATCACTGACTGATCGAGGACGAACTCGGCTGACAAAAATGGGTGGAACTCAAGTCCAGACATGTCACATCACCTTCCATGAGGGATATAGAGGCCCACGTGGCCATTGCTCAATGCGGGGCCCCAGCGGTTGAAGTCCGAACTAGAGGCGCGACGGTAGTCCGTCTCCCAGCCCGCCTCGAAGTCCGATTGGCTACTCACCTGGTACAGGTTGAGGTACTTGGGACCGAACGTGTTGTCGTACTCGCCGGCTCGCACCATTCGCGTCACTGAGCGAAACCCGCCGATTCCTAAGGCTTCGGGAATATGAACCGCGTCGTACCACTCATTGAACTCAGCGTCAGCATCGGCCGTCACGTCAAAGCCCGCGACAAAGATCGGGTCTTGAGAACTCATATCCATCAACTCACCTTCTCGTGGCTGGTGATCCCTTGAATGATTCGTCGCTCTGTCACTTCTTCACCTGTCAGTTCCTGTACCAGTTGACCCGATCGGAAGATCAACACCCGATTGCACAAGAGAGCAAGTTCCTCCGGCTCGGACGAGCCAACAACACACGAGCGGCCCGATGCCACAACCCCCTTGAGCAGGTCATGAATGGCCGCACGTGCGGCAACGTCAACACCCAGCGTTGGATCCTCGAGCACGATCGTGTCTGCGCCTGTCATCAACAGGCGTCCGATCAGACCCCTCTGCTGGTTGCCGCCGCTCAGCGAGGACATGATTCGGTCCAAGAGAGGAGCCACCTGCACCGCGTCAGCCACGGGTGCGGCTGCACGGCGCTCTTGTCGCTGCCGCAAAAAGCCGGCCCGAGACAACTTGGGCAGCGCCGATAGCACGATATTCCTCGTCACCGATTGATCGAGGATTGCTGAATCGCTGCGGCTTGGGGGCAGGTACGCCACCCCTGCACTGATAGCCCCCTCGGGTGACCGAATGGAGCGTCCGCCAGCCACCACCACTCCCTTGGCGGGCCGGCCGACTCCCGTGATCGCTTTGAAAGCTGCCTCGACGCCCGAGCTCGGCAGTCCTGCTAGGCCTAGCAACTCACCCCTGTAGACGGTGAATGAAGCCAGACCGTGCTGCAGTGGAAGGCCCTCGACCGCAATCAAGGGGTCCTTCAGATCGGGCGTATGGGAGACCGGACGAGATTCTCCCGCAAGACCACTTGCCAAATGCTCAACCATGGTGGCAACCGTGAGATCACTGCCTTCAATTCGTTCTATGATCGATCCATCTCGCATCACACTGACCGTGTCGCAGGTACGTTCGACCTCGCTGAGTCTGTGCGAAATGAACAGGAGCGCGAGCCCCTCGTCACAAAGCGTGCGCATCAAAGCGCACAACACGTCAGCCTGCTCTTGACTCATTCCCGCTGTGGGCTCATCCAGCAGGAGAACCCGCGCCTCCCGATAGAGGGCTTGAGCAATGAGAGCCGCGCGAGCCTGCGAGGGTGTCAAGGCCTCCACCGGCAGGTCCGGGTCGAGCGGCAACTTGATACGAGCAAGGCACTCCTGTGCCGATGATCGCTCGACCTTCCGCCGAACAAAGCCAAAGCGATTTGGCTCCCAACCAAGCGCGACGAACTGGCCTAGACGCATACCGGCGGGAACGGCGAGTTCCTGAGGGACGGCCACGACCCCCATATCAACCGCCTGACGAGCATTCCGGAACATGACCGGCGACTTATTGAGCAGGATCTCACCAGCATCGGACGCAATCCGGCCAGTGAGGCAGCCCACAAGTGTGCTCTTACCCGCGCCGTTGGGCCCAATCAGGCCGGTGCAATGACCAGGTCGGATCTCAATGTCGCCATCCCGGAGCGCTCGGATTCCCCCGTATGACTTGGTCAGTCCGACGGCCCTCATGTGCACGCTGTCAGTGATCATCGCCCCTACCGGAACTGCCGCGCGAGAAGGACGGCAGCAGCGAGTACGGCACCTTGAACCAGCAGCACAACCCACCCTGGTTGACCGAGCATCGTGATTCCGTTTTGCAGGACACCGATGTAGACGACGCCGACGAACGTGGGCACTGCGCCGAACCGACCGCGCCCTATGACGGCGGCACCCAAGAATGCTGCTGCGTAAGGAGAAAGAAGCAACCCCGCCGCGCTGTTGGGAAAGTACTCGGAAGCTTTGGCCATCAGGATGACGCCACCCAAGCCAGCGATGCCTCCCATGATGACGAATGCCATCATTCGCGAGCGTGCGACGGCGAGTCCGGCAAGATCGGCTGCCCGTCGATTAGACCCAATGGCCTGCACACGGCGCCCATAGGTGGTGAATCTCATCAGCACGAAAACGCCCACGGTGACGATGACCGCCACCCAGAGGCCCGTACTGAAGCCCAGAATCTTTCCCTGACCCAGCGAGATCAACGATTCCGGGAGGCCATAGATGACCTTGTCGTTGCTGATGAATCGCTCGATGCCTAGCGCGATCGAGCCGATCGCAAGCGTGATGATGAAAGCGGGAGCTCGGCCGTAGGCGACGGACGCACCATTCCCCAGACCCACAAGTATCCCAACCCCAATTGCCGCGGCCACACCCAGCCAAACTGGCCAGCCCCATTGCACGACCGCTAAGACGCTTACGGCGCCCGAGAGCCCCGTAGTTGCCGCAAAGGACAAATCAAACTCACCAATGGCGAGCACGATGGTCAGTCCGGCTCCAAGAATGAGAAGGACTGTGACGGAGTCCAGGATGCCCTGAACGTTGGCCCACGTGGGAAAAGCGTCCGGCCGCAAAGCCGCGAAGACCATGAGAGTAATGAGCATGACGGCGAGTCCGCCAAGCGTTGCCAAAGCCCCTCGAACGCTAGTGCCGCTCAACCTGCGACGAGGGCCCGCGGGGACCTCCAGGCTCGATGACATCCACGACCCCTATCGGTTCACTTGATGTTGTGTTGCCCCCCGCAGCACTGCGCCACGGGGGGCAACCCACTTGGGTTAGGGAAGCGTGAACTTCGTGGCCCACTTGTCCTTGAAGGGCTGAAGCACTGACTCGACTGTTGCCGGTCCGTCCTGGCCCGCCGGAGGAATGTTGGCCTGAGTGATGACCGAGTACGTGATGGTTCCATCGGGGATCGTCGCCGGAAGCGGGGTGCTATTGACCCACAGGTCAACTAACGCATTGACGGTGAACGGTCCTTCAATCACGCAGTCACAGTCAGCCAGAGCAACGATGTTCTTGTTGTCTCGCATCAACGGGTTGTTGATTGCGTCGGCGTAGTAGCTGTACACCGAGATCTGATCAGCCTTGTTGGCCGCCTTGATCGCAGCGACTGCTCCGGCAGTGAAGGTGTCGTACACCGGAATGACGGCCGCTAAGTTCGGGTACTGGTTGATAATGGCTGAGGTCTTCGCCTGAGAGTCGGCAAGAGTCTGCTCCGCCTCGGGGTCAGCAACAACCTTGAGTCCGCACTTCTCTGCCGCTGCCTTCATCGTGTCGCCACGCACCTGGCCGCTGAAGAACAGGTTGAACCGAATGATCGCAACTTCCGATCCCGGCTTGACCTTCGAGCACAGCTCGGCTCCGAGAGGCTCGCTGAGCTTCGTGTCGTTCTCCGTGTAGACGGCCGACAAGAGGCCGTCGAGGTCATGCCGTGACTCTCCAGCAATCGCGATGACGGGAATGTTGGCATCCTTGGCCTTCTTCAACGACTCTTGTACCAGCGACGGCTCGACCGAGCCAAGCACGATGGCGTCGTACTTTTGGAGGATCGCCGAGTTGATCGCGTCGTTTGCCTTTTGCGGGTCGGCGGCCACATCGGTCGTCGTGACCTCCCAGCCGACAGCCTGCGCTGCTGTTGTGAATGAGGCATTGATTCGCGCCTCGATGGGAGCCTGAAGGAAGATCTCAACGTAGGCGATCTTCTTTTTCGGAATCGCGGGCAGCGCTGCAGCCGACGATCCTGAGGCCGAGGCAGAGTCGCTCGCTGGTGCGCTACTGGCCGAACTACTTGAAGAACTTCCGCCTGATGAACCACAGGCAGCCAGAGTGATCGCTGTTACCCCCACCCCCAGCAGAAGTGCAGAGCGGCGGAGCGTTGTCGCCCCGGGTCGCTGTCTGTTCATTGGTACCCCTCTCACAGGTTGGCACTACGTTGAATGCACATTTTGAGCACGATATATGATATTCAAAATGATTGGATCGTTTTGGCTCTAGTCAGTCGCTTGGTAAATGTGCTGACCGCATCAATCGCCGGGCGATTAGGTTCCGCTGAATCTCGTTGGTCCCCTCCCCGATGATCATCAAAGGCGCGTCTCTGAAGTACCGCTCCACGTCGTACTCGGTGGAATATCCAGCACTCCCGTGGAGTCTCAACGCCATTTCGGCCACCCTCAGTCCGGATTCGGAAGCGAATACTTTGGCGATGCCGGCCTCAAGATCGCAACGCTCGCCGCGATCAAACTTCCTCGCCGCATGCATCACCGTGACTCGCGCGGCCAGGACTTGCATCGCCATGTCCGATAGGTAATTGCCGATTGATTGGTGCTGCCAGATAGGAACGCCGAACGTCTCGCGTGTCCGCGCGTAGTCCACGCTCGCGTCAAGGGCGGCCTGGGCAACTCCGACCGATCGCGCGGCCACTTGAATACGCCCGACCTCCAAACCCCTCATCATCTGGGAAAACCCTTGGCCTTCTACCCCGCCGAGGAGATGTTCGGAGGGCACGAAGGCGTTGTCGAAGACCACTTCACAGCTTTCGACGCCTCGATACCCCAGCTTGGGCAGGTCCCGAAGAACTGACATACCCTGCGTGCTGGACGGCACGAGAAGCACACTGATCCCGTGGTGGCGCGGATCTGCCAGCGGGTCTGTCTTGCACAGAACGCCCAGCACTCCAGCGCGTCTGGCATTGGTTATCCACACCTTCGTGCCGTTGAGGAGGTAACCCCCATCAACCTTCTTCGCAACTGTACTGATGGCCTGAAGATCAGAGCCGCCTTGTGGCTCAGTAAGTGCCATAGCGGCTCTCAATTGCCCGGTAGACATATCGGGGAGTAGGCGATCACGCTGCTGCTGGGTGCCAAATACGCTGATAATGAACCCCATGACAGCATGTCCACCGACTGCACCAGCAAGGCTCATCCAGCCGCGCGCCAACTCCTCCGTGACGAGTGCAAAGCACGCTGTCGACGCTGTCGAATCGCTATACGGCGCGGGAATCTGCATGCCATAGATGCCGAGTTTCTTCATCTTCTCGATGCAGTCCTCGGGATACTCGTTGCGAGCCTCCATGCCATGGGCCGTGGGAATCACGTCCTGGTCAACAAATCGCCGAATCACCCGGACGAAATCTGCTTCGTCCTCAGACAGCTGCTCGAGAACGTCTTCCGTGCCAGTCATGAAGGCAATCTATATATAATGCACTCAATATGTCTACAGCCTTCATCGTTCGACAACTTTTGTCTGCCCTCACGTCGGGCACCACGGTCGTGGTCGGCGGCGGTGACGGTGAGCCACGGCATCTCGTGCGAGCATTGCGCCAAATCTGCTGCTCACTGAGCGCGGTAGAGGTCATATTTGGCATTCACGGGGGTGCCGACTGGGATGAGCACGATTGCCTCGGGACCTCCATTCTTCGATTCGGATGGTTTGGGCAGCCTCCCCGTACAGCCTGCCGCGACGTCATTGTCCGGCGTCCGTACAGCCAGATCCCGCAGTTCTTAGCTGGCAAAGACGTCGTTGTGCTCGCAAAAGTAGCTCCCGCGCGGCACAGCATGCATTCCTTATCGATGACAGCCGAGTACCTGCCGGCCGCGATAGAGGGTGCACGCGCGACGTTTGTGGAAGTCGAGGAGAACGCTCCCTGGGTCACCACTACGTGCGCTGTTGCCTCAACTGATGTGGAGGTCTTAGTCCACGCTTCCGGCCCCGAAGGTGATTTCGCTCCACTCGCTTTCTCTGAATGCTCCGGGCCGCTGGCCTCCGCCCTCGGACGGCTAGTACCAGACGGCTCAATCGTCCAGTTTGGGCTGGGCCGAGTCGTCGACGAGGCACTAGCTGGGTTGCGCCACCGGCGCGGGCTTCGGGTTCAGAGCGGGTCCCTCTCCACCGTCGCCGCTCAACTCTGGGCCGCCGGTGCCCTCGACCACGATCACCCCGCGCGTGCCACATCACTTTTCGGAGGCGGCGAATTGCGGGAATGGGCGTCAAACGGAAATGTACTTCTTGAACGCGTTGAGGCTACGCACAGTCAATCTCTCCTGGGACTAGTCGGGTTCCACAGCATCAACGCGGCCGCGCAAGTCGACCTTGCCGGGAACATCAACAGTGAGGTTGCTGGAGGTCGGTACGTGGGAGCCATCGGTGGCGCACCTGACTTTGCTGCAGCGGCGGCAAAGTCCCCTGGGGGGCAGTCCGTTTTCGTGCTCCCGTCAACAGCTCAGGCCCACCGTGCCTCACGAATTGTTCCTAACCCTGTCGAACTCATCACAGTGCCCGCGAGCAATGTGTCAACAGTCATCACCGAGTGGGGTTCAGCGCAAATCAACGGCCTGAGCGTGCGCGACCGCGCTCACGCGCTAGCAGGCATAGCTCACCCGAGGTTTCGCTCCGAACTTCTCGACCGAGCGGATTCAATTGATGCTCTGCGCTAGGAATGTATCCGCTCGATGAGCATGGCTTGGCCTTGACCACCTCCGACGCAGAGGGTCACGAGGCCCACCGTCTTGTCATCCTGCTCAAGGCCATTGATCAGTGTCGTCACCAGTCGTCCACCGGTCATTCCAAAAGGATGACCGATCGCGATAGCACCGCCTCGCGGATTGAGCCGTGGATCATCGGAGTCCATGCCGAAGCCACGAACAGAAGGGATTACCTGAGCCGCAAAAGCCTCATTGATCTCGACCAGATCAACGTCGGCTATAGCAATTCCCAGACGCGGAAGCAGCCGGTTGACAGCGGGGATAGGGCCAATTCCCATCAACTCCGGGCCCACGCCAGCAACGCTGGAACCCAGAATCCGAGCACGCGCGCGAGCGCCGTGGGCAGCAGCGGCACTGGCGGACATTACGAGGAGGGCAACCGCTCCATCGTTGAGCGGGCACGCATTGCCAGCGGTAACCCGGCCACCCACAACAGGCTCAAGTTGGCTGAGCCTTTCCAGCGTTGAGTTGGCGCGCGGTCCCTCATCACGATCGATCACAATTCCTTCGGCATTGGTCAGTGGCACGATCTCACGGCCAAAGAAACCTGATTGATAGGCGCTGACCGCGCGCTCCTGACTTCTCTGCGCGAAGCGATCCATCTCCTCTCGCGACACCCCATAGTCACGCGCAACCCTTTCGGCAGTTTCGACCATCGGGAGGTAGTAGTCGATTCCGAGATCTGCATCCGCTGCGAGGCGGGGATTGGGCTCAGCGAGGTGTCGGTCTCGACCAACACGAGAGAACGACTCGACCCCCGCAACGAGTACGCTCTCGCACTCGCCCATGACGATGGCATGATGCGCCATGCGTAGCGCTTGCAACGACGAAGCGCAGAGACGGGTGACGGTCGCGCCTGCCGTCGACACTGGCAGACCAGCAAGCAGCGTAATGGCGCGGGCCACGTTGTAGCCCTGTTCGCCCCAAGGGTAACCGCAGCCGACAATCACCTCATCCACCTGTGGGTTTCCGCAATCCGACAAGAGTTGGGCACATACTGCAGCAGCGAGATCGTCGGGACGCGTGGATGCGAAGGCACCTTTTGTGGCTCTAGTCACCGCCGACCTGGAGGCCGCCACGATGACGGCATCCCGTACGCGTATTGTCATCCTGTGTCTCCTGCCACTTGGCGTTAAGTAATGACCGAATAGAATATATCCAACATTAGAGTCACTCCATGTTCACAAGTAGTTGGATCGCTAGAAGAGGTGAGACGTGAGGCAGCGGCGTCAACAACTAAGCGACGAAGCGGCGGACTATCTGCGCGACTCGATTATTGCGGGGGAACTCCCATTGGGAACCTTCGTCCGAGCCGAGAGCATCGCCGAATCCCTCGATATCAGCATCACGCCAGTCAGGGAAGCCCTGCTCATTCTCCGAGGTGAGGGGTTTTTGCGGCTCGAGCCTCGCCGCGGCTTTGTTGTTGCTGAACTGTCGA
>Ga0194057_10000564_pt1 | contig 19057 bp, 18 predicted proteins | sample SepL4415m_MetaG_FD_155474 | JGI IMG/M metagenome (GOLD analysis project Ga0194057, IMG submission 155474) | Anoxic zone freshwater microbial communities from boreal shield lake in IISD Experimental Lakes Area, Ontario, Canada - Sep2016-L442-15m | ecosystem: Environmental > Aquatic > Freshwater... | reverse complement strand
CTCGACCGCGCCGTGGGGCGTCGTGAGGCGCGCGACCCGCGCCGCCCCGTCGCGCGCCTCCACCGCGAAGGCGAAGCCCCGCGCCGTCATTGGCGCGCTCACAGCGCCACCCGCGCGTCGCTCACGGCGCCACCCTCGCGCCGCTCACGGCGCCACCCGCGCGTCGCTCACAGCGCCACCCGCGCGTCGCTCACGGCGCCACCCGCGCGTCGCTCACAGCGCCACCCGCGCGTCGCTCACGGCGCCACCCGCGCGTCGCTCACGGCGCCGGTATCGCCCGCCGACGGCGCCACCCTCGCGTCGCCGACGGCACCGGTATCGCGACGCCGACAGTGCCAGCATCGCGCCGCTCACAGCGCCAGCATCGCGTCGCCGAAGCTGTAGAAACGGTAGCGCTCGCGCACCGCATGCGCGTACACGCGCCGCGTCTGCGCCACGCCGCAGAAGGCCATCACCAGCGCCAGCAGGCTGGTACGCGGCAGGTGGAAGTTGGTGACGATGGCATCGACAACGCGGAACTCGCAGCCCGGCGTGAACAGGCTCGTCTCGCCGCGGTAGGCGAGCGGGCCGGCGGGCGCAGCCGCCTCCGGCGGGCCGGCGGGCGCAGCCGCTTCGGGCGGGCCGGCGGGCGCAGCCGCTTCGGGCGGGCCGGCGGGCGCAGCCGCCTCCGGCGCAGTGCGCGCGAGGTGCTCGAGAGTGCGCACCGAGGTGGTGCCCACAGCCACGACGCGGCGACCCTGGGCGCGCGCCGCCAGAAGGCGCGCCCACACGGCCGCATCGACCGCGTAGGTCTCGCTGTGGAGGTGGTCCGCGGCCAGCGTCTCCTCCTGCAGTGGCTTGAAGGTGCCCAGACCCACGTGGAGGGTGACGCTCTCGATGGTCACCCCGGCGGCCGCCAGGGCGGCGTCCAGGACCGGCGTGAAGTGCAGGCCGGCGGTCGGCGCCGCGGCAGAGCCCACAAGGCGCGCATACGTCGTCTGATAGCGCTCCGGGTCGTCGAGGGCCTCGTGGATGTACGGCGGCAGCGGCGTCACGCCGGCCTCTTCGAGGAGCTCCAGCACCGACCGTGCGCCCCTGCTGGTCACCAGCCAGCGGCCGTCGCCGTAGGGGCGCACGGCGACCAGCGGCCAGCCCTCCCCGAGCGCCTCACTGGTGAGCGTCTCGCCGGGCCGCGGGCGGCCGCGCAGGAGTACCTCCCACATCTCCGCGGGGTCGCCGGAGCCTGCGGCCGCCGGCCCAGCCGCGCCCGCGCCGGCTGCGCCCGCCATCCCCTCCGCCGCCGGGCGCAGAAACAGCGCCCCGATGCGCCCGCCCGTGGCGCGACGGAAGAAGGCTCGCGCGGGGAACACGCGCGTGTCGTTGCGCACCAGCACGTCGCCGGCGCGCAGCAGCCCGGGCAGCTCCGCGAACACGCGGTCGGCGATCGTGCCCTCGCCGCGCCGGCAGACCAGCAGACGGGAGGCGTCTCGTGGTTCGACGGGGTGCTGCGCGACCAGCTCCGCGGGCAGATCATAGTCGAGATCATCGAGCCGCAAACCCTGAGCGTCATCGACGCCGGGCGCAGCGTGGCGGCTCTTCATCCCGCCCTCTTGCGCAGCGCCCGTTCGTGCCAGGCTTCCCACTTGCTCGCGGCGCAACCGCAGTAGGCCTGTCGGTAGAGATCGAGCCGCCGGCTCTCGGAGTAGCTCTGCCGAAAGGTGTCACGCAGGTCCAGGTAGGCGAAGGTCACACCGTGTTCGGCGGCGGCCGTCCGCCCCGCCGCTTGAATGAGGTCGTGCCGCTGGTACGGGCTGACGCTCAGCGTCGTGCTGAAGCGCGATACGCCCAGACGCGCAGCCGCCGCAGCCGCGGCCCGCAGGCGCAAGCCGAGGCAGGCGGCGCAGCGCTCGTCGGCCGTGCTGGCGCCCAGCCGCGCCGCCCACTCACTCCAGGCGGTCGCCTCAGAGGGCCGCTCCTCGACCACGAGCTCGAGGCCGGCCGCCCGGCTGAAGCGAAGCATGCTCTCGAGGCGGCGCTCCAGTTCGGCGGCGGGCTGGATGTTGGGGTTGCGAAACCACGCGACGGGCTCGACGCCGCGCTCGCGCCAGGCCGGAACGGCTACCGTCGAGCACGGTCCGCAGCAGGCGTGAAGAAGAAGATCGCTCATCGTCCGAGTATAGCGTGGCGCATGGAACGGCTCTCCGCGTGACGAGCCCGGGCGGCGGCGAGCGGCCCCGGCGGCATATCGCGACACGACCATCCCGGTCGCTCAGGCGCCGGTCGGCCACGAATGGGACGCCCGACGGGCGCGCGAGCGGCCGCGGCGGCTGCGGCGGGTACATAGCCGGCGGCGCTCCCGGCGGGCGCGCGAGCGGCCGCGGCGGCTGCGGCGGGTACATAGCCGGCGGCGCTCCCGGCGGGCGCGCGAGCGGCCGCGGCGGCTGCGGCGTCCGCGGCGGCCGCGGCGCGGGGTAGTGCCAAAAAGGAAGACAAGGATTCCTTAACTGTCGGGTCGCGTACGGCCGTTCGCAGGCTCGTTCGCCGGAGGGAAGATAAGGATTCGCCGGAATTCCTTATCTTCCCTCACAGTAGTACCCCGCCGCGGCGGCTCCAGCGGGCGGGCAGCCGGGCGGCCTGCGGCCTGCGTCCGGGCGGCATGTCGTAAATCGCTAAGATAAGGAAAGGGCCATTCCTTATCTTATCGATTCGGACTACCCCGCCTGGCGGTTCCGGCGGCGCGGACGGCGCGCTGACCGGGCCGCGCTGACCGGGGCCGCCCTGACCGGGCCGCCCCGACCGGCTGGCCGAGGCCCTGCTCAGCGCTCGTCGAACAGCGTGCCCGGACCGGCCGGCGGCGTGAGGCCGCAGTGCTGGTAGCCCGAGCGCGTGAGCACCCGCCCGCGCGGCGTGCGCATGAGAAAGCCCTGCATGATGAGGTACGGCTCGTAGACGTCCATCACGGTGTCGGCCTCCTCGCCGAGCGCCACCGCCAGCGTGTCCAGACCCACGGGTCCCCCGTCGAACTTCTGCGCGATGATGCAGAGGATGTCGCGGTCGAGCTTGTCGAGGCCTTCGCCGTCGACCTGGAAGAGCTCGAGAGCAGCCAGGCAGATGGCGTGATCGATGACGCCCTCGTGACGCACCTCGGCGAAGTCGCGCACGCGGCGCAGCAGGCGGTTGGCAACTCGCGGCGTGCCCCGTGAGCGGCCGGCGATCTCGAGGGTGGAAGCGTCGTCGATACGCACTTTGAGGATCCCGGCGGAGCGCCGCACGATCTGCGCCAGCTCCTCGATCTCGTAGTACTCGAGCCGCTGCCAGACGCCGAAACGGTCGCGCAGCGGCGTCGTGAGCAGGCCCGTGCGCGTGGTCGCGCCGATGAGCGTGAACGGCTGCACCTGCATGCGGATGCTGCGCGCCGCCGGCCCCTCGCCGATCATGATGTCGATCTCGTAGTCCTCCATCGCCGGGTAGAGGACCTCCTCGACGGCGGCGTTGAGGCGGTGGATCTCATCGACGAAGAAGACGTCGCCCTCCTGGAGGTTGGTGAGCAGGCCGGCGACGTCGACCTTGCGCTCCAGGGCCGGGCCGGACGTGGTGTGCATGCCGACCCCGAGCTCGGTGGCGATGATACCGGCCAGCGTGGTCTTGCCGAGCCCGGGCGGGCCGGCGATGAGCACGTGGTCGAGGGTGTCGCCGCGGCCCTTGGCGGCCTGCACGAAGATCTCGAGCTGCTCCTTGGCCGCGCGCTGGCCGACGAAGTCGGCGAACCGGCGCGGCCTGATGGTCAGCTCGAGCTCGCGGTCGTCGGCGCGCTCGTTGGGGTCGCCGATGCGGTCGGCGGGCCGCTTCACGTGGCGCCCCTGTCGCGCGTGAGGGCGTACTTGACCAGATCTTCCAGAGGCGCGCCCTCCGGCGCGCCGCGAAGCGCCTCCTCCGCCCCGCGCAGGCTGAGGCCGAGGTTCTGCAGGGCCGACCGCGCGGCGAGGAAGTCGTCGGTCGGAGCGGCGCCGGCGGCCGTGCCGGCTTCGCCGGCCGGGGCCGGCGGCAGCTTGCCGACCTTGTCGCCAAGCTCCACCACGAGCCGCTGCGCGAGCTTCTTGCCGATCCCGGAGATGCTCTCGAACTTCTGCACGTCGTCGCGGGCCACGGCCAGCTCGAGCTCCTCCACCGGATAGCCGGAGAGCACCGCGAGAGCCACTTTGGGCCCCACGCCGCTGACCGCGATGAGCCACTGGAAGAACACGCGCTCCCTGACGCTGCGAAAGCCGAACAACTGCAGCGCGTCCTCGCGCACGTGCAGGTACGTACGCAGGCTGACCTCTTCGCCGAGCCTGCCCGACAGACCGCCGAGGGTGCGCCCCGAGGCCAGGACCTCGATGCCCAGGCCCCCCACCTCGACCACGGCGTGTTCGCCGTCGAGCGACTGCAGCGTACCGCGGATAGAGGCGATCATCGCCGGCCGCCCGGGACGGAGCGCAGCGCCGCGGCCAGCGCGGCGCTGTTGTGATGCGTGTGGGTGATAGCGACGGCCAGGGCGTCGGCGGCGTGGTCGGGCTGCGGAATGCGCGTCAGGCCGAGGATCACCCTGGTCATCTCCTGCACCTGGATCTTGCTGGCGCGTCCGTACCCGGTGACCGCCTGCTTGATCTGCAACGGCGAGTACTCGCGGGGTGCGGTCTCGAGCCCCGCGGCGGCCAGGTAGAGGACGCCCTTGGCCTGGCCCACGGCCAGCGCGGTCCTGACGTTGACGTTGACGAAGAGATCCTCGAGCACGACGATGTCGGGAGAGAAGCGTTTGATGAGCCCCAGCGCCTGCTCGTAGATGCGCCGCAAACGCACGTGAGTGTCGTCTTTCGCGGAGGTGACGATGCAGCCGTAGCCGAGGGACTTGAGACGGTTGCCGTCCTGCTCGATGACGCCCCAGCCGGTGCTCGCCGTGCCGGGGTCGAAGCCGAGGACGATCACGGCCTCCGCCTCACGCTGTGGATGTGCCCCCGGCCGGGCCCCACGGCCGTCGTCACCAGCTAACCGGCCAGGAGCTCGAGGATGTCCTCGGGGATGTCGAAGTTGGCGTACACCTCTTGCACGTCGTCGTTGTCTTCGAGGGCGTCGATGATCTTCATGGTCTTGCGCGCGTCGTTCTCCTCGAGCATGACCGTGTTCTTGGGGATCATCGTGAGCTCGGCCTGGTCGAAGTGGATGCCGGCGGCCGCGAGGGCGTCGCGCACGGCGGCGAGATCGGCCGGCTGGGTGAGGACCTGGAACTCCTCGCCGTCCTGCACGACGTCGTCGGCGCCGGCGTCGATGGCGGCGGCCATGACGTCGTCTTCGCTGTACTTGCCGCCGTCGACGACGATGGAGCCGCGACGCTCGAAGACCCAGGCCACGGCGCCCGGCTGGGCGAGCTGCCCGCCGTGCTTGCTGAAGGTGTTGCGGATGTCGGCGGCGGAACGGTTTTTGTTGTCGGTGAGGACATCGACGATGATGGCCACACCGGCGGGGCCGTAGCCCTCGTAGAGGATGCTCTCGTAGGCGACGCCGTCGGCGCCGCCTCCGCCGCGCTGGATGGCGCGCTCGATGTTGTCCTTGGGCATCGACTCGCTCTTCGCCTTCTCGACGGCGTTGGCCAGCGCGATGTTCATGGTGACGTCGGCGCCGCCTTCACGGGCGGCCACCGTGATGGCGCGGGAGAGCTTGGAGAACAGCTTGCCGCGCCTGGCGTCTGTCTTGCCCTTCTTGTGCTTGATGGTGGCCCACTTGGAGTGCCCGGACACGAGGACACCACCTCCTCTCTCAGCGGTTGGCGGGCGCCGCGACGGCGCGGCCCGCCTCAGCTCTTATGGGCCTCTTCTTTGTCGGCCCTGGCCTGATCGATGATCTTCTGCGACAGGTGCGCCGGGACCTCTTCGTAGCGCAGCACCTCCATGGTGTAGTCGCCGCGCCCGCCGGTCATCGACGTGAGATCGGGCGCGTAGCTGAGCATCTCGGCGAGCGGCACTTCGGCGGCGACCACGGAGGAATGCCCGCGCGGCGTCATGCCCAGCACTCTGCCGCGCCGCGAGTTGAGATCGCCGATGATGTCGCCGACGCTCTCTTCGGGCACCGTGACCTCGACGTGCATGATGGGCTCGAGCAGCGTGGGCTGCGCCTTTTCGGCGGCCGCCTTGAAGCCGATGGAGCCGGCGATCTTGAACGCCATCTCGGAAGAGTCGACGGGGTGATGCGAGCCGTCGTAGAGGATGACGCGCACGTCGACCACCGGGTAGCCGGCGAGGAAGCCTTCGTGGGTGGCCTCGAGGATGCCCTTTTCGACGGCGGGGATGAAGTTGCGCGGAATGACGCCGCCGACGATCTTGTCGACGAACTCGACGCCCTCGCCGCGCGGCATGGGCTGCACCTCGATCCAGGTGTCGCCGAACTGGCCGCGGCCGCCGGTCTGCTTCTTGTGGCGGCCCTGCGACCTGGCGCTGGTCTTGACCGTTTCGCGATACGGCACCCGCGGCGGGTGCAGGTGGACCTCGACGCCGAAGCGGCGCTTAAGGCGTTCGCAGATCACCTCGACGTGCAGCTGGCTCATGCCGGAGACGATGGTCTCGCCGGTCTGCGGGTCGCGATGCTCTTCCATCATCAGGTCTTCTTCGGTGAGGCGGCGCAGCGCCTGGATGACCTTGTCTTCGTCGCCCTTGTTCCTGGCCTCGATGGCGAAGCTCATGAGCGGCGCGGGGAAGTCGATGGCCGGGAAGGTGACGCGCGCGCCCTCGGCGGCCAGGGTGTCGCCGGTGACGACGTCCTTGAGCTTGGCCACCGCGCCGATGTCGCCGGCGCAGAGGCCGTCGACCGGCCTGGTCTCTTTGCCCTGGTTCTTGAGAAGCTGGCCGATGCGCTCCTTGTGGCCGTCGCGCCCGACGACGACGTTGGCGTCGCTCTTGACGGCGCCCTGGAAGACGCGGAAGACGTTGATGCGGCCACTGAACTGGTCGGCCATGGTCTTGAACACGAAGGCGACCGCCGGCTTGGTGACGTCGCAGGCGAGCTCGACCTCGGCGTCGTCGGCGTCGAGGGCGCGCGGCGGGGCGACGGCGTCGGGGGCCGGGGCCAGGGCGAGCAGGTCGAGCAGGCGGTCGACGCCGATGAGGCGCGTGGCCGAGCCGGCGGCGACGGGGAACAACTGGGCTGCGGCGACCGCCCTGGCGAAGGCCGCCTCAAGCTCGGCGGTGGTGATGTCCTCTTCGGCGAAGAACTTCTCGAGGAGCTCGTCGTCGGTCTCGGCGACGGCCTCGACGAGCTTGCCGCGCGCCTCTTCGGCGGCCGCCACGAGGTCGGCCGGGATGTCGCCCGCGGTGACCGTTTCGCCTTCGTAGATGTGCGCCTTCATGCTGAACAGATCGACGACACCCTTGAGCTCGTGCTCGCCGCCGACCGGGATCTCGACGGCCACGACCTGCGCGCCGAAGGCCTCGCGCAGGGCGTCGACGGCGACCGCGAAGTCGGCGCGCTCGCGGTCGAGCATGTTGCAGAAGAGGATGCGCGCGAGGCCGCGGGCGTCGGCGCGCGCCCACAGCCGCTCGGTCTGGACCTCGACGCCGAGGACGCTGTTGACGACCATGAGGGCCGTCTCGACGACGCGCAGTGAAGCGATGGTATCGGCGAGGAAGCTCGAGTCGCCGGGCGTGTCGAAGAGGTTGAAGCTGAGCCCCTGGCGCTCGATGTGCGCGAGGCCGGCCGACAGGCTGAGCTGCCGGCGCTTTTCGTCGTCGTCGTAGTCGGAGACGGTCGTGCCGTCGACCACGTGCCCCAGGCGATTGACCACGCCGGCCTTGTACAGCAGGCCCTCGAACAGCGAAGTCTTGCCGGTGCCGCGATGGCCGACGAGGGCGATGTTTCTGATCTTGCCTGGGTCGTTCATCCGGGCTCTCCTCGTGTGTCGTCTCGCCGGCTCCCCGCGCGCGTGCACGCGAGGGGCAGGTCGTGGCCTGTCGGAAGGGTGAAGTCTAGCACAGGGCACGGGTCTTCATGCGCCGCGCGAGCCCTCGGGAGGACCCGCCGCGGAAGGCGTGAAGGCGAGGCCGGGGCTGGGGCGCTCGAGATGCCGCTCGGCCGCGGCGCCGCCGGCCAGCTTGAGCGCCTTGAAGCCGTACTTTTCGCGGACGCGGTCGACGGCTTCGCCGAGCGCCACCTCACGCCAGCCCTCGTCGAGGGTGAGCTGAAAGGCGTTGTGCGTGAAGCCGCTGACGCTCACCCCGACGAGGCGCACCCAGCGGGCGCCGATGCCGAGCTCGTCGAGCAGCGCCACGGCCGTCTCGTAGAGAGGCCGCGTGGCGCTGACGGAGCGCGCCAGCGTGCGGCGCCGCCCTACGGTGTGAAAGGTGCTGAAGCGCACCTTGAGCGCGACGGTACGCGCCGCCAGGCCCTGGCGGCGCAGCTCGGCGACGGCGTTGTCGGTGAGCGCGAGCAGGGTGGCGCGCAGCAGCTCGAGGTCGTTGGTGTCGTCGGCGAAGGTGACCTCGCGGCCGACCGACCTGGGCAGCGGCCGCGCGCTGCTCACCGGCGAGAAGCCGCGCCCCAAAGCGAGCTGGCGCAGGCCGTGGGCGCCGCGGCCGAAGGCCGCGGCGAGCAGCGGAAAGGGCACGTCCTGCAGCATGCCGACCGTGGTGAGGCCGAGAGCGGCGAGCCGCTCCTGCGTGACCGGCCCGATGCCGCAGACCGCGCCGACCGGCAGCCCGCGCAGGCGGCCGTGCACATCGGCGTCGGTGAGCTCGCCGATACCAGCCGGCTTGTTGAGGCCGGCGGCCAGCTTGGCCAGCGGCTTGGTGGGCCCGATGCCGATGGAGCAGGTGACGCCGTGGGCGTCGTACACCTGCTGCTGCACGCGCAGGGCGATGGCCCGCGGCGGCCCGAACAGCCGCCGGCTGCCGGTGACGTCCAGATAGGCCTCGTCGATGGAGGCCACCTCAACGAGATCGGTGTACCGCCCGAGCAGCTCGACGAGGTCGCGGTGGACGGCCATGTAGGCCTTCATGTCGACGGGCAGAAACACGCCCCGCGGGCAGAGACGCTCGGCCTGAAAGATGGGCATGGCGCTGTGGACGCCGAAGGCGCGCGCCTCGTACGAGCACGCGGAGACGACGCCGCGGCCGCCGCGCTCGCCGCCGACGATCACCGGGAGGCCGCGCAGCGCGGGGCGCCGCGCCTGCTCGACCGAAGCGAAGAAGGCGTCCATATCGAGGTGCAGGATTGCCCGGTGTGATACGAACATATGTTCGCATTCTACCACCGCGCGGGACGGCTGGTCAATGGTGCGGGGAGGGCGAAGCGGCGCCGCGCGTACGCTACTTGCCGCGGCGCCCCACGTCGACCGTGTACATCCACGACCCCGAGGCGCCGTTGAACGTGCCGCGGACGCAGCCGACGCCCACGTCGCGCCAGCGCCGCCCGAGGATGACCGAACGATGTTGCGCGGACCTCATCCAGGCCCTGAAGACGGCCTGCGGCGTGCCGACGCAGCTCATGCCCCAACCGATCACCTCGGAGATCGCCCAGGAACGACAGCCGCTCGTCGCATAGCCGGCGCGCCGCGCGCGAGCCGCGCAACTCGCGCCGTTCTGCGACAAATGGGAGAAGAAGTGACGGCGCATCATGTCGCGGGAGTGAGCCAGGGCGGCGCGACTGAGGGTGGCGCGCACGTGCAGCGGCGCCAGCCCACGCTCCGCGCGGGCGTGGTCGATGAGTTGCAGCATGGCGGCCTCGTTGTCCGTGCGCTGAGAAGCGGCGGCCGACCCGGCGACCAGCGCCGCGACCGCGAGGACAATGATCAGCGCAGCGCACAGCGCGGCGATCGGCTTGTGCATGTGACTCCTCCTCACGGCTCGCTCAGACCTTTCCGGCAGGTTCGCCATACGCCGCGTCAGCCCTGCACGACGAGGTCCAGGCGGGGGACGTCGCCCCACAGAGTCTCGAGGCGATAGAAAGCCCGCGAGGCGGGCGTGAAGACGTGCACGACCACATCGATGAAGTCGAGCAGGATCCACTCGGCTTCGCGCTCGCCCTCCACGCGCGCCGCGCGCCGTCGCAGGCGGAGCTTGCCCTCGATCTCCTGAGCGATGGCTTTGGTCTGGCGGGGGTTGGCGCCGGTGACGATCACGAAGAAATCGGTCCAGCTGACGGCGTCGCCCATGGCGAGAACGACGATATCGTCGGCTTTCTTGTCGGCGGCGTGGCCGGCGATGTCGCGGGCCAGATCTTCGGCCGCCGTGAGCTCCGCGTGGAGTGCTACGGCTGGTCCTTTGGGTCGGTGTGCTTGAGCTTGGAATCGGCGCCGACGATGACCACGACCGTGTCTGGGGGCACGTCCGCGCCGTCGAGGACGACTCCGCCGCCGAGTATAGCACGGATGTCCTCGGCCAGCGGGAGCGCCCGACTGCCCGCGAGGATCCGCGTCTGGCGGTAGTCGAAGGTGTCGGCGTTGGTCGGCGGCGGGATGTTGACGTCCAGTATGGCCAGGCGCTCCGCGACGGCCTGGCCGGCGCCCAGGCGCCCGCTGCCGTTGCGCACGAGGACCGTGTAACGACTGCGAAACCCCGGCGCCTTGCGCGTGATCGCGGCCATGATGTCGTCGGCCTTGGGGACGAAGGCGAACTGACCTTCGGCCACCCGGGAGTGCGACGGGATGCGGTCCACCACCGCGTCGCCGCCCGTGAGCCCCGTCAGCGCATCGACGAGAGAGCGTGTGTCGGCGCTGCCCGAGGCTCGCGCCGCGGCGGCGGCGGCCGCCTTGGCGCGCACGTCGTCGGGGCGCAGGGCCGCGGCGTCGAGCACCGCGTTCCAGAGCGCCTCCTGCATGCGCCAGGCGTCGTAGCCGCTCGGCCCGCTCGCCGCGAAGAGCGCGGGCACCTCCGCCGCGGATACGATGCTGGGGCCTCTCTCGAAGGCGCGTTGCGTGCCCGCCAGATCGAGCTCCACGGGATCCCGCAGCGAGATCCGGTACTCCCCGGCCGCGGAGAGGTCGCCGAGCGCCGTCAGAGGCAGTGTGTAGTGCGCGTCGATCTCGGCGCCCACGACGCGCTGCAGATCCTGCTTGAGTGTGCCCGTCGCCAGCGCGTCGCCGGCGAACACGTACTCGCCCTGCGGGCCCTCGAGCAGCAGCTCCCTGGGGATGACGTACAACGCGGGGGCGCCGCCGGCGGCGTCCTTGACGACCAGCGCGGCGGCCGCGGGTTCGCCGGATCCCGGCGCCGTCAGGGTGAGGAGCACGAGGTAGCCGGGCTTCGCCTGCTCCTCCGGCTGCTTCAGCCAGCGCGAACCGAGGTGCCAGGCGCCGAGCACGGCGGCGAAGGCCACGACGGCGGCGAGGCCGTACAGCACCCAGGCCTGCCAACGCTCCGCCCTGGTGCGCCGGCGGCGGCGCAGACGGCCGACCCTATAGCCCTTAGTCGCAGGCATGGGTTTCGTTGTACAACGCCAGCGCGTCTGGTACCACCCCGCGCCCGCGGCCGATGAGGTCGAGCAGGCTGATGCGGGCCGCGGCGGCCACGGCCGCGTCGAGCGAGGCGCCCGCCAGGGCGCGCACCTCGTCGAGGCCGGGGAACTCGCGGCCCGGCTCGCAGAAATCGGCCAGATACAGGCACTTCTCGAGCACCGTCATGCCGGGGCCGCCCGTGGTGTGGCGGGCGATCGCCGCGGCGATGTCCGCGTCGAGGCCGGCGGCGGCCAGCTCGGCGGCGGCCACGGGGCCGTGCAGGATGTTCTTGGGACGCCGCTCCTCGAGCGGCCCCACCGGGATGCCGTAGCGCGCCGCGGCGGCCAGCGTCTCCGCGTTCGTCAGGTCGCGGCAGTAGTCGTGCAGCAGGCCGGCGACCGCGGCCGCTTCGGGCGCGGCGCCGAAGCGCCGCGCCAGCGCGGCGGCCTCGGCGGCCACGCGCCGCGAGTGCTCGCGGCGCTTCTCCGGGAGGCGCCCCTCGATGAGCAGCTCCGCCTGCGCGCGGTCGATCATGGGCGCCCGTACAGGCCGCGCCCGACGATGAGCTCCGCGACGGCCTGCGGCACGAGATAGCGGATAGGCAGGCCTTCGGCGACGCGCGCCCGGATCTGGCGCGACGACACGCCGACCGGCGGGGCCTCGATGATGGTGACCCGCGCGGAGCCCCAGCGCGCCGCGGCCGCAGCGACGAGCGCAGGGTCATCGCCGGGCCGCGGCGCCACGGCGAGGGTGCAGCGCGCAAGGATGCCCTCGGGGTCGTACCACGTGTCGAGCTGCAGCAGCGAGTCGGAGCCCATGATGAACACGAGGTCGCGCCCCGGGAAGCGTTCGGCTACGGCGCGCAGCGTGTCGATGGTGTAGCTGAGACCGTGCTCGATCTCGAGCCCCGACTCGACGAAACGCATGTCTTCGGCGACGGCCAGCGCGGTCATCTCGAGACGGACGTCGGCCGCCGTGTGCTCTTCGAGGCCCTTGTGCGGCGGCGCGGCCGCCGGCACGAACAGCACGCGCTCCAGAGCGAACTGCGCGTGCGCCTCGGAGGCGATGACGAGATGGCCGAGGTGCGGCGGGTCGAAGCTGCCGCCGATGACGCCGAGGCGCGGGCGTGCCTCGTGCATGGCGCTAGGGGCGCACCTGCCCGTCGCCCCACAGCTCGTACTTGACGCAGGTGAGCTCCTGGAGGGCGATGGGGCCGCGCGCGTGCAGCTTCTGCGTGGAGATCCCCATCTCCGCGCCCAGCCCGAACTGGCCGCCGTCGGTGAAGCGCGTCGAGGCGTTGACGTACACGCAGGCGGCGTCGACCTCGGCGGTGAACCGCCGCGCGGCGCCGAGATCTTCGGTGACGATCGCCTCGGAGTGGCGCGTACCGTAGGTGGCGATGTGCTCCAGGGCTTCGTCCAGGGAGTCGACGACGCGCACGGCGAGCTTGAGCGCCAGAAACTCCGTCTCGTAGTGCGTCTTGTTGGCGCGCTTGAGCGACGGATCGCCGAGCACGTCGGCGGCGGCCTTGTCGACCACCAGCTCGACGCCGCGCCGTTGCAGCTCTTCGACGGCGCGCGGCAGGAGCTCGGCGGCCACGTCGCGGTGCACGAGCAGCGTCTCGGCGGAGTTGCACACGCCGGGGCGCTGGCACTTGGCGTTGACGATGATCGGCACGGCCTTGCCGACGTCGGCGGCGGCGTCGACGTACACGTGGCAGTTGCCGCCGGCCGCGTAGACCACCGGGACCTTGCTGCGGTCCAGGAGGTAGTTCTTGAGGTCCTCGCCGCCGCGCGGGATCACGAGGTCGACGTAGCGGCGTTGCTCGAGCAGCTCGTCGAGCTCGCGGCGGTCGGGCGTGAGGTACGAGACCGCCTCGCGCGGCAGGCCGGCCTCGATGACGGCGCCCTGGACCACCTCGGAGAGGATGCGGTTGGAGTGCATCGCGGGGGTGCCGCCGCGCAGAATCACGGCGTTGCCCGTCTTGAGACACAGACACGCCGCGTCGACAGTGACGTTGGGGCGGGCCTCGTAGATCACGGCGACGACGCCCAGGGGCACGCGCACCTTGCGCAGCTCGATGCCGTTCTTGAGACGCCAGCCGTCGACCAGCTGTCCGACCGGGTCGGGCAGCGCCGCCAGGGCGCGCACGCTCGCGGCCGCGTCGCGCAGGCGGTCCTCGTCGAGGAGCAGGCGATCGATGAGCGCGTCGGGGAGCCGGTTCTCGCGGGCGAGACGCACGTCTTCGGCGTTCTCGGCGAGGATCTCCGCGCCGCGGCGCGCGAGGGCGTCGATGATGTTGCCGAGCGCCTCGTCCTTGCGCACGCGGGGCAGGCCGGCCAGGACTCGCGACGCGCGCTGGGCGGCCGCACACATCTGCTGCACGTTCACTCGGCCTCCTCGCCGACCAGCACCAGGCAATCCCGATGCACCACTTCGTCCTCAAGATGGGGGCTCAGCGCGCGCAGCTCGTCGCTGCGCAGACCGCGCACGCGGCGCACGTCGCGGGCGCTCATGGTGGCGAGCCCTCGTGCGATCTCGACGCCGTCGGGGCCGACGATGGCGACCGCGTCCCCGGCGGCGAACCCCCCGTGCACGGCGCGGACGCCAACCGGCAGCAGGCTCCCGCCCCCCGACGCCAGCGCACGCGCGGCCCCAGCATCGACGTCAAGGGTACCACGCACCGGCTTGGCATAACGCAACCAGAGCTTGAAGGCCGACACGCCCGCCGGCCGGGGGCACACCATGGTCCCCACCGGTTCTCCGGCGACGGCGGCGGCAAGGACGCCCGGCCGGGCGCCGTTGGCGATGACCGTGCGCACGTCGGCGGCGGCGGCCATCACCGCGGCCGCCACCTTGCCGCGCATCCCTCCGGCGCCGCGCGAGGACGCCTCGCCGACATCGAGCGCGACGAGGTCGCGGGGGTGCTTGACACGCTCGACCAGGCGCGCCTCGGGGTCGCGTCTCGGGTCGCTGGTATAGAGCCCGTCCTGGTCGGTGAGAAGCACCAGCAGCGAGGCGCGCAGCATGATGGCCACCTGCGCGGCGAGCACGTCGTTGTCGCCGAAGCGAATCTCGTCGGTGGCCGTGGTGTCGTTCTCGTTGACCACCGGCACCACGCCCCAGCCGAGGAGCCGGCGCAGCGTGTTGCGGGCATTGACGTAGCTCGTGCGCCGCGCAAAGTCTTCGCTGGTGAGCAGGACCTGCGCGGCGATCAGCTCGTGATCGCCGAACAGCCTCTCGTAGTGGGAGAAGAGCCGGCCCTGGCCCACCGCCGACGCGGCCTGCAGGGCCGGCACCAGGCGCGGCCGCTCGGTGACGCCCAGGACGTGCTGGCCGCAGGCGATGGCGCCGCTGGACACGAGGACGACGCGGCGGCCGCCGTGCACGAGCTCCGCCACGTCGGCGGTCAGGCCGGCGAGCAGGCGGCGGCGCAGACGCAGGTGATCGTCGGCCACGGTGCTGGAGCCGATCTTGACGACGATGGTCTTCACGCGAATTCAAACTCCTGGGCGCCCACGACGACGGTGTCGCCGGGCGTCGCGCCGGCCTTGCGCAGGGCCTCGTTGAGCCCGGCGCGCTCGATGAGCTGCTGCAGGTAGGCGACGGCGTCCTCGTTGTCGAGGTCGGCCTTGGCGAACAGGCGCTCGATCTGCACGCCGCGGACCACGAAGCGCTCGCCGTCGCGCTCCACGGTGAAGGAATCGAGGCGGCTGTCCGCCGGGCGCAGGACGGTGGTCGCGGCCGTAGCGGCGGCCGCGGCGTGCGCGGCGGCCTGCGCCTCGCGGGCGGCCGCCATGACGTCGGCGAGCGCCGCGACCAGCGCCTTCAGCCCGGCGCCGCTCTGCGCGGAGACGAGGAGGGACGCCGCCGGCCACTCAAGGCCGGCGAGGAAGGCGCCGGCCTCTTCCCCGCCGGCGGCGTCCAGAAGGTCGGCCTTGTTCACGACCACCATGGCGGGCCGCTCGAGGAGCGCGGCGCGGAAGGCGCCGAGCTCGCCGCGCACCGTGTCGAGCGCTCTGGGCCAGGCCGCAGATCCATCCCCGCCGTCGAGCACGTACATGAGCAGCGCCGTGCGCTCGATGTGCGCCAGAAAGCGGTGCCCGAGCCCGGCGCCGTCGCTGGCGCCCTCGATGAGCCCGGGGATGTCGGCGATCACGGCCGTGCCTTCGCCCAGGTAGAGGACGCCAAGGTTGGGCTCGATGGTGGTGAACGGATACGCGGCGATCTTGGGGTGCGCGCGCGTCAGCGCCGCGAGCAGTGACGACTTGCCGGCGTTGGGCAGCCCGACCAGGCCGATGTCGGCGAGGAGCTTCAGCGAGAGCGTCAGCCAGAGCTCCTCGCCGTCCAGACCTCTCTCGGCGAACTTCGGCGCCTGGCGCGTGGAGCTCTTGAAGCAGACGTTGCCGCGGCCGCCTTCGCCGCCGCGCGCCACCAGCAGGCGCCGGCCCTCGCTCACGAGGTCGCCGAGCACGACGCCCTCGGCATCGAGCACCTCGGTGCCCACAGGCACTCTGACCTCGAGCACGCCGCCATCGGCGCCGCGCTTGTTGGCGCCGCGGCCCTGGCCGCCGTCGGCGGCGCGAAAGTGGTGCTTGTGACGGAAGTGGCCGAGATCGTGAAGCTGGCGCGTGGCCACGAGCACCACGTCGCCGCCGGGGGCGCCGTCGCCGCCGTCGGGCCCGCCCCTGGGCACGTATTTCTCGCGGCGGAAGCTCATGGAGCCGTTGCCGCCGCGGCCCGCGCGCACGCAGATGCTGGCCCTATCGAGCATGATGGGAGCCGCCGGCCGGGGCCGGCGGCGCTCAGACCTCGGGGACCACCGAGATGAAGCGCCCGGCGCCCTTCTGAACGAAGACGAGGCGCCCGCTCACCTTGGCGAAGATGGTGTGGTCGACGCCGATGCCGGCGTTGTCGCCGGGGCGGAACCTCGTCCCGCGCTGGCGCACGATAATCGATCCGGCCGGGACCACCTGGCCGGCGAACGCCTTGACGCCGAGGCGCTTCGCCTGGGAGTCGCGGCCGTTGCGGCTGGTGCCGGCGCCCTTCTTATGCGCCACCCTGGGTCTCCTTCGTATCGTTGAGGGTGATCGACTCGATGGTCAGCTTGCTCAGCCGGCTGCGATGACCCTTCGTCTTCTTGAACGTGCTCTTGGCCTTGTAGGTGAAGACCTTGATCTTCTTGCCGAGCAGGTGCTCGCTGACCGTGGCCTCCACCTTGGCGTGCCTGGCGGCGTCGCCGTCGAACGTACCGCTGTCCGTGCGCACGGCCAGGGTATCGTAGGTGACGCTCTTGCCTTCTTCAGCATCGACGCGATCGACCACGATGGTGTCGCCGGCGCTCACCTTGAACTGCTGTCCACCGGCGCGGATGACCGCGTACGTGACATCGGTATTCGTCATTTCAACTCCCCACAAGACAACGGCAGATGATGATAGCCAACCGGGCGGGGGCCGTCAATCGGCCCCCACCCGGCGCGTTCATATCAACCCGTCAATTCGACGCCTGCTTCAGGGCGGTGGCGTAGGCGCCCGTGCGCGCCGTCGCCGAGATGCGCACCTTGCAGCGCTGGCCGAGGGATGGGCGGCCGCCCTCGACGATGACCATGTAGCCGTCGATGTAGCCTACCGCGTCGCGCGGGCTGTAGGTGAGGCTGAACTCGAGTTCGAGCTCGACCTCCTGCCCTTCCTTCACGGGGATGCGCTGCTCCTGGACGTGCGCCAGGGAGCCCTCGGAGAGCACGCCGAAGGTCTCCACGGGCAGGCCGGCGCCGCCTTCGAAGAACACGCGCCGGCCGATCTGCTTCTCGAGCTTCTTCAGGCGCTCGCCGCTCAGCCGCTCGGCGACGCTCCCGCTGACCTCGATGAGCCAGGCCTGCGCCTGCGAGCGCCGTGCGAGGGTGCGCACGCGGCGCTCGACGTTGAGCGCCATCGTCTCGTCGCTCATCACGCGCGCCTTGCCGAGGCACGCGGGGCACGTGCGCGTGAGGATGCCGCGCGCCCCGTCCGTGGTGTTCTGGCGGGTCATCTCCACGAGGCCCAGCGGCGAGAGCTCGACCACGTAGGTCTTGGTGCGGTCGGTCTCGAGCTCGGCCTCAAGAGTGGCGAGCACCATCTCGCGGTTCCCGGCGTGCGCCATGTCGATGAAGTCGATGATGATGATGCCGCCGATATCGCGCAGGCGCAGCTGGCAGACCACCTCGCGCGCCGCCTCGAGGTTGGTCTTGGTGATGGTGTCCTCGAGGCCTTTGCCGCGCGTGAAGCGGCCGGTGTTCACGTCGATGACGGTGAGCGCCTCGGCGTGGTCGATGACGAGGTTGCCGCCGCTCGGCAGAGGAACGCGGCGCTCGAGAGCCTTGGCGATCTGGTCTTCGATGCCGTAGGCGTCGAAGAGAGGTTCGTCGCCGGTGTGCTGGTGCACCTTGGGCAGAAGCTCCGGCGCCTCCTTGTCGAGGAAGGCGACGATCGCCTTGTGCCGCTTGGGATCGTCGACGATGAGGCTCTCGCAGGTGTCGTTGAAAAGGTCGCGGGCGACCTCGATGGAGATGTCGACCTCCTTGTGCACGAGTCCCGGCGCCTTGACCGTCTCGGCCTTCTTCTTGAGCCGCGACCAGAGTCGCGAGAGATAGCGCAGGTCGCGCTGGAGATCCTCCAGGCCGTGGCCCTCGGCGATGGTCCGCACGATGAGGCCGGCGTTCTTGGGCTTGAGCTCGCGCGAGATGTCGCGCAGCCGCTCGCGCTCGGCCTGGCCGAGGCGCCGCGACACGCCGGCGCCGCTGCCTCCGGGCACGTAGACGAGGTAGCGCCCGGCCAGCGAGATCTTGGTGCTCAGACGGGCGCCCTTGCTGCCCATCGGATCCTTGGTGACCTGGACGAGCACCTGCTGGCCGTTCTTGAGCGCGTCGCCGATGCGCCGCGCGCGCTTCTCGCCCTCCGGCGCCGTCACTTCATCGACGTAGAGGAAGCCGTTCTTCTCGAGGCCGAAATCGACGAACGCCGCGTCGATGCCGCCGAGCACGCTCTCGACCTTGCCCTGGTAGATGTCGCCGAGATACGACTTCTTGTCGGGACGCTCGATGTAGATCTCGGCGAGGCGGCCGTCTTCGACCAGCGCGACGCGCAGCTCCTGGCCGTCGTCGGTGACGAGGATCAGCTTGCGTTTGGGCTGGCCGGCGACCACGCCCAGGCGCTGCGGCGGCGGCGCCGTCATGGGCGTCGCGAGGCCGCTGCCCTCGTCCTGGCGCACGATGGCTTTGGGCCGGCGGCGGTCGCGCCCGCGAGCCCTCGCCTCGCGGGTCGCCGGGGCCGCCGGCGGGGCGGTCGCTGAGGCCTCCGGCGGGGCGGCCGCTGAGGCCTCCGGCGGGGCGGCCGCTGAGGCCTCCGCCGCCGCGGGCGGCGGCTGAGGCGCCTCCGCCTCGAGCACGGGCGCCGCCTCGTCCTCGTCGGCGCGCTTCTCGCGGACTCTGCGCCCGCCGCGGGCGCCGCGGCGGCGCTTCGGCCCCGCCGCCTCGGCGCCGGTCTGGCCGGCCTCGTCGGACGCCGGTCCGGCGCCCTCTTCGGCCGGCGCTTCGAGCGGCGTTTTGGGCGGCGCCTCGAGCGGCGTCCGACGAGGCCGGCCAGACC
>Ga0194057_10000556_pt1 | contig 19185 bp, 18 predicted proteins | sample SepL4415m_MetaG_FD_155474 | JGI IMG/M metagenome (GOLD analysis project Ga0194057, IMG submission 155474) | Anoxic zone freshwater microbial communities from boreal shield lake in IISD Experimental Lakes Area, Ontario, Canada - Sep2016-L442-15m | ecosystem: Environmental > Aquatic > Freshwater... | reverse complement strand
CGGTAGACCGTTGCCGCATTCCGGCGAAGAGCCTTGCAAACCCAGTAGAATTCAACCACATCCAGTCGCCGTTTGCCTGTTTCAAAGCGCCATACGAACGAGTGCTCCCGCGCCAATCGTTGTGCCAGATCACGCTGTGTCAAGCCGGCCTCTTTGCGCATTTTGATAAGTTTTGCAAGCACAAGCTTGTATTCAGGACTGTGGATCGAACTAGTCATTTTCGTCAACTTGTTTACACACGTGCCTATATCGTCCCTCCGCATTAAGGAAAGAGGGGAATGATTAACGACGTTAACAATACAAACCCCTCTGTATTGTCTATTGGCCAATATATAAAAGAGCATTTTTGCATAGCAAACGATGTTAGTAAAGAAAATGTGTGTTTTTTGAATGGGTGAATTGACAAAGTAAATGAGCCCCCCTCCGGGCGGTGGGGTGCGTTTAGAAATGATATTGAACGCATAATGCGGTCAATGTATAATGCGCCGACTTTGAACAGGAGGGGAAATGTCCAAAAGCAAGCGCACAAAACAACAGGCGTCCCTAAAGGCTGCCGCTGACGTCTATCTGAATGAACGTTTGAAGCTCAAAACTTTCAGGCGCGATACCAACCACAAAAAGCTCTTTACCGACTATCAAAAAGCACGCGCTGCATTTGAAAAGGTTAGCGCCACGGCAAAGAAATAACCGGTCCAGTCCGCCGGAAAAAAGGGGTGAGCGCCGCGCGGAGTTAACCGGGTTCGGGTTCAGCAGGCTGACAGGATCACGATTATTCCGGAATGCTCTCCTCTGAGTGGTTGGTGCCTGACATGCGCCGTCCCGGAATCACATGTTGAGAAAAGGCTTGGAAAATACGGCGGCAAGGCCAAGAATACATAGTTATGACCTTGAAGAGCAAGCGGATCCATCTGATTGAGCGTGACTATGAGAACCGCATGACCAAGATGGGTGATAAATTATGGGAAAGCGGATATTGGAATATTCCGGAATCCAAAGCCAAGCAACTTCTGGAAGGGTCCATTCTGTTTCATAAAAAGCAAAAGGAGCCTTCGTTTTTCGGGGGCATCATTTTGAATTTTCGCATTCAGGGAGAGGGAAAGTGGAAAGGACTGGTTGTTTTTTCATTTGAGTACCGGGCGAGTCATCGCGGCGTTTTGGCTGATGCGGGCGGATGGAGTCAGGAGATGAAAGTGATCATGAAGAAATGATGTCTGGCATAAACCAGAACATGTTGACCGGCATTAGGGAAACCCTGATGCCAGAATCAGGGATTCCCTGATTGTTAAATAAATACAATGTGGGATGATTACCCACGTCAGCGAGTGAGGTGGTGAGTGTCTTCAATGACGCCGCACCCCCCTGCGGCAGATGTCTCGCAGCTATTCCTCCGCAAGCTATGGCCGAGCATCCCGCTACCTTCTCGCTGATTTTTTTCGCCCAAATTTGACTTTTGAGTGACACGGGCGTATTTTTTGTCCTCAAATGTCTAATCAATACTTTTGGTGAAACCATGCAACTAGGTGTTCATGATGTGGCGAGAATTTTAAATGTTTCCGAGAAATCCATCTATCGGTGGATTCAGCAGGGACAACTTCCAGCTTACAAGGTCAACGAGCAGTACAGGTTCAACAGGGCTGAGCTTTTGGAGTGGGCTAACGCCCAGAAAATCAATGTCTCTGCGGAAATCTTTCAGGAGCCTGATACGGCCGTCGAGCTGATGCCGGATCTGGCCGATGCTATCGAGGCGGGCGGAATCTTTTACCGGGTGGAGGGGGGTGACAAGGAGTCGGTGCTGCGTTCCGTGGTGGAGGTGATGAAGCTCCCGGCAGATATGGACCGGGGCTTTTTGTTGCGGGTGTTGATGGCGCGCGAAGCGATGGCTTCCACAGGTATAGGTGAGGGGGTAGCCCTTCCTCATGTGCGCAACCCGATTGTCCTGTCAGTGAGTCAGCCGGCGATCTGTCTCTGCTTCCTTAAGAAACCGGTGGAGTTTGGGGCGATTGACAATCAGCCGGTACATACCCTTTTTACGTTGGTCACCCCTACGGTCCGAGTTCACCTGTACCTGCTCTCAAGGTTGGCGTCTGCTTTGTTGAATCCGGTGGTCAAGGCTGTTCTTAAACGGCAGGCGCCCCGTGAAGAAATCCTTGCCACCTTGCGGGCGCTGAACAAAGACAATCATGGGAATACCGTTGTCCCCTCAAGCCGCTGAGGCTGAAGTTGTAATGAAACTATTATTGATATCTTTGTTGATCATGCTGTGTGGAGGGGGGCTTTCGCTGGCCGTTAGTCGTTTTCCGCGTTGGGCGACCGGACTGGGGGCCGGGTCAGTGGTGGTGGGGTGTCTATTGGGTTTATGGCCGGCTATTCATGTTTTGACGCAGGGCGGTGTGGAATCGTTTCGTATGCCTTGGGCCGTACCAGGCGGAGAATTTTATGTCCGGCTGGATTCCCTGTCAGCCTTTTTCATGATCCCTGTTTTCGGGCTCTCCGCAATCGCGGCGGTGTATGGGGGGAACTACCTTCTGGCTTATCGTGACCGGAAGATGCTGGGGGCATCCTGGTTTTTCTTTAATTCATTCGTCGTCGCAATGGCCTTGGTGTTGGCGGCCCGTCAGGCGGTCCTCTTTATGGTGGCTTGGGAAGTGATGTCGGTCACGGCATTTTTCCTGGTGACTTTTGAACACGAGAAAAAGGATGTGCGGGCCGCCGGCTGGATCTATCTGGTGGCTTCGCATGTTGGTGCGGCTTTTCTGCTCGCGATGTTTCTGTTTTTGGGGCGTGCCTCCGGGTCGCTTGATTTTGATACCTTTTCCGCCCCGGGTTCGACCGCCGCCGGGCTCATTCTTCTCCTTGCACTGATTGGATTCGGGACCAAGGCCGGAATTGTGCCTTTACATATCTGGCTGCCTGAGGCACATCCGGCGGCGCCAAGTCATGTTTCGGCCTTGATGTCCGGGGTGATGATCAAGTTGGGCTTATATGGATTGCTCCGGGTCATGATGTTTATAGGTCCCCCGGCAGTCTGGTGGGGGCCGATGTTGGTGGCGATCGGGTTTGTGGGCGCAGTTCTGGGTATATCCTGCGCTTTGGTTCAGCGCGACTTGAAGCGGGCATTGGCCTATTCAAGTATTGAAAATGTAGGGTTGATCGTGTTGGCGCTGGGGATCGGAATTTGGGGGCTGACCGCACATCACCCCGTGGTTGCGGCGCTGGGGCTGGCGGGTGCATTTCTGCATATCTGGAATCATTCCCTGATGAAAAGCCTGATGTTTCTTGGGGCGGGTTCCGTTTTGCATGGGGCCGGGGGCCGGGATATGGAGCGGTTGGGCGGCCTGATGAAGCGGATGCCCCGTACGGGGATGGCCATGGTGTTGGGTGCGGTGGCCATCGCGGCATTACCTCCGCTTAATGGGTTTGTGAGCGAGTGGCTGATCTATCTCGCTTTGCTTCATGGGGGCCTGGAGTTCTCCGGGGGAGGCAGCGTGGTGATGCTTCTGGGAGTGGGGGTGCTGGCGTTGGTCGGGGCTCTGGCTCTATTGTGTTTTGTGAGACTGGTTGGCATTGTGCTGCTGGGTGAACCCCGCAGCGATGCCGCCCTCCACGCGCATGAGTCATCGCGCTGGATGACGGCGCCTCTGGCTGTTCTGGCGGGACTGTGTATTCTGGCGGCCATTTTCCCGGGTGTTCTCGTCAAGGCCTTTGAGGGCGTGATCGGTGAAGTGTTCGGGTTTTCCCTGGCCCCGTTTGAGGCCGCACTGGAGGCCTCTTCTGCGCTCGCGGTTTTGGGAGGGGTGAATGTGGTGATCTGGGGGATGCTGGGGTTGATGGCGTTAGTGTTTGTCCTTGCCCGTCGGCGTGGTGGGGTGGTGGCGGACGCGACCTGGAGCTGCGGCTATCTTGCGCCGGCGGCGACCATGCAGTATACGGGACAGTCATTCTCCGAGATGATGGTGTCACGTCTGTTTCTGAGATCGTTCCGTCCCAAAACTCACGTGGTGTCACCCAGAGAGGTGTTTCCAGTTGCTGGCAAACTGACTACAACCTATATGGACACCCTGACACGGGTGATGTATCAGCCGTTATTCAACTGGCTGGCCGGTCATTTTTCGAGATTACGTTGGCTGCAGCAGGGAAAAATTCAGGTGTATATGATGTATTTTGTAGTGGTGCTGTTGCTGGCGTTTGCCTGGCAGGTTGTCAGGCAATGGTTAAGTTATGAGTGAATGGATGGTCATAGCGGGAATTGCATTTCATGCCCTCAGTGGCGTGCCGGGGCTGTTTTTGCGCCGTGGTCCGGACGCTGGGCAGCGTTTGGCAATGGTGCTTTCACTGCTGGGGTCGGTTCTCGGGATTGCAGGTGCGCTGGTGGCTCTATGGGCGCCGACGCAATTGATTCCGGTCATGCGGCTCGATGCGATCGCTGCCATTTTCCTGATTCCGATTTTCCTGGTGTCGGCTCTGGGTTCCATTTATGGGCTGGAATATTGGGCGCAGGCGGATCATCCGGATAATGGACGGAGGTTGCGGGTATTCTATGGGTTGGTTACGGCGGGTTTGGCAGGGGTGGCGGTGGCGGCGAATTCCATCCTGTTCCTGTTTGCCTGGGAAGTCATGGCGCTCAGCGCGTTCTTTCTGGTAAGCACGGAGGATCACGAGCAGGAGGTGCGGGATGCGGGGATGCTGTATCTTGTGGTCACGCATTTTTCCACGCTCTGCCTTTTCGCCCTCTTTGCAATCTGGTATGTGGCGACCGGATCCTTTGCATTAGGACCTTTGCCTGCGGGCGCAGTGACTCCAACGCAGGCCACGGTGCTCTTTGTGTTATTGGTCATTGCCTTTGGCTTCAAGGCGGGCCTGATGCCGTTTCATATCTGGTTGCCTAGCGCCCATGCCATGGCTCCGAGTCATGTCTCCGCCATGATGTCAGGGGTGCTGATTAAAATCGGCATTTACGGGCTGGTCCGCACGGTGTCATGGTTGCCGGATCCGCCGGTTTGGTGGGGCGGATCGCTTTTGACATTGGGGACGATATCAGGGGTGTTAGGAGTTGTGTTTGCGCTGGGACAGCATGATCTCAAGCGGCTTCTGGCTTATCATAGCATTGAGAACATAGGCATCATTGTAATGGGGCTCGGGCTGGCGCTGGTAGGGCGGTCCCTGCATGTTACAACCTGGATTGTGTTGGGGTTGGCTGGCGCCTTGTTGCATGTGTGGAATCATGGGCTATTCAAGGCGCTGTTATTCTTGAGTGCCGGGTCGGTCATTCATGCGACCGGTACGCGTACCATTGACCGGCTTGGCGGTTTGGCGATGGCCATGCCCCGCACGGCCCTGCTTTTCGCCGTGGGTGCGGTGGCGATTTGCGGCCTACCCCCCCTGAATGGGTTTGTGAGTGAATTGCTGATTTATCTTGGTTTGTTCAGGACACTGGGCATTGGGGCGGAACCTTCCTGGGGGGTGGCTGCGTTTGCGGCCGCCATGCTGGCGTTGATCGGTGCCCTGGCGGTGGCTTGTTTTGTGAAGGCATTTGGGGCAATCTTTCTCGGGACGGCCCGGTCTGACTCTGCGCGACAAGTCCATGAGTCAGGCGCGGCTATGACCGGGCCCATGATGGTTCTGGCGGGGTGTTGCTTTCTTATCGGTCTCGTTCCCCGTGTGGTGGGGCCGATGCTGGAGCAGGGTATTGCCGCCTGGGTGCCGGATCCTGTCGCCATGCTTCCTTCCCTGAAAACGCTGGCTCCTCTGGGTTGGATCAGTTTGGGCGGGTTTGCGCTGGTCGGATTGTTATTACTGGGCGGAGTGGGGCTTCTGATACGGTTGAAGCGGAGCCGGGTTACGACGGCAGGAACCTGGGATTGCGGGTATGCGGCGCCGACGCCGAATATGCAGTACACGGCCTCCTCCTTTGCGCAGCTGCTGGGTAGTTTTTTTGTCTGGGTGCTGCGACCGCAGGTGCATGCCTCTGGCAAGCAGGCCGTATTTCCCGGCCGGATGCACTTTCGCAGTCATGTGATGGATGTGGTTCTGGATGAAGTGATACGGCCAGCCTATCAGATTGTAGTGAGGCTTGCCTCGTGGTCCCGTTTTCTGCAGGCGGGGAATATCCACGCCTACTTGGCGTATATTGTGATTTTTTTGATCGTGTTGCTGCTGTGGAGGTAAGGTCCAGGGGAGCCTCCTACGTCCCGCAATGCGGGACTACGGCGGCCATGGAGGGCTAGGGTGAGGGTGTTTATTTGAGGCAATTGTTATGAGTCAAATCTTCGTGCACATATTATTACTGTTGGTATTGCCGCCCCTTCTGCTGGGAGTCATCGGCAAGACCAAGGCCCTCTTCGGCGGACGGAACGGGCCTCCTTTTTTGCAGCCCTATTACGACCTGATCCGGCTGTTCCAGAAGGGCTCGGTCTTCAGTACGACCACCACCTGGGTTTTCCGGGCGGGTCCGGTTGTGGGGTTGGCCACCGCACTATTGGCGGGAATGCTGATCCCGTTTGGCGGCCACAGCGCACCGGTGTCTTTTGCCGGCGACATGATTCTATTCGCCTATCTTTTTGCGCTGGGAAGGTTTTTCACAGCTTCGGCTGCGTTGGATACTGGGTCGGCTTTTGAGGGAATGGGCGCGGCGCGGGAAGTGACCTTCTCGTGTCTGGCGGAACCGGCCCTGTTTTTCTGCTTCCTGGTATTGGCCAAGCTGTCGGCCTCCCTGTCATTGACGACCATGCTGGATGGCACTTTTCCGTTGGGTGCCGGCGTGGCAGCCCCGTCGCTTGTGTTGGTGGCGGCAAGCTTATTTATTGTTCTATTGGTCGAGAATTCGCGCATTCCTTTTGATGACCCCAACACGCATCTGGAACTTACCATGATTCATGAGGTGATGGTGTTGGATCACAGCGGGCCGGCGCTTGGAATGATTCAGTACGGGGCGGCGATGAAACTTTTTGTAATGGGAGCGGTCATGTTGCGGGTAGTTGCCCCGTTCGAGGCCGCGAATGTCTGGGTAGACTGGGGTCTGTTTGTGGCGGGAATGTTAGGTCTGGCGGTGGTCATCGGGGTCGTGGAATCGATGATGGCGCGTTTCCGGATGGTTTTTGTGCCGACCTTTCTGGTGGCGGCCTGCCTGCTATCGACCTTTGGGGTGATCTTATTGCTGAGGTAATAATAGATGAATAAATTCATAGATCCTGTTTTGGTTCTGGTGCTATTGCTGAACTTTGTTGCTTTGGGGGCGAGCCGGATGCGAACGGTGATTCAGGCCGTCGCGGTGCAGGGCATGCTGTTGGGGGTGTTGATCGCCATGGCGCATGGTTCCCTCGTGCTTTGGGTCGCCATGATGGCGCTGGTTACCATCTTCCTGAAAGGCGTGGTGATTCCCCGCATGCTCTTTCACGCGATCCGGGACGTGGTGATCCGGCGTGAGGTCGAGCCGATTATAGGGTTCATTGCCTCACTCTTTCTGGGGGCGGTCGGGACGGGGTTGGCCGTGTTGTTTGCGCGAACACTTCCTATCGCCCGGGCGGATATGGGTTCCCTGATTGTTCCCGCTGCGCTCTCCACGGTACTGACCGGGTTCCTGATGCTGACAACGCGGAGAAAGGCGATTACCCAGGTCGTAGGCTATCTGATCCTGGAGAACGGGGTCTTTATTTTCGGCATGCTCCTGATGGAGGCGATTCCTTTCCTGGTGGAATTGGGAGTGTTACTGGACTTGTTTGTCGCCATTTTCGTCATGGGCATCATCATTCATAAAATCAGCAGGGAATTCTCCTCCGTGAGCACCCAGATGCTGTCAGAGTTAAAGGAGTAAAACATGGCTTGGTTCCTATTTTTTGTTCCCCTCTTATTTGCGGGTGTGGCGGCGGCCACACCCTCCAACCGGTGGCGCCCCTTGCTGGTGCCCGCAGGGGGGGTAACGCATCTGATTCTCACGGGCATGGCGATGGTGGGCGGTCCGGTGTCAGCGTTAAAGGGCTGGCTGGTTCTGGATCCGCTCAGTACGCTGGTGCTGGGTTTTGTCAGCACCGTCTTTTTGCTCTGTTCGCTGTATGCTCCCGCCTATCTTGCGTTGCGGCCGGAGCGTTCGAACCGGGTGTTTTGCGCCTGTCTGCTGGCCATGTTAGGGATGATGACCCTGGTGATACTGGCCCATCATCTCGGGCTGATGTGGGTGGCCATTGAGGCCACCACTCTGGCGACGGCGCCCTTGCTCTTTTTCAACCATACTCCCCGGTCGCTGGAGGCGACCTGGAAATATCTTCTGATTGGATCCGTCGGCATTGCCCTGGCATTGCTGGGCACCTTCTTTTTGGCCTACTCGTCCATTCATGAGGGATTGGAGCCCACGTTGCTGTTGGAGGATCTGGTTCATCTGGCTCCCCAGCTCTCGCTTCCCTGGCTTCATGCTGCGTTTGTGCTGTTACTGGTGGGGTATGGGACGAAAATGGGGTTGGCACCGATGCATACCTGGAAGCCGGATGCGTATGGGGAGGCGCCGGGATTGGTGGGCGCTTTGCTGGCCGGCGGGGTGACCAGTTGTGCGTTTCTGGCGATTCTCAGGTTCTACCAGATTTGCCGCAATGCGCATGAGGCGGCCTTTGCCCGGGAGATTCTGATTTTTATCGGGCTTCTCTCCATGGCGGTCGCGGCGGTGTTTGTGATCCGGCAGCGTGATTTCAAGCGGATGCTGGCCTATTCCAGTGTCGAGCATATGGGGATTCTCGTGCTGGGCATCGGGATCGGCGGGGTCGCCACCTATGGTGCCCTGCTGCACATGATCACCAATGGCCTCACGAAAGGCGTGATGTTCCTGTCGGCCGGCAATATTCATCGCGCCTTTGACAGCAAAAGTACGGACGATGTGCGTGGGGCCATGCATCGGTTACCCATTTCCGGGCCGCTTTTTCTGGCCGGATTCCTCATGGTTACAGGGTCCCCGCCAGGCGGACCTTTCATCAGTGAATTCACCATCCTGATCGGTACGATCCATGCGGGTAATTATTGGGTTGCGGGACTTTTTCTGTCCCTGCTGGCGATCGTGTTTATCGGGATGGGCGCGACGGTTTTGCGAGTGGTGCAAGGGGTCCCCTCCGCAAAGGCAGTGGCCACTCCCTATCGCGACCGGCCGCAATTGGTGATCCCGATTATCATCTTTTTTGTGTTGGCCTTAGCGTTGGGAGTGTGGATTCCGCATCCGTTGGACACCTTACTGCATCAGGCAGCAGCCTATTTGGAGGGAGGACATCCATGATATCCATTTTGAAATGGCTACCGGTACATAACGGACAGCGGCATGAGCGGAGCGAGATTCCCTGCCTGGATGGAGCAGTATTCCGGCGTTCATTGGTTGATGCCGTGGCCGACGGGGCGCATGTGGCAGCTTTCTTCGGGCGTCTCCCGGAAGATGGGCGCGGGGTGGAGCTCATGGCGGTCCTGGCCTGCCGTGATGATGGAAATTTCCGTGTCGCCCGGATGCGGGTGGAGGGGGAAACGTTTCCGTCCCTGACGCCGGACTGTCCGCAGGTCCATCTATTTGAGCGTGAGATAGCCGAGCAGTTTGGTTTGAGGCCTGAGGGGCATCCCTGGCTCAAACCGGTCCGATACGTTAAGTCTGACCGGGCGGGACACGATGCCTGGGGGCGGCCAGAGGGCTCTCCGCCGGTGGTGGGGGTAATGGACTTCTATCGTGTCGAGGGCGAAGAGGTTCACGAAGTGGCCGTGGGGCCGGTCCATGCAGGGATCATTGAGCCGGGTCATTTCAGGTTTCAGTGTCATGGGGAACAGGTCTTTCATTTGGAAATATCGCTCGGGTATCAACATCGCGGGGTGGAACGGATGTTGCGTGGGGGGCCGGACAAACGGACGATTCATGCGGTTGAGACATTGGCAGGGGATACGACCGTGGGGCATACGGTGGCGTATTGCCGGATCCTCGAAGCGTTGTCGGGCTGTCAGGTTCCAGCCCAGGCGCAGGTGCTTCGCGGTGTGGCGCAGGAACTGGAGCGACTGGCCAATCATACCGGTGACCTTGGCGCGATGGCAGGGGATGTCGGGTTTCTGCCGACGGCATCCTATTGCGGCCGGCTGCGTGGAGATTTCCTTAACATGACCGCCATTCTGTGCGGGAACCGGTTTGGGCGTGGCCTGGTGCGCCCGGGTGGCGTGGCTTTCGATCTGGATGCGGAGGCGGTTGCAGAACTTTTGAGCCGGTTGGATGACACGATGCGGGATGTGGAGAATGCCGTGAATCTGCTATGGAATGCACCTTCGGTTATGAGCCGTTTTGAAGATACCGGAAAGATCACGGCGGAGACTGCCTTGGAAATCGGTCTGGTGGGCCCGGCGGCCCGCGCGTGTGGTTTGGAGTGTGATGTGCGCCAGGACTTCCCTTATGGCATTTACCGCTTCTCCCAGATTCCCGTCTCGACGGGGCGAACGGGCGATGTGTTTGAGCGGGCCTATGTCCGGTGGCTGGAAATCCAGCGGTCCGGTGATTTTGTGCGCGAGCAACTGGGGATGCTGACGGGGGGGGCGACGCGGAATATGCCGGAGGCAGCGGCGCCCAACACGTTTGTAGTGGCCTTGGTTGAGGGTTGGCGCGGGGAGATTTGCCATGTGGGGCTGACCGATGGGGTTGGCTGGTTTGCAGCCTATAAGGTGATGGACCCTTCCTTCCATAATTGGATGGGATTGGCGATGGCGATGCGTAATCAGCAGATTTCGGATTTTCCCCTGTGCAATAAGAGTTTCAATCTGTCCTACTGCGGACATGATTTGTGAGGTTCAGATGTTAAGCATTATTACAGCACGGATAAAACAAGGGCATCGGACGATTGCCTATCCCGGGAAGCCGCCGGTTCTGCCGAAGCGGTTCCGCGGGCTTCCGGTGATCAATCAGGCCTGTGTGGACGCCTCCTGCGAAACCTGTGTGTCCGTTTGTCCGGTTGGGGCGTTGGCCTATCGGGCGGGCAAGGTGACTCTTGATATCGGGCGTTGCCTGTTTTGCGGCGAATGTGAGCCGGCTTTCCCGAAGGGTGCAATCACCTTTACGAGAGACCATAAAATGGCGACGCGGGAGCGTCAGGCGTTGGTGCGGGGAGGGGGGGAGCCCTTGTTGCGGGCGGCGCTGGATGAGAAAATGCGGAAGTTATTTGGACGCTCCTTGAAGCTGAGGCAGGTCAGCGCGGGTGGCTGCAACGCCTGCGAGGCGGACTGTAACGTGTTGACTACGGTGGTGTTTGATTTAGGAAGGTTCGGGATTCAATTTGTGGCCGCCCCCCGCCATGCGGATGGTATTCTGATCACCGGACCGGTGACGAAGAATATGGAGTTGGCGCTCAAGAAGACTTATGACGCGGTGCCCGCCCCGAAGCTGGTCATTGCGGTGGGCGCCTGCGCTATTTCCGGCGGCCCTTATGTGGATCGGCCCGAAACGTGCAACGGGGCTTCGGGTGTGGTGCCGGTAGATGTGTATATTCCCGGCTGTCCCCCGCATCCCATTACCATTCTTGATGGGATGCTGAGGGCATTGGGGAAAATCGGAGATTAGAAGAAATGCACGGCAGAGGCGGTGGTTTCCCCAACAGGTTATCCCTGTTTCGAGGCAGCGGTCACCGCCAACAGCGGTGTGCCCGATTTGCCGCAATGCGGGCAGAGATAGGAGTTTCCCTTGGGGTTCTTATCCTGATTGGTCAACATCATGCCGCACTTGCAATTACCTTTGAATCGGAGCAGCACAAGGGACTTTGTTAAAGCGTGAGCAAGGGCTTCCTGACCTGTCTTGATTTCAGCCTCACGACGACGAAGAATGGCTTCCTGACTTTTCATATTTTTAGTATGGCACCGAATGGTCATAAACGCCAGATGAATTGCTTGAGCAGATTTGTAACTATCCAGACGTGCTTCTTATTTCACAGCATAGGCCGATTGTGCTACTATCCTGCTCTACTTTCACTGAAAAGATCAGGGAGACAAAATCATGAATAAGAAAATCTATTTTGCCGCGGTGGTTGGGGCTGTAATGCAACTAGTCCCGGGGAGTAACGAAATCGTCCGGGGGCAGGGGGTCGATGCCCTGTTGCAGGGGGTCATGCAATCGATGGGATCCTCAAAAGAGGATAAATCAATGAGGGAGTCCAATCAGTACCGGGATTCGAGGGATGAGGGGCATTGGTCAGACAGGGATCACCGCCGCGATGATTATCGTCCGCGTGATGACGACAGACGTTATCCGCGGAACAGGTCGAGTGATCCCGATCAAATTGTGCGACGGGCCTATGAGGACATTCTCAACCGGGAGCCTGATCAGGAGGGTTTGCGCGTTTACCGGAGCAAGATTATCGACGATAAATGGAGTGAGCAGGATGTGCGTAATGCCCTGCGCAAAAGCCCGGAGGAGGCTAAACAAAATGCGGCGGAAGTTGAGGCCATTATCCGTCGGGACTATCAGGATATTCTGGGCAGGGATCCTGATCAAGCCGGCCTTGCGACGTACCGGCAGAAAATGATGCAAGATGGCTGGAGTGAGCGCGACGTGCGTTCAGATCTCAAGAAAAGCGCGGAGCGTCGGGAACAGGGCGGCATGACCACCGAGCAGGCCCAGCAGATTATCCGGCGAGCCTATCTCAGTACTTTGGGGCGTGAACCGGATGGTGGAAGTTCCGTATACATTGAAAAAGTAAAGCATGACCACTGGGATGAAGGCGATGTCTCCAAAGAGTTGCGGAAAAGTCCGGAGTACCGGCAAAAACATAAGAAATAGTTGTTAAGTTATTAAGTTGTCAGGTTGCTGAGTAGAGATTCGCTGGTTTGTTATCCTTAACAACTAAGCAACTGAACAACTTGGCAACTAAGCGCTCACTGCGTGAGGGCGTAGGCCAGAGGGATGAGGACGAGTCCGATTCCCTGGATGGGGCGGGCCTGGAATAATACCGGCAGCATTCCGATACCGGTGGCGGTCAGCAGGATGAGTAATCCGGGCAAACTGGTGGTGACGACCACAAAAACAAGAATTCCCGACAGTGCCAGAACGGACGGAAGCCTCGTGCCGTGACGCTCAATCATTTGCATGAGCCCCTTTGCGCAGACTGGCAGAATGAGCCAGGCGGATATGGCGCTGAACGTGATGACGGTGGCCATCAGCCAGACCTGAGCGGGTATTGGCTCATAGAATGTGCGGAGCAACGCCGCACTACTGCTCCTGATTCTGGGGGTGCCGGGCAGGAAAAGCAGGAGAAGTCCGGCCCCATAATAAAGCATCCGGGTTATGCCTTGAGCCACGAGTTGAGTCCGCGGGTTGCGGGTGCCCACAAGATGTTGCGTCAATAATGCGCCTACCGAACCGGTCAAGGCCGGAATCAGGGCGGTTATCATTCCCGACAGGGTTCCGCACGCCGTAGCATGAAAGAATTCCCCCAAGACGACCCGGCAGGGACGCCTTGCCGCATCTTGAGTCATCTCTTGTGTTTTGGTGGGGTGGGGCGTCCCTGCCGAGCCGCGTGGGCAGATGGGGGCGCAAACATGCATCAGAAGGCCGGGAGCGGAAAATAACCCGATGATGGCCGGGATGAAATTCATAAATGAGACCGTCAGGGGTAGCGGAGACCGGTGAAACAGAATAAGCCCAAGCAGGCCGGAGAGCAGAAGAGTGGCTAGACCCGCCAGCACGGGGGCCATGGTGTAGGTGATGCGGTTCCAGTTTGACAGGGCGGTCGGCGCAGAGCGGGGCCGCTCACCCAGGGCCAGAAAGAGGACCGCACTCCAAAGTATCCAGTTGAGATGCGGCGCGAGTGTACGGTGCAGGGTGGTGAGAAATGGTGCGGCCAGTGGGAGAAGGAGAGCAAGCATGAGCAGGCCGATCATACTGCCTGCGCCAACAAGCTTAATGGCCTCAAGGCCTTGTCCTTCCCGGACCAGCGTCTGGCCGGGTGCGGTCATCAGGCAGGACTGCTCATCCGTGGCCGATAGCAGGATGGCAGGGATTGGACTAATTATGAGCCATGCCGTGAGCAAGCCGGCAAACAGGGCCGGCATTAGGAAAAGGGAGGTGTCGGTCTGGGTAAGGAGGAATAGTGCGGCCAGCCAGTCAGGGCCACTCACGGTGAGGGGGGTGGGGTTAGGGTTGCCAGATAAGGCAGATGCCTGAACCGGTTATTATAGTCCAGACCGTATCCAATGATAAACACGTTCTCGATCTGAAAGCCACAATAGTTGGCTTCCATAGGAACGGAGCGACGGGCAGGTTTGTCCAAAAGAACACAGGTGCGGACTTCCTTTGCGCCGCGATCGTAAAGCAGTTTGCAGGCGGTTTGAAGCGTGAGTCCGGTGTCCAGGATGTCGTCGATGATCAGAACCCGGTTTCCTGTAACAGGAAGTTTCATCTCATTGAGGATGGAGATGGCTCCGCGGCTGGAGGTTCCGGCGCCATAACTGGAGAGGGTGATGAAATCCAGAACAGGCTGAGCTTTCCGGTTGGAAAGGCAGCGGATAAGATCGGCAGCGAAAACAAAACTGCCTTTCATGATAGCGACGGCGAGGAATTCCCCAGGGCCATAATCCATCGCAATTGCATCCGCCAGTTCATGTACCCGTTTCTGGATTTGATCTGCAGAATACAGGATGGTGTTGCCTGGGTCATTATTCATGGATAGGGAACCTCGCGGGAGCCGTCTGGCGGTATCGCTTGAGTGAATGCGCTGAATCCAGATACAGGCGAGGCGATTTTCCTGCGGCGAGATAGAGGTGCCCCGTGACCTGAACGGGGTGATGGGCGGAGGGGAGGTTATCCTGCCTCAGAAGCATTTTTGCGGCGGCTTGTGTTGCCATCACCGTCAATTTCCCGCCGGCATCAACGAGATCAAAAGAGACTGTCTGCGGTGCTGCAGGAGTTCCGCTTATCCGTGGTCGGGCGACCACGGTTCCAGCCAGGGAGACAAAACCATGATTCATGACGGGGCGAAGCTGGGAAATGGAAATGATGGAAGGTGTCGGCGGCTGTCCGATCAATAGAAGTATGGCAAGGCCGGTAACGCTCAGGGTGAAGGCAGCCAGTTGCAGTGCGCGCTGCAGGGGCAGATGGGGGGAATCAAGGCCGCAATAAGGGCATTCCAGTTGTTGTCCGGTGAAGCGCTTGCAGGCCGGGCAGGTATCTCTTGAAAGCGGGCGTGGGGCTGGCATTACAGTTTTCCTACAATAGCCTGAAGGACATTCTGGTTGGTGATCAGGCCGATTACTTCGGACTGAGCGTTCACGACAAGGCACATGGACTGCTTGGATAAGCGGAGTTTGGCGAAGGTCTCCATGAGCGGGGTATTCTCCTGAATGAATAGAGCAGGGCGGATAAAGGGTTTGATGCTGCCACCTATGCAGTCGTCACAGCCTGCCATAACGTCGAAGAAGTTAATGGTGCCACGGATCGTTTTGCCATCCGTTTCGCAAACGGGAAGGCGGGTATGGGCAGATTCGCGGACAAGGGTCATGAGCGTGGTCATATCAGCGGATGATGGCAGGATAGCCATATTTTCGCGCGGGGTCATGATATGGCTGGCGGTTTTGGTGGAAAGTTCAAGAACACGGCGGATCATGATACGCTGGCGCGGGGAGAGAGCGCCATGATCGGCGCTTTCCTGCGCAAGAATGTCAATTTCGTCCTTGGTGGCCACGAGCGCGCGAGTGGCTTTGGGTGCCGTCGCTGAAGGAACGATCCAACTGGTGACCCAGTTCATGGCATTGATCAGCGGCCGGAAAATTAATGAACTCCAGCGAAGAGATTTGGCGAAAGGACGACACCGTTCCAGGGGATGGCTTTGGAACCAGGCCTTTGGCAAATAGGTTGCAAAAACCAGAATGATGAAGGTTGTAGCCAAGGCGTTCAATGTTTGGAACCAGGGGTGCATCCGGCAAGCCCAATTTGCGGAGATAACAGAAGCAATGACAACACAGATGTTGGTGCCGACTAGCGTGGTGCCCAGAAGGCGGTCCGGTTGTTGGAGAAAGTTCTGAAGGATTCGCGCGGCCCGATCCCCGGTTTCGGCGAGATGCCGTAACCGCATCCGGTTGAGTGAGATTACGCCGGTTTCCATGCCATCGAAAAAGCTGGCGCCCATCAGGCAGAGCAGGAAGAGAATGAGATCTGAAAGCATCATACCCGCACCCCCGCTTCCTGTTCGGATTCCGAAAGGTCTGTAATTTTTTCAATCAGGACGCGTGTGATGCGATGCTTGCGCATTTGCACCACGGTGGCCCGGCATTTTTGGGCCGAAATAATGTCGCCTGTTTTCGGGAAGCGCCTGGCATGGGCGGTCACCCAGCCGGCGATCCGATCCGCCCCCTCGACGTCCAAGGCGAGGTCCAGTTCGTAATTGACCTCTTCAAGACTTGTGTCACCGGCAACCTGCCAGCGATTTTCACCGACAGGTTCAATGTTGGGGCTTTCTCCATCCGGTTGTTCGCCGGTGAATTCGGCGATTTCATCGAGAATGTCGCCGATGGTAATCAGGCCGGCGGTGCCGCCGTATTCGTCAATGACGATGGCCAGGCGGCGTGATTGTTGCTGGAACATGGTCAGGAGGGTGTCGAGTGGGGCGGTGTCGGGCACGTAAAAATGCGGGTGTAAGGCGGCGGAAATATTTGCAGCGGGATCCATAAGGTACTTGGCGACATCCAGAAAGCCTTTCACATGGTCCAGATCGCCGATACAGACAGGCAGAAACCGGAAGCGGGCTTTCCGGCAGATATCGGCAAACGTTGCCGGGTCATCTTCAATGTCCAGGCTGATCAGGTCGACCCGTGGGGTCATGACGTCCTTCGCCTGGAGTTTTTCAAGGCGAATAATCCCGTCCACCATGGCGCGCTCCTCCTTGTTGAGGACGCCCTCCTCATGGCCGACATCGATCGCTGTTAGGAGTTCGGCCTTGGTCAGCGCGGAACGACGCGGAATAAAGTGCGATTGGAAAGTGTGCGTAATCTTTTCCATCAGGGCGTGGAGTGGGGCGCATAACCTGATAAGGAGGGTGAGTGCCGGGAGATAGAGAAGAGCCAGGGCATCAGGTTTGCGCATGCCCAGCCGCTTGGGCGCCAATTCACCGAAAACAATTAATAACAGGGTGACAACCGGGATGGCGACAAGTTCGCCATGCTGGGGGACGAGTTGTTCCGCTACTACAAAGCCAAGATTGGCAACAGCCACATTGACGATTGTGTTGCCGATCAGGATGCTGGCAAGGAGGTCGGTGGGGGCCGCGAGCATTTCCTCCAGCCGTTTAGTGGCTTTCGGATGATGACGGCGAAGCCGGTGAATCTGCATGGGCGAGAGCGAAAAAAGGGCTGTCTCCGCGCTTGAGAAAAACGCAGATAGAACCAATAGCACCCCGAGGCCGGTGCATTCCCCTATAATTAGCCCGCTCATAACAGTTTCCTTAACACGCCCGGAGCATAATGGAAGAGAGGTGTGTTGGCAAGGCTGGCTCCCAATACGGCTATGGAAGATGATGTCAAAATCTTGCCCGTTTACTGGCCGAATGCATTGCATCCCATCCCCCTCCGGCAGCAAGGGGCCTATTATTTGCTTTCTTCCTGTCAGGAATCAGTAAAAATGGCCCCTTTTTTTGAGGAGAATACTATGGTTGCTGAAGTTGATCAAAATGATGCGTTGGATGCCTCGTCAATTCCCCGGTTGGCAGCGGAGTTGGCTATCGCCCCCCGGCAGGTTCTGGCTGTCGCCAAACTGCTTTTGGAGGGAAGTACGATTCCCTTTATTGCCCGTTACCGTAAAGAAGTTACGGAGAATCTGGATGAAGTTCAGATCGGAAAGATTCAGGAGCGGCTTCAGTATTACAAGGATCTTGAAGAGCGTCGCCAGACCGTCCTCGACTCGATCGGGGAGCAGGGCAAACTAACAGATGAACTTAAAGCCAAGATTCTGGCCTGCACCACCAAGAATGTTCTGGAAGACCTCTATCTGCCATTTAAGCCCAAGCGTCGGACCAGGGCTATGATTGCCCGCGAAAAAGGGCTGGAGTCCCTGGCCCTGATGATTCTGGCGCAACCTGCGACGGGAAATCCAGACGAGGCTGCCAAAGCGTTTATTGATGTTGAAAAGAAGGTGGTTTCGGCGGACGAGGCGTTGTCTGGTGCCCGTGACATCGTGGCCGAATTGATCTCTGAAAATGCGGATATCCGCGCATTGGGACGTCAGTATTATGCAGCCAATGGAATGATTGTTTCCGAGGCGGTCAAGGAGAAGACACAGGAACCGACCAAGTTTGAGCAGTACTATGATTTCAAGGAGAAGGCGGTTGATATTCCTTCGCATCGCTATCTGGCCATACGCCGGGGTGAGAACGAAGGGGTATTGAAGCGTTCGTTTACCGTTGAGGCCGATCCGATCCTGCGTCGGATTGGTGAAATTATGAAGGTCAACGAACGTTCGCCTTTTGCCGTTCACCTGCGCACTGCGATTGAGGACAGTTATAAACGCCTGATTGCTCCGAGCGTTGAGACTGATGTCTCTGTGGATCTCAAGATGAAAGCGGATCGCGCCGCCGTGGAAATCTTTGCCAAGAATCTGCGGAGCCTGTTGCTGGCGTCCCCCTTGGGCGGGCGTGCGGTTATCGCGGTGGATCCGGGTATTCGCACAGGCTGCAAAGTGGCGGCGCTGGATGCCACGGGCAAGTTCCTGGGGAATACGACGCTTTATTTGAGCCAAGGCGACCGGGCGGGTATGGAAGCCCGGATTGATTTGGCCAAGCTGATTGCCAAGGTGCAACCGGCCGCTATTGCCGTGGGGAATGGAACCGGCGGGCGTGAAACCGAGGCATTTATCCGGGATACGCTCAAGAAGGCTAACCTGTCGAATATCATGGTGATTCAGGTCAACGAGTCGGGAGCCAGTATTTATAGTGCCTCCGAAGTGGCTCGGGATGAGTTTCCGGATCTTGATCTGACCGTGCGCGGGGCCATTTCGATTGGACGCCGATTGCAGGATCCGTTGGCGGAATTGGTGAAACTGGATCCCAAGTCCATTGGGGTGGGGCAGTATCAGCACGATGTGCATCAGCCGCTATTGGCGCAGAAGCTTGAAGATGTGGTCGTCAGTTGCGTGAATCACGTCGGAGTTGAATTGAACACGGCCAGTGCCTTTCTATTGGCACGGGTGTCAGGTGTGGGTAACAGCCTGGCCAAGAAGAT
>Ga0194057_10000554_pt1 | contig 19254 bp, 10 predicted proteins | sample SepL4415m_MetaG_FD_155474 | JGI IMG/M metagenome (GOLD analysis project Ga0194057, IMG submission 155474) | Anoxic zone freshwater microbial communities from boreal shield lake in IISD Experimental Lakes Area, Ontario, Canada - Sep2016-L442-15m | ecosystem: Environmental > Aquatic > Freshwater... | reverse complement strand
GCGGAGCTTGATGGCGATGATGCCGCCGGTCCGCGGACGGCAATAGGCCTCGAGCGGCGTCTTCTTGATCAGACCCTTGGCCGTGGCCATGATCAGGTAATGGTCCGGCAGGGTGAAATCGCGGACGGCGCGGCAATCCGTGATCCGCTCGCCTTCCTGGAGGCTGAGCAGATTGACGACCGCGCGGCCGCGGCTATCGCGGGCCGACTGCGGCAGATCGTAAACTTTTCGCCAATAGACCTTCCCCTGGTTCGTGAAGAACATCAGGTACGAGTGCGTGCTGGCGACGAAGAGGTGTTCGATCGGATTTTCCTCTTCGGTCTTGGCTCCGGTCAACCCCTTGCCGCCGCGGTTTTGCGCACGATAGGCCGTCATGGGCGTCCGCTTGATGTAGCCGTTGCTGCTAATCGAGACGACCATCGTCTCCTCGGGAATCAGATCCTCGAGGTCGACCTCGCCAATCTCCTCGCCGCTGATTTCCGTCCGCCGCGGCTCGGGATACTTCTTCTTCAGCTCCTTGAGATCCTCGCGGATGATGTCAAGGATGTTGTTGCGGTCGGAAAGGATGCGATTGTACTCGCGGATCTTCGCAAGCAACTCCTGGTGCTCGCCACCAAGCTTTTCCTGCTCCAGGTTGACTAATTGGCCGAGAGTCATGCGAAGAATTGCATCGGCCTGGACCGGCGTGAGCGAGTAGGTCTCCTGCGTGCCCCGCTCCGACTGGAATATCTCATAACCGCCATCGCCCAAGGCACGGTGCAGCATGGCAGCGGGCGTTTGAATTAGGATCAGCCGCCGCTTGGCCTCGTCTTGGTTGGCCGAGGTGCGGATGGTGCGGATCACTTCGTCGATATTGGCCAAGGCCAACAATAGGCCTTCAACCGTATGCTTTCGCTGCCTAGCCTTGGCCAGCAAGAACAGCGTGCGGCGGCGGATGACGATCTCGCGGTGGCGGATGAACTCTTCCAGAAGCTCCTTGAAACCCATCACCCGCGGCTTGCCGTCAACCAGAGCGAGAAAGATCAGCGAGAAGGTGTCTTGCAGCGGTGAGAACTGGTAGAGCTGGGCGAGCACGACCTCCGGGTCGGCGTCTCGCTTCAACTCCAGCACTAGGCGGACCGGCTCATGCAGGTCGCTCTCGTTCCGTGAAGCCGAAATGCCGGCGATGCGGCCATCGTTGACCAGCTCCGCGATCCGCTCTTCGACGCGGTCGCGGGCGGCCTGATAGGGCACTTCGTTGACGACGATGCGGAAGCGGCCTTTGCCGTGTTCTTCAATGCGAGCACGGGCGCGGAGCGTGATCGTGCCGCGGCCTGTGTAATAACCGCGCCGCAGTCCGGCTCGGCCGCAGACGATGTTGCCCGTGGGGAAGTCTGGCCCAGGGACGATTTCCATCAGCTCGTCGATGGAAATATCGGGGTCGTCAATCAACCGAATTAGGGCATCGCAGACCTCCACTAAGTTGTGCGGAGGGATCGAGGTCGCCATGCCGACCGCGATGCCTTGCGAACCATTCACGAGCAGGTTAGGAAACTTGGAGGGCAATACCGACGGCTCCGTACCCTTCTCATCGTAGGTGGGCAGGAAATCGACCGTGTCCATCTTCGTGTCGTCCATCATCAGGGCGGCGACGGTGGACATGCGGGCCTCGGTATACCGCATGGCTGCGGCGGGAAGGCCGGCAATCGAGCCGAAATTTCCTTGCTTGTCGATGAGCGGATAGCGGGTGGCCCAATCCTGGGCCAGGCGAACCAGCGTCGGATAGATGGCCTGATCGCCGTGCGGGTGGTAGCGTTTCATCGTCTCGCCGACGATACCGGCACACTTCGACGTGGAAGCCCCGGGCGTGAGGCCCAGGTCGGACATGGCGACGAGAATTCGCCGCTGCGACGGTTTGAGGCCGTCGCGCACGTCGGGCAAAGCACGACTGACAATGACGCTCATCGCGTAGGTCAGGTAGCTGTCCTTGAGCTCTTCGTCGATAGGCCGCGGAATGAGCCGACCTAAGTGGATGTCACCACCTCTTGGGAGGGGTTCTTCAGGAGAAATATCCTCGGGTGGGGTGTCTTCGGGGTCAGGCGGATCGGGCGGAAGGTTGGAATCAGTGGACAAGGGGCATCCTTTCGTCGACAAACTGTACGGTAAGCGAGTCCGAGAACCCAGTTTCCACTCGGCCGGTATCAGGCCAAATGGGGCATCTCAGGACAACTTCCAAGCAAAAACCGCATCTTCTTTCCTGGTGGAAACTTACGGCCTTCGCGCTGTACGATGGCAAAGACAGAAATTATACCCGTTTTTGTACGTTCTTCAACGCCTCTTCACCTCTTCGTAAAACGGAAGTCATTCTGCTGCCTTTTCACCCAGCATTGCGAAATTCCGAAAAAGCTTTAGCCCCTCGGCCTGGCTCTTCTCGGGGTGAAATTGGGAGGCGAAGAGGTTATCTCGCCAAATCATCGAGCAGAAGGGGCTGCCGTAATCGGTCGTGGTGGCGATGACGTGGGCATCCTCCGGAACCACGTAATACGAGTGTACAAAGTAGAAGTAAGTCCCTGGGTCCATTCCCTCCAGCAAGGGGGGGTGCCGAGTGAAATCGACTTGGTTCCAGCCCATGTGCGGCACGGAGTAGCCTTGCGGCAAATCGAAGCGAACCACCTCGCCGCGCAGGATCCCAAGGCCCTTGTGGCGGCCGTTTTCATAGCTCACGTCAAAAAGCATTTGCAGGCCGAGGCAAATTCCCAGAAACGGCTTGCCCGAATCAATGGCCGCCAGCACGGGACGAATGAGCTTGCGGTTGCGCAATTCGGCGATCGCATCCTCGAACGCCCCCACGCCCGGCAGGACGATCTTGTCGGCCTTGGCAACGACCGCCGGGTCGTTGGTGACCACGGCCGGATGCCCGACCTTTTCAAACGCTTTTTGCACGGAGCGCAAGTTGCCCATGCCATAGTCAATAATGGCGATCATGGAAAAGTTCCGAATGTCCTTGAGTTGTATTGCTTAACTTCTTTCGGCTCTCCGCCGGGTTTGCGGATAATTGTGGTGCGGGCGTCCCGCCTGCCCAAGACGTTGTGGTTGAACTAGGCAGGCGAGACGCCCGCACCACAAACTTGGCGGAGAACCCTTCTTTCACATATTGTACTTGCAATAATTTTTCGATTGCTATTGCTGGTACGATTTTTCACCCACGCGGACGCTCGAAGAAACGCAAATAAAGGGAATTATCCCCCTAGTTTCCCTCTGTTGGTTCATTTGCCCCACGGCATCAATGGCCGGACTCCGCAAGGTCCGACGGCTCCAGTTCGGCCACATAAGGCAGGTTGCGATACATGTCCTGGTAATCGAGCCCATAGCCAACCACAAACACGTTGGGGATGTCAAAGACCACGTGGTGCGGCTTCAGGGACACTTCGCAACGGCCTTCCTTTCGCAGCAGCACGGCCGTGCGCACGCTCGCGGGTCCCAACTCGTCGATCAGCGGCAGCAATTCCCAAAGCGTGTTGCCGGTGTCGAAAATGTCGTCCACCAGCAGCACGTCGCGGCCGCGAACGTCGGACGACAACAGGTCGAGATTCAGCACCAGCGGGCCGGGCCGCGTGCTATTGCCGCGATAGCTGCGGGCTTGCACCAGTTCCATCCGCAGCGGCAGGTCGATTCGCCGGATCAAATCCGCCAGGAAGACAACGCTGCCGATCAGCACGCCGATGATCGTTAGCGGGCGGCCATCGTAATGGGTACGAAGTTCCTTGGCAAGCTGGTCGATGCCCTCGCGAAGTTGTTCCTGGCTGATCAAAGTTTTCATGGTCCGATCCCGTGGCGGTGGGAAGTGTGAAGGGTGTGAAGGGTGTGAAGGGTGTGAAGGGTGTGAAGGGTGTGAAGGGTGTGAAGGGTGTGAAGGGTGTGAAGGGCCCTCGGCGTTATGGTACTGAGTACTGAGTACTGAGTACTGACCACCGCCCGCTATTTCCTTCCCGGCACCATCGACCGGCCGGGGGTTTGATTCATGTCCAGCGAACGCACGCCATCGGCGTTCACCTGACCTGTTTTGAGGAAGTAAAGAATCTTCTGGGCTGCAAAACGCGAGGCCTGAAGCCCTTCGCGTTCCTGCTTGAAAAGTTCGGCGTCGCTCCGTCCGTCGCCCTCCAGGATCAGTAAATCCTTCGCCTGAGTATAGGTTAGCCTAGCACTGCGAGCGGTGAAATTCGACCCTTCGGCGATCACGTTGTCCAGCGCGGCCAGTTCCAGATTACCGCCGCTGCTGCCCGACACGGGACTCATGTCGTTGACCGCCAGGTTCTCGCATCGCATCACGACGGACTGCGGCCCAAGGCGGTTTGGATCGTCGCTTTCCAGCGTGGTCGTCCACGATTGTGCGGGCGCGTAGGCCGTGCGGACCTGCCCATGGAACACAAGATCTTTGCGAACCTTGTTGCCGGTGATCGACTTCATGAATCGCAGGTGGAGGCACGTCAACGAATTGAGGTCGGACGGACTGGGCGGTGGCGAGCCGAAGCCGACCGGGCGAGTTGTTGGCGGGCGTCCGGATCCGGCGAGCGGCCCGCCGGGCATGGAGAAACCTTGGCCGCCGCCACGGCGAACGCTGACCAACCAGCCCGGCCCGTCGGCGTGAAAATCGCCGCTGATATTGTTCAGATCGAGGTTTTTCAACTGAATGCGATCGTAGGAAACTTGCTGTCCGGCCTCGATCGTGCGGTTCTCGACGAAGACGCCGTCACCGCAGATCAGCTTTTCGACCAACGGCGGCTGCTGCGGCTTGGCATCCGAGAAGCTGATCGGCTGCTGGAAGTAGATATCGAGCCAACTGGTCTGCAACCGTTGCGAATTACCCGTGACGTTGACCAATTCCTGGAAATGGGCCTTGCGGCCGTCGAAGACCATCCCCTTTTGCCAATCGATCTTCACGGTGCCGGCTTGGCTTAGGGGTCGGTTTTCCAGGTCGCGATCGAGGAACTTTTCCATCTGCCCGGGGCCTTCCATGGTGAGCTTGTTGGCGCCCCGATCGATCTGAATGTTTGGTCCGGTAAGGCTCATGCCACGGCCCTCCATGTGGGCCGGTTCGCCTTTAACCGTCACCTTGGTCCGTGGCGAGTTGGCCTCCGTGGCATGCAGCCATTGGCCCGTGATCAACAGCGGTAGATCGTTAGGCTGAGCCGTTTGCGTTTCTTGCAGTTTCACGTTATCGACGACCGTGACCTCGGTCAGATCGCCATGCTGCTGATCGCGCAGGAGCACGCGCGCTTGCAGCAGGCGGCCACTAATTTCCAGATGCGATTGCCGACCATCGGCCGCCACGGGACCTTGCGTGCCCAGCGGCGGGATTCGTGACACCGCAGGCGCGGCTGCTCCCCTCTCCCCTTGCGAGAGACTGGCCGAGGGTGGGGAGGCCGTGGTCGATTGCAGATAAGGCTCGGGCGAGCTGGCTACGGCAACTCCTGCCGTGGAAGCAGCGGGTGCGACAGGCGCAGTGCTGGTGAACCAAACTTCCAATCGCTGTACCTTGCTGGAGAATTGGGGCGATGTGCCCACGACGCTACCTTCGGCAAGCAGTCGATCGGGCTGGAAGCTGCTCTGCCCTGCGGCGTTTTGGGGTGTCTCGTGCAGCCAGAAGTGAATATCTCGGGCATCGAGCTGGCCCATGGCCTGGAGTTTCAGTGTTGCCCCGCCGCTGAGCGAGATCACTTGGCTCTGGTCCTGGGGCCGAATCTCCAGCTTCTCGCGCCAACGGGCTTCAAGCTGTTGACCTGGCCGGTCGGCCATTTTACCTCGCAGCCATCCGGGGCCTCCGGCAATCAACTGAAATTGCCCCGTGTGGCCTGGCGGTCCTGGGGTATAGCGAAGGCTTTGCGTGTGAATTTCGTTGGATTCCTTTTGCAGCATCACCTCCTGCGTGTCTTCCAGATAGATCTGTCCATCGTTCAGGTTGTATTGCAATCTTCCAGCTCGAGCTTGCAGATGATCCATCGGCGCGCTGAGCGTGGTGGGTGTGCCCTGAGCCACAATGCGGGTAGGTTGGAGATCAAATCCCGGCGCGGTCTGTTTTGAGGGCGGTGTCGCGCCCGGCCGCGGGGCCGGCCGCGTGAAGAAGATCGAAAGCAGCTCGCAGCTCATGCGGTCGCACGGGCCGTTGGGCTGAATCCGCAGCACGTCAACCTGGTCGCGGAAGGTGGCTATTTGCTCGATCAGATGGAAGTGGAACGGCCCACGGCAGGTAATCTCAATCGGTGCGGCAGGCGAGGAGAGCGTACCCAGCATCGCCGAGCCCGTCGGTTGCGACTGGGGGGCGTTGCCCTTGGCCGTCGCCGCCGAGGCCGAACTCATATCCAAGTGCAATCGCTCGACGTGTTCGAGCTGGAACTGTTCGATGCCGCCGATGTTCGGTCCGTCCTGGTTCGCGACTCGCGGTCCCAGGCGAGGCAAGAGCTTGATCTCCATCTGCCGCCCGCGGCCCGAGTGAAGACCCCAGCGAAAATCGACCTCGCTGGCCGTGGTGATTCGCTGTTCACTGAGATCGACGTCGTGGGTATTCACGAGCAAGTCGTCTTGACCGTTCGGCCGCTTACCTTGGCTGCGGATCCGCACCGGCCCGCGAAGCCGGCCTTCGATCAGCCGGCCGATGCCGCCTTTATTTAGATCCAGCGGCCGGTCGAAACGCAGATTCGCGCCCTCGGGCACCTCCAACACCACGGCGTGGCGCAATCGCTCGATGGGGTCGAGCACGGTCTCATCGAGCATGAAGATGATCGTCAGCGGCTTGAGATCAACCCAGCCGTTATCGTGGTTCTGGTACTTCTGCCACAGCAGCATGGCCCGGCCGTTGCTGTTGATGGTTTTGGCGTCGCGAAGCTGCCAGGAGTCGGGCGGGAAGAGAACCGCAAGATCGTTGCCTCGCGGCACGGTGGACACGGTGGTCGGGCCGGTGGACTCTTTGGGCAGCGGGGGCGGCGGTTCGATCCACGGCACCGCCAACAGCGCGTAGGTCCAATAAGCCACCAGCACGATGGCGAAGCTGGCACCGATATGGATCGTGCGAGGCGTCACCGCTGGATAATTACACGCGATCCCACGGAAAGAATTCCAATCACGTCGTCCATGTCCTGCTCGTTCAGCCAGATCGAGCTGCGACTATTCGCGCCGGTCGTGACCCGTGTATCGTTGGTTCCCTGCATGTTGATATTGCCGTTGGCATGACCCAATTCGATCCACGCCTTACCCGATTCACTGCCGGCGACTGCCGTCCGTAATCGTTTATCGCGAACCGTACACAAATTCGGGGCTTGGCACAAGTCGTTGCTCAACACGACACTGAATCGGCCCGCATAGCGGCCTTCGAGCATCAACGTCATTTCCGAGCGATCGGTGCTGATATGCGCGCTGAAGGGACCTTTGAATACCTTAAGCTCCTTGCCCGGCGGAAGGTTTTGTGGATCGCCAATGCCGTTGATGCGTGCCAGAAGCAAGGCCGGCACCTTGTAGCGGTCGGCGATGGTCTCCAAGGTGTCGCCTGTCTGAACCAAGTAAGGATTATCCAAGCAGTGCTCGCGTGAGTAGATCACCTTGGCGGCCATCTGGTCCAGAATTCGCGTAACCTCTCGCGCCTGGAATGTTGGCAGGTCGGGGTTGCCGTAAAGCTGACTAAGAATCAACAGCGCGTCGGCAAATCGGTTCTCTCCAACCTTCAGCCTGACCTGCTGCATGATCAGTTCAAGATTAGTTGACGACGAAGTGTTGGCCGGCGTTGGCGGCACGGCACCTAGCGGAGTCGCGGGATTGATCGTAAGCGGCGGAGGAAGAGAAGTAGCCGGGCCGCTTCCTGTACCAAATGGATCTCGGACGCCCGATGGGTAATTCAAACCTAGCGGCGAGACCGGCACTGCAAGCGAGACCTGCGCGGCAGGCGGCGGGGTGGCCAATGCACCCGAGCCAGCGGACGGAAATGGCGGTGCTATATTCGTCGGGCCGGCGGCCACGGGTGGCTGGAACGGCGGGGCTATTAAGCCAGCGGCCGGCGGACTGGACATCGGCGGCGGTTGTGCCGGAAAACCAGCAATGCCGTTGGTTTCCTGGCCGGCCGAGATTGCTGTCGGCGGGGCATTCGTCAGACCGGGAATATCGATCCTCGGCGGCCTTGTATCTCCCGACAGCCCCGGTGGCAACGCAGGCTCCGGCGAACGGTTCAGCGAGAGGTAGACCCCGCCAAGCACTGCGAGCAAAAGGCCGAAAAACACGATATTTTTGAGCGCATTCATGACCGTCCTCCTTGACGAATCATGTCCAATATGTGAGAACCAACCTGCCATTGGTGGCGACATCCTATCGCCCGACACCAACCAATCCAGCCAAAGATTACCGACTTTAGCGCGGGCATCCTACGCGAAAAAGATTTATAATGCTATGGCAGTTTGGACGGGTATTTTATTGATTTCGCCCGTCCAGCGTTCGGCGCGGGTCTCCTGACCCCGCCGAAACGTCCGACCGGGTGTGTGGCAAGATTCTCTGGCAGACGGATGCCATCGTGGCACGGGCATCTTGCCCGTGTCGAATTCCACGGGCTGGAAGCCCGTGCCACGCGATTGCCAGAAAATCTTGCCACACACCTGGCCGGATGCCTGCTTGAATGTGACCTTGAATATGACCTGCTTGAATATAACGAGCCAATTTGTTAACATGGAAGACTACGATGTATATCCGTGTAGAGTCGAAAATACCAACCAAAGGTTCCCTTGATGTGGAAAAACCCCCTTCTTCTGAGTGTCACGCCTGTCGTCCGGCAGGCGGTAGTCATAGCAGTGTGCTGCGCGACTGCGTTCGTAACGCCGCAAGCCCGAGCAGTTGAACTTGTCGGTGGACAGGCCGTTCGGCAGGCGGTTACCGACCTGATCGCCACTTTTGCGGTGCGCTACCCCCAAGGTCCGCAGTATCTGGCAAGGCTGGATCGCATCGAAAGCGAGATGAAAACGGCGGCTGGCCCCAAGGTAGTGGAGCTTCAACGGCAATTTGAGAGCCTGCGACGCGAGGCATTGCTGGCCAACCCACTCCTTAGCGAGCAGCCGTTGCTGTTCGTTGTGCGAGCGCAGTATGCGTCTGACCATCACAACACCGAGACGATGTTTCAGACGGGCGAGATCAACACGGGTAGCTTCCGTGGCGGTGGTTCGTTGAAAACGATCCGACTTACCCAGCCCGCTCCGCAGTCCGGCCCTGATGCCAAAGCGGCCAACGCATCCGTTGCGGTTGCGACGAGTATTTATGAGGTGCCCAAGGGCATCGTGCGCGATCCCGACATTAGTTTTGACGGCAAAAAAGTCCTCTTCTCGATGCGATTGGACGCCCGAGACGATTACCACCTCTACGAGATCAACATTGACGGCACGAACCTGAAGCAATTGACCTTCGGCCCGGGCGTCAGCGATATTGACCCGATCCACCTGCCCAGCGGCCAGATCCTCTTCACATCGACCCGCGAGCCCAAATACTGTATGTGCAACCGGCACATCATGGGCAACCTCTTCACGATGGATGCGGACGGGGCCAACATCCAACAGATTGGCCACAGCACGCTGCACGAGGGGCATGCCTCCTTGCTGCCCGACGGTCGCGTGATTTACGATCGCTGGGAGTACGTCGATCGCAACTTTGGTGACGCACAGGGCCTCTGGACGACCAACCCCGACGGCACCAACCATGTGGTGTATTACGGCAACAGCACCGAGTCGCCTGGGGCAAAGCTTGAAGCCCGCGCCATTCCCGGCACGGAGCAGGTAATCTGCACTTTCTCCTCATGCCACGACCGCCCTTGGGGTGCGCTGGCGATTCTCGACCGGCGGTTGGGCGTGGATGGCCGCGCGCCGGTAGTACGGACCTGGCCTGCTCCTGCCGTCGGCCGGGTCGGCCACGGAGGTTACGACACGTTTCAGAGTATTCGACCTAAATACCAGAACCCCTACCCGCTCTCGGCCAACTATTTTCTTTGCTCGCGCATGACGGGGCAGGGAGAGCAGATGGGGATCTACCTGCTGGATGTTTTTGGCAACGAGATTTTGGTCCATGTCGAAGGCCCCGGGTGCTTCAATCCCCGGCCGCTGGCTGCAAGGGTCAGGCCGCCGGTTATTCCCTCGCGCGTTGATCTCAGCAAGACGGAAGGGTATTTTTACGTGTCCAATGTGTATCAAGGCACGGGCATGGACAAGATTAAGCCGGGGAGCGTCAAGCAACTCCGCGTCGTGGAATCGCCCGAGAAACGCTTTTGGACACACACCGGCTGGGATGGCGGCACCGGGCAGCAGGCACCGGGCATGGCCTGGAACGACTTTAATAACAAGGCCATCGTCGGTACGGCACCCGTCGAAGCCGACGGCAGCGCATATTTCGCCGTGCCGGCAGATAAGTTCGTCTATTTCCAATTGCTCGACGAGAAGGGCATGCTCGTGCAGTCAATGCGAAGCGGCACGATCGCACGGCCGGGCGAACATGCCGGCTGCGTCGGCTGCCACGAGTATCGACTCGGCACCGCCACCAGTAACACCACGCCGCTGGCCATGCGTCGGAATCCAAGCAAGCTCACGCCCTGGTACGGTCCGGCGAGAAACTTCAGCTACCTTGTCGAGGTCCAGCCGGCCTTCGATCGAAATTGTGTATCGTGCCATGATTATGGCAAGGAGGCAGGCAAAAAGCTCAACCTGGCAGGGGACGTCAACTCGTGTTTCAATACCTCCTACGTGGAACTCCGCAGGAAAAACTATGTTAAGGTTGTAGGGGCGGGGCCTGCCCGCGTGCTCATGCCCATGACCTGGGGATCGCACGTCAGCCGCTTGGCGGAAGTCCTTGTGAAGGGGCACGGCAAGGCGGAGATTGACCGTGAGGTGAAGCTTAATCACGAGGACTTCGACCGCATTGTCACCTGGATTGACATCAACGCCCCGTATTACCCCGAGTATGCCGGGGGCATGTATCGCGACAATGCCTACGGTCGCTGTCCGCTCAATGGCGGGCAGGTGCAGAAGCTCGGCAGTCTGACCGGCGTGAATGTCGCCGGTGATATGCTGCAAGCGAGTTTCACACGACCGGAAATCAGTCCTTGCTTGGCACGCATTCCAAACAAGAGCGATCCGCGATACAGCCAGGCACTGGCGATTCTGCAAGCCGGCAAAGAAATGTTGACCAAGCATCCCCGTCCCGACATGCCCGGCTCGAATCTCGACAACCCGCTAGAGATTAAGCAACAGTGCAAGTTCGATCGGTTCCAGCAAGCCGAGGCCCAGGCGCGGGCAGCCATCATTGCCGGGCAAAAGAAGTATGAGCGACCCAAAGTGGAATGAAGCAGTCGGCCCCCGCCAGATTGCCCAGGTCATTTACAAAACTTATTCACCTGCCAGACGAGCTGGCAGGATTTTCAACGATTTCGATTAGGAAAACACATCATGTCCGATCTGTCGCTGTTTGATCTAACGGGAAAAAAGGCATTCGTGACCGGGGCCGCGGTGGGCATCGGCCGCGGCTGTGCGATTGCGCTGGCCAAGGCCGGCGCCGACGTGGCCATTGTCGATCTTAACGAGAAGGCGGGCCTGAAAACGGTCGAGGAAATCCGCGCGTTGGGTCGAGACTCCCTATGGGTCCGCTGCGACGTCACGCAGCGAGAACAGGTGCAGGAGATGGTTGGCCGCATTGCCCAGCACTTCGGCCGATTGGACATCGCCGTGAACAACGCCGGCATCGCTATCCTGGGCGCGGATGAATCGCTGGATCAGGCCGATTGGGATAAGGTCATCGCCCTCAACCTGACCGGCGTTTTTCTTTGCGCGCAGGCCGAGGCCCAGCAGATGCTGCGGCAAATGCCGATTGAAGGGAAGATCATCAACATCGCTTCCATGTCGGCAACCATTGCCAACTGCAACGCTTCGTATGACGCTTCCAAGGCCGGCGTGGTCCACATGACCAAGACGCTGGCCGCCGAGTGGGGCCGCTACAATATCAACGTCAATTGCATCAGCCCCAGCTACCTACTCACGCCGATGCATGCTTCCACGCCGCTGGTCGCGCGGCAGCGGATCCGCGAGTTGACCCCCATGGGCTACATGGAACGGCCCGAGGATCTGCATGGGGCGGTCATTTTCCTCGCTTCGGCCGCCTCGCACTATGTCACGGGGCACGATCTGATGGTCGACGGCGGCCACACGCTCAACGCCTGGCTGACGCCGTTGTCCCGCGCTGTGCCGCCGCGAGTCAGCCCCCAGGAAGAGACCGTCCAGATGAAGCACGACCTTGATTCGCTGGGCCTTTCCTACGATGCCGACGGCATCAACCCCGACCTTCATCCCGAGATCGCCGATGTCTTCAAGGCGGCCTTTGGCATCAAGTAATTTTTTTCTTCTACCCTTGCGTCACGGGTGCGGGGTGATCGCAAGGATCGTGATTTCACGTTCCTCTCGCTCGTGCCGCGGCCACACTGGTCGTGCGGCGAGGGTGGGGGGACGTTTTTTTTAGCCGTTATGGGCCAGGTGACCTGCGGACGAACTTTCCGTTTCCAACTTTCCCGTCGAGTTCTGCCACACCTCCGCAAAGGATACAAATAGCCCGGCGGGGCCTTCGAGCTTTCTCATCAAGAAAGCCTACCAGACCCGCCGGGCGGCTTTGTCGTTTGGCCGATGGCTCAACGTGAGCCACCGACACTGGAGCGACAGCCATGGACTACACTGCTGCACGCCCGTGCGATCCGTAAATCGCTCGGCTCTTGCAGGTTCCGGCCGAATCCGACCGGAGCGCAGTGCTGGAAACGCGGAACCCTGTGTTGTTGTTCCGGTTGTCCGGCGTGTTCCTGTTGCGTTTGGCGGAACGGGTGTTGTTCGGCCTGTTGTTCCAGGAACCGCCACGAAGGACACGGCTATCTGGCCGTCGGCCCCACAAATATCGTACCCCACAACAAATCTTTCCGCAACCGCCAAGTATCGGCATGACCCGCATGACCCAGCCAAGCACGAATCCGCTGAGTAAGACTTTGAGGCGACAGAAGCCCTGCTCGATAAAGACGCTGATACATCCGCAAGCGGCGGCCGAAACGGGCAAGGCCCTTACGATCCAGGAACCGATGGTCCGGCCACATACGGTAGCCCAAAAATCGCAAGCCATCTTCCACCCGGCTGATCGTTCGTTTCTTGGGGTGCAGCCAGAGCCGTAGCCCAAGGAGGTATTGTTCGACGGCACGACGAACGTCGCCAAGCCGACGCCGGTCGTTGTCGAGGATCACGAAATCATCGCAGTATCGGATGTAATAGCGACATCGAAGCCGCTCCTTGACGAAGTGGTCCAGCGAGTCGAGGTAAACGTTGGCAAAGAACTGGCTTGTCTGATTACCGATAGGAATTCCACGCTGTCGCTCCAAGGTCGTGAACAGGTCATCGCCAGGAAAAAACCCCGGCACATCTTCCTGGGGATTGGAGTGCTTGACAATCACGCCCACCAACCCCATGACGTCAGAATCCTTGATCTTTCTCGCCAGACGTTCCAAAAGCATGAAGTGATCGACGCTCGGAAAGAACTTGCGAACATCGCACTTCAGCACGTAGCGGTTCTTCCGGGCAAAGGCCGTATAGCGGTCTACAGCAGCGTGCGTCCCTTTGCCCCGGCGGCATGCGTAGCTGTCGAAAACAAACGACCGCTCGAAGATCGGCTCCAGGACGTTACACAGGGCATGATGGACCACGCGGTCCCGGTAAGGTGCGGCACTGATCAGCCGTGGTTTGGGATCGGTGATCGTGAACGTACGGAACGGCCCCGGCTGGTAGGTCCGCTCCAACAATTCCCGCCGCAGACCGACCAGATTCTTTTCCAGATCGAACTCAAATGCCTCGACGGCCTGCTTCGAGCGTTTCCCGCGTCGGGCCTTGCGGGCAGCGCGATACAAGTTCTCGAAACTCGTCAGTTCCTCCCAAAGGTTCCCGTAACGTCGCATCCTTCGATCCTCAAGGGAATTGCAGCGTCAGGCGGGCGATTGCCGATGCCAACCACCTACCTGTCGCCCGATGTCCGTAAGCCCCTCGGCAGCCATGCCGTAGCTTTTCAGCGACAGGCAGCGCATGTCCTTGGCCAAGCGTATCTGAAATCGTAGGATTTCCAAGTCGAGATTCACTTGATCCAAGATGGCCTTCCGACTCCGCGTGTATTTGGCGCGGATCAGGTTTTCCAAAACCTCGTAAAGCTGCCTTTCCATACGCTCGCCCAGCACAAAACGCTGGTCGCGGGGAAACTTGGCGATCTTGGGGTTCAACCACAACATAAAATCGTAGAAGGCGCGGATGATCGGTAGTTCTTCGTCGCGTGGCATAGCCGGATCGCTCCTGTCAACTCGAAAAAATATATCGCGCGCCGCTGCGCGGCTTGGGTAAAAGGGAAAAAGGGAAAACGGCAAAGGGTAACACTGCCAGAGGCCATAGTATTACTGAGTCCTGGAAACGCGGAACCCTGTGCTGAAGTTCCGGTTGTCCGGCGTGCTCCTGTTGCGAGTGGCGGAACGGGTGAAGTCCGGCCCGTCGCTCCAGGAACCGCCACGAAGGACACGGCTATCTCCGGAATCTGGGCCGTTTGGGTCGTCTGCGAGAGACTTGGCATAGTATTCCGCCCCGTACCAATCCGAGCACCACTGCCAGGCATTTCCGTGCATATCGTACAGACCAAAGGCATTCGGCTGGAATGAACTCACCGGCGACGTAAACACGTAGCCATCGCTGGCTTTGATCGCCAAAAAATCAGGGAACTTCGCCTTGAATGTCGCGTCGGCCACGTTACCAACCTTGGCCAGCGTCTCGGGGTCATCGCCGCTGGAATACCGAGTTGTCGTCCCCGCACGGCAGGCATATTCCCACTCGGCCTCCGTGGGCAATCGGTAGGTCTTGCCCTCTTTTTTGCTGAGCCACTCGCAGAACGCAACTGCGTCGTTCCAGCTTACGTTGACCACCGGATGTTCGTCGGTCTGCTCGAAACCAGCGTTTTGCCATGAGTATTTCTCGTTGAGGGCGAACTTCTTTTCGTCGGGGTTCCAGCCGAAGGCTCCCTTGCCTCCGACGCCTTTTTCTGCGTCCGTCTTGTACCCTGTGTCGGTGACAAACTGCCGAAACTGGCCCCGCGTGACGTGGTAGGTGCCCAGGTAGAACGGCTTCGTGATCCGAACTCGGTGCTGAGGGTGCTCGTCCTTGAATGAGTCAGCTTTCAGAATATCCGTGTCGTAGGTCTTGTTGAAAAACGCAGCCGTAGCCTCCGCCGACTCTCCGCTCCCCATCTTGAACTCACCCGCCGGAATGAGCGTCAGCTTCAACTTCATCTCGTTGCCCAATTCCACCACTTGAGTTTTCGCTACGCTCGGATTTTCTGGCCCAGGGATCGGTGCATGGTGCGGCAACAGAATACAGGTGATACCGATAACGAAGATAACCATTGCGGCATAGCCGATTCCGATCCGGCACCAACTTACGGGGGTAGGCGGTCGGAGTTGTGACTTCAATGCCGCCACCACGCCTTGATGGGTTTGGATCGCAGCCTGGATACCCATAGCTTCCTGGTGTTCGGACTCAAGTCCCGTCAGTTTCTTCTTCAATGCATAGATTTTCCAGCGAATCGCCGCGATCCTGGCCAGGATACCGAGGTGTGCGATGGTTGCAATACAGATAGCCTTGACCTCCGTGCAGACGAGCCGGAAAGACTTGGCAATCTGCGACCACATCGACGGCAGCGGCTCCACGGGGGGAGGTGGCACGTTTGGTTCAGTCGCTGGATTGGGTTCCACGTTCTCCTGCCCAGGTTCCTTGTGCGACAGCTTGAATACCGAGGCCGCAGCCAGCAAATCGTGGATGTCGGAATAGCGGTTCTCCGGCTTTCGTGCCAACAGGCGTGAAAGAATCTGGTCAAAGACCGGGGGCACCGTGGGGTTGATCTGAGACGCAGGCAGCCATGCGCCCACTGGCCGATCGCCGGTCAGCAGTTCGTAGAACATGATCCCTAGTGAGTATAGGTCCGTTCGCTGGTCAACGGTGTCGGGCGCGCTTAACTGCTCGGGAGCCATATACTCGTAGGTTCCCGGCAGTTGGCCCGTCGTGGTGAGTGCTGTTTGGTTCGTGTCAGCTCGCTTTCCAACACCCAAATCCGCGAGGAGAACATGCCCATCCTGGGCGATGAGGATGTTGGAAGGCTTGATGTCCCGGTGGATGACCCCGACCGCATGAACGGCTGCCAGCCCCTTGCATACCTGCTCAAACCAGGGAAGGACATTCTCGAATGACGGCATTTTTTGCCGCTGCTTCATGTCCGCGATGGTGTCCCGTAGGTTGTGTCCATCAACCCACTCCATGATCAGGTATCTGAACTGTTCGGCACGACCGTAACTAAGAAGCCTGACGACGTTGGCGTTTGAAACCCGTTTCATCAGGGTAATTTCCTGCTTGAACCGTTCCGCCGCTTGGCGATCGACACCGGCACCGGGCAAAAGCAGTTTGATGGCAACGGGCTTATTGTCTGCTTCACTACGACCGTGGAGTACGAGTCCCATGCCGCCCCGAGCCACATAGCGATCCGCCAGAAACTCTCCATACTTGACGGGGATGACGAGAGGCGATGGGTAACTGGTGCCGAGGTCCAATACCAAGATAGATTGACCGCAACTGAGGCAGGAAACAGGCTCGGTAGTGGGAGCGGGAACAGACTTGGAGCCACATGATGGACAAGCCGATCCGCGGGACGCGCGATCTCTCTCAGGCCCCCTCTGGCCGGAAACGCACTCAAAATCGGTGGTCCCGATGCGGAATCTGACTCCGGCGGTCAGCCCTATTTCTTGCACGGCCGTGTCGCCCACCGAGAGCTTGTTGTCCGATCCGACGCATCGCAGTCTGGCCGTCCCGTCTTCGGTAAGGTCTACCCTCGCATGCGTACGGTCTACCGTGTCGTCGGCCAGCACGACGGTGTTTGCCACCGTGCGCCCGATGGTCAGCCCATTAGCCAGATAGAATTCGTCGGTGTGCCCGTTCGAGCGGCGCACGCGCAGGAGCAGCCCGGCCGAACTGGAAGAGCTTCCGGTCTTAACGCGCTCATCGAACATTAACTCATCCTTTCATCCAAGACCAATCAGGCGAGGCCACCTTTGTTCTGCCCATAGGAACGCCATATAAGTGGCTGCCCACGTCCCTAACAGCAGAATGAGCAGATGGCAGAAATCCCCCAACCAGATGTAGGAACTGTATTGTTCAACGTGGGGCTTTTCCAGAAGCAGTGCCGCGGGACGGGAATAGCAGAACATTGATAGCAGGTCGACGAAGACTGCGGTCTTGCATAGACGTTCCTTGCCAGTCCTAACGTCGGCAAGCGGGCTTTGGAGCGTTACGATCAGCGGTCGAAATATACGATCCTTGCTGTGTGATTCCTCCACCAACCCCCCCACGGCGACAACACTGATCAGGAGCTGCGGCATAATGAGCAGCGGCAAAGCGGCCACGGCTGCTTCCTCGGTCCGTGCCAAGGCGGACATGAGAAGCCCCAGCCCCAGCCCGCATGTGTACGAGGCCAGCAGCACTGCAAAGAACCCCAGTCGTGGCATTTCCAACAACGCGCGGACTCGGTCTTCCGGCATGACATAGGCGCAACCGATTCGTATGACCGCGACAAGCAATACGAGTTGAACGATGCCGACAAGGCTATAAACGCCCCATTTGGCACTTAGATATGCGCCAGGCCGCAGCCCCGCAAGGCGTTCCCGCACGTAAAGTCGCCGCTCCCGCACCAAGTCACGGGCCGAGTTATTCAGCCCCAGCCAGATCGAGATAACGATACAGAAGAAGTATACCGGAACCAGCTTACCGACATTGAATTGTGTCAAACACACAAGCAATCCCAGAACCAGGGGCTGAGCCAGCATCACGAGCCAAAGTCCTGAATCGCGCCAGATTCCCAACAAGGCTCGCCAACCCACAATCAACGACTGCTTCCACACGTCGTCGGCAATCGCCCGAGCAGCCAACTCGCTAATCGCCGTTCGGCTAGGTGATGAGTGGCCGCTTGAGTCCGATAGTGGCTTAACCAGGGAAACACCCTGCAATGCCGGGGAGGGACGAACCGGTTGTTGTTCGGCCCCGAGCGCTGCCTGCTTGATCGGAACGGCCGCAACGGGGAGAAATCGCCCGGCAGCAAGTTTATCGTATAAGTCGGCGAAGCCGTGGCACTCAAAATGCTCAAGCACCCCGCCAGGTGGCCCCACATAACCGATTCGGCCCACGCCTTCAATCACGCCCAGGACGATCACCATGTCGAGCAGGCGCACATTCTCCATCAAATGGGTTGTGCAGATGACCGTTGTCCCGCGACTGGCCACATAGCGGAGTTGCTCCATCAGGTTGGCTTCACCGGCCGGGTCCAACCCCGAAGTAGGCTCATCGAGAAGAAGGACTCTTGGCCGTTTCAGTAGTTCCACGGCGACGCTCAAGCGTTTGCGCTGCCCGCCGCTGAGAATAGACGCTCGCTTGTCGGCATGGTCCGTCAACCCGACTCGCTCCAGGGCCTGTTCCACGGCCTGAGCCATTTCGGTGGCCCCAGCACCCGAGTCCAGCCGAAGCCTAGCCGCGAAACGAAGGTTTTCCCGCACCGTCAGCGTCAGGTAAACAACATCGTCTTGAGGAACATGCCCCAGGATCGCGCGGTATTCGTCGCGGGCCTCGTTAATGTCTTGTTGATTGTCGAAGACGATTCGGCCGATGCCCGCTCGATGGTAGCTGGCGATACAGTTCAAAAGCGTACTCTTGCCCGCCCCGCTTGGGCCAAGGATTCCCACGAAGGAGTCAGCCGGAATCGAAAATCCAGCATCCCTGACCAGCACTTTACCCCCTTTGGAAATGGACAGACCTGCCGCAGCGATGCTGGCACCGCGGGCCGCGAAATCGAGCCTGAGCCCATCCTCGCATACGCGATACGCCGTTGCAGTGCCGAACTGGATGCGGTCGCCAGGCTGGGCACGGACCGAACGAACGCGAACACCATTTACAAACGTCCCGAAACGGCTATACTGCCCGTGCTTGGGTTTGTCCTTTTGGATTGAACGAAGTTACCGCCGGTCGGCATCGCACTGCCCAGCCGAGGTGGGGCAACTACGAAAATGTCGATGGATTTCGTGATCGGCGCAGACCGCGACCGGAGGAAAACGCGGTCGTCGACAGAGCCACCTCGGAAAAAATGCTTCAGACTTGGAGAAAAGTTTCCTTGTCAAAAAGC
>Ga0194057_10000549_pt1 | contig 19314 bp, 17 predicted proteins | sample SepL4415m_MetaG_FD_155474 | JGI IMG/M metagenome (GOLD analysis project Ga0194057, IMG submission 155474) | Anoxic zone freshwater microbial communities from boreal shield lake in IISD Experimental Lakes Area, Ontario, Canada - Sep2016-L442-15m | ecosystem: Environmental > Aquatic > Freshwater... | reverse complement strand
GTGCCGGGGGCGCGGTTGTTGAAGACACGCTCGAACCCGGACGGTTTGAGATTCGAGCCAAGCACGTCATTAATGCCACGGGTGTGTGGGCTGACACTCTCGATCCTTCAGTCACACTTCAACCCTCACGCGGTACTCACGTCGTACTGCGTGCTTCCACTCTCGGTTTTCCGCAGGCCTCGATGATTGTTCCCGTGCCCGGTCACATGGGTCGATTCGTCTTTGCGATTCCGCAGCCCGATGGCCTGGTGTATTGCGGCCTCACCGATGTGGTGGAAGAGGCGCGCCCACTTCCTGACGAGCCCGTTGCGACAGCGGCCGAAATCGACTGGATCCTCGAGGTCATCTCATCGGTGTTGGCTGCGCCAGTAACGGCGGCCGATGCCGTGGGCTCGTTCGCGGGTCTGCGTCCGCTGGTGGCGCCCGACGACGGCGGAGCAGGGGCAACGTCAGACATCTCGCGCAAGCACCTGATTCGCAAGACCGGCGATTCGTTGATCACGGTCACAGGCGGCAAACTCACGACCTACCGGCGCATGGCGCAAGACGTGGTCGACCTGATTACACCGGTGCCCTGTCGCACGCACGAACTCCCGCTCGTCGGTGCAGGTAACTCCGTGATCGAATCGGTTCCTCGGCTGCAACGACGATTTGGCACGGAGGCGGGCCGTGTTGCCGCGTATGCCGAAGATCGACCCGAACTACTTGAGCCACTGGCACCCGGAATCGCAGTTCTGGGCGTTGAGATTGTGCACGCGGTGCGAAGTGAAGGTGCGAACGACCTCGACGACATTCTGGCTCGACGCACGCGACTGTCACTCGTTCCTGACGACCTGGCGGCCGCTACTCCGCGCGCCGCTGAGATTCTCGCGTCGATCGAGCGCTGACGGCGAGAGCCGGCACCTCCTAGTACATCAGCGCCGACGCAGCGGCGAACCCCACTGCTATGCCAGCAACCACGGTGACTGCCTGTGCCAGGGTCAGCGCTCGCTTCCCATCGTTCGCCTTCGGGTCGACGGCAGGCGGACCGCCCTGTTGGCCTAGAGGTGATGCCATGACGCGTGCCCTCATTTCGGCCATCTCTGTCTCGCTCGTGCCGTCATCGCGTCCCATGTCGTCAATTGACTTCAGCGCTGTGGCCAGGGTGTAGCCGCGCGGGTATCCCGGGACGCGACGCGAGACGGGTGCGGCGTCTGCGTAGAAGACGGCGTGCAGAGTGTTGCGACGTAACAGATCGATGAGGGGAAATGCCCCCAGCGCAAGAAGAAGGAGGCCAAAGCCAATGCCGCCCCATCCGCCATATTCGGGTTGATCACTCGCGTTGCTCAACACCGTCCACGCCTGTGGCAAAAACGCGGCTGGCCACACCAAAGGAATGAGGTGGGGTCCTGGTAGTCGAGGGCTCATGACTCGATATCCGGCGAGACCGATGAGTCCGGCGATGACTGATGCCAGAAGAAGTGACGGTGCCCCAGCAGGGCAGGTCGCGACAGGTACCGCACCACCGTCAGCGGGACACAGGCCGCCAGCGGTCACGATCGAGCCGAAACCGAGGAAGAGTCCGGTCAGGCCGGCGCTCAGAGCGAGCAGCGACACAAGCATCGCGATGATCCGCAGCGACCTGCTCATGTGACCGACGCTAGCGGGTGGCGACGTAGTTGTTAGCGGCGTGCGGGTGACAGTTTCGGAACGGCGAAAAGCGCCAAGACCGTTGAGGCCGCGAGGAGTGCGAAGAGCGCGGTCCACGACCCGGTCAGGTCGAGCAGAATTCCAGCGGAAATCGGACCGATCGCCGCGAGCAGGTACATACCGGCGTAGACCATGGCGGTGAGTCTCGCCGCATGGACGGCGTCGTTGCTCAGCATTCCGATCAGGGCCTGTCCGAGCGCAAACCAGCCGCTGTTCGACAGGCCAAAGAGCACCATCCAGAGAGCGGTCGCCGTCAAAGGCAGGAAGGCAATTCCGGCGAATGCCACCAGGTCGACAATCACGACAACGGCGAGTAGTGCGCGTGGAAAGCGTGTGCGCTGCAGCAGAGGAGGGAGGAAGAGTGCTGCGATGAATCCGACCGCCGACGACAAGCCAAATGCGGCGCCGGCATCGGCCTGTGAGAGTCCGCGCGCTTCCAGCGAGGGGGCGAGCCATGCCACGGTGGTGTAGAAGGTAATCGAGTTGATAGCGAGGAAGGCGGTGATGGCCCATGCGGTGCTGCTGCGCCACGGCAGGTCGCTGAGGCGTGACGCACGTCGAACGACGGGCGGTGCGGTACGCTCACGCCGCTCAACAACGGTCCAGATGAGCCAGGCGACGGCGGCGGGAATCGCCCAGAAGGCGAGCGCTACCTGCCAGGATCCGAAGTGATTCTCAAGCGGAACGGTGAACGTCGCGCCCAGAGCCGCCCCGATCATCATGGCGGTGGTCCAGACGCCGGTCACGAGCCCAATTCGATGCGGAAGTTGCTGGCGCACGATGACCGGAACACATCCTCCGGCAAGCGCGATCGCAGCGCCGGCCATCAGTGCCGAGGCGTACAAGACGGCGACGTTTGCGCCAGCCACTCGGATTGCCGAAGCGCCAGCCAGAATCGCGGTGGCAATCCACACCAAGCGAGTCAGGCCAAAGCGCGCCGCCAAACTCGGCACTGTGAATGCAAGTGCACCCATCATCAAAATGGGCATCGTGGTGAGCGCTCCGAGGCCGGCTTTTCCGAGACCAGTCGTTGCTTCGATGTTTGTGACGACGGTGGGCAGTGACGTGATTGGTGTGCGCAGATTGAACGCCACAAGGGCGATTGCTATTACGACTGACCTGCTCGCGCGTTGAGAGCCTGTCATCACTCGGTCATCATCGCGTAGTGCGACCAGCACGTGCCGAGCGGGAGCGCGACGCCCCCGCTCGGTTCACGTCAACTACCGCTGATGGCAACTCCGTCGAGCCTGACGACTTTGCCGGCTGAGGACACCACGATCTTGACCTTTCCGGTCTTCAGCGAACTCAATCGGGGCAGGGTGACCAGCGCCCTGCTTGCTGCCCCACTCTTCTTGAGGGAAATCGAACCCACCTTGCTCGAGCCCACGTAGACATCGACCGAGCCGCAGGTGCTGCAGCGCCAGGCCACAACGCCCACTGTGCGCACCGAACGCGAGGACGTCGTGATCAGGTACGAGCCCTTGACCGTCGCTTGTGACGACGTGCCGGCGATCCAGCCAGAAGGCGTTGCCCGCGTCCATGCAGTTGACTTGTTGCGTGTCAACGCACGATCGTCGGCCGGAACAGTGGTGCACTTCTCGGCAGACCAGGCGCCAGCGACACCCGTCGTCGCTTCTCGTGCCTGCGATGAGAAGCAGTACCGCGTATCAGGTGATCCAGAGAAGGTGGCCGATGTTGACACAATCGCTGGCCGCCACTGGATGTAATCGCCAAGGGCTCCACCGGCTGTTGCGCTGCGATAGCGCACTGCGTACTGGCCGACTCCCGAGGTGACCTCGCCGGTCACCACCGGGTCAGTGCCCGACCACGAAACTCCGAACGACGAGGACTTCTGGAATTGCGCCATGGGAGTGAGCATCGCTGAAATCGGTGGTGTGGAATCGGGAGCCGCAAATCGAGCGAGCCCTGAACTGGCGACGCCACTAATGGAGGAGAACCATCCCCCGATAACGGCTGCGCCGTTGGGTTGAGCCGCGAGTTTGAACACCTGCGGTTCACCGGTATTCGTGTTCAAGAACGTCAGCCCGAACATGTTGGCAGTGAAATTCGTGTCGGGTAAGCCGTCGGTCGACAGGCGTGCAACCTGACCGGTGGTCACACCGTTGGTGAGGTTGAAATCGCCACCAACGAGTAGTGACGCGTCCGGCATTGCAATGACGGAGCGAACATCGGAGAGAGTCGCCGAGGTCTGAAAGCCACTACCAACATTCGTGGTGAACGTCGAGTCGTAACTTCCGGCGCTGCTCAGGCGCACGATGTTGTTGGTGAGATTCCCATCGAAGCCCGTGAACGACCCGCCAATAATGATCTTGCCCGACTCCTGCTTAAGGAGCGTGTTGACATAGGGGCTCGGCGAACCGGAGAAACTGGAGCCCATGGATGAAGTGAATCCGGAGTCGAAGACGCCATCTACTGAGAAACGAGCGAGGTCGATACTCGGCGTGCCGCTGGCGTTAGCGAAGTCGCCTCCGACCAACAGATTGCCGCTGCCATCCTGGGCAATAGCGTTCACGTCTCCGTCGAGCCCGTTGTTCGGGGCGGTGCCGAGGTTGGAACTAAACGTGGTGTCGGGCGATCCGTCGCTGTTGAAACGCGCCAGATGGTTGCTATCAGCACCGTTGAGTGTCGTGAACAGTCCGCCAACAACGATCTTGTCGGAGTTTTGAATCGTGATCGCGCGCACCGAGCCGCCAACGAGTCCGGTGTTGTCTCCACTGTTGGTCAGTTGCTGTGAGAAGCGAACATCGACGGCGCCAGTGGACTTGAGTCGCGCGAGATGCAGGCTGGGCACTCCGTTCGCCGTGCTAAACAGTCCACCCACGACGATGCTGCCGTCGTTCTGCAAAGCGATCGATCGAACCGAGCCACCCTCAAATCCGACGTCGAGCCGGTCGGAGAAGGCTTCGTCGACGGTGCCGTCGGGGTTCAAGCGCACGAGGTGTCCGACTTGCGTGCCGTGGAAGTAAGTGAAAATTCCGCCGACGAGGATCTTGCCATCGGGCTGCACTGTGACCGCAAATACCGAGCTGGCGTCGCCGGGATCGCCGTCGGTAGCGCCTGGGTCGATGGCGGTGCTGAAAGAAGCGTCGACTATTCCGGGCGTCGCTTCCGTGGCCGAGGCTGAGCTCGCAGAGCCAGCGACGAGAAGGCCCGCTATGAGGACCCCTCCGACTGCAGTGGCTGTGCCTCGTCGGGACCTACGCAGCATGGGACAACCTTTCGTTTGACGACAAAGAGGGTGTGGGCAGGGTAAGTCTCGAAGGGCAATTCGATCAGATGACCTTTCCAAACGGTAAGGTCACCGCATGGCATTGCTCGTCGATGAAGCGCATTGGCCGTGGCGCGACCGCATGTGGTGTCACCTCGTGAGTGACACATCGCTCGATGAACTGCACGCATTCGCCGAGTGGATCGGCATCCCCAAGCGCGCATTCGGTGGCGACCACTACGACATTCCAGATGAGATTCGACCGATGGTCATTGCCGAGGGCGCGCAGCCGGTCACCAGTCGTGAAATCGTGGCGGCCCTTTACGCGGCGGGAATCCGTCAGCCACCGAGCCAACGCAATGGCTCTAGTTTGTGATTGTCGACGTCACTCGCTGACTGTCGATGCGTTCCTGCTCACTGGCCAACAGTCCCAGTGCGATGCGATCGGCCTCGGTGGGGTTTTCCTTATCAACACTGCGAGGCCACAGGTGCCACGCCTGAACCACGGCGACCTCAGCGGTGTACACCAGCACGCGACAAATGATGGCGATGAAGGCGAGTAGTCCCACGATCGTGGCGAACGCTCCGTACACCGCACCGGACTTCTCGACGAATCGTGGAATAAGGATGGCGCCGAAGGCGAGGAACGCCGTGCTGATGACAGCGCCCAGCAACGCCATGAGCCACACTTCCCGCAGTCGCGGGGCTCGCGGCAACAGTAGCGCCGAGGCAGACCACATCAGGAGGAAAAGGATGCCGACAACAGCCACGGCGTTCGTGACACCTGTCAGCGCTCTGGGCTCGCGAGTTCCGAGAAACACAGAGAGTCCGCCGATTGCAGCAGCAGCGAGGATGAGCAGGGCCAGCAGCGCGAAAATGCGCAGGTACCGGCGCACTCCGCGAAGGAGCAGGCGATGTGGAACGGCGGCCACATGATTGAGCGTGTCGAAGGCAGTGGTGATGATTCCGATGGCTGATCCGAGAACACCAAGAAACCCGAGCAGCAATGGCAGTCCACTCGACGGCATCGACTGAAGCGCCGCATCGACGGTCGCCTGCGCCTGATCGGGCACGATCGCCGCGATGACCTCTTGGCGAAGCTGATCATTGCCGGCAAGTACGCGCGACACGATGGCCACGATGAGCAGCAAGATTGGAAACAGACTGAGAAAGCCGTAGTAGGTCATCAAGGCTGCGTGGCGCCCGCCCGCGTCTTCTGAGTACTTGCGTTGCACTGCCCAGGGGAATCCGAGCACCGGGTGACGTCGTTGCACGTCATCGAATCGGACCTTGAGACTCGGTCGAGGCTCAGCTGTCTCGTTCACCGTCACAGTGTGCCCGAACGCCCGCCGCGTGGCTCGCTCGACGGGCCGAGTGGCTCTGTGAATCGGGGCTGTCGGTGGAGTATCAATGAAGTATGAACAGTGAGTCGTCTGATCTCGTTATTGATGTGCGTGGGCTCGTGAAGAACTTTGGTCACACTCAGGTACTCAAAGGTCTCGACCTGCAAGTGATGCGCGGTGAAGTGCACGCGTTCCTCGGCCCGAACGGCGCTGGAAAGACCACTACGCTGCGACTGCTTTTGGGCTTGCTGCGATCAGATGGTGGATCGATGTCAGTACTTGGTCTTGACCCGTGGAGTCAGGCCGCCGACCTGCACCGTCGATTGGCCTACGTGCCAGGCGATGTCGCGCTGTGGCCGGGGCTGAGTGGGGGAGAAGTCATCGACCTTCTCGGCCGACTGCACGGTGGCATCGATCCAGCCCGTAGAACCGAACTGCTCGAGCGCTTCGAGCTCGACCCGACGAAGAAGGCGCGCACCTATTCCAAGGGCAATCGGCAGAAGGTGGCGCTGGTGGCCGCGCTCGCGACGGATGCTGAGTTGTATCTGCTCGACGAGCCAACCGCCGGACTCGATCCGTTAATGGAGGCGCAGTTCAAAGAATGCGTGGAACAACTGCGCGATGACGGTCGCTCGGTGCTGTTGAGTTCACACATCTTGAGTGAAGCTGAAGTGCTCAGTGACCGCGTCAGCATCATTCGCGACGGTTCGGTAGTTGAAACGGGCACGCTCGCTCAGTTACGTCACCTCACTCGAACAACAATGTCGGCCACGGTGGCTCGTCCACCTGAGGGAGTCGAGACGCTGACCGGCGTGTACGAGGCGAAGCTTGACGGTGATCGCTTTACCGCTCAAGTCGACGCTCACGGTGTCGCACCGCTGCTCGCTGCCTTGTCGTCGGCGGGAGCCACCGCGCTCGTGAGTCATCCGCCGACACTGGAGCAATTGTTCCTGAGCCATTACTCCGAAACCGGCGGCGCGCCATGACCGGAACCTGGCCGCTGGTGCGGCTGGCATTGCGGCGCGATCGCGTTCTGCTGCCCGCATGGATTATCGGCTTGAGTCTGATGGTCGCTTCATCTGTGGCGGCGACGCGTGATCTGTATCCCACGCAGGAATCGCTCACGTCGGCAGCCGAAACAATCAACGCAACCGCTGCGTTAGTCGCCCTGTACGGCAAGGTGTACGACCCCACATCCTTGGGCGCCATATCGCTGATCAAACTCACGGCGTTCGGTGCGGCGATCGTAGGCATCGTCTTCATCTTCATCGTGATTCGGCACACCCGCGCTGAAGAAGAGAGTGGTCGGCTTGAGTTGGTGGGGGCTGGGGCCGTAGGTCGAGCGGCGCCTCTCACCGCGGCCCTCATTGTCAGTATGGGCGCCAGCCTCGCGTTGGGAGTTCTGACCGCGCTGGGCATCGGTGCGGTGGGGCTCGCGTGGAGCGGGGCTTTCGCATTCGGTGTGAGTTGGGCCCTCGCCGGCATCGTGTTCAGCGCCATCGCGGCGGTAGCAGCTCAGGTGATGACGTCTGCGCGAGCTGCGATCGGAGTGGGTGTTGCGGCCGTGGGCGCTGCCTACGCACTGCGAGCAGTCGGCGATCTAGGTGCTGCTGACCCCGGTTGGTTGTCATGGCTGTCGCCGGTGGGTTGGAGCCAGCAAATCCGTCCGTTCGCCGGTGACCGCTGGTCGATCGCCCTCCTCCCCATCGTGGCGACCGCGGTGTTGGTTCCCATCGCCTATTCACTGCGCGCGCGACGTGATCTTGGAAGCGGGCTCGTCCCCGAGCGCGCTGGCCCGGCGCAGGGTGCCATCGGTGGTGTCATGGGGCTCGCATGGCGACTTCAGCGAGGACTCTTCATCGCGTGGGCTCTGGGTTCGGCGCTGATGGGCATGGTTCTCGGGTCGGTGGCTCACACCATCGCGGGTCTACTCAATTCACCACAGATGGCGGCGTTCTTTGAGGCTCTGGGAGGCAGTCAAGGACTGACCACCATGTTCCTCGCCGCGGAGATTGGCATTCTTGGTTCGCTCGTGGGCGCGTACGCAATTGCTGCTGCGTCTCGGCTGCGGTCGGAGGAAACGGCAGGGCATGTGGAATTGCTATTGTCGACCCCCGCCTCTCGTTTGCGCTGGGCGACTTCGCATCTGGTATTCGCGTGCGTTGGTTCGGCGATCATCATTCTGATTACCGGCACTGCGATCGGTTTTGCGCATGGCCTTGCCATTGGCGACGTCGGCGGTCAAGTACCGCGACTGTTCGCTGCGTCGGCTGGACAGATTCCCGCGGCGCTGGTGATCGCAGGAATCGTGATGCTGCTCTTCGGGGTAGCACCGCGCTTGGTGGTCGGAGCATGGGGACTGCTCGTTGCGTTCATCGTGGTGGGGGAGTTCGGATCGCTGTGGCAACTACCGCAGTGGGTACTTGATCTGTCACCGTTCGCCCATAGTCCACGCTTGCCAGGTGGTGACGTGGAGCTAGGTCAGTTGGCGCTTCTCACCGGTATTGCCGCGGTGCTCCTTGCTGTGGGACTGGCCACATGGCGCCGACGCGATCTGCGTCCCTGAACTTTCGTTCCACTGATCCGCGCGTCGGCGCCTGACCCGACCGCCACTGGCCTAGCCTGCCAGCCATGGACATCCTCATCATGATCGTGCTGATGGCCTTGGCCATTGCGATCTATCGCGGTGCGCGCGCCGGAATCGTCGTGACCTTGTGGGTGATCGGACTGGTAGCCATGTTGGTGCTTTTCCGGTACCACGTCACTAGCCCTCTCGACCTGAGCTTTTAGGAGGGCGTCATGTCTGCTACCGATTCCGCCGTTGATCCTCAGTCGCCGATGCGCGAATTGCCGGTCGAACCGCAACCCAACTCTGTTCTCAGTCGCATCATGTTTTGGGGCGCTGTTGCCTTCATCCTCGGCTACTGCGCGACACTTCTCGGGGCTTTCGGCGTGCAACTCGGCCTCGGTGAGTTTCCATGTCCGCTGTGCATGGTGCAGCGGTACGCGATGATCCTCGCCACGCTGCCGGCGATGTGGATTGTGATCGAAGACTTGCGTGGAACCCTGACGCGCGGACGGTATGTCCGATCGCTGGGACTATCGATCATCGCCAGCGTCTGCGGCGCTGTTGAGTCAACCCGGCAGATACTGCTGCACATCAAACCAGGTGATCCCGGATACGGTGGCGCGGTTCTCGGAATGCACCTGTACACGTGGGCACTGATTACCTTCGTGATCGTGATTCTCTATTGCGGAATTGCGATGACTGTCAACCGCTATGCGGTGCCACTCGCACCGACCGCCCCGTGGTTGCGTGGTGTGGCATGGGGTGTGTGTTGGTTGTTCATTGCAATCATTGCGGCCAACGTCGTTGCGATCATCCTGCTCGAAGGATTCGCGTTGGTGCTGCCCGATGACCCGACCTACTACAACCTGCTGCACCAACTGGGCATTGGCGCCTAGCGACTACTCGAACACGACACCTTGGGCCAGCGGTAATGCGTCGGAGTAGTTGATGGTGTTGGTGGCGCGCCTCATGTAGGCACGCCACGCATCGGAACCACTTTCACGGCCGCCGCCGGTCGTCTTCTCTCCGCCGAACGCGCCCCCGATCTCGGCACCCGACGTTCCGATATTGACGTTGACGATGCCGCAGTCAGAACCAGCCGCTGACATGAACAGTTCAGCTTCGCGTTGGTTGAGGGTGAAGATGCTGGACGACAACCCTTGCGGTACGTCGTTGTGAATTGCGATTGCCTCGTCGAGTTCGCTGTACGACATCACGTAGAGCAGCGGGGCGAACGTTTCCTCGCGCACGACTTCGGTTTGCGCGGGCATCCGTACGAGTGCCGGTCGCACGTAGTAGGACTCATCACCACTGACCTCGACCCGCTCACCGCCAGCCACCAACGTGCCACCCTGCTCGACAGCACGCGCGATCGACTGCTGCATGCGTTCGAAGGCTGCTGCATTGATGAGTGGGCCAACAAGAGTTCCTTCGTCGAACGGGTCGCCCACATTGAGGCGTCCGAAGACTTCAGCAATGCGAGCCACAAGCGTGTCGACCACCGATTCGTGCGCGATGACACGACGCATCGTGGTGCAGCGCTGGCCCGCAGTTCCGGCAGCGGCAAAGAGAATGCCTCGCACGGCGAGTTCGAGATCGGCTGAGGGGGCAACGATCGCAGCGTTGTTGCCACCGAGTTCGAGCAGGCTTGCGCCAAAGCGCGCGGCGACGCGAGGCGCAACCTCGGCGCCCATGCGTTCACTTCCCGTAGCGCTCACCAGTGCCACGCGCGGGTCGTCGAGCACGACTCCCGCTGTATCGCGGTCAGTGAGGATGAGTTGGTGCACGTCGGCCGGGGCTCCGTGTTCGGCAATGGCACGGTCGAGTACTGCGGCACAGGCAAGAGAAGTGAGAGGGGTCATTTCCGAGGGCTTCCAGATCACCGAATCGCCACACACCAGCGCAATCGCGGTATTCCATGACCACACCGCAGCAGGAAAGTTGAAGGCAGAGATCACGGCGACCACTCCGCGCGGGTGCCAGGTCTCCATCAGCCGATGGCCAGGGCGCTCGGACGGCATGGTGCGACCTTCGAGTTGACGCGACAGCCCAACGGCGAAATCGCAGATGTCGATCATCTCTTGCACTTCGCCGAGGGCCTCGGCGCGAATCTTTCCCGCTTCGATCGTGATGAGGTCGGCGATGTCGCCCTTGTGCTCTTCAAGGAGGCGTCCGAAAGCTTTGACGAGGAAGCCACGTTGAGGCGCGGGAGTCGTGCGCCAGATCAGGAAGGCATCGTGAGCGCGAGTGATCGCTTCTGCGACTCCGCCCGGATCGACCGTTGCCAACTCGATGAGGTCGCCCCCGGTGATGGGGGAGCGGGCGGTGAGCCCGATACCCGTTGGAACGTTGGCGCCGCACGCGGCGAGTGCAGTGAGCGCGCGGGTGGTCAGGGCAGCAGAGGTTGACATGTGCCGAAGCCTTCCACATTGGCGGTGAATGAGAAATGCAGAAATCTGCTAATCTGTAGTGATGCGCACGACATTGGCCCTAAACGACCAACTCTTCCGCGAACTCAAGACGGCGGCTGCTGCCCGCGGCTGCTCGATGACCTCGATCATCGAAGATGCGTTGCGCGTGGCGCTCAATCAACCGCAGGCTCCACTCGTGCTTCCTCCGTTGCCCGTCTCGCGCTCGACAGGTGGCGTGGTGGCTGGGGTCGACATCATGGATTCGACGTCGGTGCGCGCGGCGCTCGATAGCGACCGGCCACTCGATGCTGTGCGTTGACGTCAATGTCTTGGTCGCCGCTTTTCGCGCCGATCACCCTGCACATGAGGCTGCTACTGAGTGGTTAGGCAGTGCTCGCGTAGCTGACGAGACGGTCGTCGTGGTCACTGAAGTCGCAGCGAGTTTTCTTCGCATTGTCACCAATCGACGCATCTGGAAGTCACCCAGTGCGATCGCCGAAGCAGTGACCTTCCTTGAGGTGCTCCTTGCGTCGCCAGTGGTGCACCATCTCACTCCCGGGCAGTCGCGTTGGCGCATCTTCACCGAATTTCTCACCGCTCACGCCGCGAGTGGTGACGCCATTCCTGATGCACTGCTTGCTGCCGCTGCACGTGATCTCAACGCCACTCTCGTGTCATTCGATCGGGGGTTCAGTCGATACGACACCGTCTCTTTGCTGTTGCTCTAGCGCTGCCCGATAACCTGCGACCTGTCACCACTAATTGCGCGGAGGTTCCACATGAGTAGTCCCACCGAGGCCATCGGAACGGCCCAGGGTGCCGCGAAACTCGATGAGTTCGCCGCGATGTGCGACGACACCGAGCGCGTGCAACATGAGGTGCTGCTTGACATTGTCGCAAAGTCACGCGACACCGAGTGGGGTCGCCGATACGGATTCGACGAGGTCCACGGCGTCGACGACTTCCGCGAGCGTGTTCCCGTCACTTCATGGGATGACTACGCCGAAGCATCCGAACGTATGCAACGGGGTGACACTGACATCACCTTCGCGGGAGCTCCCGACTTCTTTGTGCTGACCAGCGGCACCACCGGTGCGGCCAAACACATCCCTGAATCGGCCGCGGCGATGGCGGCTAAGAAGGCAACCAGCGATCTACGTGCGCAGGCGCTGGCCGATGCAGTACCGGGACTGCGCGAATCTGGTGCAATTCTTACGTTCGCGAACAGGCTGGTGTTCTGGAACAGCGAGTGCGGTATTCCGTGTGGCTCAGCGTCAGGCAGCAACCTCACCTTCGCGCCGCCCCTGGGCCCTGACCGTCTCGCGTACCCGTTATCGATCTTGGAAAACGTTGATGCCGCTGAAGATGTCGACTACTTGATCATGCGCACGGCGCTGATGCGTGATGTACGCGCGGTGCGAGGCAACAACCCCGGGCGATTGAGTTCCCTTCTCAACTATGCCGATACTCGTCGTGACGAACTCATCGATGACATTCGCAACGGAACAGTGAGCGCCTCAGTGAAGGCCGACCGCGTATTCCTTGACTCGTTGCAACTGACTGCCAATCCTGAGCGAGCCGACGAACTTACCGCGGCCATTGCCCAGCGGGGTGCTCTCGATGCCGGCTCTGCATGGCCAGGGTTGCGCGGATTGGTCTTCTGGCTCTCGGGTTCGGTGGGTCGATACATGGCAGATCTTGCGGCCCAAGTTCCTGATGACGTGGTGCGTTTCGACATTGGCTACGGCGCGAGTGAAGGTCGCTTCAATGTGCCGCTCGTTGTTGGTAAAGCAGCCGGACCAGTTGCGCTTGCGGCCCAGTTCCTTGAGTTCATTCCCATCGATGGCGGCGAACCACTGCTTGCACACCAACTCGTTGACGGCGGCGTGTACCAAGTCATCACCACGTCGTATGCCGGTCTGTTCCGATACGACATGCACGATCTCGTGCGTGTTGATGGATTCACTGGAACTAACCCCAACATCGTTTTCGAGTCGAAGGCTGGCGACGTCGCGAATATCGCGGGGGAGAAGATGGCGGGAGGATCGCTGCTCAAAGAACTCACGGCAACGCTCACCGACGCCGGTGTCAACGTGCGTCACTTCACTGTGGTCACCGACTACGACCGACATGGTTACGACGTCTGCGTCGAACTCGCCGAGACCTCGGCGCCCCTTCCCGACGACATCGTGCAGCGCGTTGATGCCGCACTTGATCGTGCCGGCATGGCGTACCCCATCTTCCGCGGGCAAGGTCTGATCATGGCGCCGAGAGTGCTGGTGATGGCCTCTGGCTGGCAAGACCGACTCTACGAACGACAGATGCGTCCGGGGGTCAGCCGGGCGCAAATCAAGTTGCGTTTGATCGAACTTGAGGTGCCGATTCCGCAGGATGTCACCCTCACGATCGGTTGAATCACGCTCTGTAGACAAGAATCCGGTCAGGTTGACCGTTTCGTCACCCTCTGTTCATTACGGAGTGTGACGAAACAATCACTCAAGTACTGGCACTCTGCGTGTGGACGTGGTAACTTAAAGCCATGAATAGCCGTCGCCTTGCCTCGATCGTGGGGGCTGCTGCCTCCGTGGCGGCAATGGGCGTGCTTGTCGCGGGCCCTGCACTCGCAACGGCGGCCACCAGCGTTTCCGCAACAACTCCGACTTGGGCGTCTTCGGTTCTCAAGGGCGGCGGGTCATTCAAGAGTGCTGCGACGGTGAGTGCGACCTATTCGGTCACCATGCAGTTGGTGCGAACAGCCAGCTCAACTAAGCCGGCCTGTACGGCCGCCGCAAACTGCAACACAGCCGGTACGGTGTTGACCACATCAACGGGCTCATACATTGTTGCCAAGGGAGCAGCGCAAACCGTGACTGCGCTCACCTGGAACTGCGCGTCACAGACGACTACATCTCGGTACTACTGGACGTGGTTGAAGGTTGCTGACGCGTCTGGAAACGCCGTGACGAGTTTGTCCTTAGGTCTTTCTGGCAAGTACTGCTAACTCGCTGCCGCACAGTGGCGCGATGTGGGTGACTTAACGTGACCACTGAATGTGACAATGCGCTCACGGAATGCTATATCCCAACGCGTGCCGTGGGGGTAGCTTGGAGGTGTGGTCGCCAAGTGGAGAATGTTACCCTTGGCACTCTTTTCTGCGGTAGCACTGCTCCTGCCGATGGGCAGCGCCGCAGCCGTCGCTCCCGCAAGTGTTCAAACGGGAACCCCTGCTTGGAAGAGTTCCGTGCTCTCAGCGGGCGGATCGTTCAAGAATGCGGCCACCGTTACAGCAACGTACTCGGTCACGGTGCAGTTGGTGCGCACAGCGACGGCTGTCAAACCGGCGTGCACAGCGGCAGCCAACTGCAACTCAGCGGGTACCGTTCTCAACTCGGTCACCAAGGCCTACTCGGCTGCCAAGAGCGCAACGATCAACCTAACCGCCCTGACGGTCAATTGCCCGGCACAACTGACTACAACCCGGTACTACTGGGCGTGGGTGAAGGTCGCCGACAGTTCGGGCAAGGTGGTCACGGCTCTGTCGTCGTATATCACCGGCAAGTACTGCTAAATCGCTCGCAGTACGTGGCGATCACGCATGGGGTGGCGGATAGCGCCCATGAATGATCTCGCTGAGACAGCGGCCGCGAATGATGTACAGCCCGACAGTCGAATCCGAAATCTCGGTTCGGCGGTGTTGGTGGCGGTGATTGCGACTGCAGCTGAGTGGCTCACCCATCAGACAACGGGTTACTTCAGGGCTGACGTCCTCGTTCTCATCGTCGTGTTTGCTGAATCAGTTCGACGGCTCAATCCGGTGATCGCGGTTGTGGCAATGTCGTTGACGACTGTCGTGGTTTCGGGAAATGACACGGCCGGCATCATTCGTCTTGTCATCGCGGTCGCAGTGGCGGCGGGCTGTGCCGTGGTGTTGCGTCGGTTGAAGGGCGCCTCGCGTACTCCTCCGAGTGCGCGTTTCGCTTTGGCCGTAGGTCTGTTAATTGCCATTGCCGTCGTCGGCACTGTGTTGCATCTCGCCAATCACTTCGGACCAATTGAGTTCTTGGATACCGGCGACTTCTGGGTGAGGTTCTTCCGCCGGTTCGTGCCGATGTTGACGGCCGTGATGGTGGGCGCTGCCGTGTGGTCGCGTCCTGTTGTCTCTCGGCAGCCACGCTGGCTGGCGCGACTTTCGCTGGGTTTTATTGTCGTCGCGCTGATGGCGATTGCTCCCTTTCTCACCTCTGTCTATTGGGCGCAGCAAGAAGAAGACACGCTGTCGGCGGCTGCGGCGACAGCGTCTGCAGCCCTTGACGCCGGACTTGGCGACGACCTCAACGCCTACCTTGCGCGGGCTAGTGAGCCGCCTCGCAGTCCGTTTGTGAACCAAGCGGGGTTTGCCGGAGTTAACCAACCACTCCTGCTCGGCAACACGTCGATTTCCGCGTTGGCTTTGTTGGGGCCTTTGACGGGGAAGAATCACCCGATGAAGTACGAGATCGACCGGCAAGGCGCGACGCCCAAACTTGCGTCGCTTCTCGGTGCTGATCCGGCCGATGCTGCTGCCATCAATCGTTCGGCTGAGGCTGGTTCGCCAGTGTTGCTTGGCATTCGCAATGTTCCCGGTGCCGAAAATGAATCGGTACCGAGCTTGGTGTACGTCGTACCCCAAGCGTCGAAGGAGCAGGGACCCATCGAATTCCTCGCGGTCGCGATGTCGCTGCCAGTCAACATGATCGATGCGATTCGTAACGTCGGTCCTGATTCCGGCAATATTCACTTCTCGATCGGCCAAGTTGACCCTCCAGTAGGCGCTGCACCACTGACGTTGGGATACGGACCCGCTCCGAGGGATGGCGCCGTGCCCGTTGCCGCCCCTGATCCGATTAGTCTGGGCGACATCCCAGTGCTGGTTACTGCCACCGCCGCAGACGGGCTCGGTGTCTCACGACTCCAGCAGGTGCTCACTTTGCTTGGAGAATTGCTGATCGGCCTGGTGGTGTTGTTGCTGTTCCTCACGGCGACAAACTCCCGCTTCCGCATTCAGCGATCGTTTGAGCAACGTGAAGCATTGCTCGCGGCTGCTATTGAGTCGTCGCCCGGACTCGTGATGTTGATCAACCGCTCGCAGAACGTGGTGATGGCGAACGGCACTGATGCGATTACGCAGGAATCGTTGGTGGGTCGCCAAGCGTTAGCTGCATTGCCGTTTGTGCCGTCCGATGCCGATCTACCGAAAGTGCGCGCGCTGGTTGAGTCGGCGCTGGCCGGTAATGAGTCGACTATCGAATGTGTCGACAGTGTCACCCATGACACTTTGCACATTTACGAGGTGGCGGCCACGTCTGTTGCGTCTCGCGAGGATGTGTCAGCTGCTGCGCTTGTGCAGGTGATCGATGTGACTGAGGCGCGACATGCGTCGATGCGGAGCGCACAAAGTGAACGGCTTGAGGCACTGGGTGCGATGGCCGGCGGCCTTGCGCACGACTTCAATAACTTGCTCTTCATCATCAATGGCTATTTGCAGTTGATGCAGAGCGATGAACGTATTCGTGGCCAGGAAGATCTCGAACGCTACGTCGCGCATGCTGGCGACGCTGCTGAGCGTGGTGCCGAAATTGCAAAGTCACTGCTGTCAGTCACACGTAGTCAGCCTCTGAATGCCAGTGCGGTCAACGTTGGAACCTTCCTGCACGGCATCATGCCGCTTGCGCGTCAGGCGCTCGGCGAACGCAGAACGGTTGACCTTCGCATTGGCGACGGCACTCTCGACGTCATGGTCGACCCCGGTCAACTATCGAGCAGTTTGCTCAACCTCGTGATCAATGCACGCGACGCGACCGAGCCAGGCGGTTCGGTGTTGCTGAACGCACACCGCCGTAGAAACGCTGCGGGCGAAGATGATCTTCCCGCCGGTGACTACGTGGTCATCGAGGTTGTCGACGACGGTGAAGGAATGTCGCCGGAAGTGGTCGAGCGCGCCTTCGAGCCGTTCTACTCAACTAAGGCCGTGGGCCAAGGGTCGGGACTCGGGTTGGCCAGTGTCTACTCGTTCGCACGTCAGAGCGGCGGCACCGCCGTGATCTCCTCGAAACCGGGCATGGGTGCTTCGGTCTCGATTGTGATTCCCGCTGTCTTTGGCGGCGATGCGGCGATTGATAGAACCGCCGGCACCGAAGGTGGCAACTCAATCTCACGTGTGCTGATCGTCGACGACGAACAGACGCTGGCCGGGCTCGTGGCCGGGTGGGTGAAGGAGCGCGGGGCCGAGGTACGAGTCGCCGATTCCATGGAATCGGCGATCGCAGCGGCTGACGAATTCAAGCCCGATGCGCTCCTCACCGACATGAATATCGGCGCCGATGTCGACGGTCTCGACGTGGCGGCTCGCATTCTCATCGCACACCCCGACATCACCGTGGTGTTTATGACCGGATTCTCCGACCGCATGGTCGAATTGCAGAAGCGCGGAATGGTGACTCTCGCCAAGCCCTTTGGTCGTCAGGACCTCTATCGTGTCTTGTTCGAGACAGATGGTGGCACACTGAAGGCACCTGAAGGACCCGGCGTGAGTCATCGTTCGGGAAGCGACGAGGGGAAGGCGGGAGGCGGACATGCTTGACAGCACTGTCAGGCCCCGGCTGCTTATCGTCGACGATGAGGTCGCTATCTGCGAACTCATCCGCGAGGTCGCGCAGGGTGTGGGTTTCGAGGTCGAAACGGCAAGTGATTCGCCGACCATCTCCGCGTTGCTTGGTGGCGGTCATGATCTGACGATTCTCGATCTGACTCTTGACGGTGACGACGGCGTTAGCGCGATGCGCGCGCTGTCGGCGAAAGCGCCCGGGTCGGCGGTGATTGTTGCCTCCGGAGCCCCGGACAGGGTGCTTGGAAGCGCCCAACGAGTGGCGGGAATGTACGGCTTGCAGGTACTGGGAGTGTGTCCTAAGCCGCTGGCGATTAGTTCGCTGCGGCAGATGCTGCTCGAAGCGCGCGACACCTTGATGTTGCCTGCCGACACCCCGATGAGTCAGCAGCAACTCGAAGACCGGGTGGGTGAGATGCACATCAGCGATGTGCAATTGGCCTACCAGCCCATCGTTGAGTTGCGGACGGGACGGGTCGTCGGTGCCGAAACGTTCTCGCGTTGGCACCTTGGTGAACACGACACGCTCGGCCCCGCGCACTTCGTTCCAGAGATGGAGCGGTCGGGCGCATCGGGTGAATTACTTGAGCACGTGGCTCGCCAAGTAGCGGCCGACCGAATCGCTAACGCCGACCTCGCCGCGTTGCCCTGTCTGGCCGTGAACGTCTCGATTCGCGATCTTGAATCCCTTGATGTTCCTCACATGCTGCACGAGATTCTCACCGAGGCCGCACCTGCGCATCAGTGGACTCTTGAGATCACTGAAACGGCAACGACGGGTGCACCTGAGGTTGCCCTCGATGTCATCACACGGCTGAGCCTGATGGAATTCCGTTTGGCAATCGATGATTTCGGTACCGGATCTTCGAACCTTGAGCGGCTTCGGTGGTATCCCTTCAGCGAACTCAAGATCGATCGGTCATTTCTCACTGACGAACTTGCCGGTTCGGCCAGCGACTGGATCATCGTGCGCAATGCCGTAGCGATGGCTCAGCAGCTGGGACTGGAAGTTGTTGCCGAAGGTGTCGAGGACACTCGCACGCTCCGTCGACTTCGCGACCTAGGTTGCGAACGAGCACAGGGCTATCTCTTCAGCCCACCGGTGCCCGCCGACCAATTCGGCGAGCGTTGCCGGGTCTGGGCGCTTACCGCCGAAACCCTGTTTTAGGCGGCCCCTCGTGCGCCCGGTCGAGCACGACATTTGGTCGGAGTATGCGCTGACGCTCCTCGATGTCTTGCCCGCCGACAAGCCATCGTTTACGGCCACTGCTGCTGAACCGGGCCAAAGCGATGAGTGGCCGTTCGCCACCGCTGAGGTGTGGGTGATCACCGCCTGCAATCCGGGCAGCGTGGCGTTCGACGAGGCTGAAAATGCCCAACGCCACGAGCAGATGCGCCAATTACTCCTTGAGGCTGGCGTGACGCCGGTT
>Ga0194057_10000548_pt1 | contig 19334 bp, 18 predicted proteins | sample SepL4415m_MetaG_FD_155474 | JGI IMG/M metagenome (GOLD analysis project Ga0194057, IMG submission 155474) | Anoxic zone freshwater microbial communities from boreal shield lake in IISD Experimental Lakes Area, Ontario, Canada - Sep2016-L442-15m | ecosystem: Environmental > Aquatic > Freshwater... | reverse complement strand
AGCCTTCAGTCGTGTACTTAGCAACAACCTCATCGCCAGTCATTTCCTCAAGAATTTTTGCCTCAGGAAGCACTTTTTCGACTCTGTTTTTTGCCAAAATGAATTTTTCACCATCTTTTTCAGCGACCACATACATGACAGCAGGGCCAAAAGCGAGGGCGGCATTGCCAGCGAGCGTCCAAGGCGTGGTTGTCCAAACAAGGAAGTTCACATCAGCAGAAGTTGATTTGATCTTGATGTAGACAGACTCTTCTTCAGTCAGCTTGTAGCCTTGGGCAACCTCATGAGAGGAGAGCGCTGTGCCACAACGAGGGCAAAAAGGCACAATCTTGTGACCTTGATAGAGAAGCCCTTTCTTGTCGATCTCACCAATCAAGTACCAGAGAGATTCGATATATTTCGGATCGTAGGTCACATACGGATCCTTCATATCTACCCAGTAGGCCATACGTTCAGTCAACTTTTCCCACTCTTCTTTGTACGTCCAGACAGACTCCTTGCAGAGCTTGTTGAACTTCTCGATCGAAGCCTTCTTGTCACCTTCGACGATATTTTCGATCTGACCCTTGCCAGAGATGCCAAGCGACTTCTCAACTTGAAGCTCAACAGGTAGCCCATGAGTGTCCCAGCCCGCCTTGCGCTTCACATTGTACCCTTGCATCGTCTTGTAACGAGCAAACAAGTCCTTAAACGCTCGAGCAAGGACATGATGGAGACCTGGCATGCCGTTTGCGGTCGGTGGTCCTTCAAAAAAGACAAAATTGCCCTTCGGGGAATCTTTCTCGAGGGATTTGTCAAAAATGTTATTTGTCTTCCAAAATTCGAGGATTTTTTCCTCTTCTTCGGGCAGATTAAGCTTCGGATCAATTTTCTTAAAAGTCATATAACTCCTTGGTTAGTCGATAGTTTATAGTCGATAGTTTTTAGTTTTTAGAATACGTCCGCCACACGCCCTCTGTCATCCTGAGCTTGTGATAGTTTATAGTCGTTAGTTTTTAGTTTTTAGATTCTGTCATTCCCGCTCCCCCTCTGTCATCCTGAGCTTGCGAAGGATCTCTCATTAAAATTTTGTCATTCCAGCGAAAGCGGGAATCTTGTGCTATTTTAATTTTTCTCCAACAAAAAAAGCCAAAAAATCTTTGGCCACTTGGAATTACTTTTGAATTCCCACGTGAGGTACCAGCCGGTAAGCTACTTAATTTTCACATTTACGCATGCAAGGCGGAGAGTTCTACTATCTTGCGATTTCTTCTCTCAGCGCGCTCGATCTCTCGAGGCTCGTTTGTGATGCAAACTATTGCGCTTTTTCTCTTTTTTCAACTATACCACAATTAGAAATAATTTCAATAAAACCTAAAAAGCCATACCCGATAGCTTGCACAGATACACAGAAACGTGTCATGGATGATTGACAATTTTGCCACCTAGTGGTATAAGTTTGGTGGGATGACATATATGTAAATATCAATCCTGCAGTACAAAATTTATTTGATAAAGGGGGCCCATCATGAACGCTTCTGAAGCTAAATGGGAAAATTTCTGGAAACAAACTGGCATATTCAGTTTCGATCGCATAGATACATTAAAACCAATCTTTTCGATTGACACACCGCCACCTTACGTTTCTGGATCAAATCTACATGCTGGACATGCTATGAGCTTTACACAAGCTGATATTGCTGTTCGCTATCTGCGTATGAGCGGATACAACATTTTCTACCCAATGGGATTCGATGACAATGGACTCCCAACTGAGAGATTTGTTGAGAAGCTGCATAAGCTCGATCACAAGTCTATTTCAAGAGAAGATTTTATAGCTATCTGTTTGGAAGAGACCAAAAAACAAGCAGAAACCTATGAAAGATTCTTTAGAAAACTTGGCATAAGTGTTGACTGGTCGCTTCAATATAGCACTATCGATACTCGCTGCCAAAAGACTGCTCAACTTTCCTTCATTGATCTTCTCGAAAAAAATGCCGTCGAGCACAAGGATGGACCAGTAATCTGGTGCACCTATTGCGAAACTGCACTTGCTCAGTCTGATCTTGAAGAAAAAGAAGAAGAATCAACACTGTATACTTTCGCATGCAAAATCAAAGGTAGCGATGCCACGATTAACATTGCGACAAGCAGGCCAGAACTTTTACCAGCATGCGTTGCGCTCTTTGTAAATCCTAATGACACACGTTACAACATGCTGATCAACAGCTCTGCAATAACTCCTTGCTTCGAGCAAGAAGTAAAAATATTGTCAGATACACGCGTTGATCCAGCTTTTGGAACTGGTGCCATGATGGTATGCACTTGGGGTGACGCGGAAGACATCCGTCGATGGTGGGAAAACGATCTGCCAACAAAAGAAATTATTACCAAAGACGGTAAAATCGAGGCTTCGATTCCGAAAATTGGTGGAATGACTATCAAGGCAGCGCGTAAGTCTGTTATCTCACTATTAGAAGAAAACGAAAGTCTTCTTCACTCTGAGCCTATTATTCATGTTGTGAAATGTCATGAACGCTGCGGCACAATCGCTGAATTTGCTCGTACCAGTCAATGGTACGTAAAAGTAATCGATAACATCGAAGCTTGGCAGAAACGTGGCGATGAGCTTGAGTGGTATCCGATGATTCACAAAGGTCGTTATGACTCTTGGGTAAATGGGCTTAGCTGGGACTGGTGTATTTCCAGACAACGTTACTATGGCGTTCCCTTTCCTGTTTGGTATTGTTGTGATTGCGGACAAATTATTTTGCCTGATCGTTCGCTCTTACCAGTGAACCCTTCAGAACAAGATTGTCCCTGCGAACAGTGTAAAAACTGTGGCAGTTCCAACTTTCGACCGGAAACTGATGTTATGGACACCTGGATGACTTCATCCCTGACTCCACTAATCAACAGTTGCTGGGCAGACGACGAGAAAAGCATGATGGATAGGATTTACCCAATAACGATGAGAGTTCAAGGTTTTGAAATCATCCGAACATGGCTATTCTATACCATCGTGAAGTCACACTATCACACCGATTCTCTGCCTTGGAAAAAAGCAATGATTTCCGGCTGGGGGCTCGACCAAAATGGGAAGAAGATCAGCAAAAGTAGCGGAGAATCTGCAGATGCAGAATCGCTTATCGATAAATTCTCCGCGGACGCATTACGTTTCTGGGCATCCGAGTCCGAATTAGGCAAAGACCATCGTTTCTATGAAACCGAGCTGAAGGCAGGACAAAGACTTGTAACAAAGTTAATAAATGCCGCTCGATTCCTTGAAATGAACATTGGGGAGACTATCGTTCAAGACCCAATTTCGCTTAATCTTGATGACAGCGACATATGGGTTCTCCAAAAGCTTAATGAAACGATTGCGAATTACCACCGAAATTTCTTAGTATTTGAATATTCGAAAGCAAGGAAATCAGTTGACGCGTTCTTCTGGAACGTTCTATGCGATAACTACCTTGAATTTATCAAATACCGTCTTCGATCAGAAGGCCCTGAAGCAGAAATTTCGAAACAAGCGGCTGTATCAACTTTCTACTACTGTTTGCAAGCGGTAACAAAAATGTATGCACCTATCATCCCCTTTGCGACGGAAGAAGTTTATCAACAACTTTTTGCGGCCAAAGAACAGATAAAGAGTGTACACATCTCTCCGCTACCGCAGATTTGCTCTGACTTTGATAACCTGCAATTTGCCACAGAGTTTGAACTATCTCTAAAGGCAATTTCATTGTTCAGAAAATATCGGTCAATCACGCCTTGCCCGTACAAAACTGAGATTCAGAATGCAACGATCGAAATATCTTCTACGCCGTCGAATATCGACATAGAATTTATTAAGAAAGTTATGAATATCAGAACACTTGTGATTGGTATGATTCAAGAGCCTTCACTCGCAATTGAAGAAATAAGGATAAAGATATAAGCACACCTGAGGCCGAGCATGCATATGCCCGGCCTCTTCTTTTTTTCAATGACTCTAATTTTAAGCTACCATCGCTTTCTGCCCATAAATATTTCAGCAATATTGCCTATCTGAGCAATTCCTGACCGACCTGACTGGATAATCTGTCCATTTTCCATCAGGATAACCTTATCTGCAATTTCAGATATTCTCTTTATGTTGTGCTCGACTAATAGGATAGACGAGCCGCTATCTCGAATTTGAAGAATTTTCTCCAGCAAATAGCTCACATTTTTTGGACTCAAACCAGAAAGCGGTTCATCGAGAATCAGCAATTTTGGCGACTGTGTCAAAACCATGCCTAAAGATAGGAGCTGTTGTTGGCCGCCACTAAGTGTTGAGGCACGAGAGAACTTTTTCTCAGAAAGAACAGGAAAGACCCTAAAGATATAATCGATTTTGGATTCAAAATCCGCTTTGGATACATTCGTTGTAGCGCCCACCTCCAAATTTTCCAGAACTGTCATTGTCTCAAATACTTTTCGTCCCTGAGGAGAACAAGACAAACCCAGACTAACCAAACGATCCGTCGGAATTCTTGTAATATCCTTTCCTTGAAAAACAACCTTACCAGAAAGCAAATCGCACTGACCCAAGATGCTTTTCAAAAGAGTTGATTTTCCTGAACCATTCGGTCCAAATATCGCCACTATCTCGCCTTCTTTAACTGAGAAATTTACACTTTTAAGAATCTGAACATCTGAATATCCCGAAGAGAGATTCTCTACTTTTAAAATTGTGCCGCCAAATTTCTCTACCATTGGAGTTTCGATGTTATTTACCTTGAACGACACCTTTGCCGTTTACCATAACCTTAACTACTGCATGGCTATTTACGATGCCTTGATCATCAATCGTTAGATCACCAAGCGCACCAGCAAAACTTTTTAAACCATTAAGATTTTTAACCGCCTGCTCAGACGTAACCTTTGTCTTTGAAGTTTTGCCAGCCTTTTCAAATGCTGACACAATCAAATTAAACTCATCATAAGCATTTGGGGCACCAACAGATGGAGCTTCGCCATATTTTTTTGTATAAGAGTCATTGAACGAATTCGATGCTTCTGCAGCTTGAACGTACCAAAGTCCTTCATATAAATCTGGGTTTTTCGTAAAGTCAAAACTTTCAATCGAGGTCAACGGGGTCTTTACTCCAAGTTCCTTGGTTTGCTTCGCTATCAAATCCATTACATCTGTACTGACCAAAAGAAGATATGCATCCGGCTTGGTAGCTTCAGATTTTGTGATGATTGTGCGGAAATCTTTCTCATCGCTAGTGAAGAACTCTTCAGACACGATAGAAACGTCGGTTCCAGCTGCGTCAGCTTTTACTGAATCAGCGATAGCTTGACCACCACCCTCTCGAATACCTAAGATGCCGAGTCTTTTTAGACCACGTTTCTGTAGCTCAGCTACAAAAACCTTGCTCTCTTCCGAAGGCTGAGTCCAGTGAATAAAATTGTATTCGCCATCAGCAACTTTTTTATTTGATGCGATACCCATGTGGATCACTTTGCTTTTCTCGGCAAGTGGATTGATTACACTACCGACTTCAGAATTGAACGAGATAATCGCGTCAACCTTGTCAACGTTTATTAACTTCTGAGCGGCATTAAGCGAAGCTGTAGCATCAAGCTGCCCATCTTCAAATATTACGTCGTAGTTATATTTGTCGGAACTTGGTAGCGCATCTTTTGCTAATAAAATTCCGTTTTTCATTCCGTTACCCATGAATGCAAAACTCTTCGACAACGGGACAACCACTCCGATCTTAATCGTCTCCTTAGAACCACCTGCCGTATCCGCCTTAAAATTCTGGCGAGAGAAATACAAAACTGCCGCAATGACCATAACCAGAGCGAACAGAAACACAACACCTTTTTTCATGAAACTCCTTCTTAACTTATTACAAATTAATTTATTGTTATCTCTTTCAACACTTTTTGTCAAATATTTTAGACAAATAACGATTTAAAGCTAATTTCCAAAGTATGCGTCAATAACTGTTTTGTTATTTCTTATACTGGTTGGTGAACCTTTTGCGATTATCTTTCCTTTGTCCATGACAAATACTGTATCCGCAACACTGAATGCAAAATCAATATTATGCTCTATCATCAAAATTGTATCACCGAGTTCTTTTTGCCTAAGGAGCATGTCTCTGATTTTGTCTTTTAGCTTCTGCGCAACACCATTAACTGGCTCATCCAAAATAAGAATGCTGTGAGGAAAAAGAATCGCTCGAACTATTTCAACGAGCCTCTGCTGACCATAGCTGAGGTCGCGCGCAATCTTATCAATTGAAGAGGTCAGTCCAAGTCCTTCCAAGGACGAGGAGATCTCTAACATATGTTTCTGAGCGACATTTTTCGGGACTCCAAATAAATTAGCCATGCTAGTCTCATTATTATTCAAAGCAAGCAACAAGTTATCCCTTACGGTTAGATTATCAAAAAGTCTAGCCTTCTGGAAAACTCTGCTTATCCCGAGCCGAGCTATCTTCTCTGGGGCATTTTTTGTAATATCGGTATTGTTAAAAATTATTTTTCCACTATCAGGACGAAGCAACCCAGAAATAACATTAAACAGTGTGCTTTTTCCTGCCCCATTTGGACCAATAATTACCGAAATTGTACCTTTTTTAATAGCAAAAGAGCATCCAGACAATGCCTTTGCACCGCTGAAGTGCTTATGAATGTCGTTAATTTCAAAAAATTTATTGTAGCTCGACTTTGCCATCTATCCCTCTAGGTTTATATACGATTAATGCTAATAACAATACAGAATAAAGGACCTGCCGCCCGGGACCCAATATAGTCGTAGGCAGGCTTACGAACCTCATGATCTCAGGCAATAGGACGAGTATCATAGTTGAGATTACAGTGCCACGGATAGAAGCAAGCCCACCGAAGATTACGATGCACAGAAGCAACAACATCTCCGATGCGTAGAATCCGCCAGGCCCAATGTACATTACATATGCTGCATAGAGCGATCCAGCGAAACCGACTAAAAAGCCAGAAATGGATAATGAAATAATTTTCGTTTTGTAAGTGTTTTTGCCTAGGATTTTCGCAGCTAGCTCGTCGTCGCGAACTGCCTGCATAACTTTCCCCAAAGGCGAAGCTACTAAACGGCTAACAAAAAAATACGTCAGGATCACCCCAACCAATACAAACATGAGGAAATAACGGTCATCATTCAAAATGTTGTTCAGGAAGTCAGGCCGAAGAATCCCAGGCAAACCGAGAGGCCCATTTGTCACCTCTCTCCAATTCAAGATCGTAGCGATCACAAAATATGAAAAGCCAAGAGTTGTTAATGAAAAATAATCTCCCCGAAGCTTTCCTGTTAGCATAGCAATCACCATCGCAACTAAGGCGGTGCCAGCAGAAGCCGCAAGAAAACAAAGCCAAAACGGCGCTCCAATGATAGTCATGTAGCCATATATATATGCACCAATACAGAAAAACGAGATATGACCAAAATTTAGCATGCCGGAAAATCCGCAAGCTAGCTGAAGAGACAAAGCTGAGACCAGATAAATTCCAATAGTGATCAACAAGTGAATAAAGTAAGAACTCAACATTTTTCAGTTTCCTCTCTCTTGATACCAAGAATACCCTGTGGACGGAATAACAAGAAAATCAGAAGAAGAGCAAATACAACTACGTCCTTATAGCTTGACGGCAAAAATAAAACACTCAAATTCTCCGCAATGCCAAGCAGCAACGAGCCGATAATGGATCCTGGCACGCTTCCTATTCCGCCGATGATTGAGCCGATAAAGCCCTTCATAATCAGCTTCGAACCCATTGCAGGAGAAATATTATATTCAAGACCAACGAAAATAGCACAAATTCCCGCTATTATCGAGCCAAGTATGAAACTTGTGCGATACGTCTTCTCTATCGATATTCCATTTAATTCAGCAACCTCCTTGTTGTCGGCCACGGCGCGCATCTCTCTGCCAATTTTCGAGCGACGGAAGAAGAATGTTAGAATAATAAATAGAATAAGTGTCGTTACCAGGACGCTTATCTGAACAGCTGTAATTTTAGCACCATAAAATTGAAAGACCTGAACATGTTTTGAGAGCTCAACGATATGAATGTCCGAACCAAAGATGATTTGAATGATGGATTCAAAAAGCACCAGAAGCGCAAAGCTGGCGACTAACAAAATTGCATTGCTGACCTTCCTCTTGCGCAAATTTTTATAAAAAAACTGATTCATCAGCAAACCCAGTAACACTGATGAAGTGATCGCAACTAAGATAGAAACAGGAAAAGATAAGTGCAAGGTTTGTAATGAATAAAAAAGCAAATACGCTCCGATAGAAATTGCTGCGCCATGACCCAAGTTGACGAATTTACAGGTAGAATAGATCAACGAAAAACTACTCGCAATCAATGAATAGATCGAGCCAGTGATCAAGCTGTTTATGATAATCTGAAACACCATGAGCTTCCAAAAGTCTAAAAAAGCATATTATCAATACAAACTAACCACTTTGACAATATTTTGTCAAACACAACGAACAAATTTAGAACAGTTGAGAGATCAAAAAATTATGTATCTATGAAACAGATTTGTAAAAATAGGATTTTGAAGCAAATAATATTTACTTCCAATTTACTTTTTCTTCTTCAAATACGCCAAGAGATAGATCCGCTTGTAGCTTTGGTTATTTAGCCGTGCATAGCCCTTTTTCTTCACGATTTCAACAATTTCAAAATATTTGCCATATAGTTTCCGAAAATCTTCCTCAGAAAATACGCGCTCGACGAGACCGAGCTCCCTCATAATATACGTATCGTACTCAGGACCCGGGCTTAGCTTGATCAGGTTTTTGGCATTTTTATCTCCATCCTTGCAGAGAGCGCGGACAAAGAAATAGCCGGTTGATTTCAAGACGCGATAAGATTCTTCGAGATAAGCTTCGCGCTCTTTTTCATTTAGTGAGTTTGAGGTGGTGATGTCGAGGATAAGATCGAAATGATTGTCTGGAAATGTATATTTCGTATCAATACTCTGCTGCAAGTAGCTGACGTCTAGCTCCATCTTGTCCGCTCTAGCCTTAGCTAGTTTGATAGCGGTTGGAGAAATCTCCATGCCCACGACTTCGTTGTCCAAGCTTGCGATATAGTTTGCGTTTCTGCCTGTGCCTGAGCCAAGATCAAGAACAGTCATATCTTCGACTCTCTGCTTGCCAGTCTTCTTCACATACTTCAAAAACCGCAAAACATCATTTTGCGGCACATCACGGCCCGTCAGCAGCTGCGGCGCTCTATATTCTTTTTCCCAAGCTTCATACTGTGTCATATGATTACTCTAGCAAATTTGAGGTCAAATGTCACTAAATTAGGAATAATCTCGAAGAGAAACATTGTCTTTCTAGATTCGATCTTCTTTGCTAAACGGAATAACTGCGATTTTTCGATTGTCCCAGTCCACACTAGTAATATTGTTTAGAAAATTTTGGATGTCAGTCTCACTATTTCTGGTAATTATAAACACTGATGGTTTTGTAAATTTCGCCAGTTTTATAAACCAATTTTTCACGATTGCTTCGTATTCGGGGGTGTAATATGGAGAATCTTCTGGATGTGTTTTTTCGAGGAAATCACGATCAAGAAAGGTCTCAACTTCGTCAAAAATTCCAACTTTCTTGTTATCTACTAAATCAGGAATCTCGTCACACTCGGAAAAATGCTGAACTTCCTGTCCTTTTGATTCTAGATATGGAATCAGCTGTTTTTCCACGAACCAGCTCTTTCCAGCATCAGTTTCTCCAACCAAGATTACGCTTGTACCATTTTGCAGCAAATTGTATATTTCTTCGTTCATAAAGTTCATATTTAATTATATTTTTTTAAATATTAAACTTAATATTCATAATTACTCGGACTTTCGTATAATTTTGTATTTACCACCATATGATATACAATATAATTATAACGAACAAGGAGTCTAATGAATGAAACAAAACATGGTTTCGATCCTTCCGAGGGGTCTGAACCACCTGTCACTCTGTCAGAGCAGATCAAGTCTGGTGCAAGGAAGATTCGTGGACGAAATGGCTTATTCTTAGCCGTCGGACTGCTAGCATTGACCTATGGCGCCCATAAAATACGGGAACATTTTACTTCTTCAGCCAAGGCACCAGGTGTCAGCAGCCAGAGAGAGCCGGTCACTGAAGATTCTGCAAAAACTGATGCAGAAAACTGGCTCGAGAGCACTACTCTAGAAAACCAAGCCACTGGGGCGATACTGATGGCAAGTACCGAGAAGCTCACGGAGTCCGGCACCGGTCGCGAAGGCTACGCCATCCCAGAAGGAAAAGACGGCGAGGCGATGTTGCCAGTCGAAAGTGATACTAATCAAAAAATGTATAAAGCTTCGCTAGAGAATGGCGGCTGGGCCACCGAGCTACACGGAAAGAGTCTCGAGCAGCTTCACGAGATGGAACAACAAGCTATCGAACGTTTTGACATAGAGTTACAGGAGAAATTTCAAAATCCGACAGATTACGAGGAATCTATCATTGCCGATATAGTTACCAACATGAAGCAATTCGCGAACAGCCTTCATAGCCACAAATCAGGTATTGCAACCATAGAAATCGAGAAACAGCTTGGTGAAGAAAAGATCATGGAGACTATCGCCCTTCAGAACGCGACGCTCGCTGATAATTCTAAATACATTACAAATGAATGTATCGGCCCGAAGATCGCGAAATCTCTCACCGAAAAATCTCTCGGTGAAGAAAAAGATTTTTTCCTCTGCAACAAAACTCTGGAAACCGCGACAAAAATACTCCAGATTGCTCTCGAATCCAATAAAAAAATTAACCACGAGAAATAAACCATGACCGAAGAAAAAACAAAGAAAATAATTCCAAAACGCAAGATCACGATAGCTTCTCTAAGCGTACTCGGCGCGCTGCTCATCACGGCAGGGGTAATGTTTTCGCTGGAGTATTTCCAAGCCAGTACTCTCCCAAGCTCAATAGTGACCGTACCAAAAAATCTGCTGCCCTCCACTACGGCCAATTTCGACTCAGCAGTATATAATGTCACCACAAATGCCTATTTTCTAGGCACTGGAAATATCGATAAGGACTATATTGCCTCGAATAACGTGATCGGAAAGACTACCGAGGTACTTTTTAACAATGCAGCTCTGAAGAAGCTAAACTACAGCTATACAAATAAGAAAACTTTTTGGTTGGGGCTAAAGGGTACAAACGAGATGAACAGATATCTCACGACCACTAATCCAAAGCTGAAGGTGACGTACTACGATAGCACTTTCGATATCCTTGATTACAAACCAGTTACTGACGGCTCAGCTCACAACAGCGGCTTCACTGTCGAATATGCAGGAAGAACGAGTACGATGTATGATCTCCGTGTCGGTCTTGGCATCATGCCTGATGACCCAACAAGATCTCTCGTCGGTTTCGATGTCTCGAAACTGAAGGCACCAGCTTCTTCTGCTAAATTGTTAGTGAATTGGGAGGGCACATATACCTCGCTAGACAAATACCATCTCGTCGTACTCAAGGACACAGAAGATACTTACACCAGCGACATTCCCTACGATTCTCCTGTGCTTATGTCACTGTGGAACAGCATTGGAACGACAAATATCCCATCAGTACCGTTTAATGTTGGCTACGCAAACCACGGCACAGTCAGCTTCGCTTATGACTCCTATATCGCAGGATCGAAGTGGACATCTACTTCCTGGCGACAAGTTTCTCTACCTGCCGGAACTTCCATCGCTGTCCGACAACGAGCCTCTGACACTTTTCCGATACCAGCCACTACCCCGTGGGCCACAGTCAGCACTATCGGTGGAGCACCACAGTTCGCAGGGCAAGCTACTACTGTAGTGCCCATCGGCCGCTATGCACAGGTACAGTTTATTCTGGATACGACCGATACAAATGTTACGCCAAAATTTAATACACCTGCGGTGACTTTCTCCTTTGATAGAAATGCGCCGATCTCGACTACTTGGGTTGGCACCACCGAGTTAGGCGCTTCATACCTTACATTTGATCCAAACATGAAAAGCTCAAAAAGGTTGATGCCGGCAGCAGCAGACAGTCTGAACAAATGGGGTGCCGAATATAAGGCAAAGTACGGTACAGCTCTGCCTATAAATTCTGGCTTTCGTACTGCAGAATATCAATGTAAGCTTTATAACGACTGGCTCGCAGATAGAACACTAGATCGTGTAGACAGGCCATGCACCAGCAAACACGAATCAGGACTAGCGGTCGACCTCTGGCTTTCCCAAGTCAATCCGAATAATTACCAGACTCTTGTCGCGATGGGTGCACGATATGGATGGATCGTTTTAAACCCAGTATGGGGAGGCGATGAAGATCATCACTTCAACTACAAACCTGGCATAGTTACTCATTTCGGCGATGACGATGCGGCAGCAATAAACGCTGCAAGTGGAGGTTTCTGCACGGTCCCGGCAGGCTGCTAATAGATCGCAAAATGTAGACTAACGATATATTATTATGTATGATAGGGCTGATAAATAGAGTTTACATATATTATTATTTGATAAAGGAATCAATATGCTAGAAAATACTCTCGCAAAGTTGGGCTTGTCTGACAAGGAAGCAAAAGTTTATATTGGCGCTCTGCAGCTTGGCTCTGCTCCTGTGCAGAAGATCGCTGAGAAGGCAAAAATAAATCGACCAACGACTTACCTCATTCTTGAAAATTTATCAAAAAAAGGTCTCATGACCACTCATGAGCAGGGCAAGAAAACCTTGTTTGCGGCCGAATCACCAGAGAGATTGACGCTTCTGCTCGATAAGATTGAAGACGAACTTAAAGAGAAGAAATTGGAGCTAACAGAGGCAATGCCTGACCTAAAAGCAATCTTCAACTTTGCTGGCAATAGACCACGGGTGAAGTACTATGAAGGACTAGAAGGGATTATGGCCCTAAATGAAGAAGATGTTGCTCGGACTGCTCCTGGCGCGACTTCATATGCATTTAACAATCTTGATTGGCTCTACGACTTAGCCCCAGAAAAAGCCACAACCAATGTTTTTTCGAGAGTGAAAAAGAAATCTGCAGTCAAAGCTATTTACACTCGCAAAGCTGGTCCTGTTGAGAATGCTACAGATCCGTCGCTACTCAGGGAAGCAAGATTTGTACCAAAAGAAAAATTCCCGTTTGAAGCAACGCTATCAATCAATCCAGGAAAAGACGTCTACATATACAACTACAACGAGCCAATCTGCGGATTATTGATAGAGGATCCGGGTATCTCTAATGCGATGAAAGCAATTTGGGATCTTGCCTGGGAAGCGGCCGAAAAATACAACTAAGTAAAACTAAATATAAAAAATAGCTCACACCGATATTTCGGTGTGAGCTCTTGTTTTGTCGTCAAGGTTTTTTTAGCGAAAATTTCGCCATCATACTTTCGACATTTTCTTACCAATTACCTAACATATCGAATCTCCTTTTGGTTCTGGAAGTTGAACTGGTGTGAGCACCACCTACCGATGTAGGTGGCCGCCTTGTCTTGCACTAGCGCAAGCAGCAAGGCTACTCTCGGCTCACTTATCCCAGGCTCTACCAATCTCCGTTAAACACGGTGATACCTCCTATAGGTAGAACGTTGCTAGGAATATCCTAGCTATGAGTTTCTCATCTGTTTTGATGATAAAAGTATTATATACTATATATAGGCAAATGTCAATAGTGATACACACTTTATTGTCTGTTTTAATTTTCTTTTGTCGGAAGGTATTGACAAATTTAATAATACTTGCTATAATCCATTTACAACGCTGAGGAGCGAGTGAACGTTGACAATCTGACATGAAACGAAATAGAAATACTTAGTTTCTGTACCATCTATACAATATAATAAATATGTTGTCTGCGAAAACTGACAAGATAAATTATATTTAAAGTTTTAGATTGTCAGAACGAATAGAAAAAGTAATTGACGAGAAGCAAACCTTCCCTACGGCACATAATATAATGTCTTGCCGCATTTAGGCTGGAGGTCCCTGCTTCTTGCTCAGTTCCTTCACATGAATATCGAATCTGGAATATTGAATTTTGGCAAGGCCAAACCATCAACTTCTAGCTTCAATAATTCATAATTTTTTATTCATTATTCAAGCTTTTGGGGCTGGTAACGGTACGTCGAGAGGTAAAGCGCTCAGGCGACCCACTCGGATGCGGGTTCGAACCCCGTCGGCTCCACCAATTCTCGGGAATGTCACATGATGTGACATTCCCCTTCCCTTTCTAGCTTGATCACAGGATGTGAAATCTTATCGAGCCAGAAAGCGGAGGAGTCATGAAGACATTTGTTATGGCAGCGAACCTGCCTAAGCAGAGCGGGAGCTTCATTCCCGCCGGTAGCAAAGACCGCATCAGCTACCGCATAAGTCACGTTTGCGGCGTGACCGAAATTAAGGGCGCTTCCAATAGCGTCAATGTGATGTCCAACGACATCGTGATTTTCAATAATGGTACTGTGACTAAAGTTGCTAGGCCTCATGCCTAGCATTTCCGATAGCCTCCCCAATCCTCATTTGGATTTGGGAAGCCTCGGAGAATATATCTTTCAGACGGTAGGATATCGCTTGGAAAATATATCTATAAATCGGGAATTTTCCCGAGGGGGCTGTAACAGGGTTCGACGGGGCAGTAGCCGCAAGGTGAAGGCTTCGGACGAGGGTTCGATTCCCTCCAGCTCCACCATCCTTCACTTCTCACTTCGTTCGAGTTGCAGATGGCAGGCCAGTTTATGGCAATGCTAATCTAAATCACAAAGTAGAGAAGGATGCAGTCCCAAGCTTCATGCGAAGGATTGCCAGTAAGGGTAAATCAGCAATGATTTATTATAAAGCTTCGGCTTTTCCACCAGGTCTCTCCCAGCTTATGCTGAGAGAGACTCAATTTTCAGCGATCAAATCATTGATATCTGAAATGTTGACTTTTGAGGGGAAAAACATTGATAAAATTTATGAAAAACAATCCTTTGATAACGGGAGTAATAATCGTTATCCTCGCAGCAGGATGCTGCTTGGCAAAGTATTTGTCTTGGAAATCTGAGATTGATAAGATAGATAACACTTTCGATGGCTACGTTTTTACCAAAAAAGGCGTTGTTGTCACGATCATTACGAGCTACCCAAATCATAAAGACTCATATATCGAAGAGATACGTGGAACCCTTTATGAATTTCCAGGTCGCGCCACTATGATCGAAGACACAATTGTCCCGGATGATGTTCAGAGCAAAGCTTATGAACTTGAATTCCGGCAGGTCGTCTGGACTGGTCTTTTTACACACCACATCATCAGAAAAAAAGTGGTTGGTGCCATACTCAAGGATGTATGGGGTAAGAAAGACCTTGATTACTGGGCTGCCCGGTAAAGGCATATGGGGTGACACCCAAACGAAATGTCACCTCCAACAACCTTCCCAAATTTTGGAGATTTGGGAATGCTTCGGAGATTATACGAAAGAAGGAATAGAGTTGTAGTCTCAATGGTAATGGATTGATGTTCGGCCCAAGATAACATCACAACAACTGAGTATAGTGCTGAAGTCATAGTAAGCGCTTGATCATAAGTCAGTTGCGTCCTAGCTCGTACCTCCTGATTTTGGAAAAACGAGTAACAAGTAAAGTTATCTAATTACTTTTGCAAAAATTAGTTCCTTCACAAAAAAAGAAAAGTTCCTACCGGGTATATTTTATCAAGTAGGATAAGCCGTCCAAATAAGGACCAAGCCATGCGCTGGCTTTACAGGCAGAGATCGAAGGGTCGCAACCTTTGCACGCCTGAGCACACTTGTTCACCCGAAGGGTCACTCTGGAAAGAGTCGACTTACATGAAGCAAACAGGGTAAATCTCTCATGATTTATGATAAAGCTTCGACTTTTCTATCAGGTCTCTCCCAGCTTTTGCTGGGAGAGACTCAATTTTCAGCGATCAAATCATTGATATCTGAAATTTTGAAGCCGGCGGGCATAAACGCAAAGAGGTACGAGATGTACAACAAGATAATTTTCCAGGATCTGGCAGAAATCAGGTCAAATGGCCTGAACAAAAGCACTGCCCACGAAGTCTTAGTGTCGAATCAAGACAACATGATTGGTGCCACTAAGCCTGAAGTCGTGATGCTGGCAAGCCTGACAATGGCAGCCTTTGTCGACGCCGGCCGACCGATGACCGATGAAGAAAAGATTGACGTCATCGTAAGCAATGCATTTTGCTTAGAGATCGACACACTGGCTTTTCTCGGTCAATCGCTAGAAGCGGACCAAGCCGTTTGGCAAAAAGTAATCGAGCAGATGATTTATTCTCTCGAATGCTTTGATTATACGACTGATATCGAAAATTTCGATAAAATCGTAAATCTTGCCAAACAGGCAGAGGTCTTGCTTCCAAACACTGACCTTGCGGCCTTGTTTGTAATGGCGTGCACGAGGTTTGACGACTGGATGTGGGGAGAAGGCACGAGAGTGCTGGAAAAGCTGATGGCTCGATATGAGCTCAGTCTTCACGACATGATTCGTCACACCGAGAAACGACTGCAGACAGACGCCGACGCAGAAAAGATTTTGGTAGATATGCTTTTAGAGGAAGCTACCAAAGAATTTTCGCTCGGATCGGTCGTTCACGACCTGGTTCATAAGCACGGATTCGGCGACTCGAAATGGCTCAGCTATGGCAACCTTCACAGGACTGTCGAAAGCAAGCTAAATCACATAGAGTGGCAAGATCCTGGCGAAGACCAGATCGAAGAACTGGCAAGATATCTCAGGTTACAAAGGTTTCTTGATCCCGACTTCAAGCCATCTGATCGCAAGATCAGAGAGGTTGCCCAGCAACTGCTTGAAGAAGACGATCATGACACTGATCGCTACCGACGAATCTTGCGCCGTGTCGGCTTCAGTCTCGAAGACTTGGCCCGATAACTTACCCTGAGATTCAGGGTTTCCGATATCCTTCCCAAATTTAGGAGATTTGGGAATGCTTCGGAGATTAGACTCTTCTTTACATGTCAGATTGTTGATTCTACTAGGATTCAGATGCTCGGAGGCGGGTGGCCTAAATCTTATGCCAAACATATATATTCAAAAAACAACTCACTTATGTGAGTTGTTTTTTTTATTTCCGACTACATTTGCGCGTTTGCTAGCTTTTCATACCGGTTTTCTAGGATTTCCCTATCCTCCGGGTACAGACCATCTCTTTCCAGACGGTCGATGAAAACTTTCATTACTGGCAGATATTTCTTTATCAGTTTTTCTCTTTGCTTGCTACCTGCCTCAGAATCCACTGGAAAATCCGCCAATCGCGAAGTATTTTCGGAGAAATCTGCCAGCTTGATAGGCAAGACATCCAGATCCTCGATAGCTTCTGCAACGTGATCCTTATAAAGAGTATTTTTCATCTCAGCATAATTTGGCATTTCCTTCGTGATCCCCTGCTCTGCCAAAATTGCATCAAAATCTGGATTAGAAAGCTTGCTCAGTGTCTCGCTTACGCGCTTTCCATATTTATTTTCTATCTCAATATATGCAGCGTCTATCTCCGAGAGACCTTTTCCTTCCTCACCTGCAAACTCAGCTAGTTTGTCTGCCTGGTCTTCGACCGAATCATGTAAGATAGCTGAAATCAGGACCTCCTTGTCTGGAGTACCCTGCATTTCGATAACTCTATGCGCTACAAAAAGTGGGTGGCTTACATACGGCGTTCCCTCGAGCCTATCTTTCTGATCAATGTGCAATGTCATCATCAGTAGCAGTGCATCGTATATCTCACGCAAATCTTTCTCATGAAATTTTGGCGAAACTCGCTCAATGAAACTGTCCAGATTTTGGCTTACTTCTGTAAATTGCTCAGTGCTAAACTTGCCAAAATTTCGAAGCTGGGCCAGCATTAGCTCGCTCATATCACGATCGAACTCGGAGTGGTTTGCACCTTCATTTTCCACACCCGGCTCTATCTCATATTTGTTTATAACAATATCTATCTTTTTTTCGGTGTCTCCCCACATCTCTGCGGCCTTTTCTAGCTCGAGCTTCTTTGCTGCTATCTCCTTTTCCTCATTTGCTATCGCCTCATAATCCATTCCACCAGATCGTTCGTTCATCGCATCTCCTTCGCCTATATTTATTAAATAATTATATCTATTTCAAATTTTCTCCTCGCAACAGCCTAAGAAATGGTGACGTCTGCTTTTCTAACTGTGATGTCGTTTAGTTCATTGATTGCTTTCACGTAAGCCAAGATACGTTCGCGCTCCTTATTTGTCAGAAGAGCTGCATCTAGCTCGGTTTTAGTCACTTCATTACGAAGACGCCAACGAAAAAGGTCAGTAACAGCTTGGCGCAGTGTCTCTGCGTGAGCGGAGCTTATTTTTAGGGGACGGTTCTCTTTTGATCTCGTTATTTCTCTTTTTTAAATTTGCGATCTTTTTTTTCATTTTCCTTATAGCGCTGATAATCGCTCCCCCAGGCACTCTTTTTGTATGAATCTTCTATTATTTGGTCAACAATGATCTTCTGATAATTTGCTTGGCGCTCAGCATCAGAGTTCCCCATTTCTTCATAAATAAAATCTGGCGTAATCAGATAATTTGGCCTGCCTTCTACATAATACCTTGAGCTTGAATATTGGTAATCTTCCGGCTTTTCGACTATCCGTGCTCTGACGGGATTGAGTTCAATATATTTGCCGCACTGTATAAAATATGCGTCCTTCCCGACCGCTTGGCTCTTGTACCGATCCTGCCAGAAGTGACCGACCCAGCCATACTCATGCTTATAGTGATGAAAATATGCCAGATTAAGCTTCTTCATAAATGTTGAAAAGTCAGACGCTTTCTCTGTTTTTACAAGCATGTGAACATGGTTTGGCATGAGGCAAAAGTGATAGAGATCAAAAGGATGTTCTATCTTAAATCTTGAGACGAGTTCTAAGTAATAACGGTAATCTTCATCGCAACGAAAAACAGTATTCCAATTGTTACCTCTGGTCATAATATGATAATAACTATGGGATAAAAGTAATCTTCGAGTTCGTGGCATAACTAAATTTTATACCATTTTTATAAAAAGGAGAAATATTGAGTTCAAAAGAGAACCGTCCCCTAAGAAGTCCCCTAAGAATAATTACACACATATTGGTGTCATCCGTGCTTGACAAACATATCCAAAAGGTATAAATTTCAGAAAAGAACAATTCACGAAAAAAAGGTCATGCGTTGAGAAACGTCGGACAAAAAAACATTTCGGAGGCAAACTTTTGGAAAGCCCAATTTTCCATGGGTATTTTAGTCCCTTCTTCTGGAT
>Ga0194057_10000546_pt1 | contig 19390 bp, 13 predicted proteins | sample SepL4415m_MetaG_FD_155474 | JGI IMG/M metagenome (GOLD analysis project Ga0194057, IMG submission 155474) | Anoxic zone freshwater microbial communities from boreal shield lake in IISD Experimental Lakes Area, Ontario, Canada - Sep2016-L442-15m | ecosystem: Environmental > Aquatic > Freshwater... | reverse complement strand
TGGCCCTCCCCAACCCGACTACCCCGGAGGGATGGGAGATCCCATATCGACGATGAAGCCCGGCGCATTCTTGCGACGGATGAACCAAATAAATGTGGGTAACGACAAGTGCTAAAGCACGGGCCTAGTACCGCTTCGCGGAAAAGGGGCATAAATGCCCCTGAGCATCGGATCCACCGATCACTTTGATTCGCTTGTCCTAATCAGGCCGCGGGCGTGAACGTGGGCTTGACGGTGAAGCCCGTCGGAGAGCCGGATGCGGTAAATCCGCCCGTCCGGTTCGATGAGCTGGAAGTGGAAATGGAGCATGGTGAAGCTTGAGGCACTGGCAGACGAAAGAGCCAGCAATAGATAGGCTGCGCCTAAACCACTGCGCCACTTCTCGATTCTACCGGAATTTTGCACGAATCGTTCACCGATCCAAAATACTTCCCTGCTTGGCGAGCCATGGGTGAATGTGGTAGAGTTGAATCTCGGTTTGGATGGGATTCGGTATCAGAATTAGAAGGAGTTTTCGGAAATGAGCATTGCGGAAATCGAGTCCGCCATCACTCAACTCCCGGCGAAAGAGTATGCCGAGTTGATGGCGTGGCTCCAAGAGTATCATGATCGGATGTGGGATAAGCAGCTCGATGACGACTTGGCGGCAGGGCGTCTCGATGCATTGATGGCGGAAGCGAATGATGAGTACAAGCAGGGGTTGGCACAACCTCTATGAAACACTTCACTCTGCCGTGTTTCTGGCGACGTTATCGCCAACTGCCCAAGGAGGTGCGGGAGTTGGCAGACAAGAATCACGGGTTGCTCAACAGTGATCCGCAACATCCGTCACTGCAACTCAAAAAAATTGGCAAGGCAAAGCAACTCTGGTCGGTGCGAGTGGGAATGCACTATCGTGCGCTGGGGTTCGATAAACCAGAAGGCATTGTATGGTTCTGGATCGGTTCGCATGCGGAATACGACAAGGTATTGTCGTAATGACGGTCATCGCCGTCATCTTGCAGGTCCGCAGCTGGGGCATCCGCAGCGGGGACAGAGGAAGGAATTCCGGGAATTCCTGAAACTACATGAGTCTAAAGGACTAATGGAGCAGCAGCGACCAGACATAGTTGAATTTCATCCTTGCGTTTCAACGTACGTGGTGTTGGACGGAATTCTTGTGGTCGTCTTTGGAGGCTTCTTGACCTTATCTGCTCTTGGGATGCCCAATGCGTGGATTATAGCCGTATTGTCTTTGGCTCTTTTGGTTGTGGTCCATGCCTGGATTGCATCACATCGGCTGGTTTTGTCGCATTCAATCTTGGAATATAGATCGTTGTGGCGAACTGAGGCAATTGCCTTCTCGCAGATCGAAGACTTCGAGTTTCGTGTCGGCTGGGACAGATACTGCGATCGCTCTAAGCCATTCTACAGGATTGTAATTCGTCCACGTAGTCGAGTTGGTAACGGCAGTATTGTGATCAACGCGAAATTATTTGGGTCTCGCGATGTTAGGACAATCCTGGATGCGCTCGCGGTTGCGTGTCCTGCTCCCGCGACCCTCGACAAGAGATGACACGGACACGAAAGTGCCCCGAAGGCGATAGCTTCGTCGTCGGCTCGTGACGATAGCGGAGCCGATAAATTCCAGATCTCCAAGCGGCCGGCCAGTGCGACCGTGCTGGCGTATGTCTCTCAGTTCCTTAGAGTTCAGGGAGGGTAGAGTCGAGAAGTTGCGCGGTGGTTTAGGCGCAGCCACCCCTAAAACGTGTTTTCCGGCGGTTGACATCCTGCGGCTGGGCCGCTACTATCCAATCAATGCTTCCAAAGCTTTTTCGAGGAATATCGTATGATTCGAATGTTGACCGGCCTTACCTTGCTGCTTTTCGCCGCCAGCGCGTCGGCTGAAAATGTATTTCCTTACCGCTACCAGACTCAAACGCTGCCCAACGGTCTGCGAGTGATTTTCATTCCCATGTCCGGCAGCGGGCTGGTGAGTTACTGGTCCGTCGTGCGAACCGGCAGCCGGGACGAGGTCGAGCCGGGCCGGTCGGGATACGCCCATTTCTTCGAGCACATGATGTTCCGCGGCACGAAAAAATATCCGGGACCGGTTTACGACCGCATCGTCAACGGTCTTGGGGCGCATTCCAATGCATTTACTTCGGAAGACCTGACGGCGTTTCACTTAACCTTCGCCAAAGCGGACCTCGCCAAGGTAATCGAACTTGAGGCCGACCGCTTCCAAAATCTGCACTATGAGCGGCCCGAGTTCCAGACCGAGGCTGGGGCAGTTTACGGCGAGTATCGCAAGGATCAGACCGAGCCGGCGTTCATGCTGGAAGAAAAGCTCCGCGACACGGCCTTCGATCAGCATCCCTACAAGCACACCACGATGGGCTTTGAGGCCGACGTCAAGAACATGCCGCAAGGCTATGAATACAGCCAGGCCTTCTTTCAGCGGTTCTACCGGCCGGAGAATGTCGTGCTGCTGGTCGTGGGCGACTTCGACCCGGCGGCCACATGGAAACTGATTCAAGAGTCCTACGGCCCCTGGAAGCCGGGCTACCAGGCTGCGGCGATCAAGCTGGAGCCTGCGCCGTCGGGCGAGCGGAAGGCCAAAGTTACTTACCCCGGTCAGACCCTGCCGATCCTCGACCTGGCCTATCGCGGCGATGCGTTCGACCCCGACAATCGCGACTACGTTGCCGCTCGGCTCTTGGCCGAAATGGCATTCGGCACCACCAGCGATGCCTATAAGAAGCTCGTCTTGGATCAGCAGAAGGCCGAGGCGATTTTTGCCGGCGTGCCCATGAACCGCGATGCGTCGCTGTTCGAGGTCACGGCGGTTGTCAAGCGACCTGAAGACTTGCCGGCGGTGCAGAAGGTGCTGGAAGAGGCTATCGAGCGATTCCAAACAAAATTAGTTGACCCCGAGCAGCTTGCCCGAGTGAAGCGGCATGAGAAGTATGGGTTTTTGATGCAGCTTGATTCACCCCAGCACACGGCAGCGGCCGTGGTGCCGCTGATTTCGGCGGTCGGCACGATCGATGGCGTAGATCGCTTGTACAAAGCCTCGGAGCAAGTGACTCCGGAAGACATCCAACGGGCGGCCCGCAAGTATTTCACCCCACAGCGGCGAACCGTCATCGTTTTGAAAGGGACAGACAAGCCATGAAAACCCATAATCCCATTTTTATATTCTTTCTCGCTTTGTTTGCCGCAACGGCCCATGCCGGCCCGGCTGACGAGGTGTTGCTGCCGGTGGCCGATGATCCAACGGTTTCCTATCGCATTACGTTCTTTGCCGGCTCGCAATACGATCCGCCGGGCAAGGAGGGACTGGCAGCCTTAACGGCCCGCATGATCGCAGAGGGATCGACCAAGCAACACCGCTACGAAGAGATATTAGATCTGCTCTTCCCCATGGCTGGCGGCTATGACTCGTCGTGCTCGGTGGAAACGGTGGTCATTTCCGGCCGGATTCACAAGGACAATGTCGCGGCGTTTCAGCCACTGTTGTTGCAGGCGATCGTCGAACCGGCCTTCCGCAGCGAAGATTTGGAACGGATCCGCAGCGACATGATCAGTTATCTGGAGAACACGCTTCGCTACGCCGGCGACGAGGACTTAGGCAAGGCCGCGTTGTATGAAGCGATGTTTGCCGGCACGGCCTACGGCCACATCCCCGACGGCCGGGTGACGAGCTTGAAGAGCATTACGATCGACGATGTCCGCGCATTCTACCATCGCAATTTTGCGAATCAGAACTACGTGCTCGGTTTGGGCGGTGGTTACGATGCCGAGACGCTCAATTCACTCAAGGAGGGCCTGAAAAAACTTCCCCCTTACCAAATCGTCGCGAAACCGCATCTCGATACCAAGCCGATCAACGGTCTGCGGGTAACGATCGTGGAAAAGGACGCGCCGGCCACGGCGATCAGCATCGGCGCGCGGCTGAATGTGCTCCGCGGCCAGCCCGATTGGTATCCGCTGGCCCTGGCCAACTCATGGTTCGGCGAGCATCGCAACTCGGCCAGTCATTTGTACCAGGTTCTTCGCGAGGTCCGGGGACTGAACTACGGCGATTATTCCTACATCGAGCATTTTGCCAACGGTGGGCAACTGGAGTTTCCCGCTCCCAACGATCCGCGGCGACAACAGATTTTCGAGATGTGGATTCGCCCCGTACCACATGCCTGGGGACATTTTGCCCTGCGGGCGGCTTTGCGAGAACTAAAACATCTGGTCGATAACGGACTGACCGAGGAACAAGTCCTTGAAAAGCGGGCCGCGCTCGGCAAGTACGTCTTTCATTTCGCACCCACCACCATGGATCGCCTCGGCTATGCCATGGACGATAAGTTCTACCGCATCGAAGGCAGTCATCTCAAACACTACCGCGACGCAATGCAGGGGATGACCCGCGATCAGGTACACCAGTCCGTCCGCAAGCATTTGCAATACCAAAACCTGCAAATTGTGATCATCACCAAGGACGCCCAAGCCCTCCGCAAGGCATTGATCTCCGACGCTCTCAGCCCGATTACCTATCCCACGCCGCAGCCCGCCGAGGTGTTGAAAGAAGACGAAGAGATTATGAAGTTCCCCTTGCACATCCGGCCCGAGAATGTTCGTATCCTTTCCGGCAAAACACTCTTCGAGTAACTCAAATCCCCCCTCTCTGAGCGAGGGGCAGTGGCAAGGATGTCAGAGTATGACTTAGGATCGGCGCATCAATAACTGTCGTGTTTTGCGCCCTCGCCGAGCAGGGGCGGACGGCACACGGAGTGTGCCTGCTACTTTTCTTGCGACACTTATCACCAAACGCGGGCCGAAACCGTGTTGTTGGGGCTCGTTTCACTCTCCCCACCCTACAAATGTTCACATTCCGCACATGGAACCGGAAGAGCCATTTTTCGTCATGTCCACTTCAACACCGCCCCGGTGTCCGCACTCGTAGCCATGGCGGCATACCGGGCGAGCCAACCGGTCGTGTGTCGGGGCGGCATCGGCTTCATGACCGCAGCCCGCGCGGCCAATTCCGCGTCGCTCAATCGCACCTTGAGCGAACGCGCGGGGATGTCGATGTCAATGATGTCGCCGTCCTTCAATAACCCAATCGGTCCGCCGGCGGCGGCCTCGGGACTGATATGGCCAATGCATGCTCCGGCCGTGCCGCCGGAGAAACGGCCGTCGGTGATTAAGGCAACGGAATCCCCCAGCCCCATGCCCTTGATGGCTGTCGTGGGCGCGAGCATCTCCTGCATGCCCGGCCCGCCGCGCGGGCCTTCGTAGCGAATCACGACGACGTCACCTGCCTTGACCCGGCCGTTGACAATGCCCTCGTAGGCCACGGTTTCCGATTCAAAAACAACCGCCGGGCCACTGTACACCAACATGCTCGGCTTCACGCCGGCAGTCTTCACCACGGCCCCGCGCGGAGCTAGGTTGCCGAACAGAATGGCCAAACCGCCTTCTTCGCTGTAGGCATTTTCGACCTCGCGGATGCAATCGTACGGATCGAAGCCGAGTTGCTCGTTCGTCAGGTCGCGCACCGAAGCCACTTGGCGACCGACGCCCATGCCGAGATGCGTGCGCTCGCCGCCGGGCGTGACCGCGGCCAACTCCAATGCCTGTTTGAGTACGCCGCTGGCGCGAATGTCGAAATCGTTGATGTTTTCGCCCAACGTCTTTCCGGTGACCGTGGGACAGTCGAGGTTTAGTAGGTCTGGTCGGCCGCGACGGACCGCGCCGAGGATTGTATGCACGCCGCCGGAGTTGTGAACATTCTCGACATGATAACCACTGCTGGGTGCGACTTTGCAGACGTTCGGCGTCCTGCGGCTCAAGGTGTTAATCCGTTCGATGCTGTAGTCTACGCCTGCCTCTTGGGCCACGGCCAGGATGTGCAGCACGGTGTTCGTGCTGCCGCCCATGGCCATGTCGAGGATCATCGAGTTGTCGATCGATTTGGCGGTAACGATCTCGCGCGGCAACAGACCATGGCCAGGGCCGACGCGGTCGAATTCCATGACCATCTTCACGATCCGCTGGGCCGCCGCCTGGAAGAGCACCTTGCGGTCGTTGGCCGTGGCCAGCAAGGTTCCGTTGGTCGGCAACGCCATGCCCAATGCCTCGCAGAGACAGTTCATGCTGTTGGCCGTGAACATGCCGGAGCAGGAACCGCACGTCGGGCAGCCGGCCTTCTCCAGGGCGAGCAGCTCTTCGGCCGACATCTTTCCGTTTTGCTTGGCCGCCGCGCCGATGAAGACGTCGACCAGGTCGACCGTCTTGCCGCCGGCCATTTTGCCGGCCTCCATCGGGCCGCCGCTGACGAAAATGGTGGGGATATTGCAGCGCATCGCCCCCATGATCATGCCAGGCACGATCTTGTCGCAATTAGGGATGCAGACCATGCCGTCGAAACAGTGAGCCTGCACGACGGTCTCCACGGAGTCGGCAATCACCTCGCGGCTGGGCAGAGAGTACTTCATGCCCGCGTGCCCCATGGCAATACCATCGTCAACGCCGATCGTGTTGAAAACAAACGGCACGCCGCCAGCCGCGCGAATGCACTCCTTGACGAATATGCCCACCTTGTCGAGATGGACGTGACCCGGAATGATATCGGTATAGCTGTTGCAAACGGCGATGAACGGCTTGCGGAAATCGTCGTCGGTCACCCCGGTGGCACGGAGCAGGCTGCGGTGTGGTGCGCGGGAATCGCCCAATTTGATGATGTCGGAACGCATGTGTGGAATACCCGGGAGTTAGGAGTTAGGAGAACTTAGGATCAAGTATACTAGAACCTTGCACTACAAGCCATCGAACAAGAAACGACCCCAGCAATAAACCAACAATTTCCCTCAAAACTCGACTCCACGCCCACCCGTCCTCAATTCCTGCAACTCGGCGGTGCCGCCGCTTTAGGGCACTGATCCTACCTATCTCGCCTAACCGCTACAATCGTGCCGATATGGGCAGGAAATCTTGCCTAACACGAATATCAGGTCCAGTTGCAAATGGGGCTTGGGCCGATCAAATCAACAGATCCCCAGGAGACTCTTGATGATTCGTATTCTGCAATTGCTACCAGCCTTGATCGGTTTCTTGCTGCTGGCATTGATGGCGGTCAGGGCGGAGAGTGCCCCATGGCAAGCAACTGATCCGGCCTGGCAAGGCGTTCCCGCCGGACCGGCTTTTCCCGCAGGGCCACGCGTACGGCCGGCCCGTCGCTGCTCGGTGCTTGGCCCACAGCCGGGGGCACGCCTTCAAGGCCAGCCGTTTGCCTATGGGTACTTCGGTGCCCGGGCGGAGCCGACCGCCGTTTATCACAGCAACTATCGCGAGGATTGGTATCAGTGGAGTTTTCACCGGGGAGATTAAACGGGGTGGCTCTTCAATGCCCGTTCGCCAACGCCGTTCTCATAGAAGACGTGGCTGGTGGCTTGGTGCAAATAGAACGAATTTGATGCACTTAGGACCGGCGCAGAAATAACTGTCGTCTTTTGCCCACTCGCCGAGCTGGGGCAGACGGCACACGGAGTGTGCCTGCTACTTTTCTTGCGACAGTTATTTCTGCGCCGGTCCTTAGCCAAGGCGAATGCCGATTGCCTCGGGCGGGAGTCCGTCCGGCGGAGAGCGTCAAAGCATTTTCTCCAGGAGGTGCGTCAATTCCGCGTCCGACACTTCACGCGGATTGCCGCTCATGCTCTGTCCCCGCGAGCTTTTTACGATGGCGGGAATCTGATCGTGGCGAACGCCCAAATCGGCCAGCCGCGGCGGCATACCAACGCAGCGACAGAGGGCCTCGATCTTCTCGATTAGGACATCGACCGCTTCACCGTCGGGAACCGTGGGCGAGATGCCAAATACATGCCGGGCCAGTCTGGTCAATTCGGCCTGTCGCACCTCGCGATTGATTCGCAACGCCGCAGGCAGCATCATGGCACAGGCCATGCCATGCGGCACGCGGCAATGAATCCCCAATGCGGCGGCAACGCCGTGAGCCAACCCCAATCCCGAGTTGGCCAGTGCCATGCCGGAGAGCAACGCCGCGTGCGACATCCGCTCCCGTGCCGTTCGCGAACGGCCGTTTTCCACCACTTCGGCAATTGCCGGCAAGGCCAACCGCAATCCTTGCAATGCCAGGGCCTGGGGAATAGGCTGGGCCTTCCGCGAAAGGTAACTTTCGATAAGTTGCGTGATCGCGTCCATGCCACTGGCCGCAGTCATTTCCGGCGGCATGCTGACCGTAAGCTCTGGATCGGTCAACACGATCCGTGGCAGGATGCGGTCGTCGCGAAGACTTTTCTTGAAAGGTGGATCGTACGACGAAATGACCGCATTGCAGGTCGCTTCGGCCCCAGTTCCGGCCGTGGTGGGCATGGCCAGCACGGGCAGCGGCGGATCGATGACCTTCAGCCCGCGGCCGACGTTCTCCAAGTAGTCGGCCACCGTGTGGCTTTGCCGATTCGTGGCAACGACGGCCGCAGCCTTGGCCAAATCAATCGCCGACCCACCACCGATGGCCAGAAGAAAACATCCCCGATTGGCGGCATTTCCGCGAAGTTCCCTGGCAACGCGATCGACATCCTGCACCTCGGGTTCGTGAAGGATCGTCTCGACGAGCGTCGGCTCGATGTCTTGCGAGGAAAGCAACTCGCGGAGTTCGCCCAAAACCTCGGTAGCCACGGCTGCCGGCAGGCCCGAAAGGATCATCGCCCGACGACCGAGCGTTCGGGCGAGCGTGCCCACTTCGCGACGACGGCCCCAGCCGAAGACGATCTTTGGCGGTGCGACAAAATCATAACAAAGAGGATCTTTCATGGTGTATGCTGCCCGAAGATGCAGCTTCGCTCAGGACCGGCGCAGAAATAACTGTCGCGTTTTGCCCACTCGCCGAGCGGGGGCAGACGGCAGACGGAGTGTGCCTGCTACTTTTCTTGCGACAGTTATTTCTGCGCCGGTTCGTAAGGCGGACTGAACCAGTTGTTTGTCAATTTTACGGTTGATCACGGATGAAGGATATACCATGAATATCCAACGGTCAAGGGTTGGATCTTCATGGCGCGCCAATATTGGCCACAAGACGCCGCGTGTTGTGGGCAAGGTAGATCAAGCCGCCGTAGGTCGCGAGCATGAACAAGATCGTCAAAATCATGCACAACCGCTCAAACGTCTGCGAACTGCCATCCGTGATGAACGGAACCAGCGTAAGCCAGAGTGCAAAGACCCCCTGAAGAATACCGAAGTAGATTGCCAACGGTTTCAATTGGGCCGCGCCAAGGTGTTCCCCAAGCCGCACCAAGAAAAGTCCAAAGGCGGCGAAGCTTGCAATCGGTGCGAGCATCGACAGCCAGAGTAAACCCTTGTTGATAATGTCCATTATTTTTTTGTTCGTCTCTCGCTGCTTGGCAGCCCGCTCCACATCTGCCTGAGATTTCTTCAGTTCGGCCGTGCGCGGCGGGGGGCCTGAAATGGAGGGCGCCATTGCCAGGTCCAGCAGTTGCGTGAATAGGATAATTCCGATGGCCGCACCGACACATCCAAGGGCCGACTGGATTAGGATTCGGGCTTTTGTTGCCTTGGGAACCACCCAGCAAACGCCCCAACCGGTCAGTAGTGAAACGAACGACCCCATCCACGCCAAGGCCGACCAAAACAGAAGGATACCGACAAAATCGCCACCGCCGCCACTCAGAAGCTTTGGGAGAATGTTCGGGCCGGTCATCATCGCCAGTGCCGCGATGGCGATAATGGCAAACGCCCCGCCGCCCACAATGAGCGAAGCGAAACAGATCGTCATGCCCGTATCGACCACGATCCAAGCGCGCGCATCCGAGCCCGCAGGCGACCTCGCCGGCTTGCCAAACAGGGGCTTTGTCGCAACGGGACCGGAGTCGCCCGAATGTAGAAAGCCCGCGCCCGTCAACGCGTTGGGCGGCGTTTCCATGGAGACAACGGACGCGGCCGGCGTGGGGGTGATCGTCAGCGTACTACCACATTTGGGGCATTGGACCCTCTTGCCCAGCAAATCGTCTTTGGCAGAGAACCTCTGCCCACATTGGCACGTGACTTTAATTGACATTCTCTTATTCTAATCGTAACGGGGTGCGTGTCAACGTGCTTCGTGGAACGGGGTGTGGCAAGATTTTCTGGCAAGCGCGTGGCACGGGCTTCCAGCCCGTGGAATTCGACACGGGCAAGATGCCCGTGCCACGGTGGCGACCGTCTGCCTGAGAATCTTTGCAGCTCTCCTGCTACTTTGTCACAGCGTCTTGTGGAACCGCCGCACGGCGAGCACGAGCGTGGCAACGCCCATCGCGGCCAATGCGAGCAAGTGCGGCCAGAGATACGCGAGACCGACGCCTTTCAAGAATATACTTCGCACGACGACGAGAAAATAGGCCACGGGATTGAGATAGGTCAACCACTGGATGACCTGCGGCATGTTGGCGATCGGGAAGGAAAAACCCGAAAGCAACATCGCGGGAAAGAAAAACAAGAACGTGCTCATCATCGCCTGCTGCTGCGTCTGGCTGACGGTGGAGATGAACAGCCCGACACCCAGCATCGTTAGCAGGTAAAGGCCGGTTGAGAAGTATAAGAGCACGATACTGCCACGGAGCGGCACCTCGAACCAGAAGTAGCCGATCAGGAGGATCAAGGTCACGTCAACGAAGGCGATCAGCACGAAGGGCATCGTCTTGCCGAGAATGAACTCGGCCGGCGTGATCGGCGTGACCATGATCTGCTCGATCGTGCCGATCTCCTTTTCGCGGACCACTGCCATGCTCGTCAAAAGCAGGCTTACCAAGCTGACCACAATCACGATCACCCCCGGCACGAAGTAATTGCGGCTTTCTAGGTTTTCGTTGAACCAAGCCCGAGGGCGGAAATCGATTCGCACGGGCGGTTCGGCCACGCCCTGGGCCCGTTCGATGCGTTTGGTGAACATCTGCCGCGCATAATCGCTGGTGATGCGGTTGACGTAGCTCATGGCAATGCCGGCGGTGTTGGAGTCGGTGCCGTCGCAAATCACCTGAACCGCGGCGGTCCGCCCTGCTTCCAGGTCGCCGGCAAAGCCGTGGTTGACCCGTAGCACGATCTGCACCGTGCTGCGGTCGATGAGATTTTGCATCTGCGGGTCGTCGTCCACCCGGGCCACGACGTTGAAATAGCCGCTCTCCGAGAAGCGAGCCAGAAGCTCGCGGCTGACCGGCGTGTTATCCTGATCATAGACGGCCGTGCGGATGTCGCGGAGGTCCATGTTCACCGCGTAGCCGATCACCAACACCTCCATGCACGGTACGATGAAGATCACGGCGCGCATCCGCGGGTCGCGAAAGACCTGGATGAACTCCTTAATCAGCATCTGACGGATACGCTCGAACATGAGGTTCTCCCCAAAGTAGCAGGCAGACTCCGTCTGCCGTCCGCCGGAATCCCCCGGCTTCCGAAATGATGTTGTGGTCAGAGCCGCAGGGCGGACGGCACACGGAGTCTGCCTGCTACATTACGTTAATTTCTTCTTGAACTTCCACTGGGCCAGAAACACCATCGCCACGGCAAAAACGATCAACAGGATCGTGTCCATGGCAAGGATTTCCAGGCCCACGCCCTTGAGATAAATCCCCTTGAGGATGCCGATAAAATAGCGTGCCGGCACGAGATACGTGATCCACTGGATCGGCCGAGGCATGTTGACAATCGCGAAAATAAACCCGGAAAGCAGGAAGGCCGGCAGGAAGGTCGTTGTCATGGCCAACTGGCTCGCTAGGAGTTGGGACTTGGTGACAATGCTGATGAGGATGCCCATCGTCAACACGCCAACAAGGAATATCGAGGCCACGCCGAATAGCAAGGCCACGTTGCCACGGAGCGGAATCTGGAACATGAACTGCCCAAGGAGGACCGCCAGTACCATGTCGAGTAAGCCGACCGCAAAATAGGGTATCAGCTTGCCGAGGATCAGTTCGGAGCCTTGCACCGGTGTGGAAATGAGTTGTTCCATGGTGCCCCGCTCCCATTCTCTCGCGAAACAGAGCGAGGTGAGCATGGCGGCAATGACCATCATGATCACGGCGATCAACCCAGGCACGATGTAGTTCTTCGACTCCATGTCGGCATTGAACCAGACCCGGCCGCAGACCTCCAGCGGAACGCGGACATTCATCGGACCATGGCGACCGATGCGGCGGATCATCCACTTCTGCGAGTAAATCTCCATGATCGCGTCGGCATAGCCCAGAGCGATCGTGGCCGTGTTCGAGTCAACGCCCGAGATAGCCACTTCCAACGGGGCCTTGGTGTCGGTGGCCAACCGCCGTGCGAAGTTGTAAGGGATCACCAAGCCCATCAGGGCCTCACCGGAGTCGAGGGCGCGGTTCATGTCGCGCTCGTTATCGAGGTAGCGCACGAGCGAGAAGTAGGGCGAGCCGGCAAAGTGGCTCACCAGTTCCCGGCTGTCGGGCGTGCGGCTCTGGTCCCAAACCACCAGCGGTACATGGTCAACATCCAACGTCAAGGCAAAGCCGAACAACAATAGCATCAGCATTGGGATGGCGATCGCCATGCCCAGGCTCCGTGGGTCGCGGAGGATGTGCAGGAACTCTTTGCGGGCTACGGCCGTCACACGTCGGGCGTTCATCGTCGCACCTCCTCTTGCGGCTGCTCGGCACGGTCGCGGGCTTCGATGAGCGAAACGAAGACATCCTCCAGTGAGGGCACGATCCGTTCGATCTGCTGCACGCGAAACCCCTGTTCGGCCAACCGCGAACGGGTTTCCGCAGCCGCACGATCACCGTCGTCGGCCACCAAATGCAAGCTGTTACCGAAGAGTGCGACTTCCTTCACCGAGACCAGCCCAGCCAATGCCTCCATGGCCGCCTCGGGCCGCTCGCAGACCACCTCCAGCACGTCCTCCTGCATGGCCTCCTGCTTGAGCTTCTCCGGCGTGCCTTGGGCGATCAGCTCGCCACGATAGATTAGTGCCAGCCGGTCGCAATACTCGGCTTCGTCCATGTAGTGCGTGGTGACAAAGACGGTCACACCTTCGCTGGATAATTGATAAATCAAGTCCCAGAACTGGCGACGGCTGATGGGATCGACGCCGGAGGTTGGCTCGTCGAGGAAGAGGATCGGCGGTCTGTGCAAGATCGCGCAGCCCAGGGCCAGCCGCTGTTTCCAGCCGCCGGAAAGGATTGCGGTCGGCCGGTGACGATGCCCTTCCAGGCCCGACATCTCGATCACCCATTGCTTCCGCTCGGCCTTCTCCTTGGCTCCAATGCGATAGATGCCGGCGTAGAAGTCGATGTTTTCCTCGACCGTCAGATCCTGATAGAGCGAGAACTTCTGGCTCATATAGCCGACGTTGGCCTTGATCTCCTCGGGCTGTGTGTGGATATCGAAGCCGGCCACGCTGCCTCTGCCGCCGGTCGGCGCGAGGATTCCGCAGAGCATGCGGATCGTGGTCGATTTGCCTGCCCCATTAGGCCCCAGGAAGCCAAAGATTTCGCCGCGGTTGACCTCGAAGCTGACCCGATTCACCGCCATGAAGCTGCCGAAGCGGCGTTCGAGCTTGTCAACGACGACGGCGACTGGCCGCGGAAGTACGTCAGGTTGTAGGGTGGGGAGAGCGCAGCGAGCCCCACCATTTTCAGGAAGGGCATTGTCGACGACGGCGATTGGCTCCCCTCTCCCCTTTTGGGAGAGGGGCAGGGGGTGAGGGAGCGTGGATTGTAGGGAGGTTCTTTCCTTTGTTCCTATCGCCGAAACAAACACATCCTCCAAAGTAGGGGGAATGGTTCGCACGGATTGCGGCGGCAGGCCGGCGTTGCGCAGGGTCTTGCCAACGTGTTCGGCCTCATTCTGGTCGTCCGTGCTAACAAAATGCACGCGATCGCCAAACAGCCCGACCGATGCGGCGGGAAACTGCTGCCGCAAAACCGCGGCGGCTTGGCGTGGCTCCGCGGTGCGGATTTCCAGGATCGTGCCCCGCATCAGTTGCTTGACCTCATCCGGCGTACCGCAGGCCAGCATCCGCCCTTGATGGATCAGGGCCAGGCGATTGCATCGCTCGGCCTCGTCGAGATAGGCCGTGGAGACGAAGATCGTTACCTTCTCGCGCAGCAGTTGGTAAAGGATTCGCCAGAAGTCGCGGCGCGAAACAGGATCGACGCCATTGGTCGGTTCGTCCAGAAAGAGCACCCGTGGCGTGTGGACCAACGTGCAAGCCAGGCCCAGCTTCTGCTTCATTCCGCCGGAAAGGTTCCCCGCCAAGCGGCGTTTGAAGGGCGTGAGATTGCTGAAGGCCAGTAGTCGCCCAATCCGCTCGTCCCGGCCCTTGCGAGGCACGTTGTAGATGTCGGCGTAGAAGTCGAGGTTCTCCATCACGGTCAGGTCGGCGTAGAGCCCGAAACGCTGGCTCATGTAGCCGATCTCGGCCTTGACCGCCTCGGCCTCACGGACGACGTGATGCCCAGCCACCCAGGCCTCGCCCCCGTCGGGGTCCATGATCGAAGTCAGCAGGCGCATCATCGTCGTCTTGCCGGCACCGTCAGGACCGACAAGGCCGAAGATCTCGCCTTCCTCGACGGCCAGCGACAGATTGTCGATCGCCACAAGGGTGTCGAATCGCTTGGTGAGGTGCTGGACAAGGATCATGGGAAGCACGAAATACGAATATCTCTTTCTCTGCGTAACCGCAGGCCAAGGAACGAATTTCTATCGTCCATGCCGGCGACTCGCAATGGAATTTTGACCACGGATAACACAGATGGCACGGATAAGACAGGACGCAAGCCTTCCCTTTCCTTCCCTCCGTCTTTATTTTTCTGCTCTCCATTTTTCTGTCATAAAGTTCGGTCTTCAAGGTCATAAGGCCCGTGTCCTTGGTTTTCTGTCAACTGGGTATCCACTTCGCTCTACCACCCACCATATCTTGTGGTCGCGTTCGTTCTGCACGCCGACAAGTCATCGCCCTCATACTACATGTTGTGGCTGGTAGAGGGAAGTGGATACCCAGTTTCTGTCATTTGCCTTCTTGGTATTTTGGATTTGTTTCGTATTTCGTGTTTCGTATTTCGGATTTTCCGATTCGGGCATCTGCCGGCATTCCGGGCTTCAGCTCCTTGTCCGGATTTTTCAGGTCGATTTTGATCCGATAGACGAACTTCACCCGTTCGCGATTGGTCTGCACGGCCTTGGGGGTGAACTCCTGCTCCGATGAGATGAAAGAGACTCGGCCCTGGTAGACCTTGCCGGGATAGGCGTCGGTGGTGATCTCGGCCTCGGTGCCGAGAGCGATATTGCGTTTGCCCAGATCGCGCTCGTCAATGTAGGCTCGCAGCCAAACATTCTCGATATCGGCCACGGTAACCACCGGCGTGCCGGGGGCGACATACTCACCCGGTTCGATGTTCTTCGATAGGACCACTCCCGTCAGCGGCGAGTTCACGGTGGCGTAACCGAGCCTTGTCTCGGCGGCCTGCACCGCGGCCTTGGCCTGCTGGACCTTGGCTAGGGCCTGATGGATGACCTCTTTTCGCGGCCCGTCCTTGATGAGGCGATATTGGGCCTGGGCCTGTTCCATGGCGGCCTTGCCCTGCTGAACGTCTTCCTGACGCGGGCCTTCCTTGACCATCTCATAGCGTTTCATCGCCTGGAGATAGCGACTATTGGCCATTCGATAGGCGGCATAAGCCAGATCGAATTGCTCGGGCGTGATGGCCCCCGGGCTGGTTCGCTGGAGTTTTTCGGCCCGATCGAGGTCGCCTTTGAGGTGCTCGCGATCGGCTTCGGCGGCACGGAATTCTGCTTCGGAGGCGGCAATTTCCTGGGAACGGCTGCCGGTTTTCAACGCGGCGTAATTGGCCTGGGCCTTCTGCATGGCGGCCAAGGAGGCGGCGATTTCGTCGGGCCGAGAGCCGGCCACCAACTCGGCCAGGGCGGCCTCGGCCGCTTGCAATTCGCCGTGGTGAAGGGCCAGGTCGGCTTGCAGATCGGCCGTTTCCAATTGGGCCACCGGCTTGCCTGCGTATACCAGTTCACCCTCGTCAACGTGACGTTTGTCGACACGGCCGGGAATTTTGAAGCTGATGGCGACTTCAATGGCTTCAATGTTGCCGGAGACGTGAAGCGAATCGTCGCCGCGGCCGGCTAAATGCAGCGCGTACCAACTGCCGACACCGATCGCCACAATCGCAGCCACCCCTGAGAAGATCAGTTTCTTGTAAGCCGTCATTGTCGTATACTTGGGAACCTTACATCACCGTGAATCATCCTAAGTATACTCAGAGCGGACGCGAATGACATGTGCGATACTTCCGAGTGTTCGCGGCGCCTTTCAAGAACGCGGCCCCCTTGCCTGCCTCCAGGAGCCCCTTGGGATCCAGGAGGCCGAAAAGCTGGATGGTCTTGGCCACGACCCCGGTCCAGCCGGTTTGATGGCTTGCACCGAGCCCCGCACCGTTGTCGCCGTGGAAGTATTCGTAGAAGAGGATGTGGTCGCGCCAATGGGGATCGCTCTGGAACTTCTCCGTGCAGCCGTAGACAGGACGTCGGTTATGCTCGTCTCGCAGAAAGATGCGGGCGAGCCGATCGGCGATCTCCTTGGCCACCTCGAAGAGATTCATCATCCTGCCCGACCCCGTCGGGCATTCGACCTTGAAGTTGTCGCCGTAGTACAGGTAGAACTGCAAGAGTGCTCGGACGATCATGGCGTTTACCGGCACCCAAACCGGGCCGCGCCAGTTGGAATTGCCACCGAACATGCCCGTGTTCGACTCGGCCGGCAGATAGTCCACCCGGTACTCCTGGCCTTGCACGTGAAAGAGGTAGGGATGCTGCTCGTGGAACTTCGAGAGCGAGCGGATGCCGTGGGGGCTTAGGAACTCGTTCTCGTCGAGCATCTTCGAGAGAATCCGGCGGAGCCGCTCCGGGTTGAGTAGAGCCATGACCCCCCGCTCGGCCACACCAAAGTGTCCTGGCCCCGTAGGATGGATGGACTCCAATAGCTCGGGCATTCGGCGTAAGCGATCCGTCAACTGAGCCATCGCCCGCGGAATGCGATCCCGCTGCCACTTTTCGACTACCGAGGTGGCGCACAGGGGCAGGAGCCCCACCATCGAGCGGACCTTGAGCCGCGTGGTGCTGCCGTCGGGGAGTACCAGCAGGTCGTAGTAGAATCCGTCCTCCTCATCCCACATGCCGTTGGACCCAGGTTGGTTCATGGCTGCGGCGATATAGTAGAAGTGTTCCACGAATTTTACGACCATGTCCTCATAGGTGCGGTCGTGGGTGGCGAGTTCAATCGCAAGTTCGGCCATGTTCTGGCTGAACAGAGCCATCCAGGCCGTACCGTCCGCCTGCTCCAGGCGGCCACCGGTGGGCAGCGGCGAACTGCGGTCGAAGACGCCGATGTTGTCGAGGCCGAGGAAGCCGCCCTCGAACAGGTTTTTGCCGAACCGATCCTTGCGGTTCGCCCACCAGGTGAAGTTCAGCAGCAGCTTATTGAAGGCCGACTTGAGAAAATCGACATCAGCCTCACCGCGCAATGCCTGCTCGGTGCGATGAAGGAACAGGGTCGCCCAGGCATGGACCGGCGGGTTCACGTCGCTGAAGTTCCACTCGTAGGCGGGGAGCTGGCCGCTGGGATGCAGATATACCCCCTGCAACATCAGTTCCATCTGCTGCTTGGCGAAGTCGGGGTCCACAATCGCCAGGGGGAGCGTGTGGAAGGCCAGATCCCAGGCCGCGTACCAGGGGTATTCCCACTTGTCCGGCATCGAGATGATGTCCTTATTCAGCATGTGGAACCACTCCGAGTTCCGAGAGTTGCGATAGCCGGAATGGAGGGGGTTGGAGCGGTGCTCGTCCAGCCAGTTGTCACCGTCGAAGAAGAAGAACTGCTTGCTCCAGAGCATGCCGGCGAGGGCCTGCCGCATCACGTTGGCGGTGTCTTCACTCGTGGAGGGGGGCGTGACCGACTTGTAAAACTCATCGGCTTCACGAAGCCTATCCGCGAAAATTTTATCGAATTGCTTTCCAAAGGGTTTGCTTTTCTTGTCTGGAGCAATTTTGGAGAGCCGCAGGTGAATCACTTGGGTCTGACCGGCACCGACATTGACCTGGTAGTGCGCCGCAACCTTGGTGCCCTGCTTTTCTGGATTCACGGCACCCTGGTTGCCCTGCACCACACAGTCGTTGATGCCGTCCTTGACGTAGGGGCTCTCGTTCTTTTGCCCGGGGAAAAGCCGTTCGTGGTTGGTTTCGTTCTCGGTGAAGAGCAGCGGCACCTCGCCTTCGCAGGAAAGAATGAATTCACCGAGCAGAGGGTGCGTTACCGCGACCGCACTCACGCCTGCCGGTGCCTTGATCTGCTTGAGGTTGGGTTTCTCGGCAGCCCGATTCGATTCGGCAATCCACGCTGACCATTCATTGCGGAACCAGAGCGTGGGCAGGAGATGCAGTTCGGCCGCGTCCGGCCCCCGGTTGGCCGCCGTGATCCGCACCAGGATGTCTTCCGGACCGGCTTTGGCGTACTCCACGAAGACGTCGAAGTATCGGTCCTCATTAAAAACGCCGGTGTCGAGGAGTTCATACTCCATCTCTTCCCGAGAGCGACCGCGGTTTGTCTCCAGCAGATCGGCGTAGGGATAGGCCGCCTGCGGATACTTGTAGAGATACTTCATATACGAGTGGGTCGGTGTGCTGTCGAGGTAGAAGTAGTACTCCTTCACATCCTCGCCGTGGTTCCCCTCGCTGTTGGTCAATCCGAAGAGCCGCTCCTTGAGAATCGAATCCTTGCCGTTCCACAGGGCCAGCGAGAAACAGAGGTGCTGTTGATCATCGGAAAGGCCGGCGATGCCGTCCTCGCCCCAGCGATACGCCCGCGAGCGGGCATGGTCATGGGTGAAAGAATTCCAGGCGTCACCGTCCTCGCTGTAGTCCTCGCGGACCGTACCCCACTGGCGTTCGCTCAGGTAAGGCCCCCATTTTTTCCACACAACGCCTTGTTCTCGCGATGCCTTCAGCCTCAATTGCTCTCGGCTCATCGAATGATCTCCATTCAACTGGGGGTGCTGATGTATTGTTTAGGACCGGCGCAGAAATAACCGTCGTGTTTTGCCCACTCGCCGAGCGGGGGCAGACGGCACACGGAGTGTGCCTGCTACTTTTCTTGCGACAGTTATTGATGCGCCGATCCTTACCGACCATTGTCCATCGAATCGTCCTATCTATTGTAGGCGGGTAGTCAAGCCACCTGGGTGAGGGGAAGCTATACTGCCCGTGATTGGGATTGTCCCATCTGAAGATTTTTCGCATACTCCCCTCGGACCACCAAGGACGTTTTGGTTGCAGGGAGACAAGGGATGCTCTCGATTCAATTCACGGCAGAAGACAA
>Ga0194057_10000545_pt1 | contig 19396 bp, 20 predicted proteins | sample SepL4415m_MetaG_FD_155474 | JGI IMG/M metagenome (GOLD analysis project Ga0194057, IMG submission 155474) | Anoxic zone freshwater microbial communities from boreal shield lake in IISD Experimental Lakes Area, Ontario, Canada - Sep2016-L442-15m | ecosystem: Environmental > Aquatic > Freshwater... | reverse complement strand
CTGGCTTCCAGACCATGAAACCCTTGGCCCAGCGGCGACGATGGAAATTACGGGGCTCAATACCTTCACTTGCGTTACGGCCGATCATCCGCCCTCCCTTTGGCTTCACGTGATTCGTTACCTCCTCACGCTCAAAGTTCAGTTCTGGCCTGGTGGTTAGCCTTTAGCCAGGTTGGATTGTCCAACTGATCTACATCAGCTTATCTTGGCACACTCATGGTGTTCGTCCGAAAATATGGCTATGGAGCCACGACCGGCACCTATCTGGTCGTCGCGGTCGGTCTACCGCTCTACGTGCTGTTGCGTGCTTCCGGAATCCTCTGCGGTGAACCCATTGTTCCGAGTACGATCAAAGCCTTGATTTATGCAGAATTCGCAGTGGCTTCCGCATTGATTGCCATGGGTGTCGTGCTCGGACGTCTGCGGGTTTTTCAATACGCATTACTGTCACTCTTGCTGGTTCCGGCATATTTGCTGAACGAATGGCTGGTGTTGGATGGCGGGCTGGGTATAACACGTGGGTTTGTGGATACCGCCGGGTCGATTATCATCCACGCTTTTGGTGCTTATTTTGGCATAGGATTAACCCTGGTTCTGACCACTGGGCAACAACGCCGTCAACCGATTGAATCCGATGCCACCTCGGATCGCTTTGCGATGCTCGGTTCGATGGTGCTGTGGTTGTTCTGGCCCAGTTTTTGCAGTGCCATTGTTCCGCTCCAGGAAATGCCGCAGACCGTGGTTAATACCATATTCTCGCTGTCGGGTGCCACCCTCAGCACTTATTTGTTGAGTACAGTGCTTCGCAAGGGCAAAACCTCAATTGCCGACATGGCAAATGCGGCACTGGCCGGCGGTGTTGCCATCGGAGCGACTTGCAACGTAGTAACGCCGGCGATGGCTTTCGGAATCGGTTTGCTGGCCGGGGCTGTTTGTGTCCTCGGGTATGTGTTCGTTCAACCGGCCCTGGAAGCGCGACTCAAAGTCGTGGATACCTGTGGGGTTCATAATTTGCACGGGATGCCGGGACTGTTGGGTGGCCTGATCGTTCTAGGAGTGGTGCCCGGCGTGGCCGTGGCGCAACTCATTGGCATTGTCGTCACCCTTGCACTTGCCCTCGGATGCGGTCTCCTGGCCGGCCTCCTCATCAAGATCACGGGCACGACGCGTTTGGCTTATGAGGATCGCGAGGAGTTCAGCGGCGTCGAATAGCGAGTCTGCCCTCCCCAAGACTATGCGAACAAGTGTACCACGTCGAACCGCTGTTATGCTCTTCTACATTTCACCCGTTTTTTGAGGCTTCCATCAAACCACCGTTTCCCGTATCGTGGCTTTTTAGCCAGGGCGGCGACGGTCCCAGAGGGCGAAAGCAATGTCGAAGCGGAGGATGAAACGGAGGCTTGAACCGCCAGTTCCAGCCAAGTTCAAGATCGGGGATCGTGTCCGCGTTAAGCCGGGCATCCTAGATGAGGATCACCCCGACATACCGCTCGGTGGCTGGGCTGGGACGATCTCCGAAGTCCACAAGCGAGGCATCTACAGCGTCCGATGGAGCCAAGAGACGCTGGCAAGCATCCACCCGATCTACAAAAGGCGGTGCGCCATCGACGGGAATGTTCTGGAGGAGTATTGGTTGAAAGAGGAGGATATGGAACCCGATCGGGGAGAACCGCTCGCCATCGAGCAGCCGACCAAAATCACCCCACGCCCGCTGTCGGCAGAAGACCAGAGCGACCGGGTGCGGATGGTGTTCGGGGTGACCAGCGATGATGTTTTGCCCGCCGTGGACGAGGATTCGTTGGAGACGTATTACGACCACCTTGTCAAGCAAATGAAGCTGCCCGTGGATGCACGGCATTGCCCGCAGGAGGATTTCCTCAATCCGTCGCCTCTCCGTAGGGTCAAGGTTGTTGCGTTGGATGGTGAGATTGGCTGGGACGAGGACGAGGGCATCCTGTGCAAGATACGCACCGATGAAGGGGAGAAGGTTGTGCCTCTGACGGACATTGAATTCCGTCACTCCGACCCAAACTACCAACTTCTCGCTGATTTTTCGACTTGGTTCTGTGGCTACTTGTTGAACGAGGAGGACGATGTCGCGGAAAAGGACGACGAAATGGAGGATGATGGAGAGGCGTCGGAAGTCCCGAAACCGGCGACTTGGCGCGATGTCGTATTGGTGCTTTTGGAAATCGTCGCCTTCGCCATGTCCTTCAGTGCGGTTGTCGGATCGGCGGTCGCGGTCATGCCGTGGGCAAGATGGGCGGCTTGCATTGGCGGCGGCGCGTGGGGCATGATCGTGGCATTCGCCCATGTTCGGTATGCCCGGAAGGAAATGGGTTTCGTCGTGCCCCGGTTGCAAAAAGTCGCTGAAGGCATCATCGGGGTGCTCACCGGCACTGTCCATGGGGTGCTATTCGGCATCATGGCGGTAGCGTTCATCGGCGCACTACTGGGCGGCATCGTGGGGATCTTGCTTAGGCGAGTCTTCGGCGGCACAAATGGGTGGTTCTTTCACGTTTTCCCCGGAAGCGTACTTTTCGCTGCTGCCTGCGGCGTAGCAGCCCAGGCGTTTTACCTGGACCGGATCGCGGCGAGCGAGGGACTTTGGCTTGGGGCTTTGATTGGGCTGGGAAGCGCACTGCTGTTTTGCCTTGTCGCCATGCCTTTGGCATTTCTTACAGTCAGGAGACCTTCACGGTGAGATTAACGGATGACAAAATGTCCGGCTCTCCGCCAAGTTTGTGGTGCGGGCGTCTCGCCTGCTTGGTTCAACCACAACCTCTTGGGCAGGCGGGACGCCCGCACCACAATTATCCGCAAACCCAGCGGAGAGCCGATACTTCCCAAGTATCAAGGCGAACGCGAAGTCGTTTCATCCCTTCTCTGCTCGCTCTAGGTTCAATTTGAGAAGTCGCTCCAGCAATTCGTCGTCGGAAATTCCGGGATCCCAACCGTAGGCGGCGAAGACGGCCGTGTCGAGCTTCTTGTGGGCCAAGTCGAGCCATGCCGGCCGTTGGTTGTAAAGATTGGTGAGTGTGCGAATCTTCAAACTCGCCGCGCAGTCGGGGTCTTTGGGGATCAATCGCGGCCAGCGAACCGTGCCGATACCGCAGGCATCCGGATCGACGACATACCTCGCCCACGGCCCAACGACCGAGCCGGGAAACTCCAAAACCTCCGTCTTCGTCCACTCCGGCGGGTTCAGCCAGCGGCAGCGTAGATCGTCCAGTTCCTTGGCGGCAGCGGAAATCGCGGTTTCTTGATCGGGTGTTGGGTGCGGAAATGGGAAAGTTCCAAAACAGGTTGTCGGCGTGTATCGGTCGCCACTTTCCTTCTCGCGAAGTTGTGTTCCTCGTGAAAACGCCCACCTAAGATGAATTCGTGAATGGAGGACTCCGAAAAAGTAATCGTCTGATCGTACAAACGCGATAACAGTTTGTGCGGGCAGTATGGCCAGTTGCAACCAGACGAATAGTCTATGCTTGGCAGTTTGGCAGGTCGCGATATACCGCGAGCAGCCGCGCACGGCGGTTCGATATGCGTTATTAACTTCACCGTGAATCCACCAAAGCCTCTTGCGTCTTTCACGCTTGGTCACGTCACGAATCGGTTTTACTTCGCGACGTACAAACTCAAAGGGGGCTTCGTACTTTGCCGCGTCTTCCTCGGTTAATTCGCCAAAGTCTATGATCCACATCGGTGCATCGCGTTGAGTTATCGCAATCCCATTTATCCATGGTCGCAGGACGTCGGAATTCGGTAATCCGTTTGGATTTGGATGAAACAGCATTTGAATAGCCGCATCGTCGGTTTGCTCAAATGGTCCAACCTTAACGGGTCCCTGAAAGGACTTTTGGGCGTTGTCAGGTAGCGACGCGGCGGTTGTTAGGTCAGTGTCTGACGTCAAGTCAGCGTTGATTGTGGTGACTTCTGTTTCGTTCAAAACTCGCTGCTGCTCTGCGCCGTTATCGAAACCCAGCATCGAGACATGGACAGTTGCACCATCAAGCACCCAATCCCGGTCACTTTCCGCAAAAAACACGTCTCCAGATCCCTTAATCCTCTCCACAACCTTGCGATTTGCCTTGCCCCGTATTCCCTGCGTCGCCAACAACCCAGCACGACGGCATTTCTTGTTTTCGATATGCGCACGAGCCCTTTCAAACCAGTAGCAGCACAGGTCGGCCTCTCGAGGCACACGTTCCCCCCAGACCTTGAACATGGCGTCAACGTAATCGTCGCCCAGGTTCTTTCGCAGCAGTTTTCCACCCAAGAACGGCGGGTTCCCCACAATAAACTCTGCCTCCGGCCACTCCGGTTCCTTGGGATGCTCCGGGTCGGAAAGGTCGAGAATAGCGTCCATCTGCTCGATCGTGCCGATCGGTGCCAACACCGGATCGTTGGGCATCTTGAAGCCGTTGTGGTGCATCCATTGCAGGTAGCCGATCCAGATCACGACCTGGGCAAGCTGCTGCGCGTAGACGTTGATTTCCAGCCCGCGAAGCTGCGCGGGATTGACCTGCGGAACGAGCGATAAACCCCGCATGGCGGCGTAGGCGATGACCTCCTTCTCCAAGTCCAGGAGCATGTGAAGTGCCACGTAGAGGAAATTGCCGGAGCCGCAGGCCGGGTCGAGAACGCTGACGTGGGCCAGCCGCTCGATGAAGTCGAGAATCGCCCGGTCGAACGCCTTGCGTTGCGGGCTATCCTTGTCGGACAAACCTTTCGTCCGCGAGCGGCTTGCCTTGACCACTTTGGGCCAAAGCTCCTCCTCACACTTCCGCTTGACTTCCGCCCATTCACGCTGGAGCGGGGCCAGCAGGACGGGCTTGAGAAGATCCTCAATGTCGGCGCGGCCCGTGAAGTGGGCACCAATCTGAGACCGCTTGGCCGGATCGAGCGTTCGCTGGAAGAGTGTGCCAAAGATCGACGGCTCAACGCACGACCAATCTTTGCCGTTCACCACGACCAGCGAGTTGATCTCCTCTTGCGTGAGCGAAATCACGTCGGCATCCGCAAACAGGCCGCCGTTGAACCAAGCGATCGTATCGTTGCCGTAATCGCCGCCGCTGGCCATCGCCTTGAAGAGCGATTCGAGCCGTCGGGGCAGGTAGGCCGGGTTGGCCTTGGCGTTGTCCAGTAGTTTCCCGAACAGCCCTGCCGGCAGTAACAAGGTGTCTTCACCGAACATGCAGAACATGAGCTTCATCAGGAAGTGGGCTGCACGAAGCGGCTCAATCCCCCGGTCTCGCATCCCGTCCGCCAGTTCCGCGAAGCGTTCGGCCGCCTCGATCGTAATCGCCTCGCTGGTGATGCCGGGTTTGAGGGAATTGGGGTCAGTGAAGACTCGGCGGAGGATGCCGAGGTTGGCGGGATCGGCCAGGCCGGCAAGGTCGAAAAGGTGCTGCTGCTTGGCGGTGCCGGTGAAATTCGTGTGGACCTCGAACCGGTCCATGTCGCAAACAATCATCAGGGGCGGATTTTCTAGTGCCTCTCGGTATAATTGCAGTTGCGTATAGGCGGCCTTGAGATCCTTATGCTTCCCCTTGTATTCCCAGCCAAAGTGGTCGCGCATCCAGACGTCGGCCCAGCCCTGCCGGTCTTCGCTGGTCTGTACCCCTTTTTCAAAGGTGTACCACGTACCCTCGGGATCGGCCTCGGCCGGTTTTGGCTGGTCCAATAGTTCGCACAAGTCGAGAAAATGCTGCTGGCATGCGCTGCGCTCCGTGAGCGTCACCCGTTGCCACTTGGCGATAAACTGCTGAGGGGTCACTAAACCAACTCCGATCGTCTGTGAAGACCAACTTTGGCAATGCGAGCAATTCTATCAGTTGGCCTTGCGTGACGCCATACGCGAGCGGGGGCTGTTGAACGCCAGAGTTACGCCCCGCAAGCCGCCGGTTCGCCGCGCCGACGTCTCGTGGCGAGGCTTCGGTTGGCCTGGCTCGACGTAGGGTGGGTGAAGCATCGAATGGTGCGTTACGCGAACGGATTTGGAACAGCGTTAAGTGTTTTCAGCGTCTCGATTTCGTGCGCAACCCACCATTTCCCGGCCGGTTCGCTCCACGCACCCTACGGCCTGTCGTCACTGCTAGCTGTTGGCAAGGTTATGATCGAGGCCGGCACCGACTAGGCTCGGTCGGGAGACCGGCCACAACTTTCGCCAGGCACTAGATTCTGGTATACTGGCACCCGTCTGGCTCGAAACTTGAACTGCGTCCTCTTTCTTCCGGGAACCATTGTGCCGCTTGGAATCCGCCCAATTGAAGGATGGCGACGACTACACAAAGGCCCATCCTGTTTTTTCGATCTGCCTAGTCGACGGGATTCTTTGGAAGGATGCAACCAAAGTCCACCATGCGTTTCGCCTCACCGACGCAGAATCGGGCCGAGTTTTGAAAGAAACCTTGGAGATTCACACGCTGGAGCTTGGAAGGTATAATCTAAGGGAGGCGGACCTGAAGGGAGCCGGGATTCTCGATTGCTGGCTATTCTGGTTTCTTCATGCCCACGAGTACGAAGCCGACGCACTGCTGAAATTGTTTCCCCAGCAGGCGATCCGGCAAGCGACGCAAACGATCGTTAATATAGCGCAAGTAACCGAGGACAAAGTGATGTACGACGCACGCGAAAAAGCGATTCGAGACCAACAATGGGCCATGAACGCCTCCCATCGTGAGGGTGTGCGTGAGGGCAAGATCGAAGGCAAGATTGAAGGCAAGATTGAAGGCAAGATCGAAGGCAAGATCGAAGGCAAGATCGAAGGCGAGATCAAATTGATCCGAACGCTTCAGGCAATACTCTGTACGCCTGTCAGTGAGGAGCAGGAGCTACGAGCATTGGACCTTGCCCAGCTTGAATCGCTGACCACCAATCTGCAAAACCGACTGCGCAACCGAACGTCTTCGTAAGACATCCGGTCGACCGGATGGCTCGGTCAGAGACCGGCTACAACGGTGGCACTAGAGAGACCACCGAGGCCTTGATCATAACCTTGCCAACTGCTGTCATTGCTGGCTCGCCGTAGGGTGGGGAGAGCGCAGCGAGCCCCACCAATTCTGTTGCGGTCCGCTTTTGGTGGGGGCTCGTTTCACTCTCCCCACCCTACTTCTGCACCTAAAAACCGGAAGAGCCCGGAATACGAATGATTTCGATTTCGCGGAATTCCGCGAGATGTCGCGACGATATTCCGTGGGCCAGTCCGTGTGACATAACGAAACCCGATTGGGCGGCATAAGTGTAAATCCTTAAAGCCAAACTCATTACGACGAATCTTCTGACTTTTCAGCGGATTGGAACGCTGATTGCTGAGAGATGGGTCAAACTTGTTCCGAAATGAGAAATGGGTTCATAAGCCGATACACTCCGCAGCGGAGCTTACCATGACCACACATACCGTCCGAAAAAAGGATTCCTTCCTCACGCAGGTAATTGAAGCCACCCCCGGTGGGGAGCGGCTGTTGCATTGCCTGCAATGCGGCAGTTGCGGCGGCTCGTGCCCCAGCGGCGCGGATATGGAACATACACCGCGTACAATTTTCGCCCTGATTAACGCCGGTGAGCGCGAGCGAGTGCTTTCAGCCAATACGATGTGGGCCTGCGTCTCGTGCTACTTTTGCACGACCCGCTGCCCGCAAGAAGTCCCCATCACCGACATCATGTACACGCTCAAGCGGATGTCGATTGCCCAGCGGCTTTACCACGACACCGACGCACCCGCCTTGGCCAAGGCCTTTACGGACTTTGTCGACAAATATGGACGGAGCTTCGAGTTGGGCTTGGCCACCAGCTACCACCTGCTGAACCGGCCATTGCAGGCATTGAAGATGGGCCCCATGGGCTTCGCCATGTTCAAGCGCGGCCGTATGGCCCTGACGCCCACCAAAATCAAAAACCTCGGACAGTTGCAAGCGATTATTCGGAAAGCAAAAGAACTTAGTGAGGAAAGGAGTTAGGAGAAGGAGTTAGAAGGTAGGAGTTAGAAGTTAGAATTTGGAAACTCCTGACCTCCTAACCCGTGCCTCCTAGCTCCTAACTCCCAACTCCTAACTCCTAACTCCTAACTCCTAACTCCTAACTCCTAACTCCTTCCACCATGCGATACGCCTACTACCCCGGATGTTCGTTGGAAATCAACGCGGCCGCTTACGACCATTCGGTCCGAGAAGTGGCCGACCTGCTGGATATTAAGCTCCAGGAGATCGACGATTGGAACTGCTGTGGTGCGACGGAATACTTCAGCCAGGACGAGTTGACGGCCTGTGCCGTTATCGCCCGGAATTTGGCCTTGGTCGATCCGCAGATCAAGCAGCTTGTCGCCCCTTGTGCGGCCTGTTACTTGAACCTGAAGAAGACCGACCGGCTAATGTCCGATTTTCCGGAAATGGGCGCGAAGATCAACCAATGTCTGGCCGCCGGCGGTTTGCACTATGATCCCGGCCGAGTTGTTGTCCGCCACATGCTCGACGTGATCCATGACGACATCGGCGAGCGGGCCGTGCGAGATAAGGTCGTGCGACCGCTGACCGGGCTGCGAGTTGCCCCGTATTACGGTTGCCAGGTCGTCCGCCCGATCAAGGGTTGCGATAGCACTGAATATCCAATGATGATGGACAACCTCCTGAAGTGGCTGGGGGCTGAAGTGGTCGATTACCCGGTCAAGGCCCACTGCTGCGGCGGGCACATGACGCAGATCAGCGAACCGCAGGCATTCGAGCTTATCCGCCGGTTGCTGCAAAGTGCCCAGGATTACCATGCCGACATGATCCTCTGCATGTGCCCCATGTGCCAGTTGAACATGGACGGCTACCAAGCCCGAGTGAACGGCCACTTTAACACGCAATTCAACCTGCCGATCCTCTACTTCACGCAGATCCTCGGCATTGCTTTCGGTCTGGACCCGAAAAAGCTTGGTTTTGGCAAAGAGTTGGTCGCCGCCATGCCCGTGTTGACGGCAAAATTGAATGGAAAGCTGGCGGCAGCAGCGGTGTGAGAAAATAAATACAGAGTACTGAGTACAGGCGAACTCATTGGGAGCGACATAGGTGGGACTCGCAAGCTGGTCCCACCCTACAGGTGCGTACAGGAACACAACGATGTCTGAAAAAATCGGTATTTACGTCTGTCATTGCGGCAGCAACATCGCTGGCACGGTTGACGTGGAAGAGGTCGCTCGCTGGGCGGGCAAGAACGTCCAAGACGTGGCCATCTCCCGCGACTACAAGTTCATGTGCTCTTCGCTCGGCCAAAGCCTGATCGAAGAGGACATCAAGAAGGAAGGGCTGACGCGCATCGTCGTGGCCGCCTGCTCGCCACACCTGCACGAGAAGACCTTCCGCCGGGCCTGCGAGAACGCCGGTCTCAATCCCTACTTGCTCCAGATGACCAACATCCGCGAGCACTGCTCCTGGGTGCATGTCGATAAGGTTGCAGCCACGGAGAAGGCCAAGGCCCTCGTGGCCGCGGCGGCAGGGCGCGTGCGGCACCAGCGGCCGTTGGAACGGATGTATGTGAAAGTCAACCCGGCCACGCTCGTGATTGGCGGCGGCATCGCCGGCCTGCAAGCCACGCTGGAACTGGCCGACGCCGGCTACCCAGTCTATCTAGTTGAGCGCGAGCCTTCGATCGGTGGGCACATGGCTCAGTTCGACAAGACCTTCCCCACACTCGACTGCTCGGCCTGCATCCTCACTCCCAAAATGTCCGAAGTCGGCCAGCACGACAAGGTCACGATGTACACCTACTCCGAACTCGAAGAGGTGAGCGGGTCGGTGGGCAACTTCAAGGTCAAGATCCGCCAGAAGGCTCGCATGGTCACCGCCGCCGACTGCACGGGCTGCGGCGTCTGCGTGGAAAAGTGCCCGCGGAAAGTGGTCGATGACGTCTTCGAGGTGGGCATGGCCACGCGGAAGGCAATCTACATGCCGTTTCCGCAGGCAGTACCGAGGATTCCCGTGCTCGATACGGCCAACTGCACCTACTTCACTCGCGGCAAGTGCCAGGTCTGCTCCAAGGTATGCCCCACCAACGCCATCGACTACACCCAAAAGGACGAGATCATTGAGGTCGAGGTCGGCAACATCATCATGGCCACGGGCTGGAAGCCTTTCGATTGCAAACGAATCCCGCAGTACGGTTTCGGACGACTGGCCAACGTCTATACGAACATGGAATTCGAGCGGCTCTGCAATGCGTCGGGACCAACGAACGGCAAAATCGTGCTCCGCGACGGCAAGACCGAGCCGAAGAGCGTGGCCATTATCCACTGCGTCGGCAGCCGCGACACAACAACGAACACCTACTGCTCGAACGTCTGCTGCATGGCGGCCATGAAGTTTGGCCACCTCGTGCTCGAGAAGACGCAGGCCGAGGTCTACTCGTTCTACATTGACGTGCGTGCGCCGCAGAAGGATTACGAAGAGTTCTATCAGCGGTTGCTGGAAGAAGGGATGCACTTTGTCCGCGGCAAGGTGGCCGAAGTGACCGACGCGGCCCGCCTGCCCGACGAGGCCGGCCGGCTGATCGTACAGGTGGAAGACACGCTGATGGGTCGGCAGCGGCGGATTCCGGTGGATATGGTGATCCTGATGGGCGGTTTGGAACCGCAGGCCGACGCCAAGGAAATCGGCCTGAAGTGCGGTATTTCGTGCAGCATGGCCGGCTGGTATACGGAGCGGCACCCCAAGCTCGACCCGGTGGCCACAATGACCGACGGCATATTCGTTGCCGGCGTCTGCCAGGGGCCGAAGGACATTCCCGCCTCGGTGGCCCAGGGTGCCGCGGCTGCCGCTCGCGTGGCCGGCATGATCACCAAGGGGCAGGTGATGATCGAGCCGATCGTCGCTTCAATCAACGAAGAAGAGTGCTCCGGCTGTCGGATATGCAATACGATGTGTCCGTACAATGCCATCGATTATGATGAGGAGAAGAACGTGAGCCATGTGATTACCGCCCTGTGCAAGGGCTGTGGCACGTGCGTGGCGGCTTGTCCTGCCGGCGTGATTTCCGGAGCACACTACAACAACGAACAGATTTTTGCCGAGATTGAAGGCGTCCTCTGGGACGCCCATGGAAACGGGGCCGCAACGGAGAAGGAACTTGTAACCGTCGCAGCCGGATGAATGAAGTACCCAGTACAGAGTGCCCAGTACACGGTAGGTAATACAACGGACTAATCTACTGAGTACTCAGTACTGAGTACTGACAACTGACAACCGACAACCGACAACTATTCCCATGGTCAACGAAAACTTTGAACCCAAAATCGTCGGCTTCTGCTGCAACTGGTGCTCGTACCGCGCGGCGGACCTAGCCGGCACGGCCCGCATTAAGTACTCGCCGAACGTCCGCGTCCTCCGCGTGATGTGCAGCGGCCGGGTGGATCCCAGCTTTGTGATGAAAGCCCTGGCCTCCGGGGCCGATGGCGTGCTCATCGCCGGCTGTCATCCGGGGGAATGTCATTACATCGAACAGAACTATAAGGCCATGCGGCGCTACTCGATCCTCAAGCACACGCTGCGGGCCATGGGCGTCGAGCCTGATCGCGTCCGGCTGGTCTGGGCCTCCGCGGCCGAAGGGCAGCAACTGGCGGAAGCCATCGATCTATTGGTGGCCGATGTTCGCAAGCTCGGTCCGCTGAAATGGCCTGGCAATTGGACCGAAAACGGCCAGCGCGAAGAGGCCCTGGAAACGCTCCTCAAAGAACACGAAGAGGCGTTGGAAGTGGTTTAGAACTTAGGTCTAAGAACTAAGACCTAAGACCTAAGCACTAAGATCTAATATCCGGGATTTCCCTTGGAGATGTTATCATGAGTCAAGTCACTGTTGAAAAGAAAGCTGCCAAGGGCAAGCTGGCCATCTACTGGGCTGCGTCGTGCGGCGGTTGCGAGATTTCCATTTTGCAGATCGACGCCAAAATTCTCGACGTCGACGCCGCCTTCGACTTGGTCTTTTGCCCCTGTATCGCCGACGGCAAGGTCCGCGACATCGAGAAGATGGCCGACGGCGAGATCGACGTCTGCCTTTTCAACGGCGGTATCCGCAACAGCGAGCAGGAATACATGGCTCGTCTGCTCCGCCAAAAGTCCAAGGTGCTGGTGGCCTTCGGCTCGTGCGCCTCGGAAGGCTGCATTCCCGGGCTGGGTAACCTCAACGACCGCAAGTCGATCTTTGAGACGGTTTATCATCAGGGTTCGGCCACCGCGCCGGAAAATCCGCAAAACATTTATCCGCAGCACGAAACGAAAGTGCCGGAAGGCACGCTCTATCTACCGGTGTTCTACGACACACTGATGACGCTAGCCCAGACGGTCGATGTCGATTATTTCCTGCCCGGCTGCCCGCCGGAGGCTGATAATATCTGGAAGGCGATCACGGCCATTGTGGAAGGCAAGCTGCCGCGGAAAGGATCAACCCTCGGCGTCAATACGACCGTTTGCGAAGAGTGCAAGCGGAAGCGGAACGAAAAGAAGATCAAAAAGTTCTACCGCACCTGGGAGATCATTCCCGACGAAGAGACCTGCCTACTGGAACAAGGTCTGATGTGCTGCGGCATCGCCACCCGGGCCGGTTGCGGGGCCTTGTGTCCTGCGGTAAACTCACCTTGCATCGGCTGCCACGGTCCGAACGAGGGCGTGGATGATTACGGTGCGCGGTTGATGAGCGCCGTGGCCTCGGTCATTGATTCAAATAACGAAGAGGAAATCGACCGCATCATCGCCGAAGGCATCCCCGATCCCGTCGGCACATTCTATCGATTCAGCCTCGCCGGCAGCCTGCTGCGACGCAGTAACAAGGCAACGGCGGGAAACGGAAAGAAATAGAAAAAATTGAAAATTGAAAATTGCGAATTGAAAATTGGAAGCAGGGATCCAAATCACGTATCTGAAATTTGCAATTTGCAATTTTCAATTTGCAATTTTCAATTTTCAATTTTCAATTTTCAATTTGCAATTTTCAATTTCGCCTCCTAACAGCCAACTATCCCCATGAAACGCATAAGCATCGACCCCATCACGCGGCTGGAAGGCCACGGAAAAATCGACATTTTCCTCGACGAGCAGGGCGACGTGGCTAACGCTTACGTACAGATCCCGGAGCTTCGTGGCTTTGAGAAGTTCTGCGTCGGCCGCCAGGCGGAAGATATGCCAAACCTCACGGCTCGCATCTGCGGCGTCTGCCCCGAGGCCCACCACATGGCGGCCACGAAGGCATTGGACCGCATGTTCCACGTCGATCCGCCGCCCACGGCCAAAAAGCTGCGGGAACTGTTCTACAGCATCTTCTACGCCACCGACCACACGACGCATTTCTACGCCTTGAGCGGGCCTGACTTCGTCCTTGGTCCCGACGCACCGGCCGCCGAACGGAACATCCTCGGCGTGGTGAAGAAGGTCGGCATGGACGTTGCCGGCAAAGTGCTCAAAATGCGGCACGACGGCCACTCGCTCATCAAAATGATCGGCGGCCGGGCCGTCCATCCCAACTGGGGCCTGCCCGGCGGGGTAAGCCGCGGCATCGATGAGTCGCAACGTCAAGAGATCGAAGCCCGCGGATTGGAGGCTGTCGAGTTCGCCAAGTTCTCGCTCAAGATCCTCGACGACATCGTGCTGGCCAATAAGACCTACGTCGCGCTGATTACCGGCGACGTCTATCTGCACAAGACCTACAACATGGGCATGGTCGATGCCAACAATTGCACGAACTTTTACGACGGCAAGGTCCGCATCACTAGCCCCAGCGGCAAGGAAGTTGCCAAGTACGACTGCGCCGAGTACCGCGATCACATCGCCGAGCGGGTTGAGCCATGGACGTACCTGAAGTTCCCCTATCTGAAGAAGATCGGCTGGAAGGGTCTTGTCGACGGCGAAGACTCGGGCGTTTACAAAGCGACGCCGCTTTCGCGTTGCAATGTGGCCGAAGGCATGGCCACGCCGCTGGCCAACGCCGAATACAAGCGGATGTACGCAACCTTGGGCGGCAAGCCAATCCATCATACGTTGGCTACGCACTGGGCTAGGTTGGTTGAACTGCTCTACGCGGCCGAGCGATGGGTCGAGTTGGCACGGGATCCAGAGATCACCGGCAAGGAATATCGCACGCTGCCCACCGCCACGCCGACCGAAGGCGTCGGTTGCGTCGAGGCCCCGCGAGGCACGCTTACGCATCACTATGCCGCCGACGAGCGCGGCATCCTTACCAGGGTGAACCTGATCGTCGGCACGACGAACAACAACGCCCCGATTTGCATGTCGGTAAAGAAGGCCGCCCAGAAGCTGATTTGCAAGGGCAATGTGAATCAGGGCCTGCTCAACATGGTCGAGATGGCCTTCCGCGCCTACGACCCATGCTTCGGCTGCGCCACGCATAACCTGCCCGGCCAAATGCCGCTGGAAGTGACGCTCCGCGGGCCGGATGGGGCAGTGATCGAGAAGTTGTCACAGTATATGTAGGAGGAGGGGAGGATCAGGGGCGCAGAATCCCAAGTTGATCACAGATCACGCGAGCCGTAGTCTCTTTGATTTCGCGATGGCGAGGTACTGCCGTACACATGCCATTGGCAGGATTACGGTATATCGAGTGATTTGCACCTTCACGCTCCAGATAACAGTCGTGGAGTTCCATGTGCCTGATCAGATCGTGGCGTTTCATGACGCAGGAACTTCAACAGAAAGTGTTTCCCACATTGCATTTCCGGGCGAGTCTTTGGCTGCGTTTTCGCGATACGACTGGAGAAGCAATTCCACGGCATCGCGGATATTAGCGCGGGCCTCATTCATGTCGCGGCCCTGAGTCACGGCACCTGGCAATTCGGGCACCGTGGCCATGATCCAATCATCCTCGATCGGCGTGTAGACGACGTGATAATCGTGTTTCATCGTGATACTTGCTCCCAAAAGTGTTGTCTGCTCCATTTTATCCATGGAGTAGTACAATTCGCAATAGAAAACAAGGGGTATCCGGTTTGCTCAGGTTCCGTTTGCAGCCTGATTAGGACAAGCGAATCAAGTGATCTGTGGATCCGATGCTCAGGGGCATTTATGCCCCTTTTCCGCGAAGCGGTACTAGGCCCGTGCTTTAGCACGGGTTACACGACCAAAACCTCCCATTCCCCCCGCGTCCCGACCGCCGTAGGCGGTCGGGACGCGGGGGCGGTCGATCACGGTCATCCCAAAACCCGTGCTAAAGCACGGGCCTAATACCGGCTGCGCCGGGAATGACCATAAATGGCCATGAAGACGCTTGGCCAGCCAAAAAATGCGGGTAAGGACAATCCATGAATGGCCGCAATCGGCAGTTCGGAACGAAAACTACTTGCGACAGTTAATGATTCGCCAGCCATGAGTATTTCACACCCTCCCCCGCCCATGTCCACCCTTATCATCGGCCTCGGAAATCCCTTGGTGACGGACGACAGCGTTGGTCTGCGCGTGGCGGCAGGGCTTCGCGAGCAGTTGGCCGGCCGATCCGACGTCACGGTGGTCGATGACTACTGGGGTGGGCTGCGGCTGATGGAACAGATGGTCGGCTACGATCGAGCGATTGTAATCGACGCGATATGCAGTGGTGCCCCGCCGGGCACGATTCACCATTTGGCCACCGACGACCTCCCCACGCAGCGGAGTGCCTCATCGCACGACATGACCCTGCCAACGGCCCTGACGTTTGGTCGCCAAGCCGGCCTGCGGTTGCCGGAGGACGAGGCGATCCTACTTGTAGGGATTGAAGCAGAGGATATACTGAACTTCGGAGAGACGTGTACTCCTGCCGTGGCCGCCGCAGTGTCGCTGGCCGTGGCCGACGTGCTTGCCATTCTCGACCCCATCCCCAAACCCGAAGAAGCCGGAGCTTTGTTCCCATGATTTCACCCGAGATCCTTCGCCGTTATCCGTACTTTGCTGGCATTGACGAGGCCAGCCTGCGACTACTTGCCATGGTTGCCGAGGAAAAACTACACATTCCGGCCGGCACTCGATTGTTTGACGAGGGCGTGCCCGTCAAACACCTGGCCATCATTCTCCGTGGTGAAGTGAATATCCAGTACCTGCTGGGCAGCGGCGAGATGCGCACGGTCGATACGCTGGTGGGCGGCGATCTGCTCGGATTTTCCGCTTTTATCACGCCCTATCGGTACACCGGTTTTGGTACGACGACCCAGGTGACCGACCTGGTCCTGATCGACGCGAAGAAACTCCGCGATCTCTGTGACAGCTCCCCCCAACTGGGCTATCAGTTGATTAGGGAGGTTGCGAAATTGTTGGCCCATCGCCTGGAAGGCGCCCGCGTGCAATTGGCTGCGGTTTAATCGGCGTATAATTCCTTCATGCACGAACTGGCCATTGTGGAAGCACTGATCGAACAGGTCGGCACGGAACTCGATAGGGTTGGGCAAAAGGGGGCCGTGAATCGGCTGGAAATCGCCGTCGGAAGGCTCTCCGGGGTGCATTGCGACTCGTTGCGATTCGCCTTCAACCTGCTCTCGCCCGGTACGATTGCCGAGGGGGCCGAACTGTCCATTCGCGAGCCGTCCGCGATTTCCCGCTGCCGCCAATGTGGGGCATCAACCGAAATCACGGAATTGGTGATCGATTGTCCCGCGTGCGGCAGTCCCGAGATCGTAATTGAAAAAGGCCGAGATCTGCTGCTGGAGAGTATTGATATTGAGGACTAATTATGAAACTCATCGCCGCCAAAAGCATCCTAAAAGCCAACGATCAACTCGCGGTCGAGAACCGTCAGCGATTTGATGCCGCGGGCGTCTTCTGCGTCAATGTGGTCGGTTCGCCGGGCTGCGGCAAAACCACGCTCCTGGAAGCCCTCTTCGATCATCTGCGAGGATCCCTCCGCCCGGCGGTTATCGAGGGCGATATCGCCGGCTCGATCGACGCCGAGCGCATGGAGGCCCTGGGCGTGCCCGTCGTGCAGATCAACACCGAAGGGGCATGTCATCTCGACGCCAACATGACCGCCTCGGCCGCGGCACAGCTCGATTTGACCGACGTTGATCTGTTGATCATCGAGAACGTGGGGAACCTCGTCTGCACCGCCGGCTTCGATCTCGGCGAGCACCTGCGGATTGTCGTGCTGGGTGCTACCGAAGGGGACGACAAGGCCGTGAAATATCCGGCCATTTTCCAGGGCTCCAACGCCCTGGTGATCAGCAAGACCGACATGCTGCCCTACACGAACTTCAGCATCCCGCGAATCACCGCCGACATGAAGCGCCTGGCCCCGAACGCACCGGTGTTTCAAGTTGCCGCGCTGAAACGCGAAGGCACCGAAAGACTAACCGAGTGGATCGCAGAGAAAAAAACTAGACGTTAGGATCGGCGCAGTAGCAGGCACACTCCGTGTGCCGTCCGCCCCTGCCCGGCGAGGGCGCAAGAAAAGTAGCAGGCACACTCCGTGTGCCGTCCGCCCCTGCTCGGCGAGGGCGCAAAACACGACAGTTATTGATGCGCCGATCCTCATTCCTTCGTGTGCAGCCCGCACTCGGTTTTCGCTGAACCGCTCCATCGCCCGGCGCGTTCGTCCTCACCGGGCTGGACGGCGCGGGTGCAAGGCTGGCAGCCGACGCTCGGATAGTTCTGATCGTGGAGCGGATTGTACGGAACCTCCTCGTCGAGGATTCGCTTCCAAACGTCCTTCTTCGTCCAGCAGGCCAGGGGGCTGACCTTCACAAGACCGAATTTTTTGTCCCACTTGATGATCGGCGTGTCGGCCCGGGTGGGGCTTTGGTCGCGGCGAATGCCCGTGGCCCATGCGTCATAGTCTACGGCCACGCGGTGCAATACCGCGATCTTCCGATCGTGGCAGCAGCGGTCCGAATCGTGGATATAGACCGGCCCGCCGTGCAGCCGCTCATAGTCCGGCACGCTCAACTCCGGCCGTTGTAAGTCGATCTGAATACCATACTTCGCGTTCATCCGATCGCGCAATTCGAGCGTCTCGCGAAACTGATAGCCCGTATCAAGATTGAATATATAGCACTGCGGTTCGATCTTGGCCAGCATGGAAATAATCACGCATCCTTCCGGCCCCAATCCGGTCGCCATGGTGAAACGCGGAAAATACCGATCGACCGCCCAGGTAAGAATTTCCTCGGGACGGCACCCCTCTAAACGGCGGCTTTGTTCAGCAATCCACCCCAACTCCTCCGGGCCAGCCGTACGAACCACCTGCTCAGCCGGCACGTCAGGCTTTCCAGCCTGACAGCCCGATACCAGGGGCTCATTCCGTCCCTTTGTTTCGTCGGAAAACATAGAACTCCTATCTAACCAAGCAAGAGGCCCCTCACCGCAACCCACGGGACTGACTCCACGGCTTTTCGGTCGGCTGGGCCACCGGCACCTCGGGGCTGTCGTGCCGAGAGACCTTCAGCGGCACCCCCTGTGCCCATGTGATGCTGCCGCCACATTTTGGACAACGGGCGACCTTCTCGGACAACATCGTGGCACAGTGGGGACAGTTCAGGGCATCCTTACCCAAACGGAACCATTTCAGCGGCAAGGTCACCGGTTCCAACGGAACATTATCCCAACGGATGGGACGATGGCAGTGCTGGCAGATCTGGCCGCGGCCATCAAGCCGGCCGGCACAATGAGGACATGAGGCCCGCCCATCGAGCGCGAAGGCGGCCACAACACCGATCGGCCCAAGAAACAGCCCCAGCACCGCACCGGCAATTGCCGCATGACGCGCATGACCGACTATCCCCGCCGCGATACAGGAACTGAACCAGATCCATAGGATGGTGAAGCTGGACATTGCGCACCCTTCTCTCTTCCCATCCTACATCGAAGGGGGTCCAAGAGCAATGGGCGGCATCCCGCCTGCAAACCGACCGCGAAACGGCGAATTACTCGCCCGCTTCCATCGTGGCTTGGATGTCGCCCAGGCTGCGGCCGAGCCGTTTTCGCCTGGAATTAGCGTTAACACCCGCCGAAGGGGCATCCAATCGCGGAGTTTCCGTTTCCGGTGAGGTTCGCAGCAAGTGCAACATCCGCGCGTTCATGTCCTGCCCACTGTGCGAAGGACCTAGCTCGCCCACGGCATCATGAACCCCGTACAGGACGGCCTGCCGCACTCCCTCACGAATCCAGTTGAAAAAATTCATCGTTTTCGCCTCCATGCCAAACAAAATTCCGCCATCGCGCAGGCAATCACCTCGATCCGCCGCGCCGAACCGCTACACTACCGAGAGACCGGCAGCATGTCCAGGCGAGATTTTGACTGCGCAGGGGTGCGGCAAAACGACTTTCGACAGAAAAATGAGGGACAGAAAAATAAGAAAGAAAGAGATTGAACCACGGATAACACGGAAGACACGGATAGAGAAAGATAAATATCCTTTATCTTCCTGTCTTTTATTATTTTTCTGTCCCCTCTATTTTTC
>Ga0194057_10000538_pt1 | contig 19639 bp, 11 predicted proteins | sample SepL4415m_MetaG_FD_155474 | JGI IMG/M metagenome (GOLD analysis project Ga0194057, IMG submission 155474) | Anoxic zone freshwater microbial communities from boreal shield lake in IISD Experimental Lakes Area, Ontario, Canada - Sep2016-L442-15m | ecosystem: Environmental > Aquatic > Freshwater... | reverse complement strand
ATCATGCTCCGCCCTTCCTTGCTCGTAGCGTTTTCGACCGCCTTCCTCCTGCAGGTTCCCCCCTCGGCCCATGCGGATGACGATCTCGTACAGACGGTGAGTAGCCTCGTCTGCGATAAAGACAAAGATGTCCGCGCTATTGGCCTGGAGCAGGTTCGCGACGAAGTGAAAGGCCCCGAGGCGACACGCCGCTTTGCGGGATTGTTGCCCAAGCTGGTTCCTGACGCCCAAGTGGGCCTGCTCGGCGCATTGGCCGAACGGGGCGATGTGGCAGCCAGACCGGCAGTGCTCGATCTGTTGAACAACTCCCAGGCCGAGGTCCGTGGGGCGGCGATCCGTGCCCTAGGCGCCTTGGGCGATAAGGACGACGTATCGCGGTTGACGAAACTGCTGGGCGAAGCGAATGGCGAGAAGGATGCCGTTGCCGCCATTACCCGGCTGCATGGAGAGGGCATCAACGCGGCTTTGTGCGCCGAGATAAAAACTGCCGCACCGGCCCAGCGCGTCAAGCTATTGCAATTGCTCGTCGCCCGACGCGCCGTCGACACCGTGCCTTCGCTGCTGGATGCGGCCAAGGATGCCGATGCCGGGGTACGAGTCGCGGCATTGGAAGCATTGGGCCAATTGGCCGGCCCCGAGTTGGTCGCCAAACTGGCCCACTTGATCCTCGATGCCAAGGACACTGCCGCCCGCGATGAGGCTGAAAAGGCATTGATGTTCATTGCACAGCGGAATCCCGAGATTGACCTGCGAGCCGTCCCGCTCTTGAAAGTGATGTCCGGCCTGAGTGAAACGGAAAAAACGATGTTGCTCCCGGTACTCGGTCGAATTGGCGGCAGTCCGGCCCTGAAGGTCATCGAAGAGGCATTGGCCGAAAAAGATGGGACGCGTAGCTCGGCGGCCCTGCGGGCACTTTGCAACTGGCCTGATGGCAGCGTTGCACCGCGATTGGTCGAATTCGTTCTGGCAGCCAAGGATCCGGCCGGTCGCAAGAGGGTTCTTGATGCCTTGATTCGGGTTGCCCCGCTGCCCGACAAACGGCCGGATACCCAGCGACTGGCAATGCTCAAGAAGGCGATGGAATTGGCCTCCAGCAACGAGCAGAAGGCCCAGATCCTCAAGCGGGCCAGGGCGATCCGCTCACTCGAAACCCTGCGATTCGTGGCCCCGTATATGGACCAGCCCGAGTTTACCCAGTTGGCTTGTCAAACGGTCGTCGAATTGGCCCATCACAAGGTTCTGCGGCAACCGAACAAGGCCGAGTTCAGCACGGCACTCGACAAAGTGATTGCCCTGAGCAAGGACCCGGTCGTACTCTTGCGGGCAAAGCGGTATCAGAAGGACGAGACATGGGTGGAGAAGCAGATTCAGGGTGCGGGGAAATGATGAGGACGAAGGAAAAGCGGCAAACATGACACCCGGCGTTCGGCTTGTTCGCCTGCTGGCAGCGGTGGTGATTGCCTTTGCAGTGTGTTCGTTCGTAATGTTGGGTGATGGGCCGGCGTAAAACTGTTTTAGCGGAATAAAACAGCCAACCTCGGCCAGCTTGTCTGGCTGGGCTGGCTGCGAGACATTGACGATTCCGACTTGTCTCCGTCCCATGCTCGATGTATACTCCTTGTATATCTGGAGGTTCTGTCATGCTTGCGCGAATTCAAAAATGGGGAAATAGCTTGGGATTGCGAATTCCCAAGGCACTGGCCGCGGATGCCCGGGTGGCGGAAGGCACTAGCGTTGAGTTGAACGTGGAGAACGGTCGGCTGATCGTGGTGCCACGACGCAAGGTGAAGTGCAGCATTGAGGACTTGGTTGCGAGAATCACGCCCGAGAATCTCCATGGCGAAACCGACACCGGAACACCCGTTGGCCGTGAGGTCTGGTAATGGTTCGCTACTACGTGCCCGAGCGCGGTGATCTTGTCTGGCTACAGTTCAGCCCACAGGCCGGTCATGAACAAAGTGGATTGCGTCCTGCACTTGTGGTCTCTTTGACGACTTACAATGAGAAGACAGGCGCTGAAATTGTGCTAGAAAATCGCGAGCTGCTGCGCGGCAGGGGTAAAAGGAAAAAAGGGAAAACCGCAGAGGGTAAAACCGCCAGAGGCCATAGTATTACTGAGTCCTGGAAACGCGGAACCCTGAGTAGTAGCCCAGGTCGTCCGGCGCGAGCCAGTCGCGCTTGGCGGAACGGGAGCTGTCCGGTCTGTAGATCCAGGAACCGCCACGAAGGACACGGCTATCTCCGGAGCCTGGGCCGTTTGGGTCGTCTGCGGGAGACTTGGCATAGTATTCCGCCCCGTACCAATCCGCGCACCACTGCCAGGCATTCCCGTGCATGTCGTACAGACCGAAGGCATTCGGTTGAAATGAACCCACCGGCGACGTAAACACGTAGCCGTCGCTGGCTTTGATCGTCCATGTCAAGTCAGGGAACTGCGCCTTGGCCGTCGCGTCGGCCACGTTACCGACCTTTGCCAGCGTCTCAGGGTCATCGCCGCTGGAATACCGTGTGGTCGTCCCGGCACGGCAGGCGTATTCCCACTCGGCCTCCGTCGGCAGTCGGTAGGTTTTGCTCTCCTTCTTGCTCAGCCACTCGCAGAATGCCACCGCGTCGTTCCAGCTTACGTTGACCACCGGATGTTCGTCGGTCTGCTCGAAACCCACGTTCCGCCAGGAGTATTTCTCGTTGAAGCCGAACTCCTTCGTGTCAGGGTTCCATCCCCATGCCCCTGGCTTCTTTCCCTTTTCCGCGTCCGTCTTGTACGCTGTGGCGGCGACGAACTGCCGGAACTGACCCCGTGTGACGTGGCAGGTGCCCAGGTAGAACGGCTTCGTGATCCGCACGCGGTGCTGCGGATGCTCGTTCTTGAACCATCCTGCATCCGAAAGATCATCGCCGTAGGTCTTGTTGAAGAAGGCTGCCGTGGCCTCCGCCGACTCACCGCTCCCCATCTTGAACTCACCCGCTGGGATGAGCGTCATCTTCAACTTCACCCCGCCGCCGAGATCCACCGCCAATCCCTTAGGCGGATCTTTTGTCTCGCTCAAGGCAGGCCCCGCCATTGCGAAAAGCAACACGCAACCAATCACGAAGTTTCTCATGCCACGTTCTCCATTAATGTGATTCACAACCCCGGCAGCGGAGTCGATCCCACGGCAAGCAATATCAGACAACCATCCTCAATGCCTTCGGCAGATAGGCCACGATGTCGCTGGCGATCAACGACATTTCTCCCAACTCCTTTGCCGCCAGATCACCGGCCAGGCCGTGTAGATAGACGCCTAGCCGGGCGGCGTCATAGGGTTCTAGTCCCTGGCAGGCCAGGGCGGTGATCAGCCCGGTGAGCGAATCGCCGGATCCGCCGGTGGCCATGCCGGAGTTGCCCGTGCAGTTGTGCCAGTGGCGTCGGCCGTCGGTCACGAAGGTGCGGTGGCCCTTGAGCACAACAATCGCGTGGCAGCGGCCGGCCAGTTCCAAAGCGGCCACTTCCCGCTCCTCGCCCGGATACTTGTGGCCGACCAAGCGGGCGAACTCGCCGGGATGCGGCGTGAGTACGCGCGGCCCGGCATGGTGGGATAGCAACTCAGGATTCGTGGATAAGGCATTCAGCGCATCGGCGTCACAGACCATCGGCAAGGACAACTCTTGGTAGAGCCGTGCGACGAGGCAATCCAAGTCGGGTGAACGCCCCATGCCTGGCCCCAGGGCAACGACCGTCGCCGACTGGGCCAGTTCGACGATCCTCGCATGGGCCTCGCCGCTGATGCGACCGTCGAGGTCATCCGGCAGTGCCGCGGTCATATAAGAAGGCTCGTAGCCAGCGACTGTTTCTAGGCAGCGATTGGCGACTGCTAGCCTTACCAGTCCCGCCCCGCCACGAAGTGCCGCCATGCCGGCCAGCACTACCGCACCCGTCATGCCGCGTGATCCGCCGATGATCAAAGCCGTGCCGAACGTGCCCTTATGGGCATCGGAAGGTCGTGGCGGAAGGGAGGGAAGCGTTGGATCGAGAGGGGACATTGCAAATTGAGAATTGAGAATTGAGAATTGAGAATTGAGAATTGAGAATTGAGAATTGAGAATTGAGAATTGAGAATTGAGAATTGAGTCAGGTCTGTCCTGTGGCAATATTTCGTTTCACGATTTAGAAACTATCTCAAAAGGTCTTTTTCACCGCAGAGGACGCGGAGGTACGCAGAGGATGAATCCTAATTGAGGGCTTCTGCGATCCTCTGCGTCCTCTGCGGTGAGTTCTGAGACAGATTCTTAGAACAACGATTTCGTCCCGGAAGTCGCTACCTAGTCGTCAATGATCCCGTGTCCGCATTTTGTATTTTGCATTTTTCATTTTTCAATTTTCCTGACACTAACTTTTTCTATGTGTTGACCAAATTGAGGCAAAATTGGATACCGGTTCTTCGTAGTCAGCCCAATTTAACGGAAGAGCGGGTAGTCTGAGACGGTTGCATGCGGCGGTCTGGCCAAGAAACCTCGTAATAACAGGCCAACACATAGAATCCGATAGTGTCAGCAATTTTCAATTTTCAATTTTCAATTTTTCCCCTCGCCTTTGCCGCGTTCTTCGCGATCATCCCCGCCACATACCCGCCTTTGAACCCGGCGTCGATGTTCACGACACTGACGTTCGAGGCACAGCTATTGAGCATTCCCAGCAGCGCGGCCAATCCGCCGAAGGCGGCACCGTAACCAACGCTGGTGGGCACTCCGATCACGGGACAGGAAACGTAGCCGCCGACGACGCTGGGCAGTGCCCCTTCCATGCCGGCGACGACGACGATCGCGTCGGCATCGGCCAGCAGGTGGAGATTGGCCGCCAGCCGATGTGGCCCGGCCACACCGACATCCTGCACGTAGTGTACCGCCGCACCGGTCCAGAGGGCCGTCTCTCGCGCCTCTTCGGCCACCGGCAGATCGCTTGTGCCCGCCGTGACGATCGTCACCCGGCCAACGGCGGTTTTGACATGCTCGTCTTTCGGCGGCTGGACAATGCGAAACGTCCGCCCGATCGGGTTATATTGGGCCGCAGGGAACTGCGAAAGCAACTCAGCCGCCTGCTCGGTTGACATCCGAGTGGCCAGTACGTCCTCTCCGTGCTCAAGCTGGGCGTGAAAAATCCTGGCAATCGCCTCGACGGTCTTGCCTTGCGAAAATACCACCTCGGGAAAACCACAGCGGCGATGGCGATCCAAATCAACCTGTGCCGGCCCCACGTCGGCAATGCCCGAATTTTGCACCTGGCCGACGAAGTCGGAAACCGAAAGTTGCCCGGCGATCAAGCGGGCGGCAAGCTGTTCAAGCTGTTGAGCGTTCATACTGCCATTTATCCTATCAGGTATTCGACCGCCGATGTGCGATAACTCAGGCTCTTCCGGTTCTAGGTGCGGAACGCGAATAATTGTAGGGTGGGGAGAGCGCAGCGAGCCCCACCAATTCTGTTGCGGTCCACTTTTGGTGGGGCTCGTTTCACTCTCCCCACCCTACTTCCGCACCTAAAACCGGAAGAGCCACAAATCATTGCCGCATTTTCGCAGCCGAGCATGGCATTGTCAACCTTGGACATCATACACTCCTGGATCACCACTTGAGAATGAGGGGAATGGGGTATCCCCTTGGCTGGCGTGACCACAATATATAGTATGCACGGCAATGGAAGATTACCCCCGTACACTTTCCGACACAAGGGATAGTGCTCACGCCAGTCAAGGGGATACCCCAGTGAGGGGAATTCTTCGCGTGCGTCGTACATCACTTTGTCCTCGGTTACTTGCGCTATTCAAACCAGACGGGTGCGCCAGTATACCAGAATCTGGCGAATGAAGGGCGCAATGCCTGGCGAAAGCAACCGAAGTCTGCGAAAAATCGCGCAAAAGACGATGGAAGACGTCCGGGCAGGGGCGGTTTGCCTCCTTTTGCCACATCCTATTACCCAGCGCGGCCCCTTCGCGTTGGGCATTGAAGTCACATGTAATTAGGGGTTGGGGAGGGGGAGTTATCGGATACAATGAAAGAGTTTGAAATATCCGCGAAAAACGACCCTTGCTCGCCAAGTATAGCCTTTGGATGTTCGTTTACGGCTCGATCATCCTCTTTGCCGCTTGCCCGCCTTGGGCGTGGGGGGCGATCCACACGGTCAATTCGCCTGATTCGACGGTTCGTTTCATGTCGATATTCCAAAACGCGAGTTCCGTCTTTGAGAGTGTAAACGTCACGTGGCGGGCCTCACCTGGGGCAAGGATTACCTTTTGGAAGCCCTTCAATTCCCGGATCGGACGGGCGACGCTGGTCCCACGCTGGCAAACGTAAAGTTGCACGACTTCGGAGCCTGCACGCTGCCCGGAGTTCGTGACCGTGGCTTCGACCGAGATTGCGCTCCCTTCGTTCAGTGCTGCGGCACTGATTCTACGTGTCGCTATCCGAGTCGGTGAATAGTCGAATGTCGTATAAGACAGCCCCCAGCCAAACGGAAAAAGAGGCGTGTTGTGCTCGTCCATGTAGCCCGTGCCAAAATGAACCTTCCCGAGCGAAGGGCGGCCGGTACTGAACGTGTCGTAATAAAGCGGCATCTGGCCGATGGAGCGAGGGAAGGTGGCGGTAAGCCGTCCCGCCGGGTTCGCAAGGCCGGTCAGGGTGCGGACGAGGGCTGGTCCGGCCTGCACGCCGGGGAACCAAGCTTCCAGGATTGCCGGAACGTGTTCCGCTTCCCACGGAATCGCCAGGGGACGGCCACTGAACAGGATGAGGACTACCGGCTTGCCGGTAGCGACTATGGCATGGAGCAGCTTGGCTTGCTTGCCGGGCAGATCCAAATGCGTGCGCGATGATCCTTCGCCGCTCATGTCCGCGGCTTCACCTAGTGCCATGAGTACAATGTCCGCTTTGTTTGCCGCCGCAAGTGCCGCGTCGAACCCCGCCTCGGACTCGTCGCGCGTTGCCGTTCCCTGGGCGTAAATGAGCCGGCCCTTCAATCGCTCGGCCAGCGATTGCCGCAGGGTTACGACGTCGTCCGGCTCCCCTTTCACGGCCCAGGCACCAAGCATGTCCGCCTTGGAGTCGGCGAGTGGCCCGATGAGAGCCACCGTCTTATCGGCGGCCAGCGGCAGGATCGGTTTGCCTTGGACCGGATCGTTCTTGAGCAGCACGAAGGATTCTTCTGCTGCTTGTCGGGCGATTTCCAAGTGTTCCGGCTTGAGCATCACCGAGGCGTACAACTTCTCGTCGGTATAGGGTCGCGCGAACAATCCAAGCGCGAACTTGACTCGCAGCACGCGGATGACCGCCTGGTCGATAACCTCCATTTTGAGCCGCCCGCTTCGCACTAGTTCGGGAAGCTTCGTGGCGTAAAGATTGCTTTGCATATCCATGTCCACGCCTGCGGTCAAGGCTTTGAACGCCGCCTCGCTGCCATTGAGCGCGACACCGTGCTGCACCAGTTCGCCGATGGAATCCCAATCGCTCACGACAATACCCCGAAAGCCCCACTGGGTTCTCAGGATGTCCGTGAGGGTGTGGCGGTTTGCCGAGGCCGGCACGCCTTGCAGGGTGTTGAACGCGCTCATGATCGAGCCCGCGCCGGCGTCGACCGCCGCCCTGAACGGCGGGAGATAGACATCTCGCAACGTGCGCTCCGACATATCGACCGAGTTGTACTCCCGCCCACCCTCGGCCCCGCCGTAGGCGACATAGTGTTTGGCGCAAGCGAGCATCGAAGCGGAATCCGACAGATCCTTTCCCTGATAACCGCGAACCCAGGCGGCGGCCATTACCCCTCCCAGGTAAGGGTCTTCGCCGCTGCCTTCCGTAATTCGTCCCCAGCGTGCGTCACGGGCGATATCAACCATAGGCGAGAATGTCCAGCGAATGCCTTCCGCCGTTGCTTCGACGGCAGCCATGCGGGCGCAATGTTCGGCGACAGCGACGTCCCAGGTGGCCGAAAGGCCCAGGGGAACGGGGTACACCGTGCGGTGGCCGTGAATCACGTCCAGACCGAAAAGAATCGGGATTTTCAGACGCGATCGTTCGACCGCCTGCCGCTGAAGCGCGTTGCACGCTTTTGCTCCCGACATATTGAGCACGGAACCGATGCCGCCTCGTGCGGCCAGTTCGTTTTGATCGACCTGGACGTTGTCGGGTCCCGTAGCGGCGCCGTTGGAGAACTGCGTCAATTGCCCGACCTTCTCCTCAAGCGTCATTTGTCGAAGGAGGGTCGCCGCTTTATCGTCGATTTCCTTCGACGGGCGAAATGCCATGGACTCCCCCGAGGAAATGAAGCCAGGGGCGGCTACGGGGGTAGGAACTGCCTCGGTGGCCGCCAGGCATGTGCCGGCAATGGCAACGATTTCTAGCGCGGCATAAGCCAGATTCAGGATTGTTCGTTTTTTCATTGCACATTGACCATTTTCTAGGATCGGCTCTTGAGCTATACCGAAGACGCCCGCGAAGCTTGCCCGGCACCGTTTGTCGAGCGGCCACTTCATTATCCAGCACCACGGTTGCCTGTACAACCACCCACGCCCTTGTCGCCCAAGGTGCCTTTGTTTTCTTTCCTATTTTTCTGCTCCCCCATGATGGCCAACATATACTAAACTAACGCCTTGCCCTTGCACACTTTTTTCCACCGGTTTGTGGTTGGGCTTGCGGCAGGTCGTAGCAGGCGGCTTCCAGGGCGTTGCGAACGAGCAGGTAGGGGCCGTAAAGAGCGAAATTGTTCCATGTCTGGCCTTCAATGGCCTGAAAGCGCCCCAGGACATGGTTGGCCCGCTCGGGCGACGCCTCGACCAGCACCACTTCCCCCGACTCCGTCAACACCAAGATCAGGTCACCCACTCGCAGGATTTGCCCCTGCGGATACCGGCCCTCGCGCCATTTCTGTCGGCCGTCGGCCAGGTCGACGCATTCCAAGACCCCGTCGGAAAGACCGTAGACAAATCCGTCCTTGACGGCCACGTTGCTGAACTTGGTCTTCATGACTTTCGGGTTCGCCCAAACGACTTCGGCGTCGAAGCCGCCCTCGCCGCCAGGCACGAGCTTCAACAGCGCTGCGCCGGTGCCGTAAGCCTTGGAGAGGAAGATGCGGTCGGGAGCGACCGGGACGGCCTGGGACACGCTGGCGCTGGAATTGCTGTGGCCCGGCCAGGCGTGCTCCCAGAGGACCTTTCCGCTCTTCAGGTCATGCCCGGTGACGTGGGCTTCATCGACGATCAGCACCTGGCGCACGCCACCCAGGATGGCCACGGCCGGCGAGCTGTAGCTGATCTGCCGATCGCCGCCTTCCCATACCGTCTTGCCCGTCTTCTTATCCATCGCCAACAAGGAGACAAAAGGCCCGCCGCTGGGCCCGCCGGCCGGCACGATCACCAGGTCGCCGACCACCAGCGGCGAGGCAGATTGTCCCCAGGGCAGATTGGATTTCTCGTCGGCGACCGTTATGTGATAGTCTTCCAGCAGGTTCCTTTCCCAGCGGCGTGCGCCGGTCGCGCCGTCCAGGCACTGCAACCGGCCGGTCGCGCTTACGCTGTAGACCAGGCCGTCATCGATCGTGGGCGTACTCCGCGGACCGACGCCGCCGCTAATCAGATCGTAGCGGACCTGGATCGCATTGACCCACTCCAACTCGCCGCTGCGGACGCTATAGCAGGTAACAAGTTCTTGTTCACCCCGCTGTTCCATCGTCACGGCATGTCCGTTGACCACGGCGAAGGACGACCAACCCGCCCCAATCGCGTGTCGCCAGACGGGCTTGAAGGCCCGTCCGGCCCAGTTGCGGGCGAGGACCACGTTGTCGACCAGCAGATTGCGGTCTTTCCCGAGGAACTGGGGGAAGTCGTACTCAGTCGTCGTCCGCAAGTCCACCAGCGGCCTCGCAGCGTTCCCCTGGCCGGCCTCGGCCGGCGGTAGGAGCTGGTCGGGCTTCTGCGACCCACGGAATGCAAACCTAGGAAACAGCTCTCCGTTGATGCCGTCGACGCGAAAAATGGCGAAGAAAGTAGCCACGGCTGCCAGGGTGGTGCCACCCACGACCAGCCGCCAGCGCCTTGCGGCCCGACTGAAGAACGTGAACCATACCAACACGACCGCCAGAACGAGGACCACGATGAGTATCGTGAGGGGATTGGCTATACCGCGGTCGCCGATCACATCGGTGCCCTTAAGAGCTGCAATGAGGATGCCGGCGGCAGCGATGACGAACAATATCCAACGCGGGAACATGGGTGACTTCCTTTACTTGATCGTGTGAGGCCTTGATCGTAACCTTGCCAACTGCCAGCGGTGACGGCGGGCCGTAGGGTGCGTGGAGCGAACCGGCCGGGAAATGGTGGGTTGCGCACGAAGTCAAGACGCTGACAGCACTTACCGCTGTTCCAGATTAGTTCGCGTAACGCACCATTCAATGCTTCACCCACCCTACTTCGAGCTAGCAGTGACAGCAGTTGGCAAGGTTATGATCAAGGCCATCGTGTGAGGACAGCAGCCCGCATTCTACACGTTCCAGTCCTTTGCGGGAAGCAGGGGAACTTCAAGATCGATTCTTTGACTTGCGACAGAAAATGGGATCGAAGGCAATCATTCGCATGAGAGAAATAGCCCCATTCAAGTACAATCGCAACAGCCTCGCATCAGGGCGCAAGCAAATCGACGCTCCTACAACTGAAATGAGACCCGACCCCGTTTCCGAGCTTCGTGCCAACATGTGTAGTATACCACGAATCTTCCCCAGCATTCTCTCGGGGTGTGGGGGGAGACCTTCAGTCGGCGCGGTGTGGCTCGGTCGGGAGACCGGCCACAACAAGGGCCCGCGTTTGGTGGGGTTCGCTGCGCTCGTCCCACCCTACGTCTGCACCCAGAACCAGACACACCCGGAGCCGGAAGGGCCACTTTTACCCCACGTCGCCCAAGTCCAACGCTTTGCCGTACCTCGCCAGCATTCGCTGTCGCAAGGCCAGATTTTGCGGCAGGGCAAGGCCGGGGTCGGCGGCAACCAAGGCCAGGGCATCGCGCCGCGCCTCGATCAAGAGGTCCGTGTCGCGGAGCAAGTCGGCCACCCGCAACGGCGGAAGACCGTGTTGTCGCGTGCCGAATAATTCGCCGGGACCGCGGAGGCGGAAATCGATCTCGGCCAACTGAAAACCGTCGGTCGATGCCTCGAACGCATTAAGCCGCTCCTGCGATTCCTCGCTCTTCGGCGAGGCGAAGACGCAGCAGAATCCCTGGTACTTGCCGCGACTGATGCGCCCGCGCAGTTGGTGCAGTTGAGCCAAGCCAAACCGTTCGCCGCTCTCGATCGTCATCAGCGTCGCGTTGGGCACGTCGACGCCCACCTCGACCACCGAAGTGGAAACCAGCACCTGGATGTCGCCCTGGCGAAAACGATCCATGATGGAGTCTTTCTCCTCGGTTGTCATGCGGCCATGAATCAACCCCAGGCGAAATGCCTCTAACTCGCCGTTGGCCAGCGATTCATAAGTCTCCTGTAGGCTCACGGCGGTCGATTGCTCGGATTCCTCGACCAGCGGTACGACGACATAGCCCTGTCGTCCTTCCGAAATCTTCTTGCGCACAAATCCCCACCACCGCTCGCGCCGCTCGTCACCCGCCAGATACGTATTGACCTTCTGTCGGCCGGGCGGACTGTCGCTCAAAATCGAGACGTCCAGATCGCCGAAAAGCGTCATGGTAATCGTTCGCGGGATGGGCGTGGCGGTCATCACCAGGTAATGCGGATCGGGGCCTGAGTGTTTTAGCATGGCCCGCTGTCGCACGCCAAACTTGTGCTGCTCGTCGATCACCACCAAGCCGAGATTGGCGAAGCGGACGTCTTCCTGCAAGATGGCCTGCGTGCCGACGATCAGGTCGATCCGTCCGGCGGCGATTTCTTCCAGCATGGCCGCCCGCTGCTTGGGCGGCATCCCGCCGGTCAGTTCCGCGCGGCGGACCTGGCTGCCGGTGAGAAATCGCCGGATTGTCAGGGCATGTTGCCTGGCGAGAATTTCCGTGGGGGCCATGAGCACGGCCTGATGTCCGTGCGCCACGGCAAGAAGCATCGCGTAGAGGGCAACAGCCGTCTTGCCGCTGCCTACGTCGCCTTGCAAGAGGCGGTTCATTGGCCATGATCGGCCCATGTCGGCTCCGATGTCGGTGATCGCCTGCCGCTGGCCTTGGGTTAGCTCAAAGGGAAAGAGGCGGAGGATCCTCGCATCGATCAGGGCCGTAGCCTCCAGCGGCGGGGAATGCCGCAACGCGTGCTGTTGATACCGCTTGACGGCCAAGGCCAGCCCGAGCAGGAAAAGCTCTTGGTAGGCCAACCGTCGCTGCGCGCCGGCCAATTGTTCGGCGTTGTCGGGTGAGTGGATTTGTTGGATCGCGCGATGCAGCGGTCCTAGGTTGTGGGTCTGGAGATACTCGTCGGGAAAGATTTCTTCGAGTAGATGGCCGAAAGCAGTGACCGTCTCGCTGACGATCTTCCGTATTTGCCACTGTTGCAGGCCCTCGGTGAGCGGATAGACCGGCAATATCCTCCCTTGCGGTTCTTCGTTCTCTTCGCCGAGAAAATCGACTTTGGGGTGCGTCATTTGCCAGACCATGCCTTGCAGCTTCGGCTTGCCGGCAAACAAAACCCGTTGCCCGATCTTGAACTTCTCCTCCATGAAGGGCTGATTGAACCACAGCCCGCGAAGGTGCCCGCTGCCCGAGCGGATGAGCACGCCCAGCACACATTTTCCGGGCTGGCTGCCGCGGAGTTCCGCGTCCTCAACGATGCCACAGACGCTTTGTAGCTTATCTTCCTCCAGTTGGCTTACCTCGCGGAGGTCCGTCATATCCTGATAGGTCCGCGGGAAGAAGAAAAGCACATCGCGGGCCGTTTGCAGCTCAAGCCGCAGGAGCGTTTCGGCCCGTTGCGGACCGACGCCTTTCAGAAATTGCACCGGCGTGGCGAGTTGTTCCGCGGGAGATTTGTCGAGGGTGGACATTTCCATATTCTATCCCAGCGAGGCGGGAAATGCAGCGGGGGGGCCTTGATCATGATCAAAGCCGAGCGGGGGCAGACGGCACATGGAGTGTGCCTGCTACTTTTCTTGCGACAATTATTCCTGCGACAGTCCTACGTCTGTTTTCAACCTGGTCGCTGGTGCAGCCAAGATTGCAAGCACTTGAATTCCCGGAGATATTCCGCAACACCTTCGGCCGCGCCGGTCACCAGCAAGCCGCCGGGACGGACCGCCGCGCGAACGTGCTCCATGACCCGTTTCTTGGAAGCGGCGTCGAAGTAAATCAGCACGTTCTTGAGGAACACGATGTCAAACGGCGGTTCGCTCAGCCGGTTCAGCAGGTTGTGCTGGCGGAAGCTGATCATCTCGGTGAGTATCGGTTTAGCCTTCCATAGTGGAGAGCCTGGAAGCTTGGTGAAAAAGCGGCTCTTGAAATCCTCGGGGACGAGTCGCATCGAGCGTTCGGAGAAGGTCGCCTGCTGGCACTGCTGCATCGCGCCTAGGCCGATATCGGTGCCCAGCACGCGGATCTTCCACGGCTTCCCACTGGAAAGCGAAGCGGCAATCGAGCAGGCGATGGTGTAAGGCTCGTCGCCGGTGCTGCACGCGGCCGACCATACCCGCAGGGTTTCCTTGACGCCGCCCGGCGGCTTGCCCGAAGCGCAACTTAGCAGGTAATTCTTGCGGAACCAGCTCCATTGTGATTCGTCGCGGAACAGGAAGGTCTCGTGGGTTGTGATTTCCTGGACGAGGGCATCCCATTCCGGATCGCTGGGCTTGAGTTGCACGATGTGCTTGTAGTAATCGCCAAAAGAGGCGATTTGTGTTTCCCGCAGACGGCGGCGAAGGCGGTTGGAAAGCAGCATCTTCTTCTGCGGCGAGACTCGGATCCCTGTTCGGCCATAGATCAAGTCGGCAAAGCTTGCCAGTTGGGCGTCGGTCACTTGGTCCAGGTCGTGGTTGCTGGACAGCTTGACGGGCAAAGGTATTTCCGGCAACTTTTGCCCGAGAAAGAGGCATGTGTCGTTGGCCATGGCGGGATATGCTTTCAGTTCGGATTGGGGGGGACGGTGTCTGTTGACGCAAGTCGTCCGTCATTCTCTAGGATTTCAGGATAGGATCTAAGTTAACTTTAGGCCATAACTTGCGCCGGAGAGAGAGTCCTGCTTTTTACCGCCGGTCGCGGCTGCGCTCGGACTCCGGTGGGCCGTCGTCGGTCAGGCCCAACTGGGTTCGCCAGCGGCCGCGGACCGGCCTACCCGTTGGTGCTAATGCCTCGGCGTCGGCCGAAGCATGGCGAAGGTCGTTATTGCGAATCTTCTCTTCGATCTCGGCGTCGCGCCGGGCAAGCCTTGCCCTCTCCATGGCAAGCTCGATCTCGGCTTGGCGGAGCTTCGCTCGACATTCGTCCTGTAATTGCTGCAATCGCAGTCGCTCCTCGCGGATGATCGCGTCCTGGTCGAGTACTTGTTCCAATGCCGCAGCACCTACGGCCAGCGAACCGAGGCTGTTGCTCTGATTGTTGAGCAAATGCTGTAGTTCTTCGATCTCGCGATTCTTTTCGGCGATGATCTCGTCGGTTCGAGCGACAACCTCTTGAATTTTCAATCGCCGTTCAGTCGATTCGGTATCGTGTTGATCGCCGGACTCTAATTCCGCCAGGAAGCGACGTTTCTGGGCTTCCCAATCGGTGCCACTGTCCGAAATCGCCACGGCACCCTTTCGTGCGGGCTGAGATTGAGCCTCGTGCAGTTGCCGCTGAAGCTCGGCGTTGCGAGTCTTCAGATCGCGGAGGTCGTCGATCGCCATCAGATAACGGCGGGAAGTATCCTCGGCCAGCTCGGTTGGATTGCCTTCCGCCGGCCGCGCCAAGAGTTCCGCCTGCAGGCCTTCATTGGTCGCCTGCAAGGCATGGACTTCGGCTTGCAAAGTCTCGATCTGGTGGGTGAATTGCGCGGCGATCTGCTGCCAACGATCTCGCTGAACCTGAAGGAACTCCCGCACGCGAGCGTGCTGGGCCTGTAGGGTTAGGGCAAAGTGAGCGGTCCAGGCGTCGGTTGGTTCGGGCGGCGCGCTAGGCGGGGAAATCGCGGCTTGTTGGGCAGAGGCCGCAGGCGGCGACGCGCTACCCACAGGCAAAAACATTCCCAGGGCGTCTGTCAGAAAGACATCGCTGGTACACGTATCAATCGAGATGAACGAGGGTTGAAATTCCACAGTTGCGCAGCACCAAAGGGCTGCACCTCTCGCGGTCGCCACAGCCAAGCAACCGCGGTACCAGCGGCGCAAAATCGGCTGCGGACATACCCAACGGAGATGTCCCTCCTTGTATATAGGCCACAAGTGGCGACAGTTCAACCATTTTGCGACAAGCGTAGCGGTTTTGCCGGCGGTAAGGGATAAATCGTAGAACGGAATTCATTCCGTTGCCTTGTTTTTCTGGCAAACGGAATAAATTCCGTTCTACGTAGGCAAACCGCTAAGCCCTTGCTTCGCCGGCCCTTAGTCCCTAGAATTGGCAATTTCATCAGGCTCATTTTAGAGAAGCGAATCGCCATGTCACGCATCTTGGTTACAAGTGCCTTGCCTTACGCAAACGGCCCAATTCACCTAGGCCACTTAGTCGAATATATCCAGACCGATATCTGGGTCCGATTCCAGAAACTTTGCGGCAAGCGGTCTGTTTATGTCTGCGCCGACGACACGCACGGCACGGCGATCATGATCCGTGCCCGAAAGGAAGGCGTCCGCGAGGAGGATTTGATTGCCCGCATGCAGCAGGCCCACTTGGCTGATTTCACGGCTTTCCAGATCGAGTTCGACAACTACGGCAGCACGCACAGCCCAGAAAATCGTGCGGTCTGCGAAGAAATCTGGCAGGCACTGCGTGGCGACGGCTTGGTGAGCAAGAATGAGGTCGAGCAACTTTACGACCCTGTGGCCGGCACGTTTCTGGCCGACCGCTTTGTCCAAGGCACGTGCCCTAAGTGCAAAACGCCCGATCAATATGGCGATAGTTGCGTGAAGTGCGACTCGCATTACGATGCCACCGACCTGATCGACCCCAAGAGTACGCTTTCCGGGGCGACACCCGAGATCCGCAGGGCCAAGCACCTCTTTGTGAATATCGAGCGGTTGCATGGGTTCCTTGATGAGTGGGTCAGCACGAGCGGAGCCTTGCAGTCGGAAATTGTCAATTACCTGAAGGGTCATTTCCTCCACGAACCGCTCCGCGATTGGGACGTCTCGCGGCCGGCACCCTATTTCGGTTTCGAGATTCCCGATAGCCCGGGCAACTACTGGTATGTTTGGTTCGATGCCCCCATCGGTTACATCGCCTCAACCAGGCAATGGTGCGATCGGCACGGCGAGCAGTTCAATGATTGGTGGCGGAGTGCCGAGACCGAGATCCACCACTTTATCGGCAAGGACATCACCTACTTCCATACGCTCTTCTGGCCGGCCATGCTAAAAACGGCCCGGTTCAACCTGCCGAAGAAGGTCCACATTCACGGATTCCTGACCGTCAACGGCAAAAAAATGTCAAAGCGCGATGGCACTTTCGTTCAGGCGGCTACCTATATTGAGCATCTCGACCCGGCCTACTTGCGCTACTACTATGCCGCAAAACTTGGCGGAAACGTCGAGGATCTCGACCTGAATCTCGACGAGTTCCTCAACAAGGTCAACGCCGATATGGTAGGCAAGTTCGTCAACTTGGCCAGCCGCACGGCAAATTTCGTGAAGCGAAGCGGGCTGGCAGCGGTCTATCCCGACGACGGAGGGCTGTTTGCCCAGGCGGCCCAGGATGGCGAAGCGATTGCCGAGGCATACCTGGCGTGCGATTTTGCCCGGGCGATGCGGATCACCATGGCCGCCGCCGATCGGGCCAACAAGTTCATCGACGAGAACGCCCCTTGGAACCTCCGCAGTCCGGAGCAGGCCGGGCGGCAACTCGATGTCTGTACGATCGGGCTGAACCTATTCCGTCAATTGGCCGTTTATTTGGCCCCCGTGTTGCCGAAGATGGCTAAGGACGTGGGCGAGTTTTTCAACGATCCGATCACCAACTGGCAGCAAGCTCAGCAACCCCTAGTGGGCACGAAGGTCGGCAAGTTCCAGCATCTCATGCAGCGCGTCGATCCCAAAAAAGTCGAAGCGATGATTGCCGCAAGTGCCGAGCCGGAACGTGTCGAAAATGCGTCCTGTAGCGCCTGCGTGTCGCCTGCGTCTGCCGCCGTGCCGCAAGATAGCGACGCCGCGCTGAAGGCCGAGCCGCTGACTGCCGAGTGTACCGTGGATGATTTGGCCAAGATCGACCTGCGGGTATGCCGCGTTCTCACGGCTGAAGAGGTGCCCGAGGCGAAGAAGCTGTTGAAACTTACGATTAGTCTTGGCGGCGATACGAAGCGAACGGTCTTTGCCGGCATCAAGGGCTATTACCAGCCCGAGCAGCTTGTCGGCAAGCTCTTCATCTGCATTGCCAATTTGGCACCGCGAAAGATGAAGTTTGGTTTGAGCGAAGGTATGATGCTCGCTGCCGGCGGCGAGGGCGAAGTGCATTTGCTCATCCCGGACGAGGGGGCCAAGCCGGGCCAAAGGGTGCATTGAGCGATACTTTGCAACCCGCCGCCAAGATGTCAAAAATGCTGTAGGTCAGGCTTTCCAGCCTGACAGTAACCCGGGCAACGTCAGGCTGAAAAGCCTGACCTACTTGATATTCTGGCGGGAGGTTGATATTATTCGCATTCCGCACCTAGGGAAGAGCCGCCCCCCCTTTCAAATTCTTCAAGAATATTCCCTGGGGGCCCCTTGTATCCTTTTGGAAAGCTGGCATAATTACATCTTCAACGCTGCGACTGAGACTTGAGACTCAAGTTTTGCACCGCAGCGAACCGATCTTTGAAATCTCGCGAATGGGTGGACGGTTTGAAGAAAATAATTTTCTCCGAACCTATTGACACCGATTCGAGATCTGATAGAATGACTCGTCTTGACTGAAACGATAAGTTTTGGTCGAGACGAGAAGTTTGGTTTGTTCTTTGACAATTTGGTAGTGATAACCTCAATTCTGATTTTCAGCCAGTTTAGAACTGGATTGATGAGATGGCAATTGACTTCCGATTTATTTCGGAGGTTGATGCCAAGAGAAGAAGTTTGATTGCCAGAAAGGCTTTTCAATAAGCTCGTAAAATCGTTGGGAGAGATCCTGGCGGATAGCGAATAAAAAATTGAAGGGTTTGATCCTGGCTCAGAATGAACGTTGGCGGCGTGGATTAGGCATGCAAGTCGAGCGAGAATTTCCCGCAAGGGAGAGGACAGCGGCGAAAGGGAGAGCAATACGTAGTTACCTACCCTCAGGACTGGGATAGCTCCGGGAAACCGGAAGTAATACCAGATGACGTCTTTGGACCAAAGGTGTGATTCCGCCTGAGGAGGGGACTGCGTCCTATTAGCTAGTTGGTGAGGTAACGGCTCACCAAGGCATTGATGGGTACGGGGTGTGAGAGCATGCCCCCGCTCACTGGGACTGAGACACTGCCCAGACACCTACGGGTGGCTGCAGTCGAGAATCTTCGGCAATGGGCGAAAGCCTGACCGAGCGACGCCGCGTGCGGGATGAAGGCCTTCGGGTTGTAAACCGCCGTCGGAGTGGAGGAAATTCCAAGGGGAACTCCCTTTGGATTGACTAATACTCAGAGGAAGGACGGGCTAAGTTCGTGCCAGCAGCCGCGGTAAGACGAACCGTCCAAACGTTATTCGGAATTACTGGGCTTAAAGGGTGCGTAGGCGGCCCGGTAAGTTGGACGTGAAAGCCCTCGGCTCAACCGAGGAATTGCGCTCAAAACTACCGGGCTCGAGGGAGACAGAGGTAAGCGGAACTTAGGGTGGAGCGGTGAAATGCGTTGATATCCTAAGGAACACCAGGAGCGAAAGCGGCTTACTGGGTCTCTTCTGACGCTGAGGCACGAAAGCTAGGGGAGCGAACGGGATTAGATACCCCGGTAGTCCTAGCCGTAAACGATGAGCACTGGGTTAGAGGGTCCCCCATAACCTTCTAGCCGTAGCGAAAGTGTTAAGTGCTCCGCCTGGGGAGTATGGTCGCAAGGCTGAAACTCAAAGGAATTGACGGGGGCTCACACAAGCGGTGGATGATGTGGCTTAATTCGAGGCTACGCGAAGAACCTTATCCTAGTCTTGACATGCTTGGATTAACCCTGTGAAAGCAGGGCCACACCCGCAAGGGTGGAACAAGCACAGGTGCTGCATGGCTGTCGTCAGCTCGTGTCGTGAGATGTCGGGTTAAGTCCCTTAACGAGCGAAACCCTTGTCGCTAGTTGCCAGCGAGTAATGTCGGGGACTCTAGCGAGACCGCCGGTGTTAAACCGGAGGAAGGCGGGGATGACGTCAAGTCCTCATGGCCTTTATGACTAGGGCTGCACACGTCATACAATGGCGCGCACAAAGGGAAGCAAACTCGCGAGAGCAAGCAAATCCCAAAAATCGCGCCTCAGTTCGGATTGCAGGCTGCAACTCGCCTGCATGAAGCTGGAATCGCTAGTAATCGCGGGTCAGCATACCGCGGTGAATGTGTTCCTGAGCCTTGTACACACCGCCCGTCAAGCCACGAAAGT
>Ga0194057_10000536_pt1 | contig 19675 bp, 20 predicted proteins | sample SepL4415m_MetaG_FD_155474 | JGI IMG/M metagenome (GOLD analysis project Ga0194057, IMG submission 155474) | Anoxic zone freshwater microbial communities from boreal shield lake in IISD Experimental Lakes Area, Ontario, Canada - Sep2016-L442-15m | ecosystem: Environmental > Aquatic > Freshwater... | reverse complement strand
CTTCAGCTGGCGCAACTAGGTAATACGCGGTTAAGCAATACGACAGTGACGGCAATGCAATATCAACGATGGTTGCACCCGCTGCTTGCAATGCAATATATGCAGCATCCATTCGAGCAAGTACTTCTGGTTCGCAACCATCTGGCATATCGGCAAGACGACCAATGCGCATGCCCTTCACGCCCTGACCAAGCACGCTGGTAAGCGACGGCATTGGTTGTGGCAACGAAGTGGAATCGAGTGGGTCGTGACCGCCGATGACTTCCATCATCAATGCAGCATCGGCAACCGTGTGCGTGAACGGACCAACCTGATCGAGACTGCTGGCAAACGCCACAATTCCCTGACGGCTAACAAGACCATACGTTGGCTTCACACCAACGAGGCCACAGAGCGATGCTGGCTGACGAATACTTCCGCCAGTGTCACTGCCCAAACTTGCGGCAGCAAAACCAGCGGCAACTGCAGCCGCGCTGCCGCCACTTGAACCGCCAGGTACACGCGATGTGTCCAGTGGATTCTTCGTAGGACCAAAGGCAGAGTTCTCGGTGCTTGAACCCATGGCAAATTCGTCGAGGTTGGTCTTGCCCACCATGACTGCGCCTGCTTGTTGCAATCGCGTCACCACTGTTGCGTCGTACGGCGGCTTCCAACCTTCAAGAATTTTTGACGAACATGTGGTTTCAATTCCGCGCGTACACATGTTGTCTTTCAACGCAACCGGAACACCAGCAAGTGGCCCAACAGGTTTGCCCGCTTTAATGTCGGCGTCCACTTGTTGTGCAGTTGCGCGAGCTTGCTCGGTTGTCACCAAATTGAATGCGTGGATGTCGCTTTCGCGCTCGTTAATGCGTGCAAGGTGTTGCTCTAACACTTCGACTGCAGAGGTTTTGCCCGAAGCAATGTCTGCAGCAATGTCAACAACGGTAGAAAAACGGTTCGTCATTATTGTTCACCCAAACCAAGTGACGGCGGAACACGGAATCGTCCATCTTCTGCCGCAGGTGCCGCTGCCAATACTTCGTCACGGTCAAGACCAGCAACGACAACATCTTCGCGAAACACATTCTTCAACGGAAACGGCTGGGCCAGTGGCGCAACATTGCTGAGGTCCAACTTGTCGATGTCGGCGAAGTGATCGAGCATGCCGGAAAGCTGGCTGGTCATTAGCGCAAGTTCGGCATCACTTAATTGCAGGCTGGACAGCTTGGCAACCTTGGCTACAACTTCTGCAGTGATTCGTGCTGGGGTCGAACCTGACGACGGGGTGCTCACAACCCGTAATGCTATTGGCTAAGCGGGCAAATCAGATTTAGCGCGGCGTGGCAACAACAACATGCTCACCGACACGGCAAACACCACGATTGATACCCACTGATTAAGGCGGAGTCCGCCGGCTGAATGAGCGGGGTCGATACGCAGTCCTTCATTGAAAAAGCGAAACAACGTATATCCCGCTGTGTAATACAGAAATAAAAAGCCTGGGCGCTTCACTGCTTTGTCGAGCAGTAACAACAATCCACACAGCACTAAACACGCAATTGACTCGTACAGAAATGTTGGATGAAACAATGTGCCAACCGGATAACCCGCCTGCCTGGTGTGCAATTCCGAAATTTGTAGTCCCCACGGCATTGTTGTTGGTTTACCGAACAGTTCCTGGTTAAACCAGTTACCCCATCGTCCAATGCTTTGCGCTAACGGTAAAGCAGGTGCAACACATGTCAGCAACACCGAAGTGGAAATACCGCGTCTGCGACCTACCCAAATTCCAACAATCACGCCAAGGAAAATTCCGCCCCAAATTCCAAGACCGCCTTTCCAAATTTGGATAATGCGTTCTGGGTGGCCACTAAATAATTCCCAGTCAGTAATCACGTGATACAGACGACCACCAATTACTCCTGCAGGAACACCCCACATGGCAATTGCACTCATGTCCTCGCGAGTGCCGGCGCCTCGCTTTTCCAATCGCCTACCCGCAAGCGAAACTGCTGCAACAACTCCGAGCGCAATCATCGCTCCATAGGCGTTGAGTTTTAACGGCCCAAGATGCAGCACTCCCGTGCTTGGACTTGGAATGAGAGCAAACAGATTCACTTAAGCTGTTACTCGCCGCGCGAACTCAAGTGCTTTCGCGTTTACGGTTTCTTTTTCCACATCTTGTGTTGCCACGTGAAAGCTGCGCTCAAGCACCACTCGTTCGATGCTTCCCGCGTACTTACTTGCCAAGAAATCGCTTTCCTTCGGGTTCACAACATGATCGTTCGTCGAAGTAAACAACAACAACGGAACTTTGATTGATCCATATTTCTTCGACAATGGCTTCAAACCGTCTGCAAATAATGAAACGGCAGCAGCAAGCGGAGTTGCATCGTACGAACTTTCCTTCACCGCTGGGTCTGAAATATCGCTACCAATTGCCGGCAACGACTTCTTTCCCGTTTTTACGGCAAGTCGAGCTCCGGCAAGTTTTGATGCAGAAGATTTCGTTGTTGGGTTAATGCACACAATTCCTGAAAGATCTGCATGTCGCGATGCAAGCCACAGTGTGAGTGCTCCACCCATTGATAAGCCCACAACAACAACTTTCGAACAACGCTTGCGCAATTCACTTAACGCATTCTCGGCATCACGCGACCAGTCGGCCCAGCGTGTGTCCATCATTTCTTCAACATCAGTTCCGTGACCCGCGAGTCGTGGCAACTCCACATGAAAACCCGCTGCACCGAACACTTCTGCAATCTCGCGCATTGACGATGGGTCACCAGTGAAACCATGCACAACGAGTGCCCCAACATTGCCCGTTCCAACATGAGACCACGCTTCTGCACCTGGAATAACCGCGTACGACATACATCTCCCCCTTGTACTGACGACGATAGTTCACCCGGTGGTTGAATGAACTGGTGACTTCATCCAAACGCAGAGTTGAATACTCGGCAGTTACAGCGTTTGCGCCAGTTATTGCGCTGTTTCCGGTGTGGCTTGGTGCCATTGCATTGCTGTGGATTCCCTTTGCTGCGATGTTCAGCGTTCCGTTTACCCACTTTGCAGTTGGTGAATTCCTCTTTGGAATTGTGTTGTTCTCCAGACCAGTGCAGCGACTCCTATTCGTTCGCTTGCTCGGCGCACGGAAGCCAACCGAAATTGAACGCGCGCATCTTGAACCTGCGTGGAAAGTTGTCGAGCAACAAGTTGGTATTCGCCCGGGAAGATTTGTGCTCTCGGTTGCAGATGTTGACGACATCAATGCGTTCGCTTGTGGCGGACACATGTTGGTGGTGTCGGCGTTCTCTATCGAACATCTCACCGAGGACGAGCTCACGGGAGTGTTGGCACACGAGCTGAGTCACCACCTAGGTGGCCACACCATTGCGCTCACCGTTGCACAATGGATGAGCATGCCGATACTTGGACTTGCACAACTTGGTATTCGTACGCGTGATGCTGGCCTTCGCATTTCAAAACGGCTTGAAGTGGAATACGCAACCTTCAAACTTGTTGGTTGGATCATCAACGTTGTGCTCACTTCACTTTCGCGTGTGTTGCTCATCGGATTTTTGCTCGCGCAATCGCTTGGCGAAATTGTTGGTCGAAGCGCCGAGTTTCAAGCAGACCGCCGTGCATACGCAATGGGCTTTGGTCGCGAGTTGCGCTACGCACTTACCCGCGTAATCAATCGCACTCCTGCAACTGAGCCGACTCAATTCTTGTCGCGCGTACTGTTGTCACACCCACCCGCAATTGACCGTGTGGCTCGGCTTGACGCAATGCTCAACAGGTAGCGTTGTCAACAATGTCGGCTACAAGTTCACCTACTGCCTTCTTGCACGTTGCCACGGGCAAACCCGCTGAACACACACCCGTGTGGTTCATGCGCCAGGCAGGACGAAGCCTTCCTGAATACCGCGCGGTTCGAGGCGAAGGCAGCATTCTCGATGCCATCAAGCAACCACGACTAGCAGCCGACATCACCTTGCAACCAGTTGCTCGTTACGGCGTCGATGCGGCTGTGCTGTACAGCGACATTGTGGTTCCTGCCCATGCAGTTGGTTTCGGAATTGATGTTGCACCAGGAACCGGCCCAGTTGCAGAAAAACCGTTTCGCACCCTTGCAGATTTACAGCGCCTTCGTCCGCTCGACCCAGAGGCAGACACTCCTTATGTATTGGAAACTGTGCGCATGCTCGCAGCCGAGTTGCGCGTGCCACTTCTTGCGTTTGCCGGAGCGCCATTCACCGTTGGCAGTTACCTCGTTGAAGGGAAGCCAAGCCGCGACCACCTAGTAACTAAACAGATGATGCGCGAAGAGCCCGAGCTGTGGAACGCGCTCATGCAACGCATTGCCGAACATTCGGTGGCATCGATTGCAAGTCAGCTCAACGCTGGCGCCAAAGCATTTCAATTGTTCGACTCCTGGGCAGGAACATTGACTCACGAGGAATACCGCACCATGGTGCTTCCGCATTCGGCATACGTGTTTGCGCAACTGGCGAGGTCGCATCCTCATGCGCCGGGCATTCACTTTGGGCTCGGCTGCGATCACCTGTTGGAAATGATGAAGCAGGCCGGTCCACAAATTATTGGTTTGGACTGGCGCACATCTATTACCGATGCACGACGCAGGCTTGGCGCAGACACCATCGTGCAAGGAAACCTGAACCCCGAACTCGTTCTTGGCGACATCGCAGCAGCGCTTGCCGGCACCGATGCCGTGCTTGCCGACAATGGCGGAAACCCTGGACATATTTTTAATCTTGGACACGGCGTGCAGCCACCTACCAACCCCGACGTGCTTGCTGCAATAGTTGAACACGTTCACAACTCAACGAAACGGTAAACAGATGAGCAATAAAATTGCCGTGCTACTCATGGCGTACGGAACACCACGTAGCCCAGAAGAAATTCTCCCGTATTACACCGATATTCGTCGCGGTCGACCACCAACCGAAGAACAACTTGCCGACCTCAAGGCTCGTTACGACGCCATCGGTGGCATCTCGCCGCTTGCCGCACGCACGGAAGCACAACGCGATGCATTACAACGCGCACTCGACACCATTGCTCCAGAAAAATTTGTTGTGCAGTTGGGTTTGAAGCATGCTCACCCAATGATTGAAGAAACGGTTGATGACCTTGCGCGTCAAGGAATCAAAAAGATCATTGCGTTAGTACTTGCCCCTCACTTCTCGTCGTACTCAATTGGTCAATATGTAGGTCGCGCCCAAGTCGCTGCCGAGCCACACGGCATCAGCGTGGTTGGCATTGAATCATGGGCAACTGAACCCGCATTCATTGACTTTCTAGCAACTGACATGGCTGCAAAGAAGGCTGCGCTTCCAGCACGCACACGAGTATTATTCACAGCGCATTCATTGCCGCAACGCATCATCGATGGTGGCGATCCTTACCCGCACGAACTACACGCAACGGCTACTGCAGTTGCGAACAAACTTGGATTGAACGAAGGCGACGACTGGGCAATCGCGTGGCAGTCTGCCGGCAGAACACCTGAGCCATGGATTGGACCAGACATTCTTGATGTGATCGACACCATTGCAGCAAACAAGCAAGCCGATGCAGTGTTAGTGAGTGCATGTGGTTTTGTTGCCGACCATCTTGAAGTGCTGTACGACCTCGATATTGAAGCGAAACACCGCGCCGACCAGCACGGCTTGAAGTTTGACCGCACCTCGTGCGTCAACGACAATGCAATAGTTATGGCTGCCCTCGCCCAACGGGTAATCACCGCCGCACAATCATGAACGATAAACATGTTGTCGTCATCGGTGCAGGAATCACCGGCCTGGCAGCAGCATTACGCATTTTGAACGAGCCGAACCCACCGCGCGTCACCATTTTTGAATCACTCAGTCGAGTTGGTGGAGTGATTAACTCGTCTCCATTTGCTGGCATTCCATTGCTTGATGAATCAGCAGATGCATTTCTCACGCGCACACCTTCTGCAATGGATCTGGTAAAACAAGTTGGCCTTGCCGATGCGCTTACTTCGCCAGCAACAGGAGAGGCGTACATCTGGCAAAACGTATTGCACCCCATTCCTCACGGAACCATGCTCGGTGTTCCTGGCTCCATTCGTGCCGCGTGGTCTACTTCTCTTCTCAGCACTTCGGGAAAACTGCGCGCCTCTCTAGAGCCACTGCTGCCTCAGCGTGTCGGACGAAGCACAGACAACCTCGGTTCTGCCATGCGTGCACGTTGCGGCAATCAAGTACTTGAACGAATTATTGACCCACTTGTTGGAAGCATTTATGCAACCGATACCGATGCATTCAGCGTGAAAGGCATGCCACAAATTGCCGACTTGCTTGCACAGCCGCGCAGCCTGATGAGTTCGGTGAAGGACTCACTGGCAAAGCGAGTAACGGGTGGGCCAATTTTTGCTGCGCCACTTGCAGGCATGCACGCATTCACCACAGCAATTGCTGAACATGTGAAACAACTTGGCGGTGTTATCGAGATGTCTTCACCGGTGCGCGCAATTGAACAACCAAAACGTGGGCAGTTTTTTATTCAGACCGATGATGGAACTGTGCTCTGCGACGCCGTGGTGATGGCTTCACCTGCTCGACACAGTGCAAGGCTTGTCGAATCGCTCAGTAAGGATGCTGCAAAACACTTAGCTGTGCGTGAACACGCATCAGTTGTCATGATCGCACTTACCGTTCCGCGCAGCATGTGGCCACAACACCTCACTGGCAGTGGATACTTGGTTCCAAAACCTGAGCAAACCGCAGTTACCGCTGTGTCGTTTGCTTCAAACAAATGGGCGCATGTGCAAACTGCAGACAACTCCATGGTGCTGCGCGTGTCGCTCGGTCGCGATGGCATGCCAATGCATCATCTTGACGACGAGACCCTCGTGAAGTTGGCACTCGCTGACTTGTATTGGCACTTGGGTATCGATCTGTCGCCAACTTCAGTGCGTGTTACACGCTGGGTCGAATCCTTTCCGCAATATCGACCAGGCCACTTCGACGCAGTTGACCGACTTGAACACATGCTTGATGTGTCTGCGCCTGGCGTGGTGTTTGCCGGCGCAAGTTATCGCGGCATTGGTATTCCTTCGTGCATTGCAGACGCAAATCGTGCTGCAGCGCGAGTACTTGCCAAGATTGACGCATGACCCCGAGCAGTAACCGATCGCGATATTTCGTAGCGCTTGGATCGGGAACGCTCGTTGCGTTCAGTCTTCCGCCATGGGGTTGGTGGCCACTCGCATTTATTGGAATTGCGATCTTTGCGCGCATCACAACTAGTGGAACAACGCGTCCGCGTACACAATTTTTGCTTGGCACAGTTTTCGCGTTCGGATGGTTTGCGCCTGGCATGTGTTGGATGTGGTTTCTCACCCCTCCTGGATACGTGATCGCCGTATTGCTGTTCGCCACATTTCACGGCATTGCTTCGGTTATTGGTTCGCGCAGCATGTACCCGCTTATTGCACTTCCACTTGCCCACACGCTGGCTGAAACGTTCCGCTTTTCTTTTCCATTTGGTGGGGTTCCACTTGCATCACTTGCCATATCGCAATCTGCTTCCCCACTTGTTGGCATTGTGCGCATTGGCGGACCACTGTTGCTCACCTTCTGCGTTCTGCAAATTGGTTTTGCGCTATCACAACTTGTCGTTGCACCACGGATACAACACGTTGCAGTGTTTAGCGCATTAGTAGCACTTGTTATTAGTGCTGGAATCATTGCACCTCACGGTCATGACACGGGAGAAACGCGCAACGTTGCAGCGGTGCAGGGCGGCGGACCACAGGGAACGCTTGCTATTAACACCAACCCTCGCGATGTCGTTGAACGGCACCTTGCAGCAACTCGCACCATCACAAGCACAAACCTCGACATGGTGATTTGGCCAGAAAATGTTATTGACGTTCCTAACTTTTCCAACAGCAATGAACGCATCGAAGTTGCCGAACAGGCTGCACGGCTTCACGCACCATTTGTTGTCGGAGTTACTGAAGATGTGAATGCGCATTACTTCACTAATGCGCAGATTGTGGTGAACGAAGACGGAACACTTGGAGACCGTTACGACAAAGTTCGTCGTGTGCCATTTGGAGAATTTGTTCCGTTACGCGGACTACTCGAAACTCTTGGCGCTCCTGTCGACAGAATTCCACGTGACGCACTTGCAGGTTCAGACATTGCGCAATTACATGTTGGCAACACCACCGTTGGTGTAGTCATTTCATGGGAAGTATTCTTCAGCGGTCGCGCGAACGAAGGAATTGAAGCGGGGGGTTCAATGCTGGTTAATCCAACGAATGGATCCAGCTACACCGGAACGATTTTGCAGACACAACAAATTGCTTCGTCTCGACTACGCGCAATAGAAAATGGACGCTGGCTTGTACAAGTTTCTCCAACGGGGTTTTCAGCATTCATCTCGCCAACAGGAAAGGTGTACGACCGCACGGGTGTCAGTGAGCAACGTGTGCTCACGCGCACCATCAATCTGCGCTCGGGGCGCACGCTGTACTCCGACTTAGGAGATCTTCCGTTTATCGTGGCGATGGTTGCTCTTCTTGGATCTCTTGCATTTATTGCCCGCAAACGCACTGTTCCCACTCGGTTATAGAAAGTTACTCACAGGTAGGCTGAAAGCCTTATGTCGTTGCCGTTTGACCCCAACGGCCCTCTGCGCATTGCTTACCTCACCTACCGAGGTAAGCCTCATGTTGGCGGACAGGGCGTGTACACGCGACATCTCACTAAGGCTTTGGTTGACCTGGGTCACCACGTAGAAGTGTTCGGTGGTCAGCCATACCCAATTCTTGATGAGCGCATTCCCCTGCACAAGTTGCCAAGCCTCGACATTTTTAATGATCTGTATCCAGGCCGATTTCCTGCATATTGGGAAATTAAAGACTGGCCAAGTTTTGTGGAGACTGCGCAGTTCTTGAAGGGAACATTTGGCGAACCACGCGCATTCAGCATCCGTGCATACAACGAACTCAGCAAACGCGTGCATGATTTTGATCTCGTACACGACAATCAGTGTTTGGGGTACGGAATTCTCAAAATCGAAAAAATCATTCCCACCATCGTCACCCTGCACCACCCCATCACCAAAGATCGCAAGTTGGAAATGGAACACACGAAGACCTGGTGGAAACGTCAGGCGATTGGCCGCTGGTATTCGTTCGTCAACATGCAAGGAAAAGTTGCGAGCAAAATGCCGCGAGTAGTGGTGGTCAGCGAAAACTCCATCGCCGACATTCACACCGACATGAAAGTGTCACTCGACCGCATGAAACTTGTACCGGTTGGAGTTGACCCAGATCTCTTCACGCCGCTTCCGCACATTGCCCGAAAGCCTGGACACCTCATCACCACCGCATCGGCAGATGTTGCATTGAAAGGTTTGTCGTACCTGCTTGAAGCCTTGGCGAAAATTCGCACCGAGCGCGAAGTGCATCTCACCATCATTGGTCGACCACGCGAAGGCGCAAACGCAGACCTCATTCGAAAACTTGGTCTTACTGATTGCATTACCCATGTGTCGGGTGTGAGCGATGAACGCATTGTTGAGTTGTACGCAGAAAGCGAACTTGCAGTTGTTCCAAGTCTGTACGAAGGTTTCAGCCTTCCTGCAATTGAAGCTATGTCAACTGGAATTTGTTTAGTTGCAACTACAGGTGGCGCACTGCCAGAGGTAACAGGCACCGACAATGACACGGTGCTGTCATGCCCGGCAGGCGATGCCGAAGCACTAGCTGCTTCTATCCGTCGAGGTCTCGATAATGCCGAATTGCGCAATCGAGTCGGTGCAGCGGGTAGAACGCGTGTCGTGGAGCGTTGGAGTTGGAAGCACTGTGCCCAACTCACCGTCGATCAATACCGAGAAGTGCTCACCATGCCACATAACGTGGAAAAACTTCGTAAACGGGACGCAAAATAGCCAATGTTGACCGTACGTTTTGACAAGTTGCCGGTTGGCCCAGGGTCCATGTTCCTCGACGCAGGAGCAGGGTTTGGGCGACACGCATTCGAAGCAGCACGTCGCGGCGCACGCGTTGTAGCGCTTGACTACGCAGAGGAAGAAACAACCGTCACTCGAGCAACATTTGCTGCAATGTTTGAAGCCGGTGAAATTAAGTCAGAAAATCTTGTCGCTGTATTGCGCGGCGATGCAACACGACTTCCATTCGCCGATAACACCTTCGACTGCATCGTGACCTCTGAAGTGCTTGAGCACATTCAAAACGACGTTGCCGCACTAAGTGAGCTGTCACGTGTACTGAAGCCAGGTGGAGTACTTGCAGCAACTGTTCCATCGTGGTTTCCTGAAAAAATTAACTGGATGCTTTCAGATGAATATCACGCGCCATTTGTTCAAGGTGGGCATGTGCGCATTTATTCGGGCACGGAGTTGAAAGCAAAACTGCGCGCTGCTGGCCTCGTTGTACAAGATGAGCACCGCGCACATGGTTTGCATTCTCCATATTGGTGGCTTCGCTGTGCAGTTGGTCCAGCTCGCGAAGACAACAAATTTGTCAATGCTTATAAAAAGTTTTTGGAGTGGGACATCGTTTCTGCCCCAACCCTGACGCGAACACTTGAAAAAGTATTGGCTCCCGTGCTTGGCAAAAGCTACATCGTGTATTCGCAGAAGCCAGGACGAGCATCGTGATTTTTCCCGGACAATCAAACGATGAACTTACAGACATCATTACAACCGACGAACTACTGGCAACCGCAAACACCATTGCTGCACTGCAACTTCCCAATGGAATGATCCCGTGGTTTCCAAACGGTCATTGCGACCCATGGAACCATGTTGAAACCGCAATGGCCCTCGACGTGATGGGCATGCATGACGAGGCTCGACGCGCATACTGTTGGCTTGCCGATATTCAACGACCTGACGGCAGCTGGCACAACTATTACCTGCCAGATGGAACACTCGAAGAAGCAAAACTTGACACCAATGTCTGTGCATACATTGCTGCGGGAATTTGGCATCACTACCTCGTCACTTCGGACGAAGCTTTCATTCGTGTGATGTGGCCAACGGTAAAGCGCGCGCTTACTTGGGTGCTTGGTATGCGCAAAGACGACGGAACTATTTTGTGGGCCTGTGAAGTTGATTCGCGCCCATGGGATTATTCATTGCTCACTGGGTCATCCTCTATTCGCCATGCGCTCCATTCGGGAGCAAACATTGGCGCAATCATTGGTGAAAGCCAGCCAGAGTGGCGAGCCGCAGCCGACACGATTGACCATCTCATTGGCTCAGACCAAAGCGTGTTTGAGCCAAAACTGCGTTGGGCAATGGACTGGTATTACCCAGTACTTACTGGTGCAACCATTGGCGCAGAGGCCAAAACCCGATTGCTCAACAAGTGGGATGAGTTCATCATTGATGGTCGTGGCGTGCGTTGCGTGAACGACGAAGATTGGGTGACCGCAGCAGAAACCGCTGAGTGTTCACTTGCCCATGCTGCAGCAGGAGAAATTGATAAGGCAAAAGTATTGCTGTCATGGACTCGCGCGCACCGCAACGACGATGGCTCGTACTTCACCGGCATTAGTTACCCGGGCAGAATTGTGTTTCCAGCAGACGAACGCAGCGCGTACACCGCTGCAGCTGTCATTCTTGCTGCAGATGCAATTTCGCAAGCAACACCTGCAAGCAAGTTGTTTCTGAGCAGCACAGTTTTTGACTGATTCGTTATTTCACTCGCTGCAAAATTCGCAGTGAACCCGTGCACGAAGTTTCTACGAAGTTCCCTGAATTAATCGCTGCAAGGTAAATCTCTTCGTATGGCGCTTGGCCACCAAGAGCCGGATCGCTGAATACATCATGAATGGCAAGTGTTCCGCTAACAGCAACGTGTGGTGTCCACGCCACATAATCATTACGCGCAACATCGCGACCATGACCTCCGTCAATAAACAACATGCCAATTGGTTCGTTCCATGCAGATGCAATAACAGGAGAGTCGCCGACGACGGCTTTCACAACCGTTGTGAGATTTGCGCGCTGCATGGTGTGCTCAAAATGTGGAAGCGTGTTCAAGCGACCAGTTGCAGGATCGACCAATGTTTGGTCATGCCATTCCCAACCTGGCTGGTTTTCTTCAGACCCGCCATGGTGGTCGACTGCGTGCAACATGGTGTCGCACAAACGAGCAGCCTCGCCAAACCACACGGTGCTTCTGCCGCAATACGAGCCAATTTCTACGAACGGCAGACCAGGGCACGCCTTTCCAGCCCTCAATGCTGCAGCAAACAGCGCATCTCCTTCATCTTCTGGCATGAACCCGGTGGTGCTCAATGCGATTTCACGCAGAAAACCACTCAACTGTGTCACAACATTTCACGCTACAACAGATCATTACCCTGCCTCTTTACTGGCAACATAGAGAGATGGCTTCCCCCCTTCAAGACCTCGTCACACTGCTCGACCTCGAGGCAATTGAGGTCAATATTTTTCGAGGACAATCACCAGATGAAAATCGACAACGCGCTTTTGGCGGACAAGTTGCAGGTCAAGCACTCGTTGCAGCATCGCGCACCATTGATGAACCAGGGCGCCACGTGCACTCGCTTCACGCATACTTTCTTCGCGCAGGAGACCCTGGTGTGCCAATTTTGTACGAAGTAGATCGCATTCGCGACGGCAAGAGTTTTTCAACACGCCGCGTCGTTGCCATTCAACACGGAAAAGACATTTTCAATCTGCATGCGAGTTTCCAAAAGCATGAAGAGGGTTTGGAACATCAAATTTCCATGATGGAGGGAACTCCAGACCCAGAGTCACTTCCCGATTTCAAAACACGCATGGAGCCATACAAAGAAAAACTCGGAGAATGGTATGACCGGCCGCGTCCAATTGATCAGCGTTATGCCGACGGAGACCCGTTCCGCCGGAAGGGAAACCCGATGCCTGGTCAGCGCGTGTGGATTCGAGCTGACGGCACATTGCCAGACGACAACGTGTTGCACGCGTGCATTGTTACCTACGCCAGCGACATGACGTTGCTCGATACCGCACTGCTGCCCCACGGGTTGGCATGGACAGACGGATCAGTACAAATGGCCAGCCTTGACCACGCCATGTGGTTCCATCGCCCATTCCGTGCAGATGAATGGCTGTTGTACCAGCAGTCATCAATCTCTACCTCTGGTTCACGCGGACTCGCGCAGGGTCACATCTTTACGCAAGACGGCAAACTTGTGGTCACCGTGGTGCAAGAAGGACTGACGAGGCTCGCTAAATAACTCGCCGCTTCTAGCGACGGGAGTCCATGAACATGCCGCGTAGTGCGGAGAAGTTTTCGACGCAGTGACCTGCACCCAGAACAACCGCCTCAAGCGGCTGATCGCTCATGTTCACCGGCACGCGGGTATCGCGCTCAATACGTTGAGCAAGTCCACGCAACAATGCGCCACCGCCAACCAAAAACATTCCGCGGGTAAGGAAGTCCTGCGACAGCTCTGGAGGCGCTACTGCCAAGCAACGAATGACCGAAGCCACCATTTGTGAAACAACATCTTCAATTGCTTCGCGAATTTCTTGCGCGGTCAAAATGACCGTCTTTGGTAAACCGCTTACTAAATCGCGGCCACGCACTTCCGCGTCGCGATCATCAGCAGTTGCCATTGCGCTACCAATACTGATTTTGATTTCTTCAGCAGTTCGCTCGCCAATTGCTAAACCATGTTCACGACGCACATGGCTTTGAATAGCCGCATCAATATCAAAACTTCCTACGCGTATTGCTTCAAGCGCAACAATTCCACCCAATGAAATAACTGCAGTTTCAGTGGTACCACCACCAATATCAATCACCATGTTGCCAACAGGTTCATTAATTGGAAGATCTGCACCAATTGCTGCAGCCATCGGTTGTTCCAACAACTGCGCATCGGCTGCACCAGCATGACGAGTTGCATCGGTTACCGCGCGGCGTTCAACTTCGGTAATTGCAGAAGGCACGCAAATGAGTACTTTTGGTCGAGAAAAACGTGACACACCTGCACGCTGCAGCAGCAAACGAATCATCTTTTCTGTGATTTCGAAGTCTGTAATTGCGCCACCGCGAAGTGGTCGAACCGCAACGATGTAGCCAGGAGTTCGTCCGATCATTCCCCAGGCTTCTTGACCCGTTGCCAGCACTTCACCTGTTTTGCGATTTACCGCAATAACAGAAGGCTCGTTGATCACAATGCCCCTGCCCTGCATGTACACCAAGGTGTTTGCGGTGCCAAGATCGATGGCTAAGTCACGTGCCATATTGCATTACCGCCTCTGTTGCCGTTCGCGAGATTCCTGTAACTGCTCACGCAAATGTGAGCGCGAATCGTCGGAAAGTGCATCTAAGTGCCTGTGAAAAGCGGCCATTCCGTTGTTCTTATTCACGCGCTGACCTTCTTGCCACACCAAGTACGCAAGCGTGAGAGCGGAGACCACTGAAATTGATGTAAACAAAATGGTAAACGGTGCCATTGCGATCATGAATGCGACTTCGTTTTCGCAACTTCTTCAATTGTGGTGATGTGTTGTGAGCTTTGCGCCCAATCTCCACCATCACCCCACGACTCACGTTTCCAAATTGGAACTGTCGACTTCAATGCATCAATTCCGAATCGTGCTGCTTCAAATGCTGCAGGTCGATGTGGTGAAGAGACAACTACTAACACCGACGATTCTGTGAGTTGCAATTCGCCAATTCGATGCAAAAGAGCAACTCGCCCAATGTCTGACCACTGGCGGCGCATCTCATCAACAATGGCAACGCACTTTGGCACGACTTCTTCTTCGTATGCCTCATAAGTCAACGTGCGCACATCGGTGCGACCATCTGAATGATCACGCACGGTTCCAGAAAACACCACGACGGCGCCACAACTTGGTAACAATGCCCAGTCGTACGCTTCCCCCACCTGCAAAGGCTGCTCAGTGAGCTCGATCCATGTGTCGCCGTTATGGAGATTTCGGCGTTCAGTCACCTAATCAGCGTACCCGAGGTGGGCGACGTGCCTTGTGAAGTCGGCATGACTAACCTTCGCCTCGTGTCGAACAACAACCACCACGATGAACACTCGGACAATTCCGATCCATCGGGTGAAGTTATTTTCAACTCGCCACTTCCAGCATATGAACGGCAGTGGAGACACCCCAGCGAAGTGGCAGAACAGGTGCAACTTTCTACTCCAGAGCCGCAACTTCCTTCGCGAACAGTTCGGTCCATCGCCTCATATGCAGCCTTCACCAGTTTTGCCATCTCACTCGTGCTGATTTGGGTAGTCACCCCTCGTTCCTTTCCCGCCACCCATTCCGATGTGCAGTCGCTAGAACTTGTGCCGGTACATGCACGGGTAGCAAATGTGCCTGTCGGCCTCGGAACCATGGCCTCGATGGACGACATGGTGATTCCACTGACGTCTAGCGGGTACTTCGTTGGCACTGGGAACGGCCTATCACTACAGGATGAAGTTGAAGCGCGGTTCGCCGATGGCACAACCGTGTTGTTGCGTGTACTTGAAATGGACCCCATTACAGGAATTGTGTGGCTACATGCAGTGAATTCATCTACGCATGCATTTATGAAACTTGGACAAGAACTCACGCCTCCGCCAACTGCGCTGAGTGAGATGAGCCAAGGACAACATTTTTTTATTGCATCACCTACTGAAGGTTTGATTGATGCGCGAGTCTCCATCTCATCACCGCTTTCGTCAGAGCAAAGCATGTGGCCAATCGACTTCGCCATGCATGATCATTGTCGTGGTGCTGCGCTGGACGCGACGCAGCAACTCATCGGTTGGTGTGTCGAGTTGAATGGTGCGCAATGGGTAGTACCCACTCGTCAATTAGTAGAAGTTCTCCATAGGCTGGAAGCCAATGTCGGACAGCCCTAACGAAAACCCATTTTCGGGATTGCCATTCTTTGGCGATATGGCAAAAGCCATGGGCTCACAAGGGCCATTGCAGTGGGACGTTGCACGTCAAACAGCAATGATGACGGCACTTTCTGGCAATTCCACCGAGCCCAACGTAGACCCAGCGGCCCGCGTGGGCATTGAGCGATTGGTGCCAATTGCCGACCTGCATGTGCGCAATCACACAGGTCTCGACACTGCGCCAGCAGGCAAAGATCCTCAAGTTGTTGTGGTCAACCGATCGATGTGGGTGCACCACACGCTTGAGTCATACAAACCGCTGTTCAACGAACTCGCAACTTCGTTAAGTGGATCATCAACTCTTCCAACGGATGCACTTGATGTGTCACAAGATGACCCGATGATGAACATGATGGCGTCATTAAACAAAATGATGGCTCCAGCAATGATGGGCATGTCGGTTGGAACCATGGTTGGTCAACTTGCACTCAAGTCGTTCGGGCAATACGACTTGCCACTTCCACGCGAGCCCCGTGATCAAATGCTCATCGTTGCATCAAATGTTGATGAGTTTGCTCACGACTGGAGCATTCCCGCAGATGACATGCGCATGTGGGTACTCATTCATGAACTCACCTCACACGCCGTGCTTACTTCTCCTCATATTCGCACTGCGGTGAGCGATGCAATCAGTTCGTACATCGACGGATTCTCTCCGAACCCAAACGCTCTCATGGAACGGCTCACCAGTATGGACATGGGCACAAGTGACCCCATGGCCATGATGCAAAAATTCCTTACCGATCCCACCATCATCCTTGGAGCGGTGCGCTCAGCCTCTCAGGAAGCCCAGGCGCCGTCCCTTGACGCCATGATCGCAGCCATCATTGGCTACATCGACCATGCAGTTGACACCGTCTCGGCCTCATTGCTTGGCGGCAGCTCGCAGATCAGCGAGGCAGTTCGTCGCCGCAGAGTTGAGGCTTCACCGAGTGACACCTTTGTTGAGCAGCTGCTTGGCTTACGTCTCACCCGCCAGCAGGTGGAAAGAGGTCACGCGTTCGCCGCGGGCGTAGTGGAGCGAGCCGGCCACGATGGCCTCGCCCCATTATTTGTTGCCGCAGGAAACCTGCCAACGCCAAACGAACTAGATGCACCAGGCTTATGGCTTGCTCGTCTCAATATCGAGCAACGCGACATCAACGAATAACTAGTACTTAAACGCGTAATACGCGGTTGCAAGCGTTGCGTATGCGCCAATGAAGGCAAACCCCACCGCCCCACTTGGCACAAACAGCACAGCCAATAAACCTCCGCCAACTTGGAACAACTGATTCCGAGTTTCGTATTGCGCAAAAACTCGCGACCTGTTGGCATCGGGTGCATGACGCTGAACAATGGAATCGAAAGCCAGTTTGCCAATTGCGCCAAAACCATTCACCACTCCGGCAAGCACAATTCCCGCAGTAATGCTTCCGTTCAACGCGGCGATAATTCCCATACCGGCAATTACGCATAACGAGCTCACCAAAATGGTGTGGTGATTGAGTTTTCGGGTGAGCGGCGCACCAATTGAATTAGCCAGCAGTGTGCTCGCAGATCCAATCGCAAGGGCAAATGCGAACCATGCAAGGCCAGCCTTTTCATTGCGCAACCAAAAAGCCAGGTGCAGCATCATAAAACCGCTCGTTGCCCGCAGCGATGACATTGCTACGCCAGCACGAACAATTTCTGGCGTGCTCATTTCTTCGCGTTCTGCACGAGTTGCTTTGCTTGTTACTGCAGCAACATGTCTCGGCAATTTCAATGTCATTGTTGCAGCAAGCACAAATGCAACGGCCGACATCGCCAGCGAAAGATGAGGGTCTATTCGTTGCAACAACACCGCTGGACCACCCGCAACAAAACCGACAATCCCGGTGAGCCTGCCAAACTTTCCATTTGCCGACATCAATTCGGCATCGTTATGCACCACTGTCGGCATCATTGCCGAGCGCGACACTTGATACACCTTGGCCAGAATCAATGAAGCAAACGCAAGCGGAAACAGCAGTACAGACTGCAAATAACGGGCCATTGCCAGAACAACAACTGCACGCAGAACGCCCACGAAAAACACCGTCATTCTTCTGCCGCCAGGCACTCGATCAAGAAACGGGCTGATGCCCTTCGACAACACCACAAACGGAGCAAAGCTAAACGCCAGGAATAGCAGCACCTTGCTTCGCGCAGCATCTGGACTAATCGAGAGAAACAGTGAGTCGGCTAACGAAACTGCAAGTGCTGCTTCACCAGCAACCATCATGATGTGAACGCGCGACAGGCGTTGTACTGGAGAAGTCAGTGTTGCTATGCAACAACTTTCTCATATTTGTAGCCCAACCCGCGGATCGTTGCCACGCGTGTGGGCACTGCTGGGTCCAATTCAACCTTTGAGCGAAGTCGCTTAATGTGCACATCGAGTGTTTTGGTGTCGCCGTAGTAATCGGTTCCCCACACACGATCAATCAGCGTTTCGCGTGTCAGCACTCGTCCTGCATTGGCCATGAGCACATACAACAGTTCAAATTCCTTCAACGGAAGCTTGGTAATTTCACCGCGCACCGTAACGATGTGCTGCTCTGGGTCGATGGATACGTCTCCGATGGCGACTGTGCCAATTCCAACTTCTTCTATTTCGGTTGGCGTAAGCGAGCTACGGCGCAGCGCTGCACGAATGCGTGCAACAAGTTCGCGAAGTCGATATGGCTTCACGATGTAATCGTCGGCACCAACTTCAAGGCCAACAACGGTGTCAATTTCGGAACCCTTCGCTGACACCATGATGATGGGGACTTGGCTCTTTTTGCGAATTTCGCGACACACATCTGTTCCCGAAATTTTTGGCAACATCACATCCAGCAACACGATGTCGGCTTTCACGCCTTCAAACATCGCCAGTGCTTCAGCGCCATCGCGAGCAACATGCACGCGGAAACCTTCGCGCTTTAAACCAATCTCAAGGGCCTCAATAAACGTTTCTTCGTCTTCAACAAGGAAGACAACGGGAAGATCGGCCGACATTGGAGCCTACGGCCTAGGAATTTCGCCGGTTGCGTCGAGTCGAGCTTGGAATCGCGCCGCGCCCTTTAGCTCAGGTTTCCATCCAGACACGATGAATCGAGTCCGTTCACTGACATTTACTGCATGATCGCCAATGCGCTCGTAGAAACGAGCGACCATTGCCAACTGCACGGCAACTTGCAATTCAATTTCTCTACTCGCATGAATCTCAAAAATTTCGGCGATAAATCGGCGATGCAGACCATCAAGGAACGAGTCCATGTCGTCAATTGCTGCGGCTTTTGCACCATCATGATCACTGAACGCTTCCATTGTAGAAATGAACAATTGCTGTGCCTGTTCGCTCATTTTTGCAATCAAGTCACGAAGCGCCGGATCAATTTCATGACCAAAGATGCGTCGAGCAGCTTTGCAGATATTTACGGCAAGATCTGCAGAGCGTTCCAGTTCACCTGCAATTTTGATCATCGAAACAAGAAGTCGAAGGTCGCCTGCAACCGGAGACTGCAACGCCAGTTCCTGGAAGCACTTCTCTTCAATTTCAACTGCCCGTGCATCAATTTCATCATCGGCTTGCAGCAGATAGTCAGCGCCTTCTAAGTCGCCGGTGAGCAAAACCGCAGTTGCACGTGGGATTGCTTCAATAACCGACTTACCAAGGGAAAGAACCTCTTGTCGAATTTCTTCAATTTCTTTATGAAAATTGCTACGAAGTTCTTGCA
>Ga0194057_10000535_pt1 | contig 19678 bp, 16 predicted proteins | sample SepL4415m_MetaG_FD_155474 | JGI IMG/M metagenome (GOLD analysis project Ga0194057, IMG submission 155474) | Anoxic zone freshwater microbial communities from boreal shield lake in IISD Experimental Lakes Area, Ontario, Canada - Sep2016-L442-15m | ecosystem: Environmental > Aquatic > Freshwater... | reverse complement strand
GTTGACGCCGAGCGGGACCCGCTGCTGAATGAACGCAGTCGTGATGCCGGCTGCGATCGAGATGACCAGACTGCCCGTCACAACGAACAGTCCGACCTCGTCGAGAAGGGCGCCCATGTCCTGGGGTTTCACCACAAGGACCACCACGTCGGCGCCCCGCAGGGCTTCCGGAGCTTCGCTGACCGTGATGTCGTAGCGGCCGGCAAGCTCCTCGGCACGCTCGGAGCGCTTCTCGACCACGCAGATGTCCGGCTCGGGGCGCACGTACCGCAGGAAGCCGCTGATGAGCGTCTCGCCCATCACTCCTGCACCCAGGATCGCGATCCGCAATGCCATCTCGCGCTCTCCCCTCACTTCGCCGAGCCGGGCAGCAGCGAACGGACCGCCGCAGTGATCGATGACGGCTGCTCCGCCAGCCCGCCAACAAGCCTTTCGAACCAGTCTGGACCGTAGGGCACGTAGACCCGAACCCGCTCACCCGCCGCGCCGAGGCGGTCCTGGGCGGCCTCCTGGCGGCCGAGGTAGAACGCGAACTCATAGGACTGCTTGGGCCGCTCGTAACGCGTCGTCAGGGACTCGAGAATCTCGATCATTCGCGGGTCGTGCGTCGCGAACGAGGGCGAACCCGATCCCTTCAGGAGCACCTTCGCGCACCGGATGTAGGCCTTGTCGGTCTCGACCGCCTGCTCGTGGGCGACCGAGCCGGGCTGTCGTCGACCGCCCTTCACCAGCCGTAGTCGACGGTCGGCGAGCCGCCGGCAGTCAGCCTCGCTGCGCTTGAGGCTCGCCTGGACGGTCCCGCCGACGAGCAGCCCGGCGTCCTGAAGCCCGCTGACGGTCTCGAGGGTCGCATCGACATGCTCGGCAGGCCCCATCCCCACGGAGACGAAGACGCGCGCCAGGGTCGCGTGCTCGCAGAGCGCCAAGAGCCGGCCATGCGCAGCCGACGGCGGCCCTGCAGTGAGCGACCCCGGGAACACAGACACCTCGGCAACGCCCGCGAGCCCGGCGGTGGCGATGCGGTCCACGAGCGTGAGGTAGTCCGCCAGCACCGCGTCGGCCGTCGCTTCACTGTCGACGCTCGGTGCTGCGCGCTCCAAGCTCACCCAGCGGCCGGCGTCCGCTAGCTCCGATGCCACCGCGACGGCGTCATCGACACTGTCGCCGCCGATCACGCGCTTGACTACACCGCGTGCGAGCGGTGCCCTGCCGATCAGCTCGCCGAGGGACTCGTTGCGGGCGATCGACGCCAGTGCATCGCGGATCATGGGTCAGGACGTCCCCGGCCGACGGGTGGGATCGAGGAGCTCCTGGATCGTTGGGCCCACGAGGCTCACCACCTCGTCGTCCGTCGCCGAGGCCAGCGGTTCGATCTTCAGCAGGTAACGGGTCATCGCGATGCCCACCAGGTACGACGAGATGAGCGTCGCTCGAAGGCGCGCGTCGGGCACGCCGAACGTCGACACGACCGGATCGAGCACCGTCGCCTGCAGGTACTCGGCGACTGCACGAAGCTGCGTCAGCGCGACGGGCGAGCCCTCGGCGGACATCGCGGCGCGCGCAGCCGTGCTCGAGGCCGATGCGGTGCCCTCGGAGGTGAGCAGCTTGGTGAGGTCGCTGCGGACCTTCTCGTCGCCCATCAACGTCAAGGTCATCTTGACGAGCCGGTCGCCCATGCCGTCCAGGCCGGGCGCGATCAACTCGGGCACCGCCTTGGCCGGATCGAACGGCAGTCGGATCACTGCGGCGAACAGCCGCTCCTTGTTGCTGTACAGGGACTTGACCACCCCAGGCGCCACGCCAGCCGCCGCAGCGACGCCCTTCATCGTGGTGTGCGCGTAGCCCCTCGAGGCGAAGGCGAGTCGAGCCGCCTGCACAACCGCACTCGCGGCGTCCTGCGGCGACGGCCCAGGCAGTCGCGGTTCGATGGCCACCACTTCAGACTAGGCGCTGCCGGGCGAAGGCGAGTGCCTCTGCGAGGTCGTTTTCCCTGGTTGCCCGGTCCGGACAGCGGCGGGTGCTCACTTCCAGAATCACCGAGCCGCTGAATCCGGAGGTGACCAGCAGGTCGAGCACCTCGGCCACCGGCTGGTCGCCACGACCGGGGATGAGATGCTCGTCGCGCGCGGAGTCGGTGCCGTCGGCCAGGTGCACATGCGACAGCCGATCGGCGAGGTCGCGCGCCATCTCGACGGCGTCGGTGCGCGACACGGCCGTATGCGACAGGTCCAAGGTGGTGGCCGGGTAGTCGTCGTTGCGGACGTCCCAGTCGGGCAGGTAGGCAGCCACGGATCCCGGTCCGGCCCGCCACGGGTACATGTTCTCGACGGCGAACACGATGTCGGTCTCCGAGCGCATGCGCTCAAGGCCCGTCACGAAGTCACGCGCGTAGTCGCGCTGCCAACGGAACGGCGGGTGGACGACAACCGTGCGAGCACCCACCCGTTCTGCCGCCGACTGCGCGCGCTGGAGCTTGCCCCAGGGGTCGGTCCCCCACACCCGTTGGGTCACGAGCAGGCAAGGAGCGTGGATCGACAGGATCGGCAACTGGTAGTGGTCGGACAGCGCCTTGAGCGTCTCTGGGTCCTGGCTCGTGGTGTCGGTGCCGACCATCACCTCGACGCCGTCGAAGCCGAGCTTCGCGGCGATCTCGAACGCAGCCGGCGTCGACTCGGGAAATACCGACGAGGTCGACAGGCCGACCGCGATGGTCACGCCCGCCGCCAACGGTCGGTGATCAGCGCAGCGATCCACACGAGGAAGGCGCCGATCAGACCCACGACGACAGCGACCGCGGTGTACTTCTCCGCGCCGAGCGTCAGCGCGAAGAACTTGGAGAACCACGGGATCCAGAGCACTCCGAAGAAGGCCACGACCATCGATCCAACGATGCCGATGCGGATCCAGTTCAGCGGTCGAGCGGACTGCGTGAGCACCGAGATGCCGACGATGAAGAGCGTCGTCGTGGCCGCGCACTGCGCAGCAAGCAGGGGCTCGTTGAGCTTCAGCGCGACGGCATACGTCGTCAGCGAGGCGGCCGCGCAGATGATCCCGGAGGGAATCGCGAAGAGCAGGACGCGTCGCAGGAATCCCGGCCGGAACCGCTCGGTGTTCGGCATCAGGGCAAGGAAGAAGGCGGGGATGCCGATGGTCAGGCCACCGATGAGCGACAGGTGGCGCGGCAGGAAGGGGAAGGCCACCGCGAACAGTGCGGTCATCAACGAGAAGACCACGGCGTAGGTCGTCTTCGTCAGGAAGACGTCCGACACCCGTTCGATGTTGCCCAGCACGCGCCGGCCCTCGGCGACCACGCTGGGCATGACCGACCACTTGTTGTCGAGCAGCACCAGTTGTGCCACAGCACGAGTTGCTCCCGAACCCGACCCCATGGCGATGCCGAGATCGGCGTTCTTCAGCGCGAGCACGTCGTTGACGCCGTCGCCGGTCATCGCCACCGTGGACTTGCGAAGGTGCAGGGCGTCGACCATCTGCTGCTTCTGCAGCGGCGTGACCCGCCCGAAGACGCTGGTCGTCGCCATGATGTCGGCGAGCTCTGCGGTATCGGTGGGCAGTTCCCGAGCATCGAACGGGGCGTCCGCACCCGGAACGCCGGCAAGGGCCGCGATGGCGCCGACGGTGGCCGCGTTGTCGCCGGAGATCACCTTGACGGACACGTCCTGCTCGAGGAAGTACGCGACGGTCTCCGCAGCGTCTGGGCGAAGCTGCTGGTTGATGATCACCAGCGCGATCGGCGTGACCGGTCCGGTGCCCTCTTCGGCGGACGGCACTCCCCGACCCTCGGCGAGCAGCAGGACGCGAGCACCGTCGCCAGCCGCGGACTCTGCCTGGGCGAGGGCGCTCGCGTCGTCGGGCGCCACCATCTCGGGTGCGCCGAGCAGCCACGCGCCGTGACCGCCGAAGGACGCCGCCGACCACTTGCGCGCGCTCGAGAACGGAACCGTCTGCGTGACCGACCAGCCCGGTGACGGGTAGGCCTCAGCGATGGCCGCCAACGTCGGATTGGGGTTCGCCTCGCTGGCGCCCAGAGCGCCCAGCACCTGCTCGAGCGGGACTGCCGTGGACGGGGCGCCGTTGATCGTGACCACCTCGCGTACTCGCATCCCGGGCTCGGTCAGGGTGCCTGTCTTGTCGACGCAGATGGTGTCGACGCGCGCGAGCACCTCGACCGCGGGCATGTCCTGCACGAGAACGCGCTTTTGCGCCAGCCGGATGACGGAGACGGCCATGGCGATGCTCGTCAGGAGCACCAGGCCCTCGGGCACCATCGTGATGACACCCGCGATGGTGCCGCGAACGGCGACCTTCCACGGCAGGTCGGCACGCACGAGCTGTGACCACAGCAGGAGCAGCCCGATGGGCACGAGCATGAACGAGATGCCGCGGATGAACCCGTTGATGGCGTCCCGGAGCTCGGAGTTCGTGAGATGGAACTTCTTGGCCTGCTCGGTGAGTCCCGATGCGAACGAGTCCCGTCCGACTCGGGTGGCCTGGTAAAGGCCGGAGCCGGCGACGACGAACGAGCCGGACATCGCCTCCTGCCCGGGGTCCTTGTCGACCGGATCGGCCTCGCCGGTGAGCAGGCTCTCGTCGATCTCGAGGCCGTCTGCGCCCAGCACCACGCCGTCGACGACGAGCTGGTCCCCGGTCGTCAGGACGATGATGTCGTCGAGCACCACGTCGTGCGGACTGACAGCGACGTCGGCGCCGTCACGCCGCACCGTCGGCTTGGCCTCGCCGATGACGGCCAGCTTCGCGAGGGTCCGGGACGCACGCCACTCCTGGACGATGCCGATGGCCGTGTTCGCGACGATGATGAAGCCGAAGAGCGAGTCCTGGATAGGCGCGACGATCAGCATCAGCACCCACAGCGTGCCGATCAGGCCGTTGAACCAGGTGAGGGTGTTGGCCCGAATGATGTCCTTGAGCGATCGGCTGCGAGCATCGGGCGCCGCGTTGATCTCGCCGCGCGCGACCCGATCGGCGACCTGGGCCGTCGTCAGGCCGATCGCGTGATCGACCGTCGCGACCTCGGTCACTTGGGCAGTCCGTCCAGCCGGCGCAGGATGAGTCCCTCGCGAAGGGCCCAGGGGCAGATGACCAGCTCCTCGAGCTCGAACAGGTCCATCGCCGCCTCGGCGACGATTGCTCCGGCGACCATCTGTGCCGACCGGCCCTCGGAGACGCCCGGGATCCTGCTGCGCTCGGCTGCGGTCATCCCGGCCAGCCTGGGCACGATGTCGCGAAGGTCATCCACACGCAGGACCCGGTGCATGTACATGTCGTCACCGGACGGCGGCGCGCCACCGATGCGGGCCAGCTGCTTGAACGTCTTGGAGGTGGCGACCGCCACCCGCGCCTCCCCGTGACGGCGGACCCGGCCCACCACCTCGGCGATGCGGGCCCGGGCATGACGACGAAGCTCGCGCACGGAGTCCGGGGTTGGCGGATCGCCCTGCAGGAAGTCTCGGGTCATCCGACCGGCGCCGAGCGGCACCGAGACGGCCGTGTCGGGCTCCTCATCGGTGCCTGACGCGATCTCCAGCGAGCCGCCACCGATGTCGAGCAGCAGGATGCGGCCGCTGGACCACCCGAACCAGCGGCGGGCGGCCAGGAAGGTCATGCGGGCCTCGTCCTCCCCGGACAGGACCTGGATGTCGAGGCCGGACCGCTCGTGGAGCTGGCGGAGGACGTCCTCGCCGTTGGTCGCCTCGCGGATCGCCGAGGTGGCGAAGGCCATGATCTCCGTCGCGCCCTTGTCCTCGGCAAGCTTCTGTCCCTCGGATACGAAGTCGAGCAGCGTGGCGATCGCGACCTCGTCGACGCTGCCGTCCGCATTGAGGTGCTCGGAGAGCCGCAGCGGGATCTTCATCTTGGAGGCCGGGACGGGGGCAGCCCCATAGTGGGCATCCACCAACAGGAGGTGCACCGTGTTGGAGCCGAGATCGAGTACGCCGAGTCGCACAGAGCGAAACTATCGGCATCGACCGGCCGCCGCACCGGTGGATCGGCTTTGCCGCGACGTCACCCGAAGCACGTAGGCTGTCGTCATGCCCGAGGTTCCCCTTGACTTCCCGCGCCAGTGGGTCGAGTTCGACGACCCTGCCGACAAGCGTCACCTGATCAAGGCCGACCTCACGTGGCTCACGTCGCGCTGGACCTGCATCTTCGGGAACGGCTGCCAGGGCATCGACGCCGCCCGCCCGGATGCCGGCTGCTGCGTCCACGGCGCGCACTTCTCCGGCAAGAAGGACAAGAAGCGCGTGGCTGCCTGGGTCGACAAGCTCACCCCCGAGCTCTGGCAGCGCCACAGCACCGGTCTGAAGAAGGGCTGGACCGAGCCCGAGGACGGCGGCGAGAAGACCCGCGTCGTCAAGGGCGCCTGCATCTTCCACAATGACAAGGACTTCGCCGGCGGGTACGGCTGCGCCCTCCACCACCTCGCGGTCTCGGAGGGAGTCTCGTTCATCGAGACCAAGCCCGAGGTCTGCTGGCAGCTTCCCATGCGGCGCTCGTACGAGAACAAGAAGTACGAGGACGACACCGAGCAGCTCGTCATCGTCCTGGGCGAGTACCAGCGGCGCGACTGGGGCGCCGGTGGACACGACTTCCCGTGGTACTGCTCGTCCAACACCGACGCCCACGTCGGCGCGGAGCCGGTGTACGTGTCCAACCGTGAAGAGATCGTGGCGCTCATCGGCCAGCCCGCCTACGACGAGCTGGCCCGACTGTGCCGCGCCCGCGTGCTGCTGCTCGAGGCCAAGCGATTCGACCTCGGCCTCACACCGCATCCTGCCGATCCGAGGTAGCAACGTGGCGAAGGTGCAAGCGGCAGCCTTCCGCTGCACGGACTGCGGCTGGACCGCGGCCAAGTGGGTCGGCCGATGCGGCGAGTGCCAGGCCTGGGGCACCGTCGAGGAGGTCGGCGTGGTGCGCGCGCGCACCACGTCGTCGACCGTTGCCAGCAGCCCCGCCGTGCCGATCGGCTCCGTCGAGATCGAGTCTGCGCGCGCCGTGAAGAGCGGCAGCGACGAACTCGACCGGGTGCTCGGCGGCGGCTTCGTCCCCGGAGCGGTCATCCTGCTCGCGGGCGAACCTGGGGTCGGCAAGTCCACGCTGCTCCTCGATACCGCCGCCACCTGGGCGCGGACGGGCCGACGCGCTCTGTACATCACCGGCGAGGAGTCCGCTGCGCAGGTACGCCTGCGGGCCGAGCGCATCGATGCGGTCGCCGACGAGCTCTACCTGGCCTCCGAGACCGACCTCGGCAGCGTTCTCGGGCAGATCGACGTCACGCAGCCGACCCTGCTGATCCTCGACTCGGTCCAAACGATCAGCAGCGGCCAGGTCGATGGAGCGTCGGGCGGCGTGACGCAGATCAAGGAGGTGGCCGCGTCGCTCATCGCCGTCGCGAAGGCGCGCGACATCACCGTCGTGCTCGTCGGCCATGTCACCAAGGACGGGTCCGTCGCGGGCCCGCGCACGCTCGAGCACCTCGTCGATGTCGTGCTCACGTTCGAAGGCGACCGGCAGAGCCCGCTGCGGCTGGTGCGAGCGGTCAAGAACCGGTTCGGCCCGGCCGATGAGATCGGCTGCTTCGAGCTGGTGGACGACGGCATCGTCGGGCTCGCCGACCCCAGCGGCCTGTTCCTGGGCGATCGTCGCGACCCGGCGCCGGGCACCTGCGTGACCGTCACCATCGAAGGACGCCGGCCCCTGGTCGCCGAGGTCCAGGCCTTGGTCGCTCCGACCAACGCTCCGCAGCCCCGCCGGGTCATCAGCGGCCTGGACTCCGCGCGCATCGCGATGATGCTCGGCGTGCTCGAGCGGCGCGCGGGGATCCGCCTGGCCACAGCCGACTGCTTCGTGGCCACCGTCGGCGGGGTGCGCCTCGCCGAGCCGGCCACCGACATGGCCGTCGCGCTCGCCATCGCGAGCAGCGCCACCGACACTGCCCTGCCCGCCGGACTCGTCGCCTTCGGCGAGATCGGACTGGCCGGAGACGTGCGCCCGATCGGGTCACTTGAGCGGCGGCTCACCGAGGCGCAGCGGCTCGGCTTCACCGACGCGATCGTGCCCGCTCGCGCGCTGCGAGCGCGGGGCGCCGCGACGCCTCCCCCGACCGGCATGACCGTTCACGAGGTCGGAACGATCCACGAGGCGATCGCAGCGGTCACCGCACTTACTCGACGGGGGTCCTCATGAGCACCGAGGCAGAGAACCGCATCCGCGAGGTCCTGGCCATGGTTGCGCCGGGCACTGCCCTGCGCGACGGGCTCGAGCGGATCCTGCGCGGCCGCACGGGCGCGCTGATCGTCCTCGGCTCGGACCGCTCCGTCGACCAGGTGGTCAACGGCGGCTTCTCCTTGAACGTCCCCTTCTCTGCGACCCGGCTGCGCGAGCTGTCGAAGATGGACGGCGCCATCGTTCTCGATGCCCAGGCCCAGCTGATCGTCTGGGCCGCGGTGCAGCTGATGCCCGACCCGTCCTTGCCCACCGACGAGACCGGTACCCGCCACCGCACCGCCGATCGGGTGTCGCGACAGACGGGACACCCCGTCATCGCTGTCAGCAAGTCGATGAACATCGTCGCCGTGGACGTCGATGGCCGGCGGCATGTCCTGGACGATTCCGCAGAGATCCTCTCGCGCGCGAACCAGGCGCTGGCCACTCTGGAGCGCTACAAGTCACGACTCGACGAGGTCAGCTCGACCCTCTCGGCGCTCGAGATCGAGGACGTAGTCACCGTGCGCGACGTCTGCGTCGTGGCCCAGCGGTCCGAGATGGTCCGCCGCATCCACCGCGAGGTGGTGAACTACCTGATCGAGCTCGGCACCGAGGGCCGCCTGCTGTCGCTGCAGTTGAACGAACTGGTCGCTGGCGTGGACAAGGACCGCATCCTCCTCATGCGCGACTACCTGGTGCCGGCCAGCAACCGCAGGAAGCGTGGCGTGCAGAAGGGCCTCGACGAGCTCGACACCCTGAGCGAGGCCGATCTCCTCGAGCTCACGCGGGTGGGGCGGGCGTTCGGCTTCGCCGACGGTGCCGAGGCGCTCGAGCAGTCCGTCACGCCCCGTGGCTACCGGCTGCTGGCGCGGGTGCCCCGCCTGCCGGACGTCGTCAACGATCGCATCGTCGGCCACTTCGGGGGCCTGCCGCGGATGCTGGCGGCCACCACCGAGGACCTCCAGCAGGTCGAGGGCGTGGGCGAGGCACGGGCGCGCTCGGTTCGCGACGGCCTGTCCCGGCTCGCCGAGGCAAGCATCCTCGACCGCTTCGTCTAGCCTCCCGCCGAGAGGCAGGCAGTGGTCGTCAAACGGGCCTCCGATACTTCGTTTCAGGACCATCCCCTGCCTCTCGGCGGGAGGGGTTACTTGGCGGTGAGGCCGAAGGGTGTCTCGGAACTGCTGACCGTGCCGTTCTTGCCTGTCAGGGCGTACCGGCCGGCCTTGGCTGCCGCGCCCTTGCCGTTGGGGCAGCCCTTCTGCGACAGGTGACCGTCCCAGGTGATGCTCGAGGCGACCTTGTCGCCCGGCTGCATCTTGATGACCTTGCTCTTGTTGCTGGCGTTGCAGTCGTCGCTGGACCAGACGTGATAGCCGCCGGACGTGATCTCCAGCGCGTTCGCCTTGGGGCCGACGTCGCGCTTGCAGGTCGCGGACCCGGTATTGGTGATCGTGAGCGTCAGCTTCGGAGTCGATCCGACCGGGTACGTCGCGGCATCCGTGGTGGCCTCGACCTTGATCACCGAGTCAGGGCACTGCGTCACAGCCGCCTTGGTCGACGACGGCGCGGCACTGGCTGCGCCGGACGGCGCAGCAGACCCACCGGGGGCTGCGCTCGCCGCACCCGACGGCGCTGCCGACGCCGCGGGCTCCGACGAGGTCGAACCGCCACCTCCGCGCAGCGCGCCGATCAGCCACCACAGGGCGATGAGGACCGTGATGACCACGACGACGATCGCGACCCGCCGGATCCAGTAGACCGTCGACGGCTCGGGCCCGATCGGGTTCATCAGCGAGCTCACGGGACCACGCTACTGTGCGGCCACGGACACCGTGGCACGATCCCTGCGTGCCGGTCGAACCCCCCTCCGCCGCGGAGGAGGCCCTAGTTGGGCAGCTCCTGGCCTGGTTCGACGTCCACGAACGCCCCCTCCCGTGGCGCTCGAGCACCCCGTGGGGGGTCCTCGTCAGTGAGTTCATGCTCCAGCAGACCCCGGTCGACCGGGTCCTGCCCATGTGGCCCGACTGGATGGCCCGCTGGCCGCAGCCACACGAACTGGCCGCCGCACCCCTGGCCGACGTGCTGAGGGCGTGGGGGCGCCTGGGGTACCCCCGTCGGGCCAAGCGCCTCCATGAGAGCGCGCGCATCATCGTGCGGGACCACGGTGGCCAGGTGCCCGCCGACCGAGCCGCGCTCCTGGCCCTCCCGGGGGTCGGTGACTACACCGCCGCCGCCATCCAGGCCTTCGCCTACGGGCGCCGATCGATCGTGATGGACACGAACGTGCGCCGCGTCATCGCCCGGACACTCGACGGGCGAGCCTCGGCGCTGCCGCACATCACTGCAGGCGAACGAGCCAGGGCGGACGACCTGTGGCCGGCGACCGACGCCCGCAGCGCTCGCTGGTCGGCAGCCGTCATGGAGTTCGGCGCGCTCGTGTGCACGGCCCGGCGGCCGGCCTGCGACGGATGCCCCGTCATCGGCTCCTGCACCTGGACGACCCTGGGACAGCCCGACGACGACCGCACCCCTCGCCGCCAGCCCGAGTACGTCGGCAGCGATCGGCAGGCCCGTGGTCACGTGCTCGGCAGGCTCCGGGACCACCGCACCACGCTCACCCGCAAGGCGCTCGAGTCGGGCTGGCCCGATCCGGCCCAGGCATCGCGGGCACTGGACAGCCTCGTGGAGGACGGTCTCGTGCAGGCACACGCCCGCGGGAGGTACGGGCTGCCGGCCTGAGGGCCTAGCCCAGGCTCGCGATGTCGCGCGGCAGCGGCTGCCGGTCGGGCAGCCGGATGACCGTGCGGTCGCCAAGCGGCGCACCCAGCTTCACGTCGACCCACGTGACATCTCCGCCGAGGCTGGCGACGGGGCATGAGGACTGGCGCGGCCGAGTGACCGTGCTGTCGATCTCGACGCGGTTGCCGCGTTCGAAGGCGATGACGTTGATCTCGTCGTCGCGGCACAGCCCGGTGGGCGGCATCGCGACGGCAACCTGGAGCGCGGAGTCGTCGGTGGTCGTGCGGTACTGGACGGACTGCAGCCCCGACGTCGTCAGCCCCAGGAAGCGCAAGGGACCCGCGCCACCGACGAAGCCGGCAACGACCACAAGGGCCACGACCACGACCAGCAGGCCGATCAGCCACGGCAGCACCCCGCGCCGAGGCGTGTCGAACTCGCGCATCCCTGGGATGAGCGGCCCGTTCACCACGGCGCGCCACCGCCCTTCGTGATTGCGACGACTATCCGGCTGCTTCGACCGAGGGCGCGTCCGGACCGGCAGCCTCGAGCGGCGGCGCGTCCGGCAGCTCGCCCTTGGGCATCGCCGTGAAGGTGAATGGCTCCTCCGAGTCGTCCGTCGCCACATCGACCAGGACGATCGACCCCGGCTTCATGTCGCCGAAGAGCATCTTCTCGCTGAGCGGGTCCTCGATGTCGCGCTGGATCGTGCGACGCAGCGGCCGGGCGCCGAGGCTGGTGTCGTACCCACGGTGCGCGAGCAGCGCCTTGGCTGCCGGCGTCAGCTCGATCGCCATGTCCTGCTCCTCGAGACGCTTCTCGAGGTTGGCGATCATGAGGTCGACGATCTCGACGATCTCCTTCTCGGTGAGCTGATGGAAGACGATGACGTCGTCGATGCGGTTGAGGAACTCCGGGCGGAAGTGCTGCTTGAGCTCCTGCTGCACCTTCGCCTTCATGCGCTCGTAGGCGCTCTCGTCGTCGTTGTCCGGCGCGAAGCCGAGGGTCTGGCCCTTGGACACGTCGCGGCTGCCGAGGTTGGTCGTCATGATGATGACGGTGTTCTTGAAGTCCACCGCACGGCCCCCGGCGTCGGTGAGACGACCTTCCTCGAGCACCTGAAGCAGCGAGTTGAAGATGTCGGGGTGGGCCTTCTCGACCTCGTCGAACAGCACGACCGAGAACGGCTTGCGGCGCACCTTCTCGGTGAGCTGGCCGCCCTCTTCGTAGCCGACGTATCCGGGGGGCGATCCGAAGAGCCGCGAAGCGGTATGGCGCTCGGAGTACTCGCTCATGTCGAGGGCGATGAGCGCGTCCTCGTCACCGAACAAGAACTCGGCCAGCGTCTTGCTCAGCTCGGTCTTGCCGACGCCTGACGGCCCGGCGAAGATGAACGAGCCGGACGGGCGCTTGGGATCCTTCAGGCCCGCACGCGTGCGACGGATCGACTTGGACAGCGCCTTGATGGCCTGCTCCTGGCCGATGACCCGCTTGTGCAGCTCCTCCTCCATGCGCAGCAGCCGGGCGATGTCGTCCTCGGTGAGGTCCGACACCGGGATGCCGGTCATCAGGGCGAGCACCTCGCCGATGAGCCGCTCGTCGACCTCGGCGACGACGTCGAGGTCGCCTGCCTTCCACTCGCGCTCGCGCTCGACCTTCTCGGCCAGCAGCTTCTTCTCCTGGTCGCGAAGGGCCGCGGCCTTCTCGAAGTCCTGCGCGTCGATCGCCGACTCCTTCTCCCGACGCACGGTCGCGATGCGGTCGTCGAACTCGCGCAGGTCCGGCGGGGCGGTCATGCGACGGATGCGAAGACGCGAGCCGGCCTCGTCGATGAGGTCGATGGCCTTGTCCGGCAGCTGGCGGTCGGAGATGTAGCGGTCCGACAGTCGGGCGGCAGCCTCGAGCGCGCCGTCGGTGATCGACACGCGGTGGTGCGACTCGTAGCGGTCGCGCAGTCCGCGCAGGATCTCGACGGTGTCCTTGACGTCCGGCGCCTGCACCTGGATCGGCGCGAACCGGCGCTCGAGTGCGGCGTCCTTCTCGACGTGCTTGCGGTACTCGTCGAGCGTCGTCGCACCGATGGTCTGGAGTTCACCACGGGCGAGCATGGGCTTGAGGATGCTCGCGGCATCAATGGCGCCTTCAGCAGCACCCGCGCCGACAAGCGTGTGCATCTCATCGATGAACAAGATGATGTCGCCGCGCGTGCGGATCTCCTTCAGCACCTTCTTCAGGCGCTCCTCGAAGTCACCGCGGTAGCGGCTGCCGGCGACCAGCGCGCCGAGATCGAGTGTGTAGAGCTGCTTGTCCTTGAGGGTCTCGGGCACCTCGCCCTTGACGATGTTCTGCGCAAGGCCCTCGACGATGGCGGTCTTGCCCACGCCGGGCTCGCCGATCAGCACGGGGTTGTTCTTGGTGCGGCGCGAGAGCACCTGCATCACACGCTCGATCTCCTTCTCGCGCCCGATGACCGGGTCGAGCTTGCCCTCGCGCGCGGCAGCAGTGAGGTTACGGCCGAACTGGTCGAGGACGAGCGAGGTCGACGGCGTGCCCTCGGCCGGGCCGGCACCGGCGGCCGCCGGCTCCTTGCCCTGGTAGCCGCTGAGCAGCTGGATGACCTGCTGGCGGACGCGGTTGAGGTCGGCGCCGAGCTTGACGAGGACCTGAGCGGCGACGCCCTCACCCTCGCGGATGAGGCCGAGCAGGATGTGCTCGGTGCCGATGTAGTTGTGGCCGAGCTGCAGCGCCTCGCGCAGGCTCAGCTCGAGGACCTTCTTGGCGCGCGGGGTGAAGGGGATGTGGCCACTGGGCGCCTGCTGCCCCTGGCCGATGATCTCCTCGACCTGCTGGCGCACGGCCTCGAGCGAGATGCCCAGGCTCTCGAGGGCCTTGGCAGCAACGCCCTCGCCCTCGTGGATGAGGCCGAGGAGGATGTGCTCGGTCCCGATGTAGTTGTGGTTGAGCATGCGGGCCTCTTCTTGCGCCAGCACGACAACCCGTCGAGCCCGGTCAGTAAACCTCTCAAACATGCCCTACTCCGTCCTAAGCCCCGCCAGATTGGTAAATGCTAACCGCCGCGGGGAGCATCGCCTCCCAGCCGCAGCCTTCTCGTCGTCCAACCGTGACCTAATGCCCGGTGTTCCCCGAATGATTGGCGCCCAGTACGCCAACCGCGAACACGGAATCAACACCCCCGAAACCGCCCGAGCCGGCACACGCGCCGACTCCAGCACAATGACCCCATGAGCGCCACCATGCAAGCCCGGGACGTGGCGGCCCGCCAGGGCGAACGGGAGCTCTTCACCGGCCTGGACCTCATCGTGGCCCCGGGGGACGTCGTCGGCCTCGTCGGTCCCAACGGCGCAGGCAAGTCCACCCTGCTGCGGATCCTGGCCGGACTGCGACCGCCGGACGCCGGGACGGTCCGGGTCGTGCCTGCCGGGTCGCACATCGGCTACCTGACGCAGGAGCCCGAACTCGTCGATGACGAGACCGTGCGCGACCACCTCGCTCGGCGCACGGGAGTGGCCGACGCCCAGGCCGAGTTCGACCGCTGCTCCGCCGCCCTCGTTGACGCGACGCCCGATGCCGAGGACCAGTACTCGCACGCATTCGAGGCATGGCTCGCGCTCGGGGCGGCCGACTTCGACGACAGGATCGGCAGCGTCATCGAGGCGATCGGGCTCGACGTTCGACTCGACGTGCCGATGACCGTGCTGTCCGGCGGTCAGGCTGCTCGCGTAGGTCTGGCAGCACTCCTGCTCTCCCGCTTCGATGCGTACCTCCTCGACGAGCCGACGAACGACCTCGACAATGAGGGATTGGACCTGCTCGAGGAGTTCGTCGACGGCCTCGAAGCGCCCGTCGTCGTGGTCAGCCATGACCGGGAGTTCCTCGCCCGCACAGTGACGTCGATCGTCGAGATCGATCGCAGCCTGCAGCGCATCTCCACCTACGGCGGCGGATATGAGGCGTACCTCGACGAGCGATCGGTTGCGCGTCGGCAGGCACGCCTCGACTACGAGCAGTACGCCGGCCGCCGGGCCGAGCTCGAGGCACGCGCGCGCACGCAGCGCGCATGGATGGAGAAGGGCGTCAAGAACGCACGGCGCAAGGCGACCGACAACGACAAGATCGGCCGGAAGTTCCGGACGGAGGCGACCGAGAAGCAGGCCGCGAAGGCTCGGCAGAGCGAGCGCCTCATCGAACGGCTCGAGGTGGTCGACGAGCCGCGCAAGGAGTGGCGCCTGGAGTTCACCATCGCCGCTGCACCGCGCTCCGGTGACGTCGTCGCCACCGCCCGCGCGGCGATCGTCCGACGCGGCGCATTCACCCTCGGGCCCGTCGACCTGCAGCTCGACCTGCGCGACCGCGTGGCCATCACCGGACCCAACGGCGCTGGCAAGAGCACCCTGCTCGCGCTGCTGCTGGGCCGCGTGGCCCCGGATTCCGGCCAGGTGAGCATCGGCTCGGGCGTCGTGGTCGGCGAGGTGGACCAGGCACGTGCGCTGTTCGAGGGCGACGAGGCGCTCGTCGACGTCTTCTCCCTGCAGGTGCCGGACTGGCCCACCGCGGACGTGCGAACCCTGCTGGCGAAGTTCGGCATCGGGGCCCACCACGTCGGACGCCCAGCCGCGTCGTTGTCACCTGGCGAGCGCACACGTGCGGCCCTGGCCCTGCTTCAGGCGCGAGGAGTGAACCTGCTCGTCCTCGATGAGCCGACCAACCACCTGGACCTGCCCGCGATCGAGCAACTGGAGGAGGCGCTCGAGTCGTTCGACGGGACGGTGCTCCTCGTAACCCACGATCGGCGCATGCTCGACACCGTGCGGCTCACCCGACGCTGGCACGTCGAGGACGGACAGGTGACCGAGGTGGCTGCCGGCTGACGGTCAGCCGACGACCTTGGCGCCGGCAACCGGCCCCGTCGCACGGCGCACCGTCCGGCACACGCCTGAAGCCGTCAGCGCGACGGCGAGATCCAGCGAGTGCTCCTCGTCGCGGGCGATGAACGCGCAGGTGGGACCACTGCCGGAGACCACTGCACCCAGTGCCCCGAAGTCATCGCCAACCTCGAGCACCTGGCCCAGTGATGGCCGAAGCGACAGTGCCGCCGCCTGAAGGTCGTTGTGGAGGGCCTTGCCGAGCAGCACAGGATCGCCCGCGCGCACCGCCTGCATCAGCATGTCCGAGACGTACGGCTCGGGAACCGGCCGCGCTTCGCGCAGCCGATCGCACTGCGCGTAGACGGCCGGCGTGGACAGGCCCCCCTCGGCGAGCGCGAAGACCCAGTGGAAGGAGCCGCGCGTCAGCACCGATGTGAGGTTCTCGCCCTTGCCGGTGCCGATCGCCGTGCCCCCGTGCAGGGCGAACGGCACATCGGCACCGAGATCGGCCGCGAGGCTGCTCAGGTCATCGCGATGGGTGCCCAGCCGCCACAGCGCGTCGCAGGCGACGAGCGCCCCGGCTGCGTCAGCACTTCCACCAGCCATGCCCCCGGCGATCGGGATGGCCTTGCGGATCACGAGGTCAACCACAGGCTCGATGCCCGCGAACTCGGCCAGGGACATTGCGGCGCGGTAGGCAAGATTGCCGTCGTCGAGGGGCAGCTGACCCTCACCCTCGCCGCTGATCGTCAGTGAGATACCCACGTCGGAGCGACTGCGCGCGGTGACCTCGTCGAAGACGCTGACGGCCTGGAAGACTGTCGCGAGCTCGTGGAAGCCGTCCGGACGCAGCGGCCCAACCGACAACTGCAGGTTGACCTTGGCCGGCACCCGCACCGTTACCGACGACAGGGACACGCTCACGAGGCTATTCCGATTCGGGCATCGTCGCGCGCTCGCTCGCCAGCGCATCGCTCAGACGGGCGAAGTCCGCCACGTCGAGTTGCTCACCACGCAGCGAAGGATCGATGCCAGCGCGGCGCAGCGCACGCTCAGCAACAGCGGCGCCACCGGCGAAGGTCGCCAGCGCAGCCCTCAGCGTCTTGCGTCGTTGCGAGAACGCCGCATCGACGACTTCGAAAGTCGACGCCCGCCCGCTGATGCACGTCGGCGGATCGTGCCTCGTCATGCGCACCAGTCCTGAGTCGACACGCGGCTCGGGCCAGAACACCTTCGTTCCGACATTGCCGGCCGACTCGATGTGGCAGTACCAGCGCGCCTTGACGCTCGGCACTCCGTACACGCGACTGCCCGGCTCCGCGGCGAGGCGATCGGCCACCTCCTTCTGGACCATCACGAGGACGGACCTGATCGAGGGCACGACTGAGAGCAGATGCAGGACGACGGGAACGGCGACGTTGTAGGGAAGGTTCGCCACGAGCGCGGTGGGGGCACCGGGCAGCGCATCGAGGCGCATTGCGTTGGCGTTCAGGACGTTCAGCCGATCCGCGTACTGCGGCAGGCGCTCAAGGACGGTGCGCGGCAGGCGCCCCGCCAGCGCGGGATCGATCTCGACGGCAGTGACCGCACGAGCATGCGGAAGCAAGGCGAGCGTGAGGCTGCCCAGCCCAGGCCCGACCTCGAGGACCTCGTCGTCCTCGTCGAGTCGGGCAGATCGCACGATGCGCTCGACGGTGTTGGGGTCGATGACGAAGTTCTGACCCCACTTCTTCGTCGGTCGGATCTCGAGCTCGGCCGCAAGAGCGCGAACGTCGGTTGCACCCAGCAGGGCGCCTGGCTGCTCGGCGCTCACCACGCGCCGAATGCGCGCTGGGCGTTGGCGTAGAGCAGGTCGCACATCGACGCCTCGTCAGCACCTCGCTGCTCGGCCATGAAACGCACCGTGTGGGGCATCAGGTACGAGGCGTTCGGCTTGCCGCGGTGTGGCACGGGCGTCAGGTACGGCGCGTCCGTCTCAACGAGGAGGAGTTCGTCGGGGACTCGGGCCATCGCCGCGCGAAGCGCATCGTTGGCCTTGTAGGTGATCGGTCCCGCAAAGGACATGAACCAGCCGCGCTCGGAACAGTGCGCTGCCATCTCGGCGTCGCCGGAGAAGCAGTGGAAGATCACGCGCTCCGGTGCGCCCTCGTTCTCGAGCACGGCCAGCACGTCTTCATGGGAGTCCCGGTCATGGATGACGAGCACCTTGTCGAGCTCCTTGGCGAGCGCGATGTGCCTGCGGAAGGCGTGCTGCTGCGCCGCGTGCAGGTCCTCGCCGGTTCGGTAGTAGTCCAGGCCGGTCTCCCCCACCGCCCGGACGACGGGTTCGCGGGCCAGCTCGCCGATCTCGTCGATGGCCGCGTCGAGGGCCTGCGCGCCGTCGCGCTCGTGGATACGCGCCGCGTCGTTCGGGTGCACGGAGACGCCGACGACGACGTCGGGACGAGTGCGCGCCAGCTCGACCGAGTGCCGCGCATAGTCGACGTCGCACCCGATCTGGACGACCTTGGGCACGCCGACCGACGCCGCCATCGACAACAGCTCGTCTGGATCGGGAACGGACTCGCCGTGCAGGTAGCGGTCGTGAAGGTTCAGGTGCGTGTGCGTGTCGATGACTGGCGCCGCGAGCGGCTCCGGCGCAGCGACCAGGGTCACGGTGCCTCGTCGAGTCTCGGGAACAGGCTCTCGCCCTTGGTGACGAGCGTCCCCGGCGGCAACTGGCCCCAGCGCGCCACGTCGGACACTCGCTGCTCCGCCAACGGGCCGAGCTGCGCCTGCGCGCCGAGCTGCTGCCACAGTGACGACATCGCCTTGGGCATGACCGGGTTGTAGAGGACGGCGAGGGCGCGAAGCGCGTCGCAGATCGTGTAGAGGACGACCTCGAGTCGCGCGCGGTTGGCTTCGTCCTTGGCCAGCGCCCACGGCTCCTGCTCGGTGACGTAGCCATTGACGAGGTCGACGAACTCCTTGATCGCCGCGAGGCCGGTGGAGAAGTCGAGGGAGCCCATCGACTCGTCGGCGACGTCGACCGTGCGGGCAAGAGCGGCGATGACCTTCTGCTCGGGCTCGGCGAAGTTATGGGCCGCTGGCAGCACCCCGTCGCAGTACTTGCCCACCATGGCCGTGGCGCGCGAGGCGAGGTTGCCCAGGCCGTTGGCCAACTCGGACGTGTAGCGGGCCGACATGTCCTCCCAGGAGAACGACCCGTCCTGGCCGAACTGGATCGCGCGGAGGAAGTAGTAGCGGAAGGCGTCGGACCCGAAGTGGTCGACGATCTGCGACGGCGCAATACCGGTCAGCTTCGACTTCGACATCTTCTCGCCGCCGACGAGCAGCCAGCCATGCGCGAACACCTGGCGGGGCGGCTCCAGCCCGGCGGCCATCAGCATCGCCGGCCAGTAGACCGCGTGGAATCTGAGGATGTCCTTGCCGACGAGGTTCACGTCGGGCGGCCACACCCGGTCGAAGAGCGCAGCCTCGGATGAGCCGGGCTCCGCGCCGTACCCGACTGCTGTCGCATAGTTGAGCAGGGCGTCGAACCAGACGTAGATGACCTGCGTCGGGTCCCACGTCAGCGGGATGCCCCAGCTGACGCTGGAGCGCGACATCGAGATGTCGACGAGCCCCTGACGGATGAACGACACCGCCTCGTTGTGGGCGCTGCGCGGCTGGATCGCGTCCGGGTTGGCCTCGTAGTACGAAAGCAGCCGGTCCTGGAACGCGCTCAGCTTGAAGAACCAGTTCTGCTCCTGCAACTGCTCGACCGGGCGGCCGTGGATGGGGCACACCTGCTGGCCCTTGTATTCACC
>Ga0194057_10000529_pt1 | contig 19794 bp, 15 predicted proteins | sample SepL4415m_MetaG_FD_155474 | JGI IMG/M metagenome (GOLD analysis project Ga0194057, IMG submission 155474) | Anoxic zone freshwater microbial communities from boreal shield lake in IISD Experimental Lakes Area, Ontario, Canada - Sep2016-L442-15m | ecosystem: Environmental > Aquatic > Freshwater... | reverse complement strand
AATACATAACGGGCCTATCGGCCCTACCGGTATAGCAAGAGAAAGCCCGATGATCAGGCCCTTGAGAAAAAAGCCCAGCCCCATACCTTTTCCTTGTGCCTATGAAGCACCACTCATCACAATGGTCACTTCTGCTCGGATGCATTCTTCGCCTTGGGCATATAGTGAGCACGCTACCGTTCGGCTAGTTCTTCCTTTCTTTATCACCTTAGCTTTCAAAATGATTTCGGCATGCAAAGGAGTCGGCTTGAGGAATTCGACGTTCATGGCCCTGGTCCAGCCAGTGGGAAGTTCGGACTCTTCCTCCATTACTACTCCCAGCTCGTGACATTCCAAAGCAAAGGCCGTCCACGCAGAGTGACAATCTATCAAGGTACAGGCAACCCCACCATTGAGGAATCCTGGGTATGAGCAGTGATGTTCTTGGGCACGCCATGTGCAGATACCCTGGTCACCATCAAAAAAACTCTTGATTTTTAGACCGTTTGGATTGTCCGTTCCACATCCGTAGCAATGGCGTATGGCAGCCGCTGTATTGAGGCGGTCCTGCAAAGGGCTTCCGTCAGGTATTTCCATGTTCTTTCTTCTCTTTTTCCTCAAAATACCCGGATGCTTCGTGAGGAAAGATTGCATGAATGAGGATCTCTTCATCGGTAAGACCAGGGAACTTCTCTTCCAGTTCCGGCCACATGGGTGGTAGCAATTCAGCAGGTCGGACCGTAGTAGGCTTCTCCCCTTTCAACACTCGGGCCTGCAATTCTTTATTTACAGGAGCGGGTGTTGCTCCGTAAAGTCCTTTGAGGAGATTTGCCGTATGATTCGCGATAATCTTGTATCTTCCGAGCAGAACATTAAAAGTCGCTTGAGAGACAACTATCTGAGATGTTGGGGTTACAAGCGGGATGTATCCAAGATCTTCTCTTACCTTTGGAATTTCATCAATAATCTCGTTAAACCGATCTAAAGCATTTTGGAGTCTGAGTTGGCTGGCTAGGTTCGACATGACCCCACCAGGGATCTGGGTCACCAGCATCGTACAGTCCACACCGCTATAGGGCGCTTCAAATTCACTGTACAGCTTTCGAACTGATTTGGCCTCTTCCGCTGCCAGGGTAAGTTTCGCAAGGTCGCAGCCGGTTTGGTATCCGAAACGGTGGAGAGAGTAAACTATGGACTCGGTGCATGGATGGCCTGTTCCCCCTGAAAAAGGGCTAAGGACCGAATCGATCATGTCGCACCCAGCCTCTACGGCTTTGAGGACCGACATCATCCCAAGTCCGCAACTGTCATGGGTGTGGAGATGTATGGGAACATTCACTGCCTTCTTAAGACTGGAAACAAGTTCGAAGGTGGTATGTGGATCAATAAGACCAGCCATATCTTTGATAGCAATCTGATCCACTCCTTTGTCTTCCAACTCTCTCGCCTTTGAGACGAACTTTTCAATTGTATGAACAGGGCTTATGGTAAAACATACGGCACCTTCAGAAATTTTCCCGACTTCTCTGATCGCCTTGATCACTGTTTCTTGGTTTCTAACGTCGTCCAGAGCATCGAAAATTCTGAAAACGTCTATTCCATTTCTGGCTGCGGCTTGCACAAATTTGATGACGACATCATCGGAAAAATTTGAATATGCTACCAAATTTTGCCCACGGATGAGCATCATATTCTTGACTTTCGGCATGGCTTCCTTGAGTTTCCTGGCCCTTTCCCAGGGGTCTTCCCTAAGGAAGCGAACACACACGTCAAAGGTAGCTCCCCCCCAAGTTTCTGCACCGTAAATACCTGTCTCGGCCAGTTTTCTTGCTACTTTGAGCAGGTCCTCCAGCCTGATACGTGTGGCCACCTTGCTCTGGGAGCCGTCCCGTAACGTTATGTCGAAAATCTTTACCTGCTTGGAACCTTCTGATTTCATTTAAACCTCCAAAATTTATTAGCTCTATAATATATCCTGATCAAAGACAATTGCACAATCTTTAAGATACTGTCAGGGTCCTTCAGGTCTCCGTGGGAAATAATTGATGAACCATGAGACGTTCGTCTTCGGCAGTTCTTACTAGGCCGTTCAACCTTGAGTCTCTCAAGGTTTTCAATATTACACTGAAAACAGGACCAGGCTCGTAACCCATTGCTTGAATGTCTTTACCGGTCAACACAGGTCTTACATGTTGCAGGTTGCTTATATAATCGGATATGGCCATCCTCGTCTCCTCCCGAGTAGTTTTTGCCATCATGAAAAGCAGGGCCTCCATGGAAAACCTTCTGAGAGATTCTGCTATTTCGCTGGGCCTGAGCACTGCTCCCCCGGCAAACAGACCAAGGCACCTGCGCAGTTCCATGCGCTCCTGGAGAAGATGATCTTTTTTGGACTGAGCCAAGGACAAGCGTTCCATAACACTAGCGAACTCATCGTTGGTTAGAGTATCCGTCAGAGTCATAAAATAGACTAACCAAGTTTGAAGTCTTTCTTTTATAAAGAGATATTTCCACCACGAGAGGACTCCAGCCGTGGATTCGAACTTTTCTCTAGTCCGGTCACTAAAGTTCAAACCAGCATGAATGGACTGCAAGACACCAAATCCAGCCATCAGTGTGAAAGAAGAAATGAGATTTTTTTCATCGAGGATATGGATGAACTCGTTTAGAATCCTTTTCCCTTCCACTTTGTCGAAGATTTTCATCTTCACTGCGCCCTTCATGAGGGTTATGGTATGTTTAGCTATTGTAAAACCGAAGCGGCTGCTGAAACGAACAGCACGCAAAATCCTGGTGGGATCCTCAACAAAAGCCAAGTTGTGAAGCACCCGTATTACCCGTTCCTTAATATCCCGAGCCCCTCCGAAAAAGTCCCTTACTTGCCCGAAAGTGTCAGGATTCAGGCTTACCGCCAAGGTGTTGATGGTGAAATCTCTGCGGTAAAGATCCCTCTTGATAGAACTGGTCTCCACTGTTGGGAGAGCCCCAGGACTAGAATAGTACTCGTAGCGAGCTGTCGCTACGTCAATTTTAAAACCATCGGGAAAAAGTAGTACGCCCGTGCCGAATTTGTCGTGGCTCCGGACCCTGCAACCGGGAAATTCCGACGCTAGATCCCGTGCGAAAGGTATGCCCTTGCCCTCAATTACCAAGTCAATATCGAGGTTTCGATGCCTCAAGAGTATGTCCCTGACGGCGCCTCCCACCAAGAAGACATCTTCCCCCCCCCTGTCAGCCACTTCTCCGGCCCGCTTAAGAATGCTCAACACGCGCTCGGGGAGCCGTTCTTCCATAAGCCTGCGGACACTTCGGCTCCGCATGCGACCCACAGGGAATTCGTGAGGTCCGCTGGAATCACTCGTACGGGGGAGCTTCAAGTGTTCCAGTAGATCGCTCCGCGAGATAACTCCGACCATACGACCCTCATCCAGTACCGGCACAATCCTGTGTCGGCCTTCAACCGTCATTCGCAGCACTCTTTCGATCGGCTCGTCAGGTGTCACAAACACTGCGCCGGGGTTCATGTAATCATGGACGGGCTCATTTTTCAGGCCATGGTGAACGGCCTTCTCAACCGCGTTTCGGTGTAGGATGCCAAGGACGGACCCGCCACTTACAACCGGTAAGGAGCTTACCTGGTAACGGCTCAAAAACTCGGCAGCCTCACTTATGGATCGCTGGGGTTCGATCGTGATGACAGGACGACTCATAATTTCGCAGGCCTTCTGTTTAGGGTGAACTTTTTCACGGAGAAGACTAACCAGCTTCTCCCGAGCTTCATAGAGCGACATCTCCCGGATTGTAGCACTAGCGGCAGTAGGATGGCCTCCTCCTCCAAATTCGGCGACAATTTCTCCAGTGTTGACCTCCTCCACACTGCTGCGCCCGATGAGATGGATACGGTCCTCCATTCTTACTAGAGCAAAAATTGCGTCAATGTTCTCCATGTCCTTATATTTGTGAACCAGTACTGCTAGGTCGCCTACGTAATTCTCTGCTCCAGCCGTCGTAACAACTACGTCAACTCCTCCCAGAATAATAAGTTCGGATTCCTGGATGAGCTGGTGAAGAACCTCAATTTGATCCGTGCTGAGATCGCTTATCATCATGTTGGAAATGATGTTCAGATTTGCCCCTCGAGACAGGAGCCAGCCGGCTGCTTCCAAATCCTCACGAGTCGTGGATGGAAAAGTGAAGGAACCAGTGTCTTCATATATCCCGAGGGCGAGTATTGTTGCTTCCTCTGCATTTAGTTCGATCCCCCTGCCACGAATTTCTCGAATGAGAAGTGTAACAGTAGCCCCAACTTCCTCAATAAGTTCAGCATTTCCTTTAACGTCATCATCCGACGAGGGATGATGATCGTAAATGTGGACATCTACACTCTCAGAATCGGCTATCGCGGCAAACCTTCCTATTCGGCTTTTTTGTCTTGTGTCGACTAAGATCAACCGCTGGATCCTATCCAGGTCGATGTCTTTGGCCCTCTCAATAGACAAGATGTAGAGAGTGGATTCTATGAAAAAGTCTCGAACGTTTTTCCCTTGGGAACCTGAAAAAGCCACCAATGCCTCTGGAAAGAGCTTCTTGGCGGCCACCATGGAGGCGAATGCGTCGAAATCAGCGTTTAAGTGAGTAGTAATGACTTCCATCCATGCAACTCCATTGTCCAATCCCTCGAATAAAGAACGAAAATGTCAGATTCTAAAATGCCCGACATTGAGCTGTACGATCAGGGACTGAGGAAAAAGTTAGGGACACAAAGTTCAATCGGATGTTCTTATTGGTGACGTTTTCCTATTCCGTCACGTTGTACACCTTGATCATCACGGGTTGGCCTATTATAATATTACGCCATGTCAAAGAGTTTCTGCGTCCCAAGAATCTTCAGACTGCATGAATTTCAAAGCCTTTTGTTGCTTTTGGCTTTTCTTGTTCTTGAGATTTTCTTCTTTCGAAGCCTCGCCTTTTCAGAGTTTGATTCGAACGGATGGAACAGTTTCAGAAGTATCAAATTCCCTCCCCATCTTCCAAATGGGCTGGTGGGGATGGCTCTCTATTCGAACATCATCGAGAACTGTAGGCCCGATCTTAATGACATTCGCATCGTATCATCAAAAGGATCTCTTGTACCCCATGCCATCACCGAAGCAGTGAGCAGTCAAGACCCGGCGGCTTTGCCGGTCCGGATTGTTAGAGTGGCTATAATACCCGGAAAATGGACAGATGTCTGGATCGACAAGTCTGCCAAGAACCTTACCAGAGGTGTCAATATCAGGACGTCCTCAAAAAATTTTATCCGAAAGGTGGAGGTACGCGGGGCTAACAATGCCGGTGAGTCATACGTCATAAAGATGGACGGACTCGTTGCTGATTTTACCTCTCCTATGTCAGTGCGAAGCTTAAATGTGTTTTACGGTCTCAACAACTTTCAGTACATTCACCTTAGAATATTCGATGAAGACGATCCCCCGCTGAAGATCGACAGAGTGTCATGTTATCCCGCCATTTCTGAGACAGCATTGTTCAGACCTCTTGACGTTAGAATTATAGAAAACCGCCCGGAACCGTCCGGCAGTCCTACTGTAACTGTAGCTGATCTCGGTGAGAAGAGGTTTCCAATCACGAGTTTTGCCATCGCCAGTTCTTCCACGGAATTCGTGAAGAGAGTCAAACTCTCCTGTGCTTCATCTCCTTCTCCGGAAATGTGGCATCAGATATTCGAAGGCACCTTTTTCCGTATCCGGAAAGATACTTCGTTCGTGGAAAGGCTTGAAGCCCATGTTACCCCTCAAACCTATCGCTACATGAAACTGGAACTTTCCGGTGTAGGTCCTCCAGCGACTCTAGACAGGCTTGAGGCTACCGGAGCCATAAGACTGGTGGTCTTCGAATACAGTCAAACCTTAACCTATCACATCTATTACGATAATCCCAACGCAAAAGCGGTAGGTTTTGATCGAACTCTTTATCCTCAAAACCTCTCGCAATTGGCAAACTCATCCTCAGATATAAGCCTCAGTCCCGAACAGAAGAACTTAGCAAAAGGGCGTACGGTTGCTAAGCAGCCCATAACAAGCAGCTCATTAACATTAGGCAGAGTAGTTGTGGGGGGCATATTATTGATTATTTTGGTATTATTTTTTAGCCTCATGCTCAGAGCACGCTCTTTTAGGCGAAGCCGAAAAAAAAGGAGTTCAACGAATCTCAGTGCAGGGATATAACGATTATTAGCCAGGCAGCAGACTTCATCTCTTGTTCGATAGAGGAATGCCGGCGATCTTTCATCAGTACCATATCTTATGATAAAAGAAGGCGAGAAGAAACAATATGTTTTTCTGGAGTAGAATTTGATGAACAGGAAGGGGAAGATCCAGGTTTTTACAGGGGAGGGTAAAGGTAAGACCACCGCCGCCATGGGATTAGCTCTTAAGGCAGTCTGTGAAAATCGTAAAGTCTTCGTGGTCCAGTTCCTGAAACCCCCGGACTCTTCTGGAGAACACTTCTCTGCAAAGGCATTCCCTTTCTTGCTGACGATTCTTCCTATGGGACGCAAGGGGTTTATTCGCAAGAGCAGGACCGATTCGTCCGATACTGCAAGAGCCAAACGAGCACTCGAGGAAGCAAGAAATGCAATGACCGGCGGTGGTTACGATGTAATCATCTTGGACGAGGTAAATGTCGCTGTTTACATGGGGCTTATCGACCCTTCAGAATTACTGGAATTCATGGATTCTCTACCGGATATTTTGGAATTGATCCTTACCGGGCGATACGCCCTTCCCGAAGTGATGATACGTGCCGATGAAGTGTACGAGGCAAAGAATATTAAGCACCCTTTTGACATAGGTGTGGCGGCTAAGGAAGGAATAGAGTATTGAGAGTTGAATACTGTTATGAAAGATTTATTGAAGAAATGAAAACAATTTTCAAAAGTGCAATTGTATTATTGATGGTAACCTTACCTCACACAAATTTCCAGGTTTCTGCACAAGAATCTCAGGTCAGGCGCGATCCTATAATCCAACCCAATCACTCCCAGTCAACTGAGGAAAAAGTCCCGAAAGGAAAACCCGATCAGCGTTCCAAAGACAAGACTGATGGTGATCTGAGCGGAAATGCTCATGGTAATTCTAAACAGCCCAGGCCCCGATCAAATTTCGGCATTCAACGGGAGCGACCTATGGGTTACGAGATAAAAAGCTTAGACAGAAGCAATCGCTCTTTTGAAAAGAGTATGAGAAGCCTCGATAACAGCTTGAGGCGAATGAACACGGACATCAATAAGATTAGAACTCTCGATAGACGGTTCTGAACGGAAGGAAGATTGTTTATGGATAAGACACTGGTAGTCGTCGAATCACCTGCCAAAGCAAAAACTATAAGGAAATATTTAGGACCTGGTTATGAAGTTATGGCCTCCATAGGGCATATTAAAGACCTGCCGAACAAAGAGGAGAAGTCGGATAAGGGGAAGAAAGTAACAAGATCCGGCTACAACACTGTTTTGGGCGTTGATGTCGAAAATTCCTTCCAGCCTCGTTACGAAGTAATTCCAGGCAAGGAGAAAATCATAAGGGAACTACGGGAAGCTGCAGGGCGAGCGCAAAAAGTCTTGCTTGCCACTGACCCTGACCGCGAAGGAGAAGCGATTGCTTGGCATCTGAACGAGGAGTTGAATAAGCCTGCTGCGGTTACCTACAGGGTGTTATTCAACGAATTGACTGAAAAGAGGATAAAAGAGGCGGTAGCTTCCCCATTGAGATTGGACGAAAACAAATATAATGCACAACAGGCTCGCCGAATATTGGATAGAATAGTTGGATACCAATTAAGCCCGCTTCTCTGGGACAAAGTTCAATATGGACTCAGTGCCGGGCGTGTCCAGTCTGTGGCTCTGAGGCTTATTGTTGATCGGCAAAACGCAGTCGACTCATTCGTTCCACAGGAGCACTGGTCGATTACGGCTACTCTGGACGCTGCTGAACCTCCATCTTTCGATGCCAAATTGATAGAGGATGACGGCAAGAAGATTGAAATCCCGGATGTCGGCATGGCTCGGGTATTGGTGCAAAGGGCCCAAAAACACTCCTTTGAGGTCGTTGAAGTTAAACGACGCGAGAGAAGCCGTAAACCCTTTCCTCCGTTTATTACCTCGACCCTCCAGCAAGAGGCTTCCAAGAAACTGAGGTTCTCCAGCACACGCACCATGAGGATTGCACAGCAACTTTATGAAGGGATCGAAATCGGCCCGGAGGGTTCGCTAGGCCTGATAACCTACATGAGAACGGACTCCCCTCGCGTAGCCCCCGAGGCTTTGGAGTCTGTCCGAAGTTATATACAGCAACGATACGGGCCCAAATATCTGCCGGAAAAACCTCACGTCTACAAGGGACGCAAGATGGCTCAGGAAGCACATGAAGCCATTCGCCCGACTTCGATGGATCTTGCCCCGGAAAAAGTGTCGAAATACTTGGACAAAGCCCAAGGTGCTCTTTACACCCTCATATGGAACCGCTTCGTTGCTTCTCAAGCAGCTCCAACAATTTTCGACATAACGACAACCAACATAAGGTCGGGCCATCTTCTTTTCCGAGTCACAGGCTCCATCATGAAGTTCGACGGCTTCCTGAAGATTTACGGGGGTCTTAGGGATGACGATGTTGATCCTCAAAATGGCGACAAGGACGACCTGGGCCGGCAGCTCCCCCCCCTAAAAACCGGCGATATACTTAAGCTTAAAGGGATTTTCCCTCGCCAGCATTTTACCCAGCCTCCACCATTTTTTAACGAGGCATCGCTTATAAAAGAGCTGGAGGAACAAGGCATAGGACGCCCTTCAACTTACGCAGAGACTGTCTCAACCATACAGAGACGAAAATATGTCGAACTGCAGGACAAGAAGTTCAAGCCCACCTTACTGGGGCGCATAATCTCCAACTTGCTGGTTGACAGTTTTCCCAAGCTTCTCAACACCAAATTTACTGCGAACATGGAGTCTTCCCTGGACTTAATAGAGGATGGTAAGGCTTCTTGGACAGACACTCTCGAAAACTTCTACGGTCCTTTCCAGGTAGATCTGGAAGAGGCCAAGAAGACCATGAAGAGTGTCAAAAAGGATGGGATCGCAACACGCGAGACCTGTCTTCAATGCGGCAAAACCTTGCTGGTCCGGTCCGGAAGGTACGGTCTATTCATGGGCTGTTCAGCCTACCCTGAATGCGGTTATACTCGCAATATACCAACACAAGCTCCGCCTACCAAAGATCCTGTCCCCACCGACCAGATTTGCGAGTGCGGTGCGCAAATGGTTATCAGAGAAGGCAAGAACGGCCCTTTCTTGGCTTGCTCTCGTTACCCGGAATGCCGCGTGGCACGACCTTTGAGCACTGGTATTCAGTGTCCAAAATGCCATACGGGAGAACTCGTTCAGAGGCGAAGCCGGAAAGGTAGACATTTCTACTCCTGTAATCGATATCCCGACTGTGATTATTCTCAGTGGAACAAACCGGTAAGTATGGCTTGCCAAAATCCTGAATGCGATTCCTTAGTCATGGAAGAGCGCTTCAGTAAGAAAGACGGGGCTTTTCTACAGTGTCCGAAATGCAAGTATAAGTCGACGTAATAACCAGGCAGGATGAGGCAACAAAATAGGCTCAACGAAAATTTTCCCAACATAAAAGAAACTTAGCTTATAATAACGTTTTCGTAAAAAAATTATGGCGAGGGGGGGTAGAGATTATCAGCAATATAAGTGCTCTCGCTGCAGCACATGTTACCTTGGTTGAGCGGGAGGTGCTGGAGGTATTTCTCGCCAATTTACCTGTGTGAAAGGATTCGGTGCGTTTGCAGCGGAGGCCGGGGTAGCAACTGCATTACCCTGAGGCCGTCTTATCTTGCTCATGATGAAGGACTCAGTTTTATCAATGGGATAACTCAAAACCTTTCCCAGAATCCAGAAAATATACATTTGATCCCTAGGTGTAGGGGATGGAAAAATGCCTGAGTTTTCCGAATCGTCCGTGGATTGAGGTGTGTATGTTGCCTCGCTGTAACTCGGTTTCACAGGGATGAGATTCCCGTCCGCCGCCTTCGCCAACTCACAACAATACGGCGTAACCCAGAGAGTGAAAAGAATAAGCATCGCAATAATCTTGGTCATGAAAACCACCTCGGAAATAATCTCCAAGTCCCTGTATCACATCTTCTTCAAAAATCCAGTCTTTTGTAAAATAACTTGAGAAAATTTACCACGAATGTCGAGGGACTCCCTAGATTAAGGTCACCATAAAAATCACGTCCATTGGGCAGGCTTAGATTTTTTATTTTTGTCCTCTTGAGGGGTTTGCTCCGGACTTGGTTCTAATTTCTTAAGGGGACCTCGTACAGTTGTATCTATAACAGCAATTCCTAAAAATCCCGGTGCCACCCGGACAGAATACTCATAACCGTCCCGAACGAAAACCATAATAGGCTTGGTCCTTTCCTTTTTGGTCTTGGCTGTTAGTGCTATGAATTTTTCAGAATTAAAGTTCCGTGAGCCATTGTATTCGATAATTATGTCGCCTTTCGCCAGACCAATCTTTCTCGCGTCGGATTTTGGAGTTAAGTCCAAGACCATGACGCCTTTCAACAAAGGCACATCAACCGCTTTAGTCTTGGATGTGGGCTCGGATTGTGACGACAACTGCTTGCTCCTCCGGTCTTTCTCCTTCGCTACAGCCTCAGTTACGGCTCTCTGATCAGGACCTGGAACCCATTCTTTGGTCAAAAAATTGTCTGAGAAATCAAACATTCGTTGTGTGCCCGCGGTCTCTACGATCACTCTAAAACCGGTATTACTAAAAGCGAGGTCTTGTCTGGACCACCCCCGGAAGGCACAACGGAGACTTACCGCTCCAAAAGACCAATCCCCTCCCTTAGTGACCCTGTTTTCTCCGTGGCCAGGCCCTTCAGGATCAACCTCAGGGCTGAACCGGAAGTATTCCTCTCCGTAGTAGTCTCTAACCCATTCAATTACGTTGCCCGCCATATCGTACAAACCATACCCATTTGCTGGATAACTCCCGACGGGGGCCACGTACTTGTATCCATCGTCAGCATCCCTGTCTCGCCAATCAAAGTCGGTATTCTTATCAGCATAGTTTGCTTTCCGGCCATCAGGAACCGAATCACCCCAGGGAAACTGTGTTATGGGCAATCCACCGCGGGCCGCGTACTCCCATTGGGCCTCTGTAGGTAATTTATAAGGGAGCTTATCCTTGGCTGTGAGCCATTCCACGAATGCCTGGGCATCGTTATGGGAAACCATAGTAACCGGCTGGTCCTGTGAGACAGTCCATCCAGGATTCTTCCAGGAAGAGCCCTCCTTGGGATCAAAACGGTTGTTCTTCGTGTTGAACACTTGTCCTCCGCCTGCATCTTCAGCATCGGTGACATAACCCGTGGCGTCTACAAATAATTGGAACTGCCCTACAGTGACCTCCGTCGCGGACATGAAGAATGGCCTGGAAATACGGACCTTGTGGAAAGGGTGTTCATTTTCGAGAGTTACCGGTTGATTCTGGGCCAAGGTACTCATAGCCCACGCAATATCTGATTCTGAGCTACCCATTACGAAAGACCCCGCAGGTATTCGCACCATCTTCATACCGATGGAATTGGCGAAAAACTGGATCTTGGTGTCCTCTGTCAAATCAATCAGAGTATCGAGGACTTCTCTGACAACAACGTCAGGATGGTCCAAGCTTCCTTTCTTCAAGGAATCTGACCGGCCGAATCGTTCTACCAACTTGCGGGCCTCAAGGCGACGCCCATCAGACACAAGACTCTTGACGCGATCAAGTAATCCTTCGACATCTCCATCTTCAGATATTTTTCCAAACGAAGACCCCGGGCTCGATAATTCTTTAGCGTTTTCATCCGGACCAGCAACTGTAGTCACACGGAAACCAACCAAGTCTGTGCACAGGTCGGGTTCGATACCGAACCGAAACGCGTTTCTGGCAATACCGGCTCCGAAAGCCCAGTTGCCGCCTCTCACAACTCTTTTTTTACCCGTACGTGGGCCCCGAGGATCCGTAATTACTTTGGATGCCGTGCCCTCGTAAGCCTTAGGATCGTAATAGTCAGCACACAATTGCCAAACGTTTCCGAGCATGTCGTACAACCAAAATCCATTGGGATCAAAACAACCTACAGGTGCAGAACCGGCATAGTGATCATCAACGGTACGGTCGGCCCAAGGCACCGGCGACATCCTGTCCGCCATGTTGAGTTTTCTGCCGTCAGGGTATTCATCACCCCAGGAGTAACGCTGCCCTTCTTTACCCCCTCGGGCCGCATACTCCCATTGGGCCTCGGTTGGAAGTTCATATCTCCTGCCGTCCTTCTTGCTAAGCCAAGTGCAGAAAGCCTCTGCATCGGTGAAGCAGATAATGCTTACCGGATGGTCATCCCAGACTTCGTTCCCAGGATTTTTCCAGGACACGCCGGTTCTTTTTGTCCAGTGTTTTTTGTCCCCATCGTAGACCCAACCCCAGCCGTGAGCTTCTGCCACCGTTTGGTATCCGGTCTCTTGAACAAATATCTTGAATTGTCCGACAGTGACATTGTACTTTCCCATCAGAAAAGGCTTGCTTATCTGCACACTGTGAGCAGGAGACTCACGCTTGACGATGTCTTCCTCAACGTTCCATTCATTTCGTATTCTCCTGATCTCAGCGGTCGAACTCCCCATAGTGAAGGTCGCGGCCGGAATCACCACCAGTTTCATGCCGATTGAATTGGTTATCTCAGTCTTCAAGGTACCCGTGTCCTGAGGCAATTTTCTTGATTTCTGATTCACAACCTGCTGCATTTCTAGTATATTTTTTAATTCCTCCGCGTTATCGAGGCGGGAAGCCACTTTTGTAGCTCTTCGAAGGGATTCGAGAGCCAGATCCCATTCCTGTCGGTTGAGCCTTGTCTTCGCAACGGCCTTTTCTTTGTCCAAGACTTGTTTCAACTCCAGATCCTCATTTTCAAGAGGTTTCAAGATCGTTGCCTCCCGCCGCTGTCCTTTTGTCGGCCCCGACAATCCACTCCTTTGTGTCGCCCCCCCCTTACCATGTAAGCCGTCCAGATATGCGGAGATGGCTTCGTAGAGTTTTGATGAACTCACCTGTTGATCATGGCCCGAATTTGGATCTGAAATGGATCGGGGTTCAGGTACTTCATCTGAACCCAGAACAAAGTCTCTTGGACCTGAGTACAGGAGCAGAGATAAGCATGAGACGAGAACGATCAAAATTATCGGAAACTGTTTACCAATCCTTGCCATCATAGAGTGTCTCCAGAGAACATCGCTGAGCGGTTCACAAAAATACCTGAAAATTGGCGCACCAACGACTCGAATTCGAACCTTGAAAGAAGGAACAATTGACGAAAGCTGAAATACTTGCGAAGCTCATACCCTACGCCTTTTCCCATTCGCCCTATTCACTTGACAACTAAAGGAATTTTCTTCTTGGCTTCTTCGGTGAGTTGCTTGTGGGTTTGCGAGTTTTTTTGTTCTTGGAGGCGGTTCTTAATGAGACTTCTTACCTGTACAAATGAGGGCAGTTCAGGTTCCCGTCTATCTTCCACTTTTAAGATGTGCCAGCCGAACTGAGTCTTGATAGGGCCCCCCACTTGACCCTTAGGGATCTTGAAAAGAGCGTGTTCAAAAGATTTTTCAAAAGATCCCCTTGGCAACCATTCTCTGCCGTCAATGAGTTCGAGCTTGCCGCCTTTTTCTGCTGCGGGATCGATTGAGAACTTCTTGGCCAGTTCACCAAAATCACTGCCGGATTTTATTTGTTCCAAAATTTTGTTGGCCTGCGTCTCAGTTTTAACCAAAATATGCCTGGCCATTATCTCCTCAGGGGGCTTGAATTCAGAGGAGTGGTCCTTGTAAAAGGCCTTTAGCTCTTCTTCCGTAACCGGAGGAGTATCTGCTACTCGACGTCTGAAGTACTCTCTGGCAAGGTATTCCCTCTGTACGTAGTCCAAACGAGTCTTGACCGCGGGCTCTTTGTCCATACCGTCGGTCTTAGCTGCTTCTGAAAACAGCATGAAGGACACGACTTCATCGAGAATTTTCTTGCTTCCATCAGGAGTTAAGAAAGGAACCCGGTTCTCTTCAGGAATGGTAGCAATAATATTTTCCAGCATTTCCCTGGTAATTTCGCAATCACCGACTTTGGCAAGAACATCTCCCCCCTGCACTGCCGGTTGAGCATGGACCGACGCATTGCAAACTATTATAGCCACTACGATAAACAGAGATTTAACCAATCTCATTTTTGCAACCTCTCTTTTTTCCACTGAGGCCGTTCAATGAGTTCTCTAATTTGTAGAGAACCCGGCTGTTGCTGAATGAGCGGCCGGAACGCACTCGAATAATAAGATACGAAATTGGTAAAAGCAAGCAAGGGGTTAAATAGCACAGCGATGTGAAGATTTATGTTTAGTCGCAGCGCGGTGCTTCGCAGGATTTTGTAATCTAGCCTTTGCGGTAAGACGGGCAAACAATGACGCGCTACTTGTCCTCGTCTGGCGGGGTATCTCCACGGGTCTCTGAAGAAACAACTTGAAGTAATGGTCTACCGGTCGGCCGTCGAGGAGGATCAAAATTGCGTTGCGCTTCGGCCATCAATTCTGAAAACTTGAGAAAGTCTGAAGGAAGAAATTTCAGACTGCAATGAGCAAGATTTACATGAACCACTCCACCTGGGCAGACTGAAACAGTTCCGAAATCTTCTGAGGTAGCCAAGATTGTCTGATCGTCCAAGTACGGCTCCTTAAAGGCTGGTTTTGTCACATTGTAAAGTCCGTTACAGGTCTTTGCAACCTTATTTGAAAAATCCTCCAATCTGCGGTTATGGCGCGCGGCAAATGAGATTCCCCAAGCAATTCTTGACTTCATGTCCTGAGATTGAGTAAAATAATATGATTTCCTATAAATTCATTTTATTACCAATCCGGTGCGTCCACAATATTCTGGATTGTGAGTGGATTGTGAGGACCTGGTGAGGAACAAAGCGGCACTACCGATTCTTTTTATTTGCCTCCTGATAGTGGCAATGCCTGCGGGACTCCTCTACTCTCAGCAGCATTACGCACCGGGAGAAAACAGTGTGGGCGAATTTGAAATTACAGTGAAAAATGACACAAAAAAGACAATTAAGGTTGATGAGTTGATCCTGGACCGGGATATGGATAAGCAGCTTAATGAGCTTTACAAGCCGCAAAAGCCGAAGAAATACTTATACCGTACCGAGAAAAGTGGTACTGAGACAAGCGGTTATCTAGGTTTCGAAGAGTCTGAGTGGGTGGAGGAAATTAAATTCAATGTTTTCAACACAGACGTTAAGGAACGGCCTCTGTACAAAGAATTCGCGGAATTGCTTGCCGATATCACCTCCAGGATTTGGCTGATGAAGCAGACACTTATGGCATATTACCAGCCTGCGTTGAAGCTTATAAATATCTGCGGGGACAGAAGGTACGGATCTCTGGAAGCTATTGAAGCTAATATTCGGGACCAACTCACTGTTTATGACTCATTGGAGGAATTGAGAAAAAAAGTGCTCACATCTGTAAATAGCTTCACAGAGATAAGTGCTTGCAAAGACATGTCATCAGATTATCAAAAGCTGCTTGATAACTACTCCAGAGTCCTGAAAGATTTATCCGACAATTACGAGTCATTGAAAAAGAAAGCTGACGCACTGACCAACAAGATGCAGTCGACGAGTAGAAAAAGTCCGGACCCGTTAAGATAGGCCATTGAGAAAATCCCAATTGATACCATAAGGCAAAGGCTAACAGGAAAGACCTGACATGGGTCGTGGACCCGTCTGTATAGACATCCAGCTACGTTACCTGGTTGAGCGGGAAATCCTATAATATCCCAATGGATTTTTGTCCTCTTTTATGGTTTTCTAACCATAAAAGTTGGTATGAGGAGCAATTCCTGCTCTCGTCCGGCTGTTCGGTCAATCCGACAGCGAGTAGAGTAAGGAAGCATGGAATAGGGACCAATGGGCATGAGCAGAGAAGACATTTCATTTAACGTGGATCAATTGTACCCTTCTCGAAAAGCCGATAGCCAATCAACAGTCTCGGGTATCATCTTAGCGGGAGGAAAATCTCGTAGAATGGGGGGGGTGAACAAGGCTCTGCTCGAAATCGGGAAACTTCGCATAGTAGAACGAGTAAGACAAAGGCTTGCACGCGTGATTCCTGACGTTATCATAATAACTAATTCTCCAGAAGAATTTCAGTTTCTGGGACTGCCGATGTTTGGCGACCTTGTGCCGGGTCATGGTTCACTAGGTGGACTTTACACAGGCTTAACTCAATGCTCCGGCAGGTACGGTTTCCTCGTGGGATGCGACTTGCCATTTCTGGATGAACGGGTGATAGCGCACATGGTCGGACTCATTGGAGACTGTGATGTGGTAATTCCTAGAATCAGGGGCAAACTTGAACCGCTTCACGCGATTTATTCTCGCACCTGCTTACCCTACATTGAGAAACTCATGCAGGACGGAGATCTTAAAATCCTAAATATGTTTCATAAAGTGAAATTGAGGGAAGTTCCTCAGAAGGATTTGGAGGCTTTTGATCCTGAATTTCGTTTCGTAATAAACATTAACACCCCAGACGACTTAATAAAAGCAAGGAAGCTGGCCGGAATAATCCAAAATAACAAGGGGTAATCGTACACGCCAAGAATCTCGCTGAGGAGACCCTAGTACTCGTAAGGTAAGAACAACTTTCTGTGTTCATCCAAGGCAAACCGGTCGGTCATACCGGCTATGTAGTCGCTGACTATTCTTTCCAAGGTTTCCTGGCTCTCTCGAATCCTCTTCTGAACTCCTGGAGGTAGCTGGGAAGGTCTTTCCACATATTCTTGAAAAAGATCCCTCAAGAGGCGATACGCCTTGAACTGCATCCTCATTATCCTGTAATCCGTGTAAAACATCGTATGAAGAAACTTGTTCAAATCTTGCTTCCAGTTCTTCATCTGCGGAGAAAAACCCACTAATTGGAGGTCAGCGTGGGCAATGTCTTCAGGGCTCTGAAAGTTTCCGGAGGAGAGCGATTGGTCTGTTTCGGTAATCAGATCCCGAATGAAAGTGTCTATGAGGGCGCGAATACACTGATAACGAAAAGTGTCCCTGTCCAGAGAGGGGTGGCGCTCCCGGATTATCCGGGTGACCTCGTTCCACAGATCGAGTTGGGAAAGGTCTTGTTCGTCAAAGAAACCTGAACTGAGCCCATCTTCTATATCGTGGCAGTTGTAGGCTATCTCATCTGCCATGTTCACTATCTGGGCTTCCAGCGAGGACTGAGGTTCAGACATGAACTGTTGCGCTACTTCAGGGTCTGGATGATCGTAGACCGAAGAATGACGGATGATTCCGCACCGGGTCTCATAGGTCAGGTTCAGGCCTGGGAAATCCGGATACCGGGCTTCAAGGATATCTACCACTCTTAACGAGTGGGAATTGTGTTCAAATCCGCCGCATTTCTCCATGAGGTCCTGAAGAGCCTGTTCCCCCGCATGACCGAATGGGGTGTGTCCTAAGTCGTGGGCCAGGGCTACGGCATGGGTCAAGTCCTCATTGGCTCCAAGATACTGGGCTACACTACGGGCTATCTGTGCAGCTTCAAGTGTATGGGTCAACCTGGTCCTGTAATGGTCTCCCTCGTAGTATGCGAAAACCTGCGTCTTGTATTCCAGTCTCCGGAATGCTTTGGAATGAATGATCCTGTCCCTGTCCCTCTGAAAGGCTGTACGGAAGGGGCACTCTTCCTCAAGATAAACTCGGCCCCTGCTGTGTTCAGAAACAAGACCGTAAGGCGCAGAAAAGGATCTCTCCCTCTGTTCTTGTACCGAGCGTTTAATGATCATTTTTTCATCCAAAAAAAGTAGGGCTGAACGTTGAGACTTTCAGGTGCTTCTATTGCCTGCTTCCTGCTATCATCGAGAAGGGGAGGTTTCCTGATAGCTTCCCGAGTGCAAAGGTTTGGGGCCTACTGGACCCGGAAGTACGAAATTTACTAGTGCCGCAAAAAAGGCAATCACCCCCAGAGACAGCGCCCCCAACAGGAGGAGCCTCACACCGGAACCAAGATGCCTTTTTTTCGTCTTTTGGATCCCTTGTTCCAAAGGAAAACGAAACGCCTGGAAAGCATCTTGAGGAAACGGGGGGTCAAGGTTGTCCGAAGCTTCCACTGTAACAGTTTTAGAGATTTCTTCTTTGACCGATTGCCCCTCTGAATTTCCCTGCAACCCAGTCGCCTGATTCAGTCCGTACGCTTCTGTCATGCGGGGGGGGGAAGAATTAATCTGTACAAATCCAGTGCCACTGCAGTGGGGGCAACGAATCTTTACTTTTTTGGATAGGGAAACCTTGTTCTCTTCTATTCTCACCAGCCCTTGGCAATGGGAGCATTCAAATATCATTTTACCTCTTTCAAGATCACCCGGTATTCTTGCACCCGAAATGAATCAGTCTTGTCGGCAGCCATTAACTAATGCCGCAATCAGAGTCAAGAAATGGAAACAGTAATGTTCAAGTTATTCCATATGCACTCACTTAGCTTTATTTATGAGGCGCACTACTTCTCCATCGTCCGGAAACCGACCCAGTCGTTTTTTTGAAAAAAGTAGCTTGCCTTCTAATTCAATCTCGAAAACTCCTCCGCTTGATTCGACTAGTTCTGAGGTGATTCCCAATTCTCGAGTCAGCTCTTCCGCCAGACCGGCGGCTCGGGGTTTATAATTTCAGCTCCCGCAATAGATAATCCTACAGGTTTCCATTCTGTCCACTTACCTCCTGACAGTTGAATCACTAAAATCCTTGCAGCCATTATATTCCTAGCCCAGTTCCAATTCAATACCGGAACTCGGGTTTCAGCAATTCCTTTATTCTCGTCATAAACACGAGTTTCTATTCACTGAGGAAAACTGAGCAGGCGGTTGGCAATGATCCCAAAGATCTGAGCCCTCTTACCTGGGGCCTTTCTTTCCAGAAAATCTTTTGCTGTAGATTCGTCTTCCAGCAAAGTAATAAGAGCACCGGTCAAGGCTTTTTCGATGACCGCGAGGCCCTTGTCGTCGAGCCAAGAGTAAACCAAGGACGACCCATATTTATTCTTCACCTTCCACACTGCTCCGCTGGGGCCGGGGGTCCCCTTCACGAAGAACATCTCCTGATCCACGTTTTGCATTCCTTGTTTTTCGGCATTGAAAACCTTGAACGAATGAGATTCTCCGTCTTTCAGTCCGTTCAGAGCCGGCATCAGGGAAATCGCACTGGCATGAAATACTTTTCCATCTAGTAGGTATCGACGATTCATGGTATTGCCATCTACCCGGATATCGACCAGCAACTGATCACCTTCTGAGCGCCCGATCATCTTCATCTCTTTCCCGTTCATATGGACGACCGAGTCGAAAGAGATCATGGTAATATCAGGTCGAACCATAACTTTTTCCTTCATTTCGATTTCGTCGGTTCTTTTTGGTGCAGCGAGTCTCATAAAAGAATCGCTGGTGATAGTAAAATTTCTTCCATCCGGGTCTATCTTGAAGTGACTATAACCAACCTTGTCGTCATGAAAGTACATTCCATACCAAGCTTCACGGAAGGGAAATTTCTCCAGAGAGCCATATGCCCGCAAAGGGACTGCTTGCCCGAGTTTGTTCTCAACAGAGGAACGGAAGACACAGGAGGCCGAGAACATAGTCAAGATGCAGAAGAGGAAGAGGCCCTGCAA